>Ga0194129_10001050_pt1 | contig 48036 bp, 36 predicted proteins | sample TA2KigCa35mmetaG_FD_150862 | JGI IMG/M metagenome (GOLD analysis project Ga0194129, IMG submission 150862) | Freshwater microbial communities from Lake Tanganyika, Tanzania - TA2015038 Kigoma Deep Cast 35m | ecosystem: Environmental > Aquatic > Freshwater > Lake | place: Tanzania: Lake...
GAAGCGCTGCGCCTCGGCGATGACGGCGGCCTCGACGTAGACGAGGTTGTCGAGCTCTTTGCAGGCGATGCACCACTCGGCGCCGAAGTCGATCATCACCGGCTTGCAGTCGCGCCTGGCCTGCGCCACCGCGCGGTCGAACTCGACGAGCGCAGTGGGCTGCGCGCCGACCTTCAGCCAGGTGATCGCCGGCGCCGTCGTCGCGGGGAGCCCCGTCGTCGACGAAGGCGCGACGGCGGCCTCGGCCGCTTGCGCCGGCGCGTTCGTCCAGGCGAGGAAGGCGACGAGCCCGGTGGTGGCCAGCGCGACGCCGCCGCCCTTGCGTAGCTTCTCGACCGGGGACGTGTACTTGAAGCTCAGGTGCAGCGCGCCGAGCACGACGCCGACGATGATGAGCAGCGGGCCGAGCAGCAGGCCGTGGGCACCAAGCGGCGCGAACAGCGACGCCACCGCCGGCAGTCCGATCTGCAGGTAGTACAGGCCGGCGCCGAGCATCAGCAGGCCGAAGACGCTCTTGACCGTCTCCATCCAGCGGCCGGACTTCGGCAGGCGCGCGATGATCTGGGAGAACGTGCCCAGCACGAGGAACGGCAGGCCCATTCCCAGCGCATAGAAGAACATCAGGACTGCGCCCTTCAATACATCGTGTTCACGCGCAATCAGCGTGAGGATGAAAGACAACACCGGCCCGGTGCACGGCGCCGCGATGATCCCGGCGACGAGGCCCATGACGAAGGCGCCCTTGAAGCCGCCGCCGCCGGCCTGCGACAGCCGCGTCTGCAACGCCGACGGCAGCACCAGCTCGAAGGCGCCAAACATGCTCGCCGCCATCACGATGCAGAAGGCCGCGACGCCGATGGTGACCCACGGCGACTGCAGCGCCGACCCGGCGAGCATGCCCGCCGACGCGAACGACACGCCGAGGGCCGTGTACAGGACGACCATCCCGGCGACGTAGGTCGCCGCGAGGAAGAAGCCCTTGCGCGGGCTGCCGGCCTGGCGCGCGCCGAGGATCGACAGCGTGATCGGGATGAGCGGATAGACGCATGGCGACAGCGCCGTCAGCAGACCACCGAGGAGCACGAGCAAGATCGCGAACGACAGGTTCCCCGCCGACAGCGCCCCCCGCAGGCGCGCCTGCAGCGAGCCGTCGTCGGACGCGGCGGCGGTCGTCATCGCCGCGGGGACGTCGGTGCAGCCCGCCCGCGCGCTCGGCGACGTCACGGACGCTGCCGGGGGCGCCGGCGCCGCGCCTTCGACGCCAGCGACAGCGGCCGTCTCGCCGGCAACGACGGCTGGCGGAGGCGGGAGCGCGACGTCGGCCACGGCAGGCACGGCGAACGCAGCAAGGGCGAAGACGAAGACGAGCAGTGGAAGTCGAAGCAACGACATGGGCCTTCCAGGCGGGAGTCCGAGAGAGTGTTGCCGTTCGGGGCCACGACGCCAAGCGGCGATCAAGCGCGGTGAGCATGGCGTCGGTGGTGTAGCGTTTCCTCATGCCCGACGCTCCCGCCTTCGCCGCCCTGCCCGCCGTGCCGCGCAGCACCGGCGAGGTCATCACCGACGCCGTCGACGCCCTGCGGCGCTCGTTCCTCGTCGTGTTCTCCTTCTGCGTCCCGTTCTGCGCCGTCGACCTGCTGTTGCGCGAGGTCACGCAGCACCTGTTGCTGCGGGTGTCGGCGCAGCTGGCCGACGCCGGATCGCCGGATTGGGCCCTGCTGTCGACCGTCGCGTCGAGCTTCCTCGCCGCCGTCGGCGCCGGGCTCGGCTCGTTCGTCGTGCAGCAGCTGCTGTCGACAGGGGTGATTGGCGTGGGCGAGCGGCTGGCCGCCGGACAGCCGGTGAGCGTCGGCGACGCCCTGCGACGGGCCGTGGACCGCGGCGCCACGGTGGTGCTGACCGGCGTGCTCTTCCTGCTCGGCGCCCTGTTCGTCCCGGCGATCACCGCGGCGGTCCCGATCGGCGCCGGCGTCGTCGTCGCCGTCGCCGCCGAGCAGCCGCTGCTGGTGCTGCCCGCGGCGGTCCTCGGCGCGCTGCTGGCGCTCGCCGGCGTGATCGTCGTGACGCTGCGCTGGTCGCTGTACGCCGCCGTCGCCGTCACCGAGGGTCGCTCTGGGTTCGCGGCCCTTCGTCGCTCGGCGGCGCTGACGGCGCCGCGCGGGCTCCCGTTCAGCGAGACGCCGCGGTTCCGTCTGAGCGTGCTGTTCTTGATTGGCCTCGCTCTCGCAAGCACGTTGCAGAGCCTCTTTCTCGTCCCCCGTCTCGCGATCGCCGCGGTCACCGGCTGGTCCTTCGCCGACGGCGCGCTGCCGGGGCTCGCGGCGCTGCCGGTGTGGTTCATGGTGCCTTTGGGCCTGCTCGAGGTGGCCACCAACGCCGCCGTGCTGCCCTTCTCGGCGTTCCTGCTGTGCTTCTTCGCCCTGGACCTGCGCGTGCGCTTCGAGGGCTACGACCTCGGTCGGACGCTGTCGCCGGCCCCGTAACCTGACTCGACGCCGTGACCGGCCCCGCGCTCATCCTGACGCTGCACCTCGTGGCGACGCCGCCGGAGTGGTGCGGCGGCGCGCTGGCCCACCTGGCCGCGTTCGACGGCAGCGACGTCCCCCGCGATCCGGGCCACGGCGGTGCGCTCGAGGCGCTGCTGGCTGCGCTGCCACCGGCCGTCGCACAGCGCGCGCGCGATGATCAAGGCCGCGACGGACGACGCGGCGCCGCCTTCGACGCGGCGCGGACGGCGGTGCACTTCGCGTGCGCAGCGTCCGGCGTCGCCGATGCCCGCGCCGACATCCGTCGGCTCCTCGCCGACCCCCGGTTCGCCGGCGTCCGCGCCGACGAAGACGCGCTCGACCGCCTGCTCGACCGCCTGTGGCGCTTCCTCGAAGAGCTGCTCGAGAGCGAGGTGATGCAGTCCTTCGCCCACAACACCCGGACGCTCTACCTCGCTGCGTTGGCGACGGTGGCAGCTGTCGTCGGCGTGCGGCTGGCGCGTCGCCAGCGGCGCGCCGGCTCTTCGGCGGGGCGCGTCGACGTCGTGCGCGTCGAACGCGAGCGCGCACGCGCGTTCGACAGCTGGCGCACCGAGGCGCTGCAGACGCTCGAGGTCGATCCGCGCCGGGCCGCGCTGCTGCTGCGCGCAGCGCTGCTCGCTCGCGTGGGCGAGGTCGACGCCGAGGCCGTCCGTCCATCACGGACATCATCCGAGATCCTCGCGCGCCTGCGCCCGCGCGTCGCCCCGGCCGTGGCCCCCGCCATCGCCACGGCGCTCGCGCTCTTCGACGCGCTCTTCTACGGGGGCGACGTCGACGGCGCGGCTACCCGCCGTCTGCTGGCCGCCGTCGACGACGCCGTCACGCGGATCGACGGCGCCGCCCGTCCATCGATCGACGGCGCGGCATGAGCACGCCGGTCATCCCCGCCGCCGCCCCCCTCGGGCGCGCGCTGCTCGTCGCGGCGCTCGTCATCGTCGTCGGCGGCGTCGCGCTGCGCGGCGCCGGCGCCGCCGGGCGCGGCGACCCCACCGCCAGCATCGACAACGGCGCCCCGCGCGGCCTGCTCGCCGCGCGCCTGCTCCTCGAGCACGACGGCGTCGCGGTCCGCGCCGCGCGCGTCCTCGGCCCCCTCGCGAGCGCCACCGCCAGCCTCGCCGGCGGCAGCGCCGCGCTGCTCGTGCTCGTACCGCCGCCGGAGCAGGACGGCCTGGCCCCCGACGAGGTCGACGAGCTCCTCACGCTGGCCGGCGGCGGCGCCCGCCTCGTCGTACTGTGCGACGGCGAGCGCCGCCGCACGAAGCGGCTCAAGCCTCTCCTGGCGCGCGTGGGCGTCGACTGTGTCATCGACGACGACGCCGCCACCGTGACGACGGCGCTGCCGCTGGTGCCCGGCCTGCCCGTCGGCGTCCGCCTGCGTGACCGCGCGCGCCTCGCGCTGACCGATGAGCCTGGGCTCGTGCCCCTCGCCGCCGTCGACGGAGTCCCCGTGGTCGTCACGCGCGCCCTCGGTCGCGGCGACGTCGTCGTCCTCGCGAGCGCGAGCAGCCTCGCCAACGACGGCCTCGCCGACGGCGACGGTGCGTCGTGGTTGCGCTGGCTGGCGCAGGGTCGCGCGGTGCTGGTGGACGAGCGGCACCACACCGGCCGGGGCCGCGCCCTCGCCCGGCGGGCGCTGCTCGAGGGCCCCGGCCCGGTGGCCGCGCTCGTCGCCGCCGTGCTGCTCGTGCTCGGCTCGCTGCTGGCGCTGGCCCCGCGCGCCGGCGATCCGCCCGACGACGATGACGTGCTGCCGGTCCCCACCACGAAGACGCGGGTACGCGGGCTCGCCGCCGTGCTGGCGCGCGCGCGGCGCGACGGGCGCCCGGCGGCCCGCGCCCCCTCCACCCACGCCCCGCCGCCCCCTTCGCGCCGAGGACACCGATGAACACACCGACACCGCCCCCGACCCAAGACGATGTCCGCGCCGCCGCCACCACCATCGAGCGATTGCGGGGCGCCCTGCGCGCCACCGTGATCGGACAGGAGCAGGCCCTCGACGACGTGCTCACGGCGCTGCTGGCCGAGGGGCACGTGCTGCTCGAGGGCGTGCCCGGCGTCGCCAAGACGCTGCTGGCGCGCGCGGTCGCCGCCGCCACCGGCCTGCAATTCGCCCGGGTGCAGTTCACTCCCGACCTGATGCCCGCCGACCTGTGCGGCACGCGGGTCTACTCGCCCGAGACCCGCACGTGGGAGGTCCACAAGGGCCCCGTGTTCTGCGAGGTGCTGCTCGCTGACGAGATCAACCGCACGCCGCCCAAGACGCAGGCGGCCCTGCTCGAGGCGATGGAGGAGCGACAGGTCACCCTCGACGGCACGCGGCACGATCTCGGCGCAGCGTTCTTCGTCGTCGCCACGCAGAACCCGCTGGAGTTCGAGGGCACCTATCCGCTGCCCGAGGCCCAGACCGACCGCTTCCTGCTGAAGATCGTCGTCGGCTACCCCGCTCCCGAGGCCGAGCTGGCGCTGCTCGCCGGCGGCGCGCGCCACCGCGCGACGCTGCCCGCCGCCGTCGTCGACCGCGAGACGCTGCGTGCCCTGCAAGGCAGCGCCGCCGCCGTGCGGGTCGACGACAGCGTGCGCCGCTACGTGCTCGACCTGCTGCACGGCACCCGCGCGTCGAACTCGCTACGCCTCGGCGCGTCGCCGCGGGCGGGCCTGATGCTGGTGCGCGCCGCGCAGGCCCGGGCGCTGATGCAGGGGCGCAGCTACGTGCTGCCCGACGACGTCAAGGCGGTCGCGGTGCCGGTGCTGCGCCACCGCCTGGCGCTGTCCACCGACGCCGAACTCGACGGGCTCGACGTCGTGCGCGTGCTGCAGGCGCTGCTCGAAAAGACCGCGGTGCTCGGCGCCGCAGCGACAGCGACGGCGGCGTGACCAGCGCATGATCGAGCCTACCGAACGCACGCTGTGGCTGCTCGCCGGCATCGGCGTCGTCGGGGCGCTGGGTGTCGCCGCGCCGGCGGTGGGGCTGGCGGCGCCGTTCGCCCTCGCCGGGCTGTCGGTCTTCTTCGTGGTCGACGTCGTCCTCGCCCGGACGCCGCGGCTCGTCGACGTCCGGCGACGGCTGCCCGAGCGCTGCACCGAGGGCCGCCCCGCCGAGGTCAGCCTGGTCGTCTCCGCGCCGCGACGGGTGGACCTCCTTGTGACCGACACGCTGCCCGGCGCGTCGGAGCCGTGGTTCGGGGGCCGGGTCGTCGTCGACGCCGGCGACGACGCCGCGCTGTACGCCACACGGACCTTTCCGCGGCGCGGGCGACACGCCGCCGGGCGGATCGCGGTGCGGACCCACGGCCCGCTTGGCCTGGCTCGACGCCGTGAGCGCCGCGTCGTCGACGACGTAGTCGACGTCACGGTGGATCTCGCCTCGGTCGTCGCGCGCGCCGAGCGGCTGGTGCGCGGCGCCGACAGCGAGGGTGCGCGCCGCAAGCGCGCCGTCGAGCGCGGGCGCGAGCTGGACTCGCTGCGCGAGTACCGTCGCGGTGACGACGTCCGGCTCGTGGACTGGAAGGCGACGGCCCGGCGCGGCGGCCTCGTCGTCAAGGAGCTGGTGCCCGAGACCCGGCAGGACATCGTGATCGTGCTCGACGCCGGGCGGCAGCTGTGCGGCCGTCAGGAGCCCGACCCGGGCGGCAGCCACGGCAATGGCGTCGCGGAGGGCGACGGCGAGGGGATCGACCGCTTCGTCCTCGCCGAGCAGGCCGCGCTCGTGCTTGCCGCGGCCGCGCTGCACAAGGGCGACCGCGCGGGCTTGCTGGCGCTGGCCGACGACGTGCTCGCCTTCGTGCCACCCCTCGAAGGCCGCGCGCAGCTGAAGCGCATCGCCGACGCCACCGCCGGACTGCAGGCCGTCGCCGTCGAGCCCGCGTACCAGCAGCTGCCGGCCTTCCTCGGCGCGCGCCTGAAGCGGCGTGGGATGGTGTGCGTGGTCACTGACGTCGTCGACGAGGCCGCCGCGCGCGCGCTGGCGCAGGGTCTGGCTGGCCTGCGCGGCCGCCATATCGTCGTCGTCGTGGCGCTGGCCGATCCGGCGCTGCCGCGGCTGGCCCATGGCGCGCCCGACCCTGCCGATCCCCTCGGCGCGCTCGTGCCGGAGGCCGCCGAGCGCCTGCTCGGACACCGTCGGCGGGCCCTGGCGGCGCTCGAGGCGGTCGGAGCCGTCGTCGTCGATGCCCCCGGCGCCCGAGCCGCCGCCGCCGCCGTCGACGCCTATCTGGCGCTGAAGGCCCAGGGGCGCCTGTAGCCGCGCCTCGCGGTCCCCGGTGGTCTGCTGGGGTCCTGTGAGGTCGCTCCCGCCGGCCCGGCGACGGCGACCTGACGGCGTCTCGCAACTTGCGCGCCGGGTGGCGGCGGGGCAGAAACTTTCCGAACCCGTTCACAGGAGAACTCCATGAAGAAGATGTCCCGCCTGCTCGCCGTCGCCGCCGTCTCGACCCTTGCCGCCCTCACCGCCGCCGCCGACTGCCTCGGTGGTGGTGGCGAGATCCTCGAGTGCGTCACCGCGAACGATTGCTCCGACGAAGCCGTGAACACCGCGTGCGACACGTCCTCCGACCCTGGCCTCTGTGTCGAGCCGACCTGCGCCGAGACCGTCGACTGCCAGCTGTCCGACACGTCGACCGACTCGCCGATCGTCGCCTCGGGGGGTGACGGCTGCGACGACGGCGAGGTCGAGTTCGAGGGCTTCGTCGCCGACGAGACCTTCTGCGGCGTCTCGCCGGAGCCCGGCGTGTTCGAGTGCTCGGAGATCGACGCCATCGAGGCCGATGCCACCGGCGCCGACGGCAGCGCCGTCACCGTGTGCGTCATCGAAAGCTCGGACTGCATCGAGGGCGTGTGCGGCGCCGCCGAGTGAGCCTGCGTCGTCCCCACTGAGGACGACGACGAAGGGCCCCGCGAGGGGCCCTTCGTCTTGACGGTCCGGCGCTCGGCGCCGGCCTCCCGTGCGCCCGCAGGAGCTCACAGGCTGTGGTGAAAACGCCGGCGGCGTTTGACCCCAGCCTGCTCTCCCTCTGGCAGGTCTGTTCCAGACCCGCCCCCCGTCGAGCAAAGCTCGACGGGGCCCGCAAGACGCAGCCCTCGCCGAAAGCGGCCTTCGGCCATCTTCACCGCAGGCTGCTAAGCGCCCTCGCCGACGAAGACGCCGACGAGGCTGGCGTCCTGGCGGATCCAGCCCGGCGTACCGGGCATGCCGGTGAACAGGTCGCCGCGACCGCCGACGTACAGGTCGAACAACGGCAGGCGGTAGCGCACCTCGCCAGAGAACAGGACATCGGGCTGCAGCAGGCCGGCCTCGCCGCGCACCCGCCACTTCACCCGCTCGTCGAACAGCAGGCCGCCCAGCGCGCCGCCGACGGCGAGGCGATGGACACGCCGGGTGGGCCCGACGCTCTCGTTCGTCGACCGCGGCTCTTGCAGCAGGGGCTCGACACCCCACAGGCGGGCGCCGGTGGGCACGCCGTCCCAGGCGACGTCGAAGAGCTCGAGGCTGCCGTCGATGGCGGGGCCGAGCTGGCCCTCGACCGCGAGCGCGGCCTGCCACAGGTCCAGCGGCAGCGAACGCAGGCCGCCCTGGTCGACGATCAGGGCGGTCTTGCCACCCTGCCCGGCGAGGCGCGGCCACAGCACCGCCTCGGCGCGGACGACGACGAGCCCGAGCCCCCACGACGCATCCACGCCGAACGTCGTCGTCCGCGCGTAGGAGAGCGCCCCGCGACCGCCGACGCAGGACAGCGCCACCTCGCCGGGGCACGGCGACGGCGGCGGCGTCGGGGCGAAGCCGGCGATCACCATCGCCTCGCCGGCGAGCGCCTGCGCGACGGCGGGCGACAACGAAAGCGTCGGCGTCTCGTCGAACTGCCAGGCGACGCTGCCGGTGATGTCCACGTCGCCGACGCGACGCCACGCGCGCGCGGCGAGGGTGGCCGCCCCGAGCACGGCCTTGCCCCGCAGCCGGCTGGTGTCGTCGTCGCCGAGCAGGCCGTGGGCGGCGCCCGGCGCCCGCACCAGCGCCGTCTGGTAGCGCCCCAGGCGCAGCCCGCCCTGGTTGATGGCGGCCAGCGAGCCCTCGGTCGGGTCGTAGGAGACGAACGCGACGCCCTCGACGCCGAGCTCGCCGAGCGCGCCCTTCACCTGGGCGCCGAGCTGCGGTTGGCGCTGCCGGGCGGCGTCGGGAAACGGCGGCCCGCGGCGCAGATCGGGGGGCTGCAGGCGGTCACCAAACGCCGTCCCCAGCGTCCGGCCCCACGGCACCACCATGCGGCCGAGGTTGACGGTGGCGCGATCGACGTTGATGCGCGCGTACAGCTCGTAGAGGTCGGCGTAGATCCACGCCCGCCCCGTCGGCGTGGCGTCGACGCCCGCCCTCGCCAGCGCCGTGCCGTAGAACCGCAGGTTCGGCTGGGGCAACAGCCAGCTCTCGAGCGCGACGCCGCCCTGCAGGCGCCACGGGCCGTCTTCCGGGTCGGTCAGCTGCACTGCGGCGAAGACGTCGCTGTCGGTGGCGACGTGCCAGGTCTCCCAGAGACGGCCGAGCGGGCCCGTCACCGTCGGCGCCACCGGCAACGGCGCGGCGCTGTCGTCGACGATCACGATGGGCTCGTCGTCGTCGTCGCCGGCGGGGCCCGCCGTCGACCTGCTGTCGCTGTCGGCCTCGTCGGCGGCGGCCGTGCCGAAGCGGACGACGCCGTCGGCTCCCACCGGCGCGGCCTCGTCGACGATGATCAGCGCGTCGTCGTCATCGGCGGCCTGCGCGCCGACCGCCGCGCCGAGCCACGTCACACCGGCGAAGGCCCAGGCGGCCGCGGTCCCTCGCCAGCGAGCCGGTTGGATCGCCCAAGTGACAGAGGCCCCGACGCTGCCGGCTTTCCCACCGCCGATGGCGGTGCGGGAAGACGGACACGCGTTCGAGGCCACGGCCACGTCGACGCGAGGACTGAGGGGGCTCAGACCCCGGTGTTCAGCAGCAGGCGCTTCTCGCGCTTGCGGGCGCGCGCTTCGGCGGCGCGGGCCTTCAGCTTCGCCTTGACCGACGGCTTCAGGTAGTGCTCGCGCTTGCGAACTTCCTTCAGGATGCCGGCCTGCTCGACCTTGCGCTTGAAGCGCTTGATCGCGCGGTCCGCGGTTTCGCCTTCGCGAACGGTCACCTTCGTCACCGGGTACTCCTTCTACGATCCCGGAGTGTGCGGGATCCATGGTGAGGCTCAGCGCAGTAGTGCCCGCGCAGCGGGGTGTCAACGACGGCCGGCGTCGCCGCCGCCGGCCTTCAGCCCATCTTCAGCCCTCGACGAGCTTCTTGACGTCCTCGGCCCGGGCCCGCGGGACGACCAGCGTGCGCTTGCCAGCCCGGACGACGACGACGTCGGACAGCCCGATCACCGCGATCTCCTCGTCGGCGTCCTCGGCCCACAGCACGTTGCCGCGCGCGTCGAGGACGCGGGGCCGGCCGCGAAAGGCGTTGCCGTGGGCGTCCTTCGGCAGGTGATCGGCCAGCGCCGGAAAGCTGCCGACGTCGGACCAGCCGAAGCGGGCCGCACGCAGCGCACAATCGTCGTGCTGCTCCATGACGCCCTTGTCGATCGAGATCTTCTTCAACTCCGCAAACGCCGCCACGAGGGCGCTGTCGTCGACCTGACCGCGGGCGCCGACGGCGGGACGGAGCGCCGGCAGGTGACCGGGCAGGTGCGCCTCGAGCGCGCGGGCCATGGCGGCGGCGGCGAAGACGAACATCCCCGAGTTCCACAGGAAGCGGCCCGACTGCACGTAGCCCGTCGCCGTGGCCAGGTCGGGCTTCTCGACGAAGCGCCGCACCGGGCGGGCGTCGTCACCGACGGCGTCGTCGACCTCGAGGTAGCCGTAGCCCGTCGCCGGGTACGAAGGCACGACGCCGAAGGTGACGATGGCGTGCGGGCGCGCCTGCGTGGCGGCGACGGCGGCGCGGACGGCGGCGGCGAAGGTCGTCACCGGCGCGATCAGGTGGTCGGCGGTCAGGATCGCTACGCACGCGCCGGCACCGCCGCGCGCCTCGACAACGACGATGGCGAGGGCGACGGCGGCGGCGGTGTCGCGGCGCACCGGCTCGGCGATCACGTTGCCATCGGGCAGCTCGGGCAGCTGCGCGCGGCAGGCGTCGGCGAGCGCGGCGTTGGTGATCACGAGGACACGCTCGGCGGGCACCAGCGCGCGCGCGCGGTCCACCGACAGCTGTAGCAACGATCGATCACCGACGAGCGTCAGGAGCTGCTTGGGCTTTGCCTCGGTGGACGCCGGCCAGAAGCGGGTGCCGGCCCCGCCCGCCATGACGACGCACCACAGGTCACGCATGTTGGCGTTGCTCATCGGCACCCCGCTCGCGGTGATCACCACCGTCACAGCCATCGCTTCCGGCGCATGTAGACGAACATGGCGACCGCGACGGCGAGCATCAGCCCGAGGCACGCCGCATAGCCCCAGCGCGCGTGCAGCTCGGGCATATGATCGAAGTTCATGCCGTAGAGGCCGGCGATGAACGTGACCGGCATGAAGATCGTCGAGATCACGGTCAGGATGCGCATGACCTCGTTCAGCCGCGTGCTCTGCTGCGAGTGGTAGACCTCGAGCATCGACACCAGCATCTCGCGCAGCGTCTCGAGCGACTCGTGGACCTGCAGCACGTGGTCGTGGACGTCGCGAAAGTAGACATCGACGGTGTCGCTGACGAGGTCGTCGCCGTGGTCGTGGCGGGCGAGCTGCCCGATCACCTCGCGGGCCGGCCCCACGTTGCGCCGCAGGAACAGCACCTCGCGCTTCAGCGTGAAGACCTCGGCGGGCTGCACGCCGCTGTCTGCCTGCTGCAGCCGGAGCTCCAGATCCTCGACGAGCGCGTTCATCGTGTCGACGGCGACGAAGTAGTGATCGACGATGGCGTCGATGAGCGCGTAGGCGAGGTAATCGGCCCCGTTCTTGCGGAGCTTGCCCTTTGCGGTGCGCAGCCGCTCGCGGACGCCGTCGAAGACGTCGCCGTCGCGCTCCTGGAACGTCAAGACGAAGCCCCGGCCGATCACCACGGCGACCTGCTCCACGAGCACCCGCGGGTTATCGTGGTCGACATCCAGCATCTTCAACACGCAGAACAGGTGGTCTTCGTACTCTTCGAGCTTGGGGCGCTGCGCGACGTTCATCACGTCCTCGAGCAGCAGGGCGTGCAGGCCGAAGTGCCGCCCGAGCTCGTCGATGAAAGACGCCTCGTGCACACCGTCGACGTTGACCCAGACCACCGTGTCGCGCTCAGCGTGCTGGCGACACCGCGACGGAACGTCCTTCATGTCGGCGAACTCGCGCTCGACCAGCACGGTGTCGTCGTACTCGAAGACGCGGATGCGCGGCCGATCCATCCGGCGCTCGCCGACGTGCACCAGCGTGCCCGGCGACAAGCCGGCGGTAGGTCCCTGACGGTGCGCGATGTGCGGCGCCTTCACGCGACCAACCTACTGCGGGCGCGGGCCGTTGCCCACGTGCCTGCCCCCCGACGCTGTGGATACGCGGGCCGCCCGGCTTCCGCTCGTCGACGGTCTGTGCCATCGACGGCGGCATGCGTGGACGGCCCCTGCTTGCTGGCGTGCTCGCCCTGACCGTCGCGACGTCGTGTCCGCGCGGCGATGGCACCGCCGCCAAGGGTGGGGGGGCACCGGCGGCTCCCGGGGTCGCGATGCCGGGCGCGGCGCCGGTCGCGGTCGCCGCGAGCCGCCCGCCCCACCCGACGATGGCCTCGGCGCTGTGGGGCGAACAGGTCGCCGCCGACCTCGGCCGTACCGTCGCCGGTGAGCCCGCGGCCAGCGCCGCCGAGTCCCGCCCGCTGCTGACGCAGGCCGTGGTGTCGCTGCACACGCTGCAGCCCGGCGATGAGGCGCGCGCGCGGAGACTGGCGACGCGGGCGTGGCAGGCGGCGCCCGACGACGCGACCCGCAGCACCGCGCTGGCGGTGGCCGCGCTGGCGATGGTGCTCGACCCCGCCGTCGAGGGTTACACCGAGCGGCTGACCGACGCCTTCGGGCTCGCAGCCTGGGCCGGCACCCTGGACGCCGGCGATGGCGCGGGCCAGGCCGCGCGGGCCGTCGTCGGCGCCGCGGCGGGCGCCGTGCGGCAGGCGCGGGCGCTCATCGATCTGTTGGCGGCGACGCCGAAGCTGCCCGACGATACGCGGGGCCTGCTCGCGCTGGCGCGCGACGGTGTCCGCGACCGCTCCGACGCCCTGCACGACGACCTCGAAGCCGGCCTGCGCGCGCGCCCCGACAGCGCGCGGCTGAGGGCGATCAGGGGCGAGCGCCTGCTCGAGCTTGGCCTCGTCGACGACGCGCTGGCCCTCGTGAAGGACGCGCGCGAGCCCGCGCTGGTCATCCTGGCGGGGCGGGCGCTCGTGCTCGCCGATCGCCCCGCCGACGCTGTCGCCCGCCTGCAGCCGCTGGTCGAGCCGCTGGCCGGCGTCGATGAGCCACGCCGCGCCGAGGCGATGGCGTGGCTCGGGCTCGCCCAGGCCCGCGACGCGAGCCGCGACCCGGAGGCCGCCGCCGCCGCGCGCGCCACTCAGACCGCGCTGTCGCCGCGGCCCGGCTGGGCCAGAGAGGCCGCGCTGATCGAGGCGACCGTGCTGCTGGGCGCCGGCGATCTTGAGGCCGGCCGGCGGACGCTGACCCCGCTCGCCCAGGGCACGCCGACGTCGACCTTGCTGGTCGAACGCGTGCTGACCGGCGCGCTGCTCGACACCTGCGGCGCCCTGGGCGACGCGCCCTGCGTCGAGCGCGCGGCGCGGCGGCTGCGGCTGCTCGACGTCGACGACGCGCGGGTCCTGCGCGCGCGCGCCGCGGTGGTCGCGGGAGACGCCGGCGCCGCGCGGCCCGCCGACGCTCCCGCCACCGACGCTGGCGCGATCTCCGCCGACGCCGGCTCGCCCGACGCCGGCGCGACGAGCACCGACGCCGGTGCTCCGGCGCTGCAGCAGGAGGCCGACCGGCTCGCCCCGGGCACCCCCGCGCAGCAGGCCCGCCTGCTCGCGGTGCGGCGCGCGCGCGTGGCCCGATGTCTGGAGCGCGCGCGCTCGACGTTGGACACCCTGCTCGCCGAGCCCGAGCTGCGCGTCGCCCGCGCCCTTGCCGTGCCGTTCCGGTCCGATCCCCTCGCCCGCGCGAAGCAGGCCGCCGCCGCCGTCGGCGGTCGCGGCGCCCCGCTGGCCGAGGACGACCTCGTGGACGTCATCGACGCCCTCGGCGGCGCCCGGCTCAAGGACAGCGAGGCGCTGTTCTCCACGCTCGGCGCCGACCCGCGTCCACGCATCCGCCGGGCCGTGGCCCGCGCGCGCGACGAGTTGAAGGATCCCGAGGCGCGCCGCCGCCGCCTGACCTCGGACGACGATCGCGACCCCGGGCACGACGAACACGGCGACCACGGCGACGGCGTCCGCGGCGGCCCGGCCCTGCCCGGCGACGCCCCGGTGCCTCGGAGCCCGCGTTGAGCCCGCCGCGCCGGTTTGGCCATGGCACGTCCGCCCCGTGTGCGCGGGCGTTCGTCGTTACCGTCGTCGTCTTCGCCGGGCCGCTGGTGCTCGTGGGTGCCCCCGCGCTCCAGGCGGCCCCGCCCGCCGACGCCCGCCCTGCCGCGAAGGCGTCGGCGCGGTTCGGGCCCTTCGACGCCGGCGCGGTGCGGCCGGTGGCGCGCCAGGGCGAGCGGGGCCGCGCACGGCGCCCGCACCCCGTCGTCGGCGCCGTCGGCCACATCCCCGGTCAGGGTCCGCCGCCGCCGCCGCTGCGCGTGGACCCGTACGTGCCCGAGGCGGCGCTCGACGCCGTCAACGTCGTCGGCGGTGGACTGTCGGCGAACCCGTTGTTCCTCGCGAGCCTGTTCTACGCGAACTTCCTGACCCGGATGGACGGGCCGCGCTGCCAGCACCTGCCGACATGCTCGCGCTTCGCCAGCCAGGCGGTGGCGCGCCACGGCGCGCTCGGCATCGCGATGGGGCTCGACCGCCTGATCCAGACGCCGTCATCTTCGTCGCTGCGGCTGCTGCCCGAGGTCGAGTGGAGCGGCGGCGTCCGCCAATACGACCCCGTCGACAACTACGAGTTCTGGCGCGCCGCGCGGTTCACCGGCCTGCCGCCCCTCGTGCCCGAAGAGCCGCTGGCGCCGCCGTCGCCGCCGGTGCCCCCCCCCGCCGCCCCGACGTCGCCGACGCCCCCGGAGTCGCCATGATGCTCCCCCACCTGCTGCTCGCCCTCGTCGCCGCCACCGCCGGCGAAGCCCCGCGGCATGCCGCCGCCGGCCCTGCTGCCGATGGCGGTGCGCCGACGGTGGCCACGCCGACGACAGCGACGCCGACGACAGCGACGCCGACGCCCCCACCGTCGATCACCGGCCCCGCTGCGGCGGCACCGGTCACGGCGGCGGCGAGCGCCGACGACGACGAGCACGAGCCGGCGGGGGCGACGTCGCTGGCCGAGCCGGGCCTGACCCTGCGCTTCGCCGACCACCTGTTCGCCGACGGCGACTACTACCGCGCGATCAGCGAGTACCGGCGGTTCCTCTTCCTGACCCGCGGCAGCGGTGCCGACGCGCCGCGCGCGGCGATGGCCGTCGGTGAGGCGCTGCTGCGTGGCGAACAGTGGGACGCCGCCGGCCGCCAGTTCGACGGCGTCGCCACGCGCACCGACGATCTCGTCCTTCGCCGTGGCGCCCTGTTCGGCGCCGCCCGGGCCTACCTCGAGGACGGGCGTCCGGAGCTGGCGAAGCCGCGCTTCCGTCTGCTCGCGCAGGACGACGACGCCGAGGCGTCCCTGCGGGCGCACAGCCGCTGGCTGCTCGCCTGGGGCCACTTCGACGCCGGCGAGCTCGAGAAGGCCCGTGAGCTGTTTGACACCATCGCCCGCAGCGACGCTCCGCGGGCAGCCTCGGCCCGCGGCGTCGTCGACGCCATCGACCGCAAGGGCGAGCTGCCGATGCGCGACCCGCTCGTCGCCGCGCTGCTGTCGGTTGTCCCCGGAGGTGGCCACTTCTACCTGGGGCAGTGGGCCACGGGCGTCACGTCGCTCGGGTGGAACGCGCTGTTCATCTTTGCGGCTGTGTCGGCGTGGTTGACGGGCGACTGGGGGATCGCGACCGTCCTGACCTTCGCCGAGCTCGGCTGGTATTCAGGCAGCATGTTCGGCGCCATCGCCGGCGCCTACCGCCACAACCGCGACGCCGTGCGCAACTGGCACGACGACGTCCTCGCCACCCACGGCGCGGAGCGCGCCCTGCCCGAGTTGCACACCGTCGCGGACGAGCCGCCGGGCTCGCTGCTGCGGCTGCGGGGCACCTTCTGAAAGGCGCGGCGCGGACCGCGATCTTCCTCTCCTTTTCTTTGTCTTCGACGTCGTCGTCGTCGGCCGCCGCGCCGCGAACTCCCCTTGCGCCCCCGGTTTCATCTGCTAGGGATTCCCGCGGTCGGAGGCCTGTAGCTCAGTTGGTTAGAGCGCACGCCTGATAAGCGTGAGGTCGGCAGTTCAAATCTGCCCAGGCCTACCAGCGACGAAGCGGTCCCCGGACGATGTTCGGGGACCGCTTCGGCCGTTCGGGCCCGCCGGCGATTGTTCGGGCCCGCCGACAACTGCTCGGGCCCACCGACGACGGATGGCGCCGTCGTTCCCCCGGTGAACCGGACATCGGGGCCGTGTAGGGTGCGCCGTCATGCGTCGCCTGTCGTCTGTTCCCGTCGCGCTCGTCCTCGCCGCCGCCGCCGCCTGCGCGACGGCCACCGCCGCCGGCGACGGTCAGGCATCGACGCGCACCGTCTTGCAGGCTGGCGTCGCCCGCCCCGCCGAGGACGTGGCCTCGGACCTGTTGCTGCGCGCCACGGCGCTGGCCGGCGCCGGCGACGCGGCCGGTGCAAAGACGCTGCTGCGGCGGGTCGTCGACGAGTTTGCCGACACGCGCAGCCGCGGCGCGGCCACGGTGAAGCTGGCCGAGCTGCTCGGGGCGGATGGAGCGGCCGCGGCTCGTGACGAGGCGCGACGGGCGCTCGAGCGTTACCTGCTCGAGGAGCCGGCCGGCGACGTGGCCCCCGCGGCGCGGGCGCGGCTGGCGTCGCTCGGCGCGCCCGCACCGGCGGCGGGCGGCGCCTCGAAGACGACCAGCGCCACGATCGATGACGTCGTCGCCAAGACGCCCGCCGGCGAGCGCGGCCCGGCACTCGTGAAGCTCGGGCGCGAGCTGGTGTCGCGCGGCGACGCCCGGCAGGGACTGCTGGCGCTTTTGACGGCGCTGCCCTTGCTGCCGGCCACCGAGCGCAAGGACAGCGAGGCCGACATCATCTTCGCCCTCGACCAGGGCGCGGCGCGGGGCGGGGTGGCGCTGCACGAGGTGCCGGCGCTGCGCGAGCGCTTCGCCCGCACCGACGCGTTCGCGGAGCAGGTGCTGACGTGGAAGCAGGCTCGCGCCGCGCTGCATGGTCACGACGACGTCACGGCAGCGCAGCTCGCGAAGGACCTGCTGGCGGCGCACCCGCAGTCGCGCTTCGCGAAGGACGCCGCCGCGCTGGTGGACCGCCTGCGCGCGCGGGTGCAGACCGACGCCCGCGCCCTCGGCGTGATCCTGCCGCTGTCGGGCGAGTACGCCGCCTACGGGAAGCGAGCCCTCGTCGCCATCCGCCTCGCCTTCGGCATACCCGTCGTCGAGGACAAGCCCGCCGAGCCGCAGCTCAATCCGGCGACGGGCGAGGCGCTGCCGCCGAAGAAGAAGGACGAGACGCTGACCGGTACGCTGACGACGCCGCAGGGCTTCAGCCTGATCGTCAAGGACTCGGCGGGGCGCGCCGAGACGGCGCAGCGGGCGGTGCGCGAGCTGGTCGAGAAGGACCACGTCATCGCGGTGCTCGGCGACATCCTCGTCGACACCAGCCTGCCCATCGCGCTGTCGTGCGAAGAGTTCGGTGTGCCGCTGTTGTCGCTGTCGCGCCGCGAGGGAGTGCCCGAGGCCGGGCCGTGGTCATTCCGTCTGGCGTTGACGCCGAAGAAGCAGGCGCAGGCGCTGGTCGAGCTCGCCGTCGACGGACTGCAGATGAAGCGCTTCGGCGTGATGTACCCGAAGAAGGCCTTCAGCATCGAGCTGATGAACGAGTTCTGGAACGCTCTGGACGCGCGGCAGGCCGAGATCACCGCGGTCGAATCCTATGCCCACGACCAGACAACGTTCACCGACGATGCCAAGAGCCTCGTGGGCCGCGGCATCGGGGGTGGTGGTCGGGCGGTGGCCGAGTGCCGCGAGCAGGCGCAGGGCATCGACAACGACTACCGCCGCAAGAAGGCGCTCGAGGCGTGCAACGACAAGGCACGCCCGACCATCGACTTCGAGGCGCTTTTCGTGCCCGACGGCAGCCGGGGCGTCAGCTTCGTCGTGCCGGCCCTCGTCGCCGAGGATGTCCTGCTGACGAACCAGCGCAGCGCCGTCGAGGCGTACAAGAAGGCGACGGGCAACGACAAGGTGCGGCCCGTGCTGCTGCTCGGGCCATCGACATGGAACGACCCCGACATCGCCACGCGCCTGGGGCGGCAGGTCGACGGCGCGGTCTTCGTCGACGGCTTCGACCCCGACGATCAGACGCGGCTCGTTCAGGGGTTCGTCGAGAGCTTCCAGCGGGCGACGCGGTCGCGCCCGGTGCTCGTCGAGGCGCAGGCCTTCGACGGCGCGCGCCTGCTCGGGGCGCTGCTGCAGGGTGAGCCAACCAGCGCGTCTGGCGCCGCTCCTGCGAAGCCGACCACGCGCGCCGAGCTGCGCCGGGCCCTCGGCGCGGTGAGCGGCTTCGTCGGCGTCACCGGGCCTCTCCGCTTCGATGACGGCGGCGACAGCCAGACGCCGCTGCTGTTCTTCCGCATCGAGCGCGAGAAGGTCGAGCGCGTCGACCGGGAAGACCTCGTCAAGGGAGCCGGCTGATGGGCATCGACGCGTCGGTGGTCTTTCAGTGTCGCGCCTGCCGCGCGCTGGTCGTCGCCGACGAGCTGGCGCGCGCCACCGACGGCGTCCGGGCGGGGCTTGCCTGCTCGGCCTGCGGGGTCACGACGTGGCTGCCGCTGGTCGGCAGCAGCCGGAGCGCCGCTCGGGGCTACCCTTCGTCGTCGACGCTCGCGCCGCCCGACGGCGTCGACGCGGGGTCGTCGAGCGGGGACGGTGGTCTGCTCGCGCCGCTGTCGTCCATCGATCGTCGCGACGAGGCGAGCGGCGCGCTGCCGTCGCCTGCGGCCCTGCCACCAGCGACCGAGCCGACGGCTGCCACGCGGGAGCCGCTCGCCGCGCCGACCGAGACGACGGCGCCGACGACAGCGCCGGCAGCGACGAGCGCGCCGACCGTGGCGACGGCGTCGACCGTGACGACAGGTTCGACCGAGACGGTGACGAGGGCGTCGACCGCCGCGCCGCCCGGAGCGCCGACCGCCGCGGCGCTGGGCGTGGCACCACCCGCGGGGCCATGGTCGGAGCAGCTGCGCGCGCGCGTCCTCGCGCGTTGGGGCTCGCTCGGCGAGGTCAGCGCCGCGCAGAGCGGCCTTGCGGCCCGCCTCGATCGCCTCGCCCGCGGCCCGTGGAACGAAGAGGCCGAGCACAAGGCGCTGCTGGAAACAGCGTCGATGACCGGCGAGCTGGCGTTCGTCGGGGCCCGCTACCGCGCGGTGCTCGACGTCGTGCGTGATGACCCGCGCGCCCGCGCCGGCCAGCAGGAGCTGCTCAAGCTCGCGCTGGCGACGATGAAGAACGCGCCGGATCTTGCCTCGACGAACCCGGAACGGCGCGGCGGCGTCTACGCCGCGCTGGTGATCTTCGCCGCGCTGCTGCTCGTCGGCGGCGCCAGCTACTTCGTGATGCTCCTCGCGCGCACGCTCGAGGACGTCGGCAACCTGTGAGCGCCGCCGCCGCCGCCGAGGCCGGCCGGGCGCTGCTCGACGCCCTAGCCGGCCGCGCATCGCCCCCATCGTCGTTGCCGCCGGTGCCCGAGCTCATTGAGCGCGCCGAGGGCGGCGAGGACGTGATCGCGCTCGCCGTCGCCCACGCGCACCGCGCGTGCCTCCATGACCGCGTCGCCGCCGCCCTCGCCGCCGACCACGCGGCGGTCACGCTCGCCGACGGCTCGACGTGGACCGTGGCGCTGGCGGAGCGCCAGCTCGCCCAGAAGGAAGAGCGGCGCGTGTACCCGCCGCTGCGCGCGCCCCTCGAGCGCGCGACGGCAGGTGCGCTGCAGCCCATCGCGACGCTGCAGGCCCTCCAGCGCGCGCTGCCCATCGCTGTCGACGAGGGCGCCGGCGGCGATCACCTCGCGCGGCTGCGGCGCTTCGTCGATGGGACCACCGCGGCCGCCGCGGCCGCGCGCGAGCACCTAGAGCGCGCGGGCGGGGCGCCGCTCGACGGCGAGGTGGCCCTGCGCCGCGGCCTCGACCTGCCCGCGCCGGCCACGTGGTCGGCCGACGGCGTCGTCGCCGCCGTGCGGCTCGCGCTGTCACACGGCGCCGTCGCTCGCGCGCCGGCGCGCGTCGTCGGTCCGCGCGCGCTGTGCGGCCACGTCGTCGACGACGGCGGCGCGCCGCGCCTGCTCGTGGCGCCCTGCCTGTCGGCGGGCCGCCACGCCGCGCTGGCCCAGGGCGCCGGCCTGGCGGTCGCGGCCGCTGTCGGGGCGCCAGCGCACGCCGACGGGCTCGGCCTCGCGCTCGTCGATGCCGCGACGCGCCGGGCGCTGGGGCAGCCGCGCGACGAGGCCGCGGCGGCGTTTCGCACGACGGTGGCGACCTCGCTGCTGTGGGCCAGCGCGCGCGCCGCCGTCGCGGTGGCGCGCGCGCCGGTGTCGACGGACGACGACGCGCTCGAAGAGCTGCGCGAGGTGACGCGCGGGGCGTGTCGCGCGGCGCTGCAGGGCGACGCTGGCGGCCTCTTCGTCGAAGCGCTGCTCGCGCCGCCGTGGCCCGATGGCCGTCGGCTGTCGCTGCCTGCGGTCGCCGCCGTCGACGACGCCCTGCACGCCGCGCGCGCGGCGGTCTCGTGGCTGCAGCTGCGTGAGGCGCTCGACGAGGGCTTCGTCGCCCGCGCGCACGGGCTCCGCGCGCTCGTCGAGCTGCCGCCCGCAGCGCCCGACGACGACGGCGGCGCCCGGGCGTGGAACGCGCTGGCGGGCGAGGTCCTTTGACTGCCGCGAACAAATGCCGACCGCAGCGATGCGCCAACAACGCTTACCCAGCATCCAATAAGTCCAACCAAATGCTCCATTTCAAACACCGAGTAACATTGCCTGTATGCCGAGAAAACAAGCGGCATTCCGCCGCGTAACACGGTGCCGGATCCGCGCCGCAGCGGGCCAGATCTGCGGGCGTGCGGTTGACACGAGCGATCGCGATCTCGGACGACGAAGAGTGAGCTTTGCCCTCGACCAATCGAACGCCCCCCGCGCCCGCAGCGTGCAGTCGTTTGACGTGGCCGCGGTCGTCGTCATTTCGTCCGTCGTCGCGATTCGCGACGAGGTGCGGTAGCGGCGAGCCAACACTCCCCGACCCGCCCCTCGACGCGAAGGAAGGGGCGGGCCGAGAGCAACACACCCCCGAGCAGCGAGCGAGGACGGGTCCTGAAAGGACCGTCCGACCTTGTTGCCAGTCACGCAGCCCCCCACCCGCCTCGACGACGCAGCCTGCGTCGTCGAGGGGCCGCGCTGCCCGCTCTCGAGGAGTCCCTGCCATGTTGGATGCCCGCGTCTGGAGCGATGGTGACCTGCTCCCGCTCTCGGCTGCTTCCTGCTCGCCGCTGGCCCACGGGCTCCACTGCGGAACCGGGGTCTTCGAGGGCATCCGCAGCTACGGCACGGCGCAGGGGCCGCGGGTGCTCCGGCTGACCGAGCACCTGCAGCGGATGAAGCAGGGGGCAGACATCCTTGGCATGCCTTTTTCACTCGAGACCTTCTACAAGAGTGTGATCTCTAAGATGAAGACCAACAATCACAATGTTTTCTACGTCAGGCCGCTCGCTTATTACCACAGCGGTGGCCTGTCGCTGGACGTCGATGCGCTGCGGCCGCGGGGCGTGATCGCCACGCGGCAGTGGAAGTCGCACCTGGGCGCCGATGCGAGCACGAAGGTCGTATCGCTGCGGACGTCGGGGTGGCGGCGTACGCCGGCGACGTCGCTGCCGCCGTTGAAGCTGTGCGGGAACTACGTGAGCTCGATCATCGCCAAGCGCGAGGCAGCGCTGGCTGGCGCGCAGGTGGCGCTGTTCGCCGACGACCGCGGCTTCGTCTGCGAGCGCACCAGCGAGAACGTCTTCGTGGTGCGCGGCGGGCGAGTCACGGCGGTAGAGCACCCCGACGCGCTGCCGGGGGGCACCCGCGACACCGTGATCGCGCTGACGAACGCGACGGGGCGGCCAGTGACCCGCGCCGAGCTGCTCGAGGCCGACGAGATCTACCTGACCCGCACGTCAGCGGAGCTCGCCGCGGTGTCGTCCTTCGACGGCCGCGACCTGGTGCTCGTCGCTGATGGCGTCACCTGCTCCGACCTCGGCGAGTGTGCGTTCAACAACGGCGGCTGCGCGCAGCGCTGCGCGAACAGCGTGGGCTCGTTCTCGTGCGCGTGCGACGACGCTTACGTGCTGGCCGCCGATGGCCGGGCCTGCAACGACGTCGACGAGTGCGCGCTGAACACCGACAGCTGCGCGCAGGTGCGCGAAGACACCAACGGGGGCTTCGCCGGTGGCTGCCTGGCCGGCTACGTGCTCGACGCCGACGGCCGCTCCTGCAGCGACGTCGACGGGTGCCCCCTGAACACCGACGGTTGCGTCCAGCTCTGCACGAACACCGCGGGCTCGTTCACCTGCGGCTGCAACGCCGGCTTCACGCCAAACCCCGACGGCCGCACGTGCGACGATGTCAACGAGTGGCTGACGAACAACGGCGGCTGTGGCAGCGCGGCGTCGTTCACCTGCACCAACAATGACTCGGCGTGGGTGACCTGCACGCCGCGCAGCAGCGCGACGGCCACGGTGACCGGCTCGATCTCCGGCAGTGAGCCGACGTTCGTGCGGACGCTCAGCGATTGCGTCTCGGGCTCGGGCTCGCCGGTCCCGTTCGACAAGGTCACGATCACGAGCACCAGCGCGGCAAGTCAGGTGATCGAGGCCGAGTTCACGACGTTGGGCAACACGACCACGTGCCCGTTCGACTCGTTCCTGGCGACCTACACGAGCTTCAACCCCGCGTCGCCGCGAACGACCTGCCTCGAGTCCGACAACGACAGCGGCATCGACCTGACGGGGCCGAGCGGCCCGAACACGCCCGAAGCCAGCAGCCTCGGCGCCTGCAGCCCGCTCGACGGCACACGCGCGGTGACGGTGCCCGCCGGCGGCTCCGTCACGTTCGTGATCTCGGTGTTCTCCGGCTCCGTCGTGGCCGGCGGCTGGCAGCTGAACCTTCGCTCCACGACCGCCGGCGGAACCTTCACCGTCGGCCCGTGACGCCGGGGCGACGCGCGGCGGGGCGCGGCGGGGCGCGTCAGTGCGCGTCGGCCCACGAGCGCCCGAAGTGGCCGTCGACCACCAGCGGGACATCGAGGTGCACGGCGCCCTGCATGGCGGCGCGGCCGACCTCGAGGGCGCGCGGCGCGTCAGCCTCGGGCACCTCGATGACCAGCTCGTCGTGCACCTGCAGCAGGATGCGCGCGGAGGGAACGTGCTGCGCGAGGGCGCGGTCGGCGTCGATCATCGCGCGCTTCATGATGTCGGCGGCGCTGCCCTGGATGGGCGTGTTGATAGCGAGGCGCTCGGCGCGCGCGCGCTCGCCGGGGTTCTTGCTGTCGAGCCCGGGCAGCTTGCGGCGACGACCGAGCAGCGTGCGCACCTCGCGCTCGACGTGGGCGCGCTCGAGCGCCGCGGCGTGCCAGCTGCGGATGCCCTGCAGCCGCTCGAAGTAGCGGTCGAGGTACTCCTTCGCCTCGGCGCGCTTCAGCCCGAGCTCGCGGGCCAGCCGCACGACGCCCATGCCGTAGAGCAGGCCGAAGTTGATCGACTTGGCCGCCGTGCGCTGGTCGCGAGTGACGGCGTCGGCGGCGACGCCGAAGATCTCGGCGGCGGTGCGGCGGTGCACGTCCTCGTTCTTCAGGAAGGTGTCGACGAGCACGGGATCCTTCGAGACGTGGGCCAGGATGCGCAGCTCGATCTGGCTGTAGTCGAGGCTGACGAGCACGCAGCCGTCCTTGGCGACGAAGGCGTCGCGGATGCGACGACCCAGCGGCGTGCGGATGGGGATGTTCTGCAGGTTCGGGTCTGACGACGACAGGCGGCCGGTGGCCGCCACTGCCTGGTTGTAGTGCGTGTGCACGCGCTGCTCGGCGTCGACCAGCTGCGGCAGCACGTCGAGATAGGTGTTCTTCAGCTTGGTCAGCGTGCGGTGCTCGAGGATCAGGGCCGGCACGTCGTGGCGATCCGCCAACGCCTCGAGCACGTGCACATCGGTGGACGGCCCGGTCTTCGTGCGCTTGATGACCGGCAGCGCCAGCTCGGTGAACAACAGCTCGGCCACCTGCTGCGGAGACGTCAGCAGGAACGGTCGCCCCGCCGCCGCGTGCGCCTTCTGCTCGAGCGCGGCGATCTCGTCGACGAAGCTGTCGGACAAGCCCTTGAGCCGGTCGATGTCGATGCGCACGCCGGCGCGCTCCATCTTGCCGAGCAGGTCCTCGAGCGGCAGCTCGAGGTCACGGTACAGCGGCAGCAGCCCGTCGGCTTCGATGCGCGGCAGCAGCGCGTCGTGCACCCGCAGCGTGCAGTCGACGGCCTCGCCGACGTAGGCGGCGGCGCGCTCCAAGGGCACGGCGTCGAAGGCCACGGCGCTCTTGCCCGCGCCGGTGACGTCGGCGGGGTCGATCATCGCGTGGCCGAGGAAGCGGCGCGACAGGTTCATCAGCCCGTGGCTCTCGGCGTCGGCGTCGAGCAGGTAGCTCATCAGCATCGGGTCGCCCGCGAGGCGCCACGACGGAAAGCCGGCCGACAGCAGCGCGTTGGCGTCGGTCTTGCCGTCGTGGGCCACCAGCGCCTTGTCGACGTCGCCGAGCACCGACGCGAGCGCCGTGCGCAGCGCGTCGAGCCCGAGCTCGCGCACCGGCAGCCACGCCGCCTCGCCCGGCGCCCACGCGACGCCCAGCCCGACGAGCCTCGCCCCCGCCGTACCCGGCCGGTCGACCTCGGTGCGCAGCGCGACGCGCGGCGCGGCGCGCAGGACCGCCACGACGTCGGCAAGGCTGGAGGCGTCGACGACGGCGCGGTAGCGCCCGAGGTCGATGGGCGTCGTCGGCGCCGCCGCCACCGCCGCGAGCGCAGCCGGCTCGTCCGCCGCCGCCGGCGCGCCGAACAGGTCGCCCTGCCCCGCCTTCGCCGACGCGGACTCCTTGCGGTTGCCCTTGCCACGCGACGATGACGCGGCGGCCGCCCCCGCGCCTGCCGCGGCCTCCGCGCCTGCCGCGGCGTCCGCGGTCGTCGTGGCGACGCTGTCGTCGCGCAGCAGCGGGTCGCTCTCGAGGCGACGAAACTCGAGCTCGTGGATGAAGGCGCGAGCCGCGGCCTTGTCGATGCCCGCGTAGCGCAGCTCGTCGAGGGCAACCGGCACGTCGACGTCGCGCCTGACCACGACGAGCTGCTTCGACAGGCGCGCGCGGTCGGCCTGCGCCAGCAGCTTGTCGCGCCGGCCGGCGGCCTTCAGCTCGTGGGCGTGGGCGAGCACGGCCTCGACGTCGCCGTACTGCTGCACCAGCTCGGTGGCGGTCTTCGGCCCGATGCCCTCGACGCCGGGGACGTTGTCGCTGGCGTCGCCGGCCAGCGCCAGCACGTCGGCGACGCGCTCGGGCGACACGCCGAAGCGCTCGAGCACCTGCGCGGGCCCGATGCGCGTGCCCTCATGGCCGCGGCTCAGGCGCATCTCATCGAGCAGCGTGACGTGGTCGTCGACCAGCTGCATCAGGTCCTTGTCGCCGGTGACGATCACGACCTCGAAGCCCGCCGCCTTCGCCCGCGCCGCCATCGTCGCCAGCACGTCGTCGGCCTCGACGCCCTTTACCAGCAGCTTGGGGATGCGGAACGTGTCGACGAGGCGGTGGATGAGCGGGATCTGCGGCGGCAGGTCCTCGGGCGGCGCTGAGCGGTGCGCCTTGTACTCGTCGAACATCTCGTGCCGGAAGGTCTTGCCGCCGACATCGAAGGCGATGCCGAGGTACTTCGGGTCGTGATCCTTCAAGATGCGCAGCAGCATCGTCGCGAAGTTGAACACCGCGTTGGTGGGCACGCCCGTCGACGTCGAGAGCCGCCGCAACGCGTAGTACGCGCGAAAGATGTAGCCCGAGCCGTCGATCAGGTAGACCGTGTCCGCCATGGCGGCGCGGTAGGCATTCCCTTCGCCCGACGCAACCGCCGCGCGCCGCCCCGGTCGATGACGGTCGCACCCGAACCATCTTGGCCGTCCCCCGCGACGCTGCTACGCCCCGTGGCATGCTCCTCGCCGCCCGTCTCGTCGTCGTCTCCGCCACCTTCGTCGTGCTCAGCGCCGCGCTCACCGGGTGCAACCAGCCCGCGGGCGGCGGCAAGGGCACGACGACGACCGCCGCGACGAAGGGCGGCACGCCGGTCGCGCGCGTGGGCGACACGGTGGTCACCGTCGATGACCTGCAGAAGAAGCTCGACGAGCAGTCGCCGTTCATCCGCGCGCGCTACGCCGAGCCCGAGAAGCGCAAGGAGCTGCTTGACGCGCAGGTGCGCTTCGAGGTGCTGGCCGCCGAGGCCGCGGCGCGCGGCTACGCCGCCGACCCCGAGGTGCAGGAGGCGCTGAAGAAGCTGCTGGTGCAGCGGCTGACGCGCGAGGAGTTCGACGGCCGCGTGCAGCTGAAGGACGTCGCCGACGCCGAGCTGCAGAAGTACTTCGACGAGCACCGCGCCGAGTACGACAAGCCCGAGATGGTGCGCGCCAGCGTGATCACCGTGGTGGCGACGACGCCAGGCGCGAAGGCGAAGGCCGACGAGGCGCAGCGGCTGGCGGCCGACCCGACCAAGAAGGATGACCGCATCTTCTTCAAGGACCTCGTGGCGAAGTACTCCACCGACGAGGCCACGCGCCCCGCCGGCGGCGACGTCCGCTACGTGGCGCGCGACGAGGCGATGAGTCGCTTCGGCAAGGACGCCGCCGACTGGCTGTTCTCCAGCGACGAGGCGAACGCGGTGTCGCCGGTGGTGTCGTCGACGACGGCGGCCGGGCAGGCGTTCCACGTGTTCAAGCGCACCGGCCAGCGCAAGGCGCTGTCGCGCTCGTTCGATCAGGTGAAGAACCAGATCAAGAACGTCGTGTACCGCGAGAAGCGCACCGCCGCGTTCAACACCTTCGTAGACGAGCTGAAGACGAAGCACGGCGCGGTGACCTTCCCCGACAAGCTCGACCAGCTGAAGGTGCCGGCGCTGCCCGCCGACGCCCACGGCCTGCTGCCCGGCGTGATGCCGGGGGGGCCGGACGGCGCCGCCGACCACGACGACGACGGCCACGGCAAAGACGCGCCGGCGCCCGCCGCGCCGACGCCGGCGACCGGGGCCACGCCGTGACGGCGCTTCGGGCCGCGCTGACGCGGCCGGCCGCGGGCCCGGCCCGGCCCGGACAGCGCGGCGTCGGCGCGATCGGCTTGTCACTGCGGGGCCCGGCGCTGAGCTCTGTGCCGCGCACCGTGGTGGGCGCCGTGCTGTGCGCCGTGCTGTGCGCCGTGCTGGGGGCGGGCTGCCCGGCGGACCCGCGAGCGCCCCGGCTTGCGCCAGTGGCGGTCGTGGGGCCGACGAAGATCGACGAGGGGCGGGTGTTGGCGGTGCTCGCCCAGCGTGGCGTGGCCCGGGTGGGTGACCCGGCCGCGCGCAAGATCGTGACCCGGCGGATCGTCGACGACCTCGTCGACGAAGAGCTGCTGCTGCTGGCCGCCGCCGCCGAAGACATTGGCGTGACGCCCGAGGCGGTGGAGCGCGAGGTCCGCGCCCGCGCCGAGGGCTTTCCACCCGGCACGTTCCAGCGCGTGCTGGCGACGGAGCAGCTGACCATCGACGCGTTCCGCGAGGGCGTGCGCCGTCGTCTGGTGGCCGACGCCCTGCTGCGACGACGCTTCGCGACGCTGCCCACCGTCATCGACGACGACGTCACCGCGCGCTACCAGGCCGAGCTGCCGCGGCTGCAGCGCCCCGCCGAGGTGCGGGCGCGGCAGGTGCTCGTGCGCACGCAAGAAGAGGCACGCCACCTGCTCGACGAGATCCGCGCCCGGCGCCTGACGGTCGAGCAGGCCGCGCAGCGCTTCTCCACCGGCCTCGAGGCCGAGCAGGGCGGCGACCTCGGCTGGTTCGCGCGCGGCGAGATGCCCGACGCCTTCGACGTCTGCTTCGCCCTCGACAAGGGCGCCGTCAGCGACGTGGTCGCCTCGGACTACGGCTTCCACATCCTGCAGGTCATCGACGTGCGCGAGGCGCGCACCGAGGAGCTTACGGCGGTGCGCGAGCGCCTCGTCGAGGAGCTCGTCCGAGAGCGGCAGTCGGCGACCGCCGACGCGCTCGTCGCCGACCTGCGCCGTCGCACCCCGGTGGTGGTCGACGACGCCGTCATCGACCGCCTCGTCGCGCTGCTGCCGCCGGCCCCCGTCACCCCCACCGAGGTCATCGAGCAGGGCGGCCGGGCGCTGGACTCCCACGGCGACGGCACCGATCCCGTCCCGCCCCTTCGCCGCGAGTGAACCCCATGCTGCGCCTCCTGTCCGCGTCCTCGTTGTCCCTCGCGCTCGTCGCGCCGGGTGCAGTCCTCGCCGCCGACGCCCCGACGACGCCCGCCGCTGCCCCCGCTGCCGACAGCGGCGGCGAGATGGTGGTCATCGAGCGCATCGTCGCCGTCGTCGATGACCAGGTCGTGCTGTCGTCCGAGGTCGATGGCGTCGTCGAGCAGATGCTGCAGGCGCAGCCGCCGCCCGAGGGCATCGATCGCCCGGCGCTGGTGCGGCAGCGGCGTGAGCAGGTGCTCGACTCGCTGATCGCCGAGCGGCTGCTCGACGCCGAGGTCAAGAAGCTGCGGGTCGACGTCACCGACGCCGAGGTCGACCGCGTCGTGCAGGGCACGATGCAGGAGAACAACCTGACCGATGAGACCCTGAAGATGGCGCTCGGCCGGCAGGGCATGACGCTGGCCGAATATAAGGAACAGCTGAAGAAGCAGCTGACCAAGATGAAGATCGTCCAGCTGAAGGTGAAGAGCCGGGTCAGCGTCAGCGACGAGGACGTGAAGACCGCTGCGCGGCAGGCCGAGAAGGCCACCGCCCAGGCCGGCTTCAGCCGCGTGCGCGCGCGCCACATCCTGTGGCTCGTCCCCCCCGGCGGCGACGGCGAGACGCAGAAGCGGAAGTCGCTGGCGGCGCGCGGGCGGCTCGCTGCCGGCGAGGACTTCGCCGCGCTGGCCACCGCCGAGAGCGAAGACCCCGGCAGCAAGGGACGCGGCGGCGACCTCGGCTCCTTTGGCCGCGGCGAGATGGTGCCGGAGTTCGAGCGCGCGGCCTTCGCCGCGCCGCTGGGCGTCGTCGTCGGCCCGGTGCGCTCGCCGTTTGGCTGGCACCTGATCCGCGTCGACGAGCAGCTCGCCGGCGAGGCCGTCGACCCCGAGGCTGCCGCCGCCGGGCTGCGACAGAGGCTCTACGAAAAAGAGGTCGAGACGCAGTTTCAGCAATACATCGAAGAGCTGAAGCGCGACGCCTTCATCGAGAAGCGGCTGTGACCGGCTCGCCCCTGCCACCCAACGTCGATGCGCCGCGCGTCGACGACGTGGGCGTCGGCGACGTCGTCGTCACCTTCACCATCCTCGTCATCGGCGCGGCCGGCGAGGCGCCGCGGGTCAGCGTAAGAGCCGCAGGCGGCGACGGTGTCGTCGACGTGCTCGGTGTCGAAGAGCGCGCGCGCCATGGTGGCGGCGACGCCCGCGTCGTGGCCTTTGCCTGCGAGGCCGAGCGCGGCCCCCAGGCCTTCGACATCGCCGTCATCGTCGACCGCCCCGGCCGCCCGGCGCTGTCGCTGCCCGGGCCGCGCGTGCCGGCGCTGGACGCCGCGCGATGAGCGATCGCTTCCGCGGCTGGACGCGTCCGGGGCCGCGCCCGCCGGGCGCCCTCGGCGAGGTCGCCGACGACGAAGGGCGCCCGGTGGTGGTCGAGTCCGGCGAGACGCTTGACTGGATCGCAGGGCACACGCGCATCTTCCAGTACGAGAGGGGCCACCGCTTCTCGGTGGACGACGTGCTGTGCGCGTGGTTCGCGACGTCGCACGCGCCGCGTGTCGAGCGGGCGCTCGACCTGGGCGCGGGCATCGGCTCGGTGGCGCTGACGGTGGCGTGGCGCCTGCCCGGCTGCACGATGACGACGATCGAGGCGCAGGACCTCTCGCTGCGGCTGCAGAAGAAGTCCATCGCCTACAACGGGCTGGGCCCGCGCCTGACGCCCTATCTCGGCGACCTTCGCGACGAGGCGCTGCTCGACCATGTCGCCGCGCGTCACGGGCCGTTCGATCTGGTCACCGGCTCGCCGCCGTACTGGCCGCTGGGCGCCGCGCTGCCCTCGGTGCACGCGCAGGCGGTGCCGGCGCGCCTCGAGGTGCGCGGCGACGTCTTTGACTACGCCCGGGCCGCGGCGCGCGTGCTCGCCCCCGGCGGGCACTTTGGCCTGGTGCACCAGGGCAGCCAACACGAGCGCGTGCAGCAGGCCCTGCACGACGCCGGCCTCGCAGCGCTGTTCGTGCGGTTCGTGCGCTTCAAGGAGGACGCGCCGGCGACGACGTCGGGGGCCGTGCTGGTGGTGGCCGCCCGCCACGGCGACGTACCGCGCGCCTACAGCCGGCGCAGCGGTGGCAAGCCCATCGTTGAGCCCGACCTCGTGCTTCGCACCCGCGACGGCCGCGTCGCCCCCGAGTACGCCACCATCCGGCTGTCGTACGGCTTCCCGCCCGGCGACGCCGATCCCGACGAGGTCTGACGCCGGGCTGGCGCTGGCGTGACGCGGCCTGCATCGCCGGGCCGCGCGGATTGACCGCGGTGGCGCCGCAGGGCCAAAGATGGCCGCGCAGCAGCAAGGAGTCGGCATGCGCGTCCTGTACGGAGTCGTCGGCGAAGGCATGGGGCACGCGACCCGCAGCCGCGTCATCCTCGAGCACCTGCTCCGCAGCGGTCACGAGCTGCGCGTCGTCGTCAGCGGCCGCGCCGCGCGGTTCCTGACCGAGAAGTTCGCCGGCCGACCGCGCATCCGCGTCGAAGAGATCCACGGCCTGCACCTGAAGTTCGAGGGCAACGACCTCGACGTCAGCGAGAGCGTGCTGTCGAACCTGGCCGCCGCTCCTGAGGGCGTGAAGAAGAACCTCGAGGTCTACGCCCGCGTCACCGCCGACTTCGACGCCGAGGTCGTCATCTCGGACTTCGAGTCGTTCGCGTACTTCTTCGGGCGGGCGAAGCAGCTGCCGGTGATCAGCATCGACAACATGCAGGTCATCAACCGCTGCCGCCACAATGCCTTCGTCACCGATGACGCCAGCTTCGCCTTCCAGCTCGCCCGCCTCGCTGTGAAGGCCAAGCTGCCGGGCGCCTACCACTACCTCGTCAGCTCGTTCTTCTTCCCGCCAGTGAAGAAGCCGCGCACGACGCTGGTGCCGCCGATCCTGCGGCCCGAGATCCTCGCCGCGAAGCGCGAGCGCGGCGAGCACGTGCTCGTCTACCAGACCGCCGCCGCCAACGCCGACGCCCTCGTCGCCGCGCTGAAGCGGCTGCCGCAGGCGTTCCGCGCCTACGGCACCGGCAAGAGCGGAACCGACGGCAACATCACCTTCTGCCCATTCTCCGAGACCGGCTTCGTCGACGACCTGCGCACCGCCCGCGCCGTCGTCGCCGGCGGCGGCTACTCGCTGATGGGCGAGGCCGTCCACCTGCACGTGCCGATGCTGTCGATCCCGATCCAGGGCCAGTACGAGCAGGAGCTGAACGCCCGCTACCTGCAACAGCTCGGCTACGGACGCCACGCCACCGTCGTCGATGTCGACGTCATCGACGCGTTCCTACGCGACACCGACACCATGCAGCACGCGCTGTCGACGTATGTGCCGCGCGACAACGGGATGCTGTTCGGCTGTCTCGGCGAGCTGCTGCGCCACGTCGGGCTCGACGAGCCGCCGCCGCCGGCGCTGTCGTCGCCGTCGCTCGGCTCGTTCACGCCGCCGCTGCCCTCGAACCTTGCCGACGCGCTCGGCGACGACGAAGACGACGACCTCACCGACCCCTCGGGGCTGCGGCCGCCGCGGTCCCGGCCGTGAACATGCGGGCGACGCTGCGCTCGGCCGGCGCCGGCCCCGACGGCGGCGCCTTCATCGGCACCGACGCGCAGGGCGCCGACGTCCTCGTGCACCGCTTGGACGGCAAGGCCCTGAACGACCCGTCGCGGCAGCGGCGCCTTGACCACCGCGTATCGCTGCACGCGCAGGCGACGCGCGAACGCCAGCCGCTGCTGCTGGCGCTGCGGCGCGCGACGCTGACCGAGCGCCCAGCGCTGCTCGTCGTCGAGCACCCGCGGCGCTCGGCCCTCGACCTGCCGGCGTGGCGCGACGTTGACGCCGCCCGCGCCGGGCTGCGCGCGCTGCACGACGGCGCGCGGGCGTTGGCGCTGCTGCATGCCGGGGGCCTCGCCCATGGCCAGCTCGTGTCCCTCGGCCGCGCGGCGCTGCGCCTGCGCGCCGACGGCTCCGCGGCCATCGCCGCGCTCGGGCTGCGCACCGGGCTCACCGGCGATGTCCGGCACCGCGGGTTCCTCTCTGGCGACGTTGACGGCGCCAGCGACGACCACAGCATCGCCATCGACGGCTATGCCTTCGGGGGCATCTGCCTGCTCGTCGCGCTGGGCGACGCCGCGACCGTTGCGGTGCCCCCGCTGCCGACCGACGGCCGCCTGCGCGCCCTCATTGCCGGCGTCGTCGAGCTGGCGAGCCAGCTGCGCCACGACGAGCCCGCGTGGCGGCTGCCGCTGTCGGAGGCGGCGCAGCACCTGCAGGTACTGCTGACACAGCTCGACCGGGCGGCGGTGGCGTCGGCGGAGCCGATCGCCGACGCCCAAACTGACCCGCCGCCAGTGCCAATGGAGGCGCCGATGGCGCCAGGCACCGAGCATGGAGGAGAGGCCGAGCCCGCCGCACCGACACAGCTCGGCCGGTTCCGCATCGAAGCGCTGCTGGGCGTCGGTGCGATGGGCCGGGTGTACCGCGGCGTCGATCTGGACAGCGGCGAGCCGGTGGCCGTGAAGCTGCTCGCGCGCGACGGGCCGGTGACGAACCGCGCGATGCACCGCTTCAAGAAGGAGGCGCGCCTGCTCGCCGAGATCCAGTCACCGGGCGTCGCGCGCTTCCTCGCCGACGGCGTTCAGGGCACGACGCTGTACCTGGTGACCGAGTTCGTCGACGGCGAGCCGCTGGGACAGCGGCTGCGCGCGCGCGGACCGCTGCCCGAACGCGAGGCCGTCGACGTCGCTGTCGAGGTGCTGCGCGCGCTGGCCGATGTGCACGACCACGGGATCGTGCACCGCGACCTGAAGCCCGACAACATGATGCTCTTGTCGCCGCCGGGGGCCGCGCCGCGGGTCAAGCTCATCGACTTCGGGATCGCCCGCCACCTCGACGAGCAGGGCTCGCTCGCGATGACCCGGCAGGGCGCGGTGATGGGTACGCCCCTGTACATGGCGCCGGAGCAGGTGCGCGGCGGCGCCCTCGACCAGCGCGCCGACCTGTACGCCATCGGCTCGATCCTGTTCGAGCTGCTCGCCGGGCGGGCGCCCTTCGCCGGGCTCGGCGCCGCGGCGGTGCTCGCCTGCCAGCTCGAGCAGCAGCCGGCGCTGGTGTCCGCCGTCGCCGTGGGGACGTCCGACGAGGTCACGCGGGTGGTGGCGCGGGCGCTGCAAAAGAACCCCGAGGCGCGCTACCCCGACGCGCGCGCGATGCTGGCGGAGCTGCTGCCGCTGTCGTCGGACGGGCGCCGCCAGCCGCCGACGACGACGCCCCCGGCGACCACGCAGCGCTGGACGTCATCGTGGGCGCTGCGGTCGTCGCCGGAGGCGCTGTGGCCCTACGTCTCGGACACCGAGCGCGTGAACCAGGCGATCGGGCTCGTCTCTGTCGAGGGCGGCTACGTCCCCGACGCCGGCGGCGTGCTGCTGCAGGGACGCTCGACGCAGCTCGGCGTCGCGCTGTCGTGGAACGAGCACCCCTACGAGTGGGTGCAGGGGCGAAGGCTCAGCGTCCACCGCGAGTACAGCGCCGGCCCGCTCGTGTCGCTGCGCAGCGTGGTCGAGCTGCACCCCGGCGAGGGTGGGCGCGGCACGCTGCTGATGCACACGCTCGAGGCCGAGCCCCGCGGCTTGGTGGGGCGGGCGCTGGCATCGGTGGAGATCGGGATGCGGGCCCGCCGCGCGCTCGACCGCGTCTACACCCGCATCGACGCGCTGCTGTCGGGCCTTGCCCCCGCTGGCGACGGCGACGCCTTCGCAAAGACGCCGCCGCTTTCGGCGTCGCAGGAGGCTCACCTGATCGCCATCGAGCACGCGCTCGTCAAGGACGGCATCGCGGCCCCCGTCGTCGAACGGCTCGGGCGATGGCTGCGCGCCGCCCCGGCGCAGGAGCTGGCGCGCATCCGCCCCCTCGCCCTCGCCACGCAGCTCGCGCTGCCCGCCGACGCCGTCGTCGACGCCTGCCTCAGGGCCGCCCACCGTGGCGCGCTGGTGCTGGCGTGGGACCTGCTTTGCCCGCTGTGCCGCGTGCCCGCCGATCTGGCGACGACGCTGAAGGCGCTGCAGGAGCATGGGCGCTGCGAGGCGTGCAATCTGGCGTTCAACCTCGACCTGTCGACGAGCGTCGAGCTGGTCTTTCGTACCCACCCGGCGCTGCGCGAGGTCGACGCCGGCACGTACTGCTTGAGCTCGCCGGCCCACACGCACCACGTGTTCGCGCAGGTGCGCGTCCCCGCCGGCGCCGTCATCCCCCTCGAGCTCGCCCTGCCCGCCGGCCGCTACCGGCTCACGGCGCGCCGGGCCCCGTGGAGCCACGAATTCAGCGTGCGTGACGACGCGGCCCCCACCTCGTGGCGCGCGTCGCTGCGGGCCGGCCCACCGCGCGGCACGGGACACCTGCTGCCGTCGGGGGGCCAGCGCTTCGTGCTCGACAACGACACCGACCGCGAGCAGCTCGTGCGCGTCGAGCGCACGACGCCCCGCGACGACGCGCTCTTCGCCAGCAGCGCCCTGGCCCGGCCGCTGTTCCGCCGGCTGTTTCCCGGCGAGGTGCTCGCGCCTGGCACGCTGGTGCGCGCCGGCGACGTCACCGTCCTGCTCGCCGATCTGCGCACCGCCGCCACGACGCCGCTGCCCGCGCGCCACGCGGCGCTGCGCGCCCTCGACGACGCTGTCACGCAGGCCGGCGGCGCCGTCGTGCGGCTGCACGGGTCCGCCGGAGTGCTCGCCACCTTCGCCACGCCGCACGACGCCGTCCTCGCCGCGCGCGCGCTGCCCGCCGCCGTCGCCGCCAGTGGCGTGCAGGATGGCGGTGGCGAGCGAGCGCCGGCGGGTGTCGTCGCAGGCGACGTCGCTGTCGCCGTGAACCGGGGCGAGGCCGGCGCGGTCACGCTCGGCAACCACCTCGACTACTTCGGCGGCGCCATCGACGACGTCGCCGCGCTGGCGCGGCGGGCGCGACGGGGCGAGCTCGTCCTGTCCGACGGCGTGCGCGCCGACGCCGACGCCGCCGGGGTCGACTTCGACGTGATCGTCGAAGTCGACCCGACGCTGCACGAGGCCGACGACGCTGCGGCAAGAGCCTTGACAGGCGCCGACGACGGCGACCTCGTCGTGCCGGTGCACCGCGCCTCGCTGCGGCCGCGCCCCGGGGACGCCTGACAGAGCGCAAAGACGACCAGCGCCTCGTCGAGCTCGATCGTTCGCCCGAACGGGGTCGCCGCCGTCGCGACGGTCCGGGCGCGTTTGCGACGCCGGGTGCGCCCCGATAGCCTTTATCCCATGGTCGCCTGGCGCAGCCTGCTCGACGACGGAACCGGGTCGATACCTCCCGACGCCGGGGGATTGGCGCGTCGCGCGGGCCGCCCGCTTTTGTGTCTGTCGGACATCCACGGCGATCTGGTCGCCCTGGAGAGCGTGCTGGCGGCGGTGCGCGGCCTCGAGCTGGCCGGCATCGTCGTCGCGGGCGACCACTGCCTCGGCGGGCCGCAGCCCTTCGCTGTGTGGCAGCGGCTGCAGTCGTTGGGCGCCACCCTCGTCCGCGGACCGAGCGATCTGGCCCTGGGCGCCCTCGACATCGGCGACCGCACCCCGTCTTCCGCCGCCGAAGAGGCCCGGCTGCTCACCTTCCTGCGCACGCGGCAGGCGCTCGGTGACGTCGTCTGCCGCCGGCTGGCCGAGCTGCCCACCACGGCGGTGGTGTCGCTCGATGACGCCCGCGGCGTGATGGTCATGCACGGCAGCCCGGGCGACGACTGCCGCGGCCTCGACGACCACGACGGCCTCGCCGACGAGGTCGCCTGCGTGGCCGAGGACGCCCTCGTCAGCGGCGCGACCCACGTGCCGTTCTCACGGAGGGTGCCGCGCGACGAGCCGTGGCGCCACGCGGTAGAAGACGGCCGCGACGCCCACCATGAGGTTGACGACGTCGACGTCGACTTGCTGCCCGCGCCTGCCCCGCTTCTGGTCGTCAACGCCGGGTCGGTGGGCATGAGCCCGCTGCGCCGCCCCGACGGGCGCCGCACCGCCCACGCTGTCCTGCTCGGGTACGGCGACAACGGGCAGCTGCACGCCTGGGGGCAGGACGTGCTGGTCGCCGACGCCGGCCGCGCCCGGCGCGTGGGCTGAGCGACGGCGACGACGAAGCGCGGGGTCTGCCGCGGCGCGGCGGCCTGTGGCAGGGTGGCGGCGTGACGATCGTCGACGAGCTGACCCTCGAAGCGAAGCGCCTGGCCGCGGCCGAACAGCTGCTTGGCCACGCGTTCGCCGATCGCCACCGGCTGCTGTCGGCGCTGACCCACCGCAGCTTCCTGAACGAACACGCCAGCGCCGTCGCCCACAACGAGGTGCTCGAGCTGCTCGGCGACTCGGTGCTGTCACTCGTCGTCACCGAGGCTCTCGTCCGGGCGAGCCCGGGCGCCGGCGAGGGCGAGCTGACCGTGCGCCGCGCCGCCCACGTGTCGACGGCAAACCTCGCCCGGGCCGCCGCCGCGTCGGGGCTGGTCGCGCTGCTGCGCACCGGCCGCAGCCTCGCCAGGGGCGTGCCCGAAAACGTCGCCGCCGACGTCGTCGAAGCCGTGCTCGGCGCCTGCTACGAGGACGGTGGGCTGCCCGCCGCGCGCGCGCTCGTCGAGCGACTGCTTGGCCCGCCGCCGGCCGAGGCCGAGCCGGTGCGCGCCCACGCCAAGAAGGACCTGCAGGAGCGGCTGCAGGCGCTGGTCGGGCGGGCACCGACCTACGTCGTCGCCCACAAGGACGGCCCGCGGCACGCGCCGACGTACACCGCCGACGTCGTCCTTGGCGACCACGTGCTCGGCCGCGGCGAGGGCCCCAACAAGCGCGTCGCCACCGAGACCGCCGCCGCCGCCGCGCTGGCGGCGCTCGCCGATGTCGACGACGCCGCGCTTGTCGCCTGGCTCGGCGCGGCGACCACGCCGAAGGAGCGCCGGTGACCCCGCTGATGCAGGGCCTCGCCGTCGAGGCGCGCGCGCTGGGCTTCGACGACGTCGGCGTCTGCCCCGCCGACGTGCCGATGCCCGACCGCGACCACGTCTCCGCCGCCTTCGACGACGGCAGGCTCGAGCCCCTCGCATGGATGGCGGCGACGCGCGACCAGCGGCTCGACGTGCGCGTGCGCATGCCGGCGGCGCAGAGCGTCGTCGTCGTCGTGCAGTCGTACTGGCAGGGCGATCACGGCGCCCACGTCAACGCCGACGCCCTCGCCCGCAGCGGCAAGATCGCGCGCTACGCGTGGGGGCAAGACTACCACCACGTGCTGCGGCGCAAGCTGCGCCGGCTGCGCAAGTGGCTGCTCGAGCGGGCGCCAGGGGCGAAGGTCGCGCCGTTCAACGACGTCGACGCCGTCACCGAGCGGGCGTGGGCCATGGCCTGCGGCCTCGGCTTCGCGGGCAAGAGCGGCATGTTCATCTCGCGCACGCTCGGCACGTGGACGTTCCTTGGTGGGCTGCTCACCGACGTAGACCTGCACGGCGGCGTCGTGCCGGAGCGCGTCACCGACGCCTGCGGCACCTGCACCGCCTGCCTCGACGCCTGCCCGACGCGGGCCATCATCGCGCCCCACATCGTCGACGCGCGCCGCTGCCTCGTCACCTGGAACGTCGAGGAGCCCACCGACCCGCGCGGCGACGCCTTCGCCGGACACGGCTGGGCCGTGGGCTGCGACGTGTGCCAGGAGGTCTGCCCCTGGAACAAGTTCGCGCAGCCGACGCGCGAACCCCGCTACGCGCCGCGGCATGTCGTCGTCGACCCTGACGCGCCGCCCTCGGCGGCCGACGTCAAGGGCACCCCGCTGGCGCGACCGGGGGCCGACAACCTCGTGTCCCTCGCGCGGCGGGCGCGGCCCCGGAGCGTCTGAGGGAAGATCGGCGGCTTCGCTCGCTCACGGGCGAAGGGTACGCTCGCTGCGCTGCTCGACCGGCGGCTCATCGCGCTCGCTGTCCCGTCCGACTCGTCAGCCGCGGGCGCCGTGACCAACGCGCCGGCGGCGGCATCCCAGCTCCGTTCGGTTTGTCCTTGCTCCGGAGGCCCACATGTTCCCCCGTGTCCGTCCCCTCGTCGCCGCCTCGGTGGCCTTGCTGTCGTTGTCTGCGGTGTCGTCGTTGTCGTCGTGCGTCGCGAACGCCGGCGAGCCAGCGTCCGGCGCCGGCAAGGTCGCGGCCACGGCGGCGGCCCTCGAGCTGGTGGTGACGGACATCGACGGCAAGAAGGTCGACCTGAAGGGCTACCGCGGCACCGCGTTGCTGATCGTCAACGTCGCGTCGGAGTGTGGCTACACGCCCCAGTACGCCGAGCTGCAGCAGCTGCACCAGAAGTACAAGGACCGCGGCTTCACCGTGCTCGGTTTCCCGTCGAACGACTACGGCGGTCAGGAGCCGAACGACGGCGCAGCGATCAAGAAGTTCGCCGCCACCGAGTACGGCGTGACGTTCCCGTTGTTCGAGAAGGTGCACACGTCGGGCAAGGAGATGTGCCCGCTGTACCAGAAGCTCACGACCGAGAAGGGCGCGGTGAAGTGGAACTTCACCAAGTTCCTCGTCAATCCGGCCGGCTTCGTCGTCGCGAAGTTCGACTCGGGCACGAACCCGCTGTCGCCCGAGCTGACCGGCGCCCTCGAAGCCGTGTTGCCGAAGAAGGGCTGACGGCAGACGGGGCCGCCCCGGCTGCGCTCCGGCAAAACGCAGGGCTGCCCTTGGCGTCGCCTTCGGGGGCGGTAGCCTGCCCACCGGTCGTCGGGATCAATCGGCGCCGGGAGGCGTCATGTCCCTGTCGCGCTTGGCTGTCGTCGTTGCCCTTGTGTTCGCGGCTGTTCCGTTCGCCGGCTGCGCCGAGCCCGTGGCCGTGCCCCGCGCTGACGGCGACGAGCCCGTGGGCTGCGTCATCGACGAGCACTGCGGCCCGGGCCGGATCTGCATCGACGCGGCGTGCGTGGCCGACCCCGATGTCGGCCGCTGCACCCAGAACGCCGCCTGCGATCTCGGGCTCGTCTGTCGGGACGGCGACTGCGTGACGGCGGACGAGGGTGGCGAGTGCGCCTCCGACGTCGACTGCGAAGTCGCCGAGCGTTGCACCGTCGGCGTCGAAGGCGACTGCCTGCCGCCCCGCGACTGCGTGCTCGGCGAGCCCGGAGCGGGCTGCCGCGAGGAGTGCACGGGCCACTGCGTGGGCCGCGACGCCTGCGCCGGCGACGCCGACTGCGCCCCCACCGAGACCTGCGACCCGTTGTCGTCGGTGTGCCTGCCGCTGGGCGACTGCGACGACGACGACGGCTGCCCGGGCGACGCGTCGTGCATCGATGACACCTGCGTCGACAACGGTGACTGCGCCACGGACGGCGAGTGTCCAGCGACCCAGTCGTGCGTCGACGGCGAGTGTGTGCGCCACGGCGCCTGCGCCGTCGACGCCGACTGCCCCGGCGACCAGCGCTGCCTTGTCGAGCTGTGCGTGCGCCGCGTGCCGTGCGCCAGCGACGACGACTGCGGCTTCGACGAGCTCTGCGACACGGCGAACGCCGGCGGCACCTGCACCGTGATCGGCGGCTGCGCCACCGTCGACGACTGCCCCGGCAGCGAAGGCGTCGCCTGCCTCGACGGCGTCTGCACCCGCGCCCCGTGCGGGCGCAACGCCGAGTGCGACGACGGCGTGTTCTGCAACGGCAAGGAGACCTGCAACCCGCGCGAGGGCTGCGCGCCCGGCCCCGCCCCGCGCACCGAGGCCCTGCCCACCTGCGTCGTCGAGGTGTGCGACGAGGACGAAAACACCCTGGTGCTCACGCCGGTGCACGACCGCTGTGCCGACGCGAGCCCGTGCACCGACGACGTCTGCGACCTGTCGCTGGGCTGCGTGAGCACGCCGAACGTCTTCGTGCCCGACCCGGGCCCCGTGGGCGATTGCGTCCGCACCGCCTGCGTCGACGGCGCCCTCGCCGACGTCCCTGCCGACGACGAGCTCCCGGGCGACGCCGGCGAAGAGGGGGACTGCCGGCGCCGCGTGTGCGACGGCGGCGCGCCCCGCGCGGTGGCCGACGACGCCGACGTGCCCGCCCAACGCTCGAACACCGACTGCCTCGCCCAGGCCTGCGCCGCCGGCGCCGTCGTCGACGAGCCGGCCACAGAGATCCTGCCCCAGCGCGCCGGCAACGACTGCACCACCCAGGTCTGCGCCGACGGCGCCGCCTTCGACGCCCCCGCGAACGACGAGGTGCCACCGCAGGGCCCCGCCGGCGACTGCAAGCGGCAGGCGTGCAGCGACGGCGCGGCGGTCACCGTCGCCGACGCGGCCGACCTGCCGCCGTCGCAGGGGTGCCGCGACGGCGCGTGCAACGGCACCACGCCGCAGACGGCGCCGAACGACGCGCGCTGCGCCGACACGGCGGTGTGCACCACCGGGACGTGCAACGTCGACGGCAGCTGCACGCAGACCGAGGTCGATGCGCTGTGCGCGGCGCTGTGCGGCGACGGGCGCGTGGGCCTGTGCGCGGTGGGGGACCCGCGGGCGGCGACCGCCGGCGAGCTAGCCGGCTGTATGTGCCTGACGCCGGCCACGCTGACCTGCGGCGTCGATGCGCCGGTGAAGCAGGTGCTGCAGGCGTTCCAGCTGACGGCGACGGCGCCCGCGGCAGCCACGGGGTCGACGTTCACGTGGGACCTCATCGGCGTCCCCGCCGACGCCGACCCGGCGACGCAGCTGCTCGTCGGCGCGACATCGCGGCTGGCGGCGTTCACGGCGACGACGCCGTCGGCCGCCGGGGTGCGCGACTACCGGCTGCGCGTGACGCTGATGGAGCCCGACCTGCCGGCCCAGACCTGCGACGTCATCGTCGAGGCGACGAAGATCCCCGACACGCTTGAGGTCTCGCTGTTCATGCAGGTCGGCCTCGACGTCGACCTGCACGTCGTGGGTGGCGCGCTGTCGAGCGTGTTCGACTTCCGGTACCACGTCCTGCACAACCCGCTGTTCGATGCCGCCGACAACGACTGCTACTGGCAGAACTGCCCGGTGTGCACCGTCGCCCTGCCCGGCCAGGCCTGCACGCCGCCGCAAGACGCCAACGGGAACAACGTCCGCATCGTCGACTTCGACGACCCCCGCGACGGGGCGTCGCTGCTCGACAAGCAGGACCCGCAGCTCGACATCGACAACCAGCGCGGCTGCTTCACGGGCAGCAACGGCGACCTGCAGTGCATCCCCGAGAAGATCACGGTCGAGCAGCCCGACGCCGGCGCCTACTTCGTCTGGACGCACCTGTGGGGCGCGGCGCTGACTGTCGCTCCCGGATCGTTGTCGTCGCCGTCGGAGACGACGGTGACGGTGCAGGTCGTCTGCCGCGGGCAGACGGTGACGGCGACGCGCACGCTGTCGTCGGCGACCGCCGACGGTGGCGCCACCGCCGCCGCCGTGAACTCGCCGCGACGCTACGGCGGCAACCTGGGCTACATCCGGGTCGACGTGCCAGACAGCGGACCGTGCACCATCGACACGACCCCCTGACCGATCGACGAACGCTCCCTTCGCCCACCCCGAGGACCCGATGAACCGCCACGTCCTGCTCGCTGCCCTCGCCCTCGCCCTCGCCCACGCCCTCGCCGGCTGCGGCGGCGCCCAGCTTGTCGACTGCGACGCGGTCGCCGCCGAGCAGGACGCCTGCATGGACGACGCCTCGCTGGCGGCCTGCCGCGCCGCCAACGACGAGTGCGAGGCCGCCGGCGCCGGCGAGGTGCTCGTGCTCGAGAGCTGCCCGCTGCAGTTCAGCTGCTCGCTGCCGCGCACCACGGACCTGCCGCAGTAGCCGCGCCGCAAGAGCCGGCGTCCGTGCCTTCCGTGCCTTCCGTGCCTTCCGTGCCTTCCGTGCCTTACGGCGCGGGCGCCACCGACAGGCGCAGCGCGGACCCCTGGCACGCGTCGGCAACGACGACGCTGCCGTCCGACAGCACGGCGAGGCCCTGCCGGCAGCGCGCGTACGCCTCGGGAGAGCTCGTCGGCTCGCAGTCGATGTCGCCGTCGCATGTCGAGGCGGCGTAGGCGTTCGTCACGCGGTCCTTGCCGTCGCCGTCGCCGCTGCCGTCCGCGCCGACGATGACGCACACGACGTCATCGGCGGCGACGTACAGTGCCGTCGGCGTCGAACGCGAGCTGCCGCGGGCTTCGCACCGGGAAGCGCGACCTGGCGCGCCCTCGCCGGCGTTCGAGTCCGAGCCGTCGCCGAGCGCGACCGCGACGTTGGGTCCGCCATCGCCATGGTCCATCGACGCGGCGGCGACGCGCAGCACGCGGTCGTTGCCGGTGTCGGCGCTGTACAGAGCGCCGGTGGCGGGCGACACCGCGACGTGCGTCGGGCGATCGAGGAAGCCCGGCGCGCGGCCGGCCCGGCCGCACGCGCCGTACACGGGCTGGCCGGGGAGCGCCTGGCCGTCGTCGTCGGGCTGCACGACGCCGTCGCCGCACAACCTCTTCGTGCACGCGGTGCTGCACGCCGCGCCCGCCGTGGGCGACGCGGACTGCGCGCCGTCGCACTCTTCCTCGCCGAGGACTGCCACAGCCGTGCTGCCCTCGGGGGTCAGCGATGAGGCGTCGAGCACCCTGTCACCGCACCGGTACTTCCGGCAGTCGGTGCGACAGGCGAAGGGCCGGACGTTCCTGTGGTCGTCGCCGTCGTCGCATGGTTCGGGGGTCGTCGTCGACGTCGACACGAGGCCGTCGCCGCGGCGCGCTGGCGCGCGGAAGCCGGCGACGCACACGGCGTCGGTCCCGCACGGCGTGTTGTCCCAGGACGGCGACGAAGCGATCGCCCTGCCCGGTCGCGCACGCGCCGAAGGCGTCGACGGCGAAGCAGCGGCCGTCCTCGTCGACGACGAGGACGGCCGCTGCTTCGCCGGGCACTCGGCGGTGCTCGCGCAGCGCACGACACCGGGGGGCACCTCCGCCGGCGACAGGGCGCGAAAGCAACCACCGAGCGCGACGACCAGCGCGACGACCAGCGCGACGACCAGCACGACGACCAGCGCGACGACGACGACGGGGAACAACACGAGCGGCGCGCGGGCGGCGCGCCTGCCGGAGTCCACTGCGCTCCCGCCCCAGGCCGACGACGCCGCCGACGCCCTGGCCCCGCTTTGCGGACGCCTCGTCGTCGTCTACGGCGTTTGCATGACCGTCGACCCCCAGACGCTGCCGCACGAGATCCTGCGTCGCCGCACGTTCGCCATCATCTCGCACCCCGACGCCGGCAAGACGACGCTGACGGAGAAGCTGCTGTTGTACGGCGGGGCGATCCACCTGGCCGGCAGCGTCAAGGCGCGCCGCGCGTCGCGCCACGCCACCAGCGACTGGATGGCCATCGAAAAAGAGCGCGGCATCTCGGTGGCGTCGTCGGTGATGCAGTTCGACCACCAGGGCTGCCGCTTCAACCTGCTCGACACCCCCGGCCACAACGACTTCTCCGAAGACACCTACCGCACGCTGGCCGCCGCCGACTGCGCGGTGATGCTCATCGACGTCGCCAAGGGCGTCGAGCCGCAGACCATCAAGCTGTTCGCCGTGTGTCGCCTGCGCGGCATCCCGATCGTCACCTTCGTCAACAAGATGGACCGCGAGGGCAAGACGCCCCTCGAGCTGCTCGACGAGGTCGAGCAGGTGCTCGGCATCCCGTGCGCGCCGCTGACGTGGCCGCTTGGCATGGGCAAGAGCTTCGCCGGCGTCTACTCGCGCGAGGACGCGCAGTTCTACCGGTTCGAGCGCGTCGAGCGCGGCGCCAAAGAGGCCTACATGGAGGCCATGCCGCTCGACGACCCGCGGCTCGTCGAGGCGCTCGGCGAGCGCACCGTCGCCGACTTCAGGGGCGAGCTCTCGCTGCTCGACGACGCCGGCAACGCGTTCAGCATGGACGCCTTCCTCGCCGGCCAGGTCACGCCGGTGTTCTTCGGCTCGGCGATGACGAACTTCGGCGTCGAGCCGTTTCTGGATCGCTTCACGAGCCTGTGCCCGCCGCCGCGGGCGCGGCAGGTGCGCAGCGTCGACGTGCGCACCGGCGCATTGGGCGACATCGTCGACGTGCCGCCGACGTCGGACAAGCTCACCGGGTTCGTGTTCAAGATCCAGGCAAACATGGATCCCCGGCACCGCGACCGCATCGCGTTCGTGCGGCTGACCAGCGGCCACTTCGAGAAGGGCATGACGGTCAAGCAGGTGCGCGTCGGTACCGGCGTCGAGCCCGGCGAGAACATCAAGAAGCTCAGCATCGACCGGCCCATGATCTTCATGGCGCAGGAGCGCACCGCCGTCGAAGACGCGTACTCCGGCGACATCATCGGCGTCTGGGACCCGGGCAACCTGCGCATCGGCGACGCGCTCTGCGAGAGCGCCCCCGTCGCTTTCGAGGGCATCCCGAGCTTCTCGCCCGAGCACTTCGTGCGGGTGAAGCTGAAGGACCCGATGAAGCGCAAGCAGCTGAAGAAGGGCCTGGAGCAGCTCGCCGACGAAGGCGCGGTGCAGCTGTACCGCGAGCGCGAGGAGATGTTCGTCGACCCCATCCTCGGCGCCGTCGGGTGGCTGCAGTTCGAGGTCGTGCAGCACCGGCTGAAGGCCGAGTACTCCGTCGACGCCCAGCTCGAGCGGCTGCCGTTCACGCAGGCCCGCTGGATCTTCGGCGACAACATCGACCTCAACGAGATCACGCGCACCGGCACGGTGCAGTGCCTGCTCGACGTCGAGAGCCGGCCGCTGCTGCTGTTCGAGACCGACTGGATGCGCCGCCGCTTCGAGGACAAGCACCCCGACTGGCGCTTCGTCGCCGCCGTGCAGCCGGGCCGCGCGAAGGCGTGAGCTTCGACGAGCGCGTCGCCGGGGTCGACGTCGACCGCGCTGCGTACGTGCGCGACGGCTACTGCGTCGTCCGCGAGCTGCTGGCGGCGCGCATCGTCGCTGCGCTGCACGCCGCCACCGACGCCCTGGAGGCCGCCGGCCGCGACTTCGTCGTCGACACGCGGGTCGGCCCGGTGTTCTACGAGGTGCAGTCGGCGAGCGGTCGCAAGCGCGAGCCGGCCGTCGCGCCGGGCGTGCTTCGCAAGATCACGGGGCCGTCGAAGGCGCAGCCGGCGTTCATGCGGCTAAAGAACGAGCCCCGCGTCATCGCCGCCGTGCGCGCGCTGGGCCTGACGAGCCCGCGCTGCGTCGTCGACCAGGTGAATTTCAAGCACCCGCGCGTGGGCACGGGGTTTCCGTTCCATCAGGACGCGGCGTTCCTGCACGGCGACGCGGCGCGCGCGCTGGCGGCCTGGGGCGGCGTCAACGTCGTCGTCGCCCTCGACGCCGCCGACGCCGGCAACGGCGGCTTCGTGGTGCTGGGCCGCACCCACGCCGCCGGCCAGCGCGACGGCCAGCACAGTTATGACACTTCGACGATGAACGAAGCGATGTTCGATGGGACGCACCGCGCGGTGCCGTCGTTGGCGCCGGGCGACGTGGTGCTCTTCCATCCGCACCTGGCGCACGGCAGCGAGCCGAACCGGTCGGACCGTCGACGACGGCTGGCGACGCTGTGGTTCGTCGGCGGCGCGGGCGACGGCGGGGGCGAGCGCACGGGGCCCTGAACGACGAACCCCGCCGGGCGGCGGGGTCCTCGTGGGCGAGGGAGCGCGTGGCGGCCCCGTTCTTCAGGGGCAGTCGGCGCCACGTCGGCGGGATGACAGGCAGCGCGTCAGGGGCTGATGGTCGCGACGTAGGCCGTGTGGCCGTCCTTGACCTGCAGGATGACCGCGGGCTTCACGGCGTTGCGCTTGTCGTCGAGGGTGATGGTGCCGGCGATGCCGCCATGGTTGTTGGTCTTCGCGAGCTCGTCGCGCAGCTTCTGGCCGTCGGTGGAGCCGGCGCGCTTCAGCGCCTCGACGACGACCATCGCCGCGTCGTAGCCGAGGGCGGCCAGCGAGTCGGGCTTGCTGCCGAACTTCGCCTCGAAGCCCTTGATGAAGCCCTGCACGACGGGCGACGGGTTGTCGGTGCTGTAGTGGTTGCTGAAGTAGCTGCCGTCGATGGCGGCGCCGCCGAGTTCGAACAGCTTCTCGCTCTCCCAGCCGTCGCCGCCCATCATGGGTGCGGTGACGCCGAGCTCGCGGGCCTGACGCGCGATCACGCCTACGTCGGTGTAGTAGCCGGGCACGTAGATGGCGTCGGGCTTCTTTCCCTTGATGACGGTCAGCTGACCGCGGAAGTCGGTGTCGCCCTTCGAGTACGCCTCTTCGGCGACGATGGTGCCGCCCTGCTTGGTGAAGGTCTCGGTGAAGAACTGGCTGAGGCCGAGGCTGTAGTCGCTCTTGTTGTCCTTCAGGATGGCAACGTTCTTCGCCTTCAGCGTCTCGGTGGCGAACTTGGCCATCACGGTGCCCTGGAACGGGTCGATGAAGCACACGCGGAAGATGAAGTCGCCGACCTCGGTGACCTTGGGGTTGGTCGACGACGGCGACACCATCGGCACCTTCGCCGCCTGGGCCCGGGGAGCCATGGCCAGCGAGTTCGACGAGGCGACCTCGCCGAGGATGGCGACGACGCGATCCTGGCTGATGAGGCGCGTCACCGCGTTGGCCGCCTCTTCGGGCTTGCCCTGATCGTCGTAGACGCGCACGGCGAGCTTCTTCGGCTTGCCGTTGACCGTGACCCCGCCGGCGGCGTTCACCTCCTCGATCGCCATCTGGATGCCGTTCTTCGTCGAGATGCCGAACGTCGCCTCCGACCCGGTCAAGGAGCCGACCTCCCCGAGCAGGATGGTGTCGGCGTCCGCCGGCGGCGTCGCCGGATCAGCCGGCTTCGCCTCGGCCTTCGGAGCCTCCGGGGCGGCGCCGCCCGCCGCGGCAGTGGGCTTCTTCTCGCAGCCGCCGAGTGCGGCCAGGACAGCGAAGGTAAAGGCGAACAACGGGGCGCGACGGGCAGCGAGCATCGAAGACCTCGGGATTGGGTGAGGTGGCATCCCATGGCGCTGCCTCGTCGACAAGGCAGCGCCCTCCGGGTACTCGTCGTCGGGCTCCCGGCGTCGGTCAGGTAAAGACGCCGCGGGACCGCCGCGCGCGCTCGGCTCGACCGAGCCTGTCGTCGCCGCAACGAGGTGCCGGATGTCGTGTTCGTCGTCGTCTTCCTCGTTCCGCCCCGCACACGCGTTCCTGTCCGGGCTGCTCGTGGGAGCTGTTGTCCTCGGGCTTGGGGGCTGCGCCAACACGGCGAACCCAGCGGTGGAGCGCGAGCCGGCGTGGGATGCGCCGCGCACGCGCGCGCTGGCCGAGCGCGCCTGCTTCGACTGCCACTCGCACCAGACGAGGTGGCCCTGGTACGCGTCGGTGCCCCTCGTCGGGTGGTGGCTGCAAGACCACGTCGACGAGGGCCGCGCGCACCTGAACTTCAGCACCTGGAGCAAGCCGGGTCACGAGGCCGACGAAGCGGCGGAGACCATCGAAGAGGGCGAGATGCCGCTTGCCTCCTACCTGTGGCTGCACGGCGAGGCGAAGCTCGGCGCCGACGACACCGCCGCGCTGGTCGCCGGGCTGAAGGCGACGTTCGCCAAGGACCCGCCGCGGCGCGCGGCGGGCGCGGCCGGCACGGCGACCCACGACGACGATTGAGGACGCCGGGACCGCAGGCTCACCAGCGCAGCGGCAGGAACACTGCGGCAGGAACACTGCGGCAGGAACACTGCGGCAGGAACACTGCGGCAG
>Ga0194129_10001057_pt1 | contig 47730 bp, 32 predicted proteins | sample TA2KigCa35mmetaG_FD_150862 | JGI IMG/M metagenome (GOLD analysis project Ga0194129, IMG submission 150862) | Freshwater microbial communities from Lake Tanganyika, Tanzania - TA2015038 Kigoma Deep Cast 35m | ecosystem: Environmental > Aquatic > Freshwater > Lake | place: Tanzania: Lake...
CCCCGTGCGGGCCCCGTTGGCGACCGAGATCTCCGGAACATCGGTGGCCAAGGACAGTATCTGGGCCGGCAGATCGGCATCGCTCACCGAGACCTCCAGGCGCCAAGGCTGCCCGAACTGGACCGTCTGTAGATCAGGAACAACCGGGGTGATCACCGGCGCCTCGTTGGCCTCCGAGACGATGAGTCGCGCGATGAAGGAGTTGGTCGTAGTTCCAGCCGTCCGGGTGAACCCCACGTCATGCTGGGCTCCACCCTGGGTCTCGTCCGGGGTCCATTGCATCCGACCGTCGACGGAGAGGACCAACCCGGCCGGTGCATTGCCTGACAGGGCATAGCGGGCGGCCGCTTCGTCGGCATTGACGAGCTCCAGATGCGAGGCATCGGCCGGACGGTCGTTGACCCAGAGATGCGGGAATTGGGCAACCATCGAGGACGCCGTCGCCCCGTCCAACGGGGCGACGGCTCCCGTCCATGCCAGTCGGTCGACATCGGTGACCTCGATGACAAAGGAGCCCGCCCCACCGGCGACGCCGGCGACATGATCTGGACCAAACGTCTCGAGTCGTCGCACCGGCGAATCCGCCAAGAGCGCCAGCGAACCCCGGGCCGTCAGGCGGCCCCCGGCAAAGCTGAACGCCTGCAACCTTCGCCCCTGCACGGACTCGACCACCGCATACAATCGCCCGGCCCCACCGGCGATCTGGGAGACGGTCTCGCCCTCGGCGGCCTTCCATCCCCCGTGGTCGACATCGACCCAGGAGTTGTAAAAGATGGGTTCAATCAACCTGACCCTCCGGTCGCCGGCGGCCACCGCAATCCACTGACCGTTGAGGAGCACCACGGACGAGGGATTGACCACCGGGTCCGAATCGCCGGCCTCCGGCGCCGGTCGGCGCGTGGCGTTGATGGTCCGATACCACTTGGGGAACCAGGGAAGCGTAATATCAAAGACCATCAGTCCATGCTGACCTGCCGGCAGGTAGAGAAAATCCACGTTCCCTCCCGGGGCGGGCCGGGCGCCTGGTCCCGTGATCCGAAGATCTGGCGGAGGGAGTATTCCCACATTCTGGCCGACCAGCACATGGCCACCGGCCGCCGGGGCTTGGAGTCGGAAGACCTGGATCGCCCCTGTCCTCCCGATCAAGATCGCATCATCCTCCTTCACGACCACCTGCACCACCTCGCCGAGCCGCACCAGGTCTGGTGCCAAATCTCCGGAGGCGACCGCCGTCCCGGCCACCTGGGTGCGGTACACCTGGAGCCGCGCGCCTGCCACCGACATGCAGACCACCCAACGGTCATTGCCCCCGAGGACATCCACCGGCCCCCCGGAGACGATCGGCGGATCCAAGCGCCGGAACCCCGGAAGGGCGAAACCCAGGGCCGGCGGCAGGTTCAAATCCATCAGGACATGCTCGGTGATGCGCTCCGTGAGGACGGGTTCCTGAGCCCCTCTGATGATGAAAGGACCGATCACCAAGGTGATGAACACCAGAAATGTTCGCATGCCGTGTTGGAGGGAGGGCTGCAAATTCGGCGGTATGGTCAGGCTTCCCGGCCCGGAAACCCGCGACCTGAAAACACTTTTGTTCACCAATGACATGTGGAAAAGCAATTCATTCCGACCGACCTTGTCAAACCTTGCGCAATGAATCCAAACCAAACCCCACCCCGCCGGTGTACGAATCTTTCTGTAGTTTGCCCTCCGGAAGCTCCATCCAAACCCTGCGGGGGAGGTGGAGCGATGGCGAGCGTAGCGAGCCGAGCGCAACCGACCCCGCAGGGGTTGGGATCGCAAAAATTGTTGCCAATGGTGGACCACGGAGGGGCCGGATTGGGGTGTTCGACAAAAAACATCCACACCCACCCAACCGTGATCCACTCAGAAAACCCTGACCTCCTGTCCACCGTATTGCACATGATGCCGGCGCGCCGACGGACCATTCTGATGGGCGGAAACTCCTCCCGGATGCGGTTGACTTTCTTCCTAGTCTTGGACTTGGCAGCCGTGGGTTTCATTGGCACTCTGTAGTCCTACGGCGTGAGTGTGGCGTTCACTGGTAGTTTCCTGGTAGGCAAAACACCTGTCAACCACGGCAGAAACGAATAAAAACCCCGTGAACATTGGTCCGTCTCGATAGCTCAAATGGATAGAGCTACGGTTTCCTAAACCGTTGATCCAGGTTCAATTCCTGGTCGGGACACCAGTTTTTCCGCCAATTCCCGGGTTTTTGCAGTGGTGCACGCGTCCGGCCAACCGGCTCAGGCGCCACGCACGAGTTGAAGGAAGGCGGCCTCGTCCACGATGGCCACGCCCAGCTCCCGGGCCTTGTCCAACTTGGACCCGGCGCTCTCGCCGGCCAGCACGAAGTCGGTGTTGCGGCTCACCGACGAGGCGACCTTGCCGCTGGCCTGCCGGATCATCGCCGAGGCCTCGTCCCGACTCAGGGTCGGCAGGGTTCCGGTGAGAACCCAGGTCTTGCCGGCAATGGAGCCCGGGGTCGGACCGGCAGGGGTTGCAGCCACCCGCTCGGCCTTGGGGTGGACGCCCAATTGGCTCAAGCGCTCCAGCGTGCGGCGACCGGTCTCGGATTCCAGGTAGGCGGTCAGGGCGCCAGCGGCCCCGTACTCGATCCGCGTGACGTACTCAGGTTTGGCCGAGCTGCCCTTCTGGCGCAATTGGGTCCAGCGGGCATTGGCCTCGGCGGCCCCCAGGTCCACCAACTGGTCGCCCTGATCCCGGATCTCGCCCTTGAGCCGCTCATAGTCGGCGCGGCGGCGTTCACGCTCCGGGTCGGAAAGGCCGGGCTGCGACGGTGAGCCCTCCTCGAGCGAGTCGTACAACCGCCCCAGCCGGACGATCCCCGCCAGGGTCTCCGAGCGGGCCACGTGGTCGAGGTCGTCATGCAGCCGGGCGATCTCGTAGGCCATGGTCTCGCCCACCGACGGCACACCCAGCGCGTGCAACCACCGGTGCAACGGTGCCGAGCGGGCCCGCTCGAGGGCGGCCACCATCTTGCCGGCGTTCTTGGCCCCGAAGACCCGGGGCTCCTCGTCGGTGCCGAGATTGAGGGTCGCCAACCCCTCCACGGTCAGGTCAAAGAGGTCCAGCGGATCACGGACCCAGCCCCGCTCCACGAGTTTCTCGGCCACGATGCCTCCGAGCGACTCGAGGTCCAGGGTCTTGCGCTGGGCGAAGTATTCCACCCGCCGGGTCAACTGGGCCGGACAGGCAGCCACGTTCTGGCAACGCCAGGCCACCTCGTCCTGGGCACCATCGGATACCTTCTCCCTGGCGATGGGACCGCCGCAAGCCGGGCAACGGCCGCCGACGTGGCGGACGAGATCGAACTCCTCCGCGCCGGGCGGTCGCATCGTGGTCAACACCTCGGCCACCTCCGGGATCACCATGCCGGCCTTGCGGATCACCACCGTGTCGCCGATGCGGATGTCCTTGCGGCGGATCTCATCCTCGTTGTGCAGCGTGGCACGCGACACGGTGGATCCTTGGACGAACACCGGCTCCAGTTCGGCCACGGGCGTCAGGACCCCGGTCCGGCCCACCTGGACCGTGATCGCCTGGAGGCGCGTCTGGGCCGGCGTGATCCACGGCACGGGCTTGTGGACGATGGCGTAGCCCGGGGAGCGCCGCTTGTCGGGGATGCGCGCGGCGTCGTCGAAGCGGTCCACCTTGAGCACCACCCCGTCGATCTCGTAGGGCAGACGGCGACGGAGGTCCCGGTCCTCGTCGTACCCGGCCACCACCTCGGATCGGTACACCTCCAGCGCCATGTCAATGCCCGGGCACGACCGCCACGTCCTTTGAGTCGGAAGCCCCCACGCGGCGAAACGGCTCAGCATCTCGGAATGGCTGCCGAAGCGGACGCCCTCGCAGACGCCCACCGCGTAGAAAACCGCCCGGATCGGCCGCCCGGCCACGATCTTCGGGTCGAGCAGCTTCAGGGTCCCCGAGGTGGCGTTGCGCGGATTGGGTGCGGCCTTCTCGCCGGCCGCCGCCAGGGCGACGTTCATGGCAGCGAAGTCGTCCAGCGTGAGGTACGCCTCGCCCCGGACCTCGATCCAATCGGGCGGATTGGGCGTGTCCAACTGCAGCGGGATCGACCGGATCGTGCGCAGGTTGGCCGTGATGTCGTCGCCGAAGCGTCCATCGCCGCGGGTCACCCCCAAGCTCAACTTGCCGTGGCGGTAGTGGACGCTCAGGGACACCCCGTCGACCTTGGGCTCCATGATGAGCGGCACGGAGTCCCGGCCCAGCATCTTGCAGATCTGGGCGTACCAGGTGCGCAGGGCCTCCAGCGTGTTTTCGTCCTGAAGGCGCACCCGGCGTTCCCGATCGGGCATCTCCGCGGAAGATGGAACCTCGGAGGCTTCGACCTTCTCGAGCGAGAGCATCGGGCGCTGGTGCTCCACCCGGGCGAAGCCCTCGGCCGGGGCGCCGCCCACGCGCTGGGTCGGCGACTCGGGCGTCGCCAACTCCGGATGGGCCGCCTCCAACTGCTGGAGTTCCCGATACAACCGGTCGTATTCGAGGTCGGTGATCGTCGGGGCCGACAGGACGTAGTAGGCCCGGTCGTGGGACAGGATCTCGGCGGCCAGCCGTGCATGGCGATCCCGTGCGGCCGCAGTGGAGGCATCGGTCACGTGCCCACCTTGGAGGACCGTCCCGACCCTTTGAAGCCCAAAGCCCCTCTGGAGGGTCCGGCCGGGCCCCGGTCACTCGGCCGTTCCGCGGCGCTGCAGCGGGTCCCAGTACATCGCGTTGCGGTACTGGTTGACCCCGCCCTTGATCGGGTCGTCGGGCGGATTGATGTTGGCGTTCCGACGGGTCTCGGCATGGCCGTCGTTGAACACCACGTTGCCGCGGCGGCCGTGCCGGTTGTCGTCGACACCCTCGTAGGTGTTGCCGCGACCGGGCGTCATGCCCGAGCTCGGCCACCAGAGGCTGCTGCTCCAGGTGAGGTCGGGCTTGGGCATGGTGTCGCCGATGACCAGGTTCTGGACCGGATTGACGATGGCCGTGCGCTTGAACCACTTGGTGGTGGAGAGGCCGGCCGCCTCATGGGAATCGTAGGGATGGACGCCCAGGAAGAACGCGTTGTACCCGTAGCCGACCAGGTGGCAGTCGAACTTCCACGACCATGGAATGCCCGCATCCTTGCGGGGTCCCTTCAGGGCGTGGCAGCGGAAGTAGTTCGACTGCCCGCGCGCGTAGCCCACGATCGCCGTTCCCCACCAGTTGGTGCGGGAGGGCGGCTCGTCGGAGGTGGTCAGGTTGCCGTTGCGATGACCGGGGAACACATCCCGGTTGTCGTCGGTGTACAACTGCATGAAGAGCGCGATCTGCTTGAGGTTGTTCATGCAGGCGATCGTCTCGCCCTTGGCCTTGGCCCGGCCGAGGGCCGGCAGGAGCATTCCGGCGAGGATGGCGATGATGGCGATGACCACCAGCAGCTCGATCAAGGTGAAGGCGGCGCGAGCCGTCCGGGCGAAGTTCGTCTTCATGCGATCCAAGGGGTTCCGAGGGATGGATGGCATCAGGCGCCAAACCGTCCGGTTTGTCCATGCTCGAGAGGCGTCGCCAACCGGGTGCCCCGCCGGGCAGGCATCGCGAACATCCTGCGGGCGGCCCCGGGCGCGCCGGCCCGCGGCGGTGCCGGGCTCCGAAGCCTGGACCCGGCCTGCCTCCGGCATCGGGCCGTCAATTTTGACTCGCCGGCAAGACCGGTCTCGGCGTTTTCTCCATCCATCGGTCCCCACCCAGGACCTCTCCGCATGAATCCCTACGCTTCGATCGTCCGCGACTACGCCCGCAGCTTCCGCGACGGCCGCGCCTTTCCCCTGGGCGGCCTGACCCCGACCCCCGTGGCCCCGCACCGGGCCGGTGCGCCCAGGGCCCTGATCTTCTCCCCCCACCCCGATGACGAGTGCATCATCGGCGGCCTGGCGCTGCGTCTGCTGCGGGAATGCGGGTGGAACATCCGCAACGTCGCCGTGACGCAGGGCAGCAATCGCGCGCGGCAGGCCGAGCGCTGGACCGAGCTGCAGGCCGCCTGTGCCTTCATGGGATTCGGTCTCATCCAGACCGCACCCAACGGCCTCGAGAAGGTCACGCCCAGGTGCCGGGCCGAGGAGCCCGCGGTCTGGGCGCCCATGGTCGGTCGCATCGCCGACATCCTCCGCGCCGAGGCCCCGGCAGCCATCTTCGTCCCGCACGCCGCCGACTGGAACGGCACCCACATCGGCACCCACCACCTGGTGATGGATGCCCTGGCCACCCTCGGCCCGGACTTCCAGACCGTCCTCATCGAGACCGAATACTGGGGCCAGATGACACGCCCTAACCTCATGGTGGAGATCGGCGAGAACGATCTCACCGACCTGGTCAGCGGCGTGTCCTTCCATGCGGGCGAGGTGCGGCGCAACCCCTTCCACCTGCTGCTGCCGGCGTGGATGCAGGACAACGTACGGCGGGGGAGCGAACTGGTCGGCGGCCAGGGCGGTGCGGCTCCGGACTTCGGCTTCGCGACGCTCTACCGGCGCTGCCAGTGGCGGCAGGGAGCGGTCGTGGAGATCCAGCAGGGCGGACTCAACCTGGGCCTGAAGGATCGCCCGGATTCCCTGTTCCCGGCGTGAACACCCGCCCGCATCCCGGTCCTGAGGCCCCGACCACCGAGACCCGCCATCGGGCCCTGCGCGAGGTCCTCGCCGGCTACGGCAGTTGTGTCGTCGCCTACTCGGGCGGCGTGGACTCGGTCTTCCTGGCCAAGGTCGCGCACGAGGTGCTCGGGGATCGGTCGCTGGCTGCCATCGCCGACTCCCCCAGCCTGCCGCGCCGGGAACTGCAGGAGGCCCTGGAGATCGCCGGGCGCTTCGGCATCCCGGTCCGCGTGGTCGCGACCCGGGAGTTCAACGATCCGCGGTACCTCTCCAATCCGGAGAACCGCTGCTACTTCTGCAAGCACGCCCTGTTCCGGGAGCTCGAACCCATGGCCCGCGACCTCGGCTACCGGGTGCTTGCCTATGGCGAGAATGCCAGCGACGTGGGCGACCACCGCCCCGGGGCCAAGGCCGCCGACGAGTTCCAGGTGCGGGCACCGCTCAAGGAGGTGGGGTTGACCAAGGAGCAAATCCGCCGGCTCAGCGCCCAGCTCGGACTGCCCACCGCCGACAAGCCGCAGATGGCCTGCCTGAGTTCCCGCATCCCCACCGGCGAGGCCGTCACCGAGCAGAAGCTCCGCATGGTCGAGGAGGCCGAGGCGTTCCTGCGCGACCAGGGGTTCCACGACGTGCGGGTGCGCCACCATGAGCTGGGTGGTGCGCTGAAAGGGCACCTCGCCCGCATCGAGATCGGCCCCTCGGAGTTCGAGCGCTGGCAGGAGCCCGGCCTGCGCGAATCGACCGTCACCCGGCTGAAGTCCGTCGGCTATGGCCTGGTCACCGTGGACCTCCACCCGTACCGCCGCGGTCCGGCCCCGATCGCCTTCCGGGCCGCCTGAGAGCTGCCAGCACCTCGCGCAGACCGGGCGGGATCGATGCCCCGCCACCGGTCCTGCCCACGGGCTTGCCGGCCGTGACCGACCCCGAAGCCTCCCGGATCCGGGTTTGGACTTCTCCAATCCCGGGCCATGTTGGATCAAGATGTCGGAACCGGTTTCCCAAGGCCCGCTATTGGCGGCCCGCGACGTGCACCATGCCTACGGCGAACGCCCCGTGCTGGCCGGCGTCTCGCTGGCGATCCGGGCCGGCGAACGCGTGGCCCTGACCGGGCCCTCCGGTTCCGGCAAGACCACCCTGCTCAACCTGCTGGGCGGCGTGGACCGGCCCACCTCGGGCCACATCGACTTCGACGGCACCCGCCTCGGCGACCTCGATGGCGACGGTCTGGCCGCCCTGCGCCGCCGACACGTCGGCACCGTGTTCCAGTTCTTCCACCTGCTGCCCACCTTGAGCGCCTTCGAGAACGTGGAGCTGCCGCTCCAGTTGCTGGATGTGCCCGCCGCCGAGCGCCGGGACCGGGTCGCCTCGCTGCTGGAGCGCGTGGGCGTCGCCCATCGCGCCGATGCCCCCCCGGGCGAACTCTCCGGCGGCGAAATGCAGCGGGTGGCCATCGCGCGCGCGCTGGTCCACCGGCCCAGGCTGCTGCTCGCCGACGAGCCGACGGGCAACCTCGATTCCCGAAACGGCGAGCGCATCCTCGGGCTCCTGCGCGAACTGAGCGACGAGACCGGCACCGCGCTGGTGCTCGTCACCCACAGTCCGGACGCGGCGGCCATCTGCCACCGTGAGATCCGCCTGCGCGATGGCCGCATCGCCTCCGAACACCCGCCATCGCCCGCGCTCGCGCCCCGCCCATGAGCCGCTCGACCCCGCCGCAGGTCCAGCGGCTGCTGTGGACCCGGTTCAGTTGGCGGCACGCGCGGCAGGCCCCGTGGACCACGGCCCTGCTGGTGCTCACCCTCGCCCTCGGCGTGGCCGTGTACTTGGCCATCCGCCTCGCCAACCGGGCGGCGGTGTCGAGCTTCCGCAACTTCACCGACGTGGTCACGGCCGAGAGCGACGGCATGATCCTCGCCCCGGCGGGCAGCCTGCCCGAGTCGCTGCTGACAGGCCTGCGGAAACAGTTTCCCGACACCCCGGTGCATTGGGTGCCGGTGCTCGAAAGCACGGCCGTGGAACCCGGCGACGGGTCCGAGGGCATCATCGGCAACCGAACGACCTACACCCTGCTCGGCGTCGACTGGGTCGCCCTGCAGAACCTCGCCCAGGCGCGTCGTGCCCAGGGGCCGGAAACGGGCTCTGGTTCGCCCCCGGAGCCGAACCGGGCCCACCCATCGGCGGCGGTGCTGGCGCAGGACCAAGGCAGCGGCTCGGTCGGAGGCGCAACCCTCCAAGACGCCGGGACTCCGGGCGACCAAGCCCTGCTCTGGGCCCGTCTGCAGGACCCCCGGGCCGTGCTCGTTCCGGCGGCGGTGGCCGCCCGCCTCCGCTCCCCCACCCTGCGTCTGGTCATCCAGGAACGCATCGTCGACCTCCGGGTGGCCGGGGTGCTGCCCGACGACCCCGAGCAACCGAGGGCTCCGGACAACCTGCTGCTGTTCGACCTGCCGGCCCTTCAGGCTCTCACCGCCCGCCCGGGCCAACTCGACCGCATCGAGTTCGTGCTGCCCGAGGGCCCCGACCGGCCGGCCCGCGCTTCCGCGTTGCGACGGGATCTGGAAGGATGGGCCTCCGGCCGGTGGCTGCTGAGCAGCCCCTCCGAACGGCGGGACAACGCGGCCACGATGACCCAGGCCTTCCGGCTGAACCTGACCATCCTCTCCCTCCTGGCACTGCTGGTGGGTCTGATGCTGGTGTACCAGGCCCTCGACGGGGCCGTGGTACGTCGACGGGAGGAGATCGCCATCCTCCGTTCGCTGGGCGTGGAGCCGGGCCGGATCCGGCGGGCGTGGTGGATCGAGGCGGCGGTGCTGGGGCTGTGCGGCGGCGCGCTGGGCCTGCTGCTCGGTTGGGCCGGGGCGCAGGGGGCCGTGCGCGGGGTCGGCCAGACGGTCAATTCGCTCTACTACGCCACGACCGTGCGGTCGGCCTCGCTGGACCCGGTCGAGGCCGCCGTCGCCCTGATCCTGGCCGTGGCGGCCAGCCTCGCGGCGGGAGGCTGGCCGGCCCGGCAGGCGGCCAACACGCCCCCGGCCCAGCGGCTCGGACGCGGAAGGGCCCAGGCCGGTTCTCGAGCCCCACGCTGGGTGCTTCCCGGAGCCTTGGCCCTGCTCGGCCTGGGCGGCCTGCTGGCGACGCTTCCGGCGCTGCGACTCGAGGGTGGCTCGAGGATCTCCCTTGCGGCCTTCGGCTCGGCCCTCACCTGGCTGCTCGGGGCCGGGCTGCTGGCCGGCCTGCTGCCGCCGATGGTCCTGGGTCGTCTGGCGGCATGGGATCGCCTGTCCGGCCCGGCCCGTCTGGGCTTGAGCCACCTGCGTCGCCCCACCGGCCGGCATCGGCTGGCCATCGCCGGCCTGGTCTGCGCCGTGGCGATGACCGCGGGCATGGCCATCCTCGTCGGCAGCTTCGACACCACCCTGCGCGGCTGGATCGAGCGCACCTTCATGGCCGACCTGTATGTGTCCAGCGAGGGCGCGCAGAGCGCCTCGACGCAGAATCGCATCCAGCCAGAGACCTGGAAATCGTTGGTCGCCGAGCCCGAGGTGGTCGCGGCGAACGTCGTGCAGGCCGTCGAGCTGCAGCTCCCCGGCGGATCCACCCTGCTCTTCGGCGGCAACCCGGCCTTCATGCGGGACCAGGCCCGCATCGCCTGGCGCGAGGCGCCGACCGGCGACGCGCTCTGGGATCCGGCCTGCAACAGCGGCCTGGCCCTGGCCAGCGAGAGTTTTTCGCACCGCTTCCGGTTGCACCGGGGCGACACCCTCACCCTGCCGACGCCCACCGGGCCGAAGGTGGTGACGCTGGCGGGCATCTTCTCCGACTACGGCAACGAACGGGGCGCGGTGGTCGTCCAGCGCGAGCACTTCGCGGCCTGGTTCGGCGATGAACTGGCCACCAGCATCATCGCCAAACTGCGCGACTCCGCCGACGCCGCGGCGGTCCGAGCCCGCTGGAAGGCGGCGCATCCGGGTCTGGCGGTCTACACGCAGCCGCACCTGCGGGGCGAGGCCCTCCGCATCTTCCGGCAAACCTTCGCCATCACCGACGCGCTCGAACTCATCGGGGTTGCCGTGTCGGTGCTGGGCTTGGGCTTCACCCTCGCCAGCCTGCTGTGGGAGCGTCGCGACGACCTGACCACGCTGAGGGCCCTGGGCTTCCGCCACGGTGAGATCGCCTGGGCGACGACGATCGAGAGCCTGGTCACCGCCACCGTCGGCATCGGGGTCGGACTCGCCGCGAGCCTGGCGCTGGGCTGGTTGCTGATCCACCGGGTCAACGTCCAGACCTTCGGCTGGACCCTCGAGACCGATCCCCCGTGGCTCTGGATGACAGGCCTCGCGCTGGCGGTGCTCACCATGGCGGGCCTGACCGGGTGGAGCATCGGACGCTGGGGCGCCTCCCTGCCCGCCGAACGCGAAGAATGAACCCCCGACGATTTCCATCCCGCGCCCGGACCTGCGGGCCGGTTCGGCACACCGGCCCGCGAACCGGGCTTCCCTCCATGTGGATCCTCGCCCTCGTCATCACCGCACTCGTCGCGCTGCCCAGACACGCCACCGATGCCCTCACCACTCCGGGCCCGGGCACCCGGGAATCGGCCCCGTCGACGGTCGCCCGGACATTCGCCCTGCCCCAACCCGGGCGGGTGTTCCAGTTTCCGGCCGACCACGGCAGCCATCCGGAGTTCAAGATCGAGTGGTGGTACCTCACCGGCCACCTGACCTCCGAGGGCGGTCGGCGCCATGGCTTCCAGGCCACCTTCTTCCGGCGGGCGTCCGAGGTGTCGGCGGCGCCGCACCCCTCGGGCACGATTGCCCCTGCAGTGGCTTCCCCGGCCACCCCCCCTTCCCCTCCAAACTTCGCCAACGACGAATTCTTCCTCGCACACATGGCGTGGCTCGACGTCGACACGAAGACCTTCCGCCACGAGGAGCGCCTCAATCGCCGGGGCTGGGATGCCCAGGCCGACACCAACCGCCTGGACGTCCGCAACGGCAACTGGTCCCTCCAGGACCTCGGACCGGATGCCCAGGGAAACCCGACGCTCGAGTTGCGCGGAGGCATCCAGGCCGACCTCTTCTGGCGCATGCGCCTGACGCCGAAGAAACCCCTGGTGGTCTTCGGCACCAACGGCGTTTCGCGCAAGGCCCGGGAACCCTCGGCGGCCAGCCACTATCTGACCTTCCCCCGGCTTTCGGTCACGGGCGAACTCCGGCGCGGATCCCAGACCGGGCGGATCGAAGGCGAAGCCTGGATGGATCATGAACTGAGCAGCAGCCAACTGGGCGAGGGCCAGGTGGGTTGGGACTGGACGAGCATCCAGTTCTTCGACGGTCGCGAACTCATGGCCTACCGCATGCGCCGCGACGACGGCAGCACCGACCCGTTCTCGACCGTCGCCTGGGTCGGCCAGGATGGCCGTGTGTCGCAGTGGGGACCCGACCGGTTCACCTGGCGCGGCGAGGGCCAATGGAAGAGCCCGCGCTCCGGCGGCACCTATCCGGCCACCGTCCTGCTCACCGTGCCCGAGCCCGACGGCCGCCCCGGGCCAACGTGGCGCATCGAACCGCTCTGTGCCGATCAGGAGCTCTCTGGCGGCATCGGCGGCGTGCCCTACTGGGAAGGCGCCTGCCGGGTGCTCGACGCCTCCGGCCGCGAGGTCGGCCGCGCCTTCGTGGAGATGACCGGTTACGCCGGCCACCTGCGCCGGGCCTTGTGAGCGCGCGTTTCGACGGATTGTCCGCCACCTGCATCCACGCCGGGGCCCGCGCAGGAAGAGGCGGGCTGGCGCCGGTCGCCCGGACCATCCGAGGCACCCGGCGGTGGGGCGACGTCCCAGCGCGCACGGACCCGGGCCCGGACGGCTCGTAGCCCCATCCCGATCCCCACCGGCTGGGACCCGGGCACGCAGGGGGAGCCGCCGGGGCGTGTCCAGAGCGGCCTGGTCGGCGGGTTGAACCCCGCGACAGGCACGCCGCGGGCGCTCAGGCCAGCGCGCCCGTGATGAGTTCGCCGTGCACGTCGGTGAGGCGGTGGTCGCGGCCGCCGGAGCGGAAGGTCAGCCGGTGGTGGTCGACGCCCATCAGGTGCAGGATGGTGGCGTGCAGGTCGTGCACCGCGCACGGCTTGTCCACCGCCCGGTAGCCGAACTCGTCGGTGGCACCGATGGCCGTGCCGCCCCGGACGCCGCCACCGGCCATCCAGACCGAGAAGGCGTAGGGATTGTGGTCGCGGCCGTTGGATCCCTGGGCGAAGGGGGTGCGCCCGAACTCGCCGGACCAGACCAGCAGCGTGGAATCCAGCAGGCCGCGCTGCTGGAGGTCGAGGATGAGGGCGGTGATCGGCTGATCCACGGCCCGGGCATTGGCCTCGTGGCCGGCCTTCAGGTCGCTGTGCTGGTCCCAACGGTCGCCGATGGTGCGGGGGCAGGTCACCTCGATGAAGCGGACGCCACGCTCGACCAGGCGCCGCGCCAGGCAGCACTCCCGGGCGTAGATTCGGGTGGGCTCGAAGGGACTGTCGAACCCGTACATGGCCTTCGTCGCGGCGCTCTCGCCGTCCAGGGCGGACAGCTCGGGCACCGCCGACTGCATGCGGTAGGCCAGCTCGTGGTTGGCGATGGCGCTCTCGACCGCCTCGGCGCCGGTCTCGTGCGCGAAGGCCGAGTCGAGACGGCCGATCAGGTGGCGCTTGCGCTGCTGGAGCGCATCGGGATCGCGGGGGGTGGCGTCGGCAATGGTCTCACCCCGGGGCCGCAGGATGGATCCCTGGTGGCGCGCCGGCAGGAACCCGGCCGAGAAGCAGTCGAGGCCGCCCGGCGGAACCAGCCCTCCCTCCACCACCACGAAGCCCGGCAGGTTGTCGTTCTCGCTGCCCAAGCCATACGACATCCACGCCCCCATGGACGGCCGCCCGGGAATGCCCAGGCCGGTGTGCAGGAAGTAGTTGGCGTTGGTGTGCTCGCTGAAGTTGCTGGTCATCGAGCGGATCACGCACAGCTCGTCGGCCACGGTGCGCAGGCGCGGGAACAGCTCGGAAATGGGCAGGCCCGACTGGCCGCACTGCGCGAACGTCCAGGGCGAGGCCAGGGTGTTGCCGTTGTTGTTGAACTGCGTGGGCGCCATGGGCAGCGGGAAGGGCTTGCCATGGTAGTCGGCCAGGCGCGGCTTGGGATCGAAGGTGTCCATTTGCGCGGGCCCCCCGTCCTGGTAGAGGAAGATCACGCTGCGCGCCTTGGCCCGCGCATGGGTGGCCGCCAGCGCCCGGGATTCGCTCGCCGCCGCGAGGGCCGCTCCGGCCGGGCCGAAGAGGCCTCCGAGCGCCAGCAAGCCCAGGCCGCTGCCCGAGGCCGCCAGCAGTTCACGTCGGCTCAGGGGCACCGGGCGGGTGCGTCCGCAGGGGTGGGTCCGGGGTGGGTTCATCGGAGGAAGACGAATTCCTTGGAGGCGAAAAGGGCATGGGCCAGGGCCGCGTAGGCGGCCCGCTCGCGGGCCACCGGGGGTTGGTCCGAGGCGGACGCACGCTCGTCGGCAAGGAACCCGAGGGCCAGCCGGACCTCGTCCTCCTTGGGTCCGCGCGCGAAGGCCGAAAGCCACAGCCGTTCGATCCGCTCCCGGTCGGCGGCCGGCGTCGGCAGCGGCGGGCCATCCGACGGGGGGATGAGCGTCTCGGCCCAGCGCCCGGCCATGAGATGGACCAACTCGCTGTTCATGAGCGCCAGCGCCTGCGCGGGCACGTTGGAGGCGTGGCGGCGGCCGCAGGTGGTGGCCGGCGCGGGCTGGTCGAAGGCCTGAAGGAACGGGTCGAGGAAGTTGCGGCGGGTCTCCACGTACACGCTGCGGCGACGCGCCCCGTCGACTGGGCCGGACTTGCCGGGCCGACCGCGACCCTGCATGTGCTCGGTCAACCGCGCCGGCACGCTGGCACCACCCAGGGTGCGGTCGAGGGTGCCCGAGGCCGCGAGCATCGCATCGCGGATCTGCTCGGCGTCGAGGCGGCGCGCCGGCATGGGCGACCACGCGTCGGCCGAAGACCGGCCGGGATCGGAGGGATCGGCGGCCGACCGGTAGGCGTGAGACAGCACCAGGTCGCGGAGGAGCTGCTTGAAGGTCTGCCCCTGGGCCAGTCTCGAAGCGAGGTGGTCGAGCAGCTCCGGGCTCCAGGGAACCCCGCCCAGCTGACCGAAATCATCCGGGGTGTCGACGATGCCCCGACCGAAGAGCTTGAGCCAAATCCGGTTGGCCGTGGTGCGCCACAGGAAGGGCCGCCGCGGATCGGTCAACGCCTCCACCAGCATCCGACGGCCGCTGCCGGCAACCGGCTGCCGGGCGTCGAGGCCCAGCACCGAAAGGCGGGCCAGCGGCGCCGGCTCGCCATAACGATGGGCCGCACCACGCACGTGGATCGGCTCGTCCAGCGAGCCTCCTTCGTCGGCCAGCAGGGCGCGGATGGGCGGGGCGCAGGCCAGCAGGGCCTCACGCGCCTCCACGGCCCGGGCACGGGCCTCGGCCAATCCGGGCGTCGACGGGTTCCACCCGGTGGCCGGACCATCGGCATCCCACGCCTCGGCCGGCGGCGGCGTGGCGGTGTCGGTCATGAGGATCGTGTCGACCTCGATCCAGCCCGGGCCGTCGTCCTGCACCTCGAAGTGCACCCGCTCGCTCTGGTAGCGCGAGAAGTCGAAGGTCTCGATGCGCCAGGCGACGTCGCGCGGATCCTTGGCCGCCTCGGCCCCCTCGGCACGGGGCAGTCGGCGACGGAATCCCTCGAAAAGCAGGCTGGCATGCTTGTCGAGCCAGTAGTTGTCGACGACGGCGCGGAAGGCGGCGTCGCTGCCGCGCAGGCGAAGGTGGAAGTATCGCTTGGAGATCGGGACGTCGGCCGACCGGGCGCTGCCGGCCAGCGGCAGGGCCAGGCGGGCGCTGTCCAGGGTGCCCGTCTCGGCCGGGCGCAGGCCCCCGGAGGCATCCAGTGCCAGCAACGAGCCGGAGGCGTCGAAGGCCCGCCCCGAACGCGACCATGCCGCACCCCCACGAGCCACGTCGTCGAGCACCACGACGCCCGACGGCGACACCGGCCGGGTGGAGGCCACCACCCCGGAATGCCGACCCGCCTCCTCGAGGGCCTCGCGGGCGGCGGCGGCGCGCGCCGGGGTCCGCGCATCGGCATCGAGGAACCCCTCGATGCGCCGGGTGTTCCGCGCGACGCCGAAAAGGGCGTAGAAATCGCGCGCCGGGATGGGGTCGAACTTGTGGTCATGGCAGCGCGAGCACGCGATCGACAGACCGAAGAGGCTGCGCCCGGCGACGTCCACGGCCCCGGCCAACCGGTCGGCCTCGTCCTGCCGGACATCCACCGGGGAGTGCGTGGCGGGCCCCAGGAACCACCAGGCCGTACCAAGCGGCGCGGCGTTGGGAAGGCCCAGTCCGGGCCGGGGCGGCAGCAGGTCGCCCGCGATCTGTTCGGCGACAAAGCGGGCCGGGGCAACATCGGCGTTGAAGGCTTCGACGACGTAGTCGCGGTAGCGCCAGGCGTGGGGAATCTCGTAGTCGAACTCGTGGGCCATCGTCTCGGCGAATCGGGCCAGATCGAGCCAGTGACGACCCCAGCGCTCGCCGAAAGCCGCGTCGGCCAGGTAGCGGTCGACCTGCCGCGCCAGTCGGCCGGGATCGGGGTCGGCCACGAAGGAACGAACCTCCTCGGGTGTCGGCGGCAGGCCGCGCAAGTCGTAGGACAACCGACGCAGCAGCGCCGCCGGATCGACATCCCGTACCGGAGCCCGCAGGCCGGCCGCCTCCCGGTGGGCCAGCACGAAGGCGTCGATCCCGGTCTCGCACCAGGCACCGTCGCGGACCGTCGGCACACCAGGATCCTGCAACGGCCGGAAGGCCCACGGCTCGGCGTAGGCGGCCCCGGCCTGGATCCATTGCTCGAGGGTCTGCACCTCGGCCGGCGTCAGCGGTTCGCCCTTCGGCGGCATGCGCTCGTCCAGATCGGCGTGGGTCACGCGGGCCAGCAGGGCGCTCGCGGCGGGCTTGCCCGGCACGATGGCCACCACCCCGGACTTCAGCGCCGACGTGGCCCCGTCGAAGGTGTCGAGCCGCAACCCCGACTTGCGCGCCTCCGCATCCGGCCCGTGGCAGGAGTAGCACTTGGCCGCCAGGATGGGCCGCACCGCCCGGCTGAAATCGGGCCCCGGGGCGGCGGCCGCCGAGGGCATCACCCACCCGCCCAACGCCAGCAGACAACCCACCACCCACCGTAGTCCGGCAACGCCGAGCGACCCCACGCCAAAGGGCCGGACGCTCGGCTCGATCCGAACATCGGCTCGGCCCGTGGGACGTTGCGGGGTGGAATTCTTGGACATCGAAAAGAAGCTACCACCGATGCCATCGGGAGGAAATGCCCCAATCCAAGGGATCATGCCCCCGAATGGAGGGGATTCGAGCCGGGTGACATCCGTGGGTCCACCCCTGTGCCATGGACCTGTTTCAGGTTCCCAACGGGAGCTTCTCGAGGCCATGCTCGGACCGCTTCACCCATGAACCCCGACCCAACCGGAACCGGCCGACGGTGGCATCTGAACGACCTCCGACTCCAGGCGTCTTGGATTCTGATGTCGTGCCTGCTATGGGCATCATGTTCCCCGCCCTCCGCGCAAACGCCCTCCGCACGGGAGACCACCTCCAGCGATTCCGCCCGAGCCGCCGCCCCGACGACGCCGGCCGGCGTGCTTCCACGACCGGAACCTGCGGCTCCGGATGTTCCGTCCTCGGCGGTGCCCGTGGTGCTGGGCGAGGTGGACAACGGGTTCCGCAAGGTGCCCATCCCGTTGGGCACCGACCATGGTTTCCTGGTCATGAATGCGGGCGACGAGGATCAGGCGTCGCCCCGGATCGCCCTGGGGCGAAAGAATCGACGCGAGGTGGTCGCCTTCAAGACGGTCGCGGATTTCGAGGCGGCGCTCCGACGGATTCCCGCCGGCACCCTGTTGCATCGTCACGACCGGTGCCTGCGTCCGGCCTCCAGCGGTCTTGAGGCGGCGTTCCTGGAGGGCGTGGAGCAGGCCCTCGCGCGGTCCGACGTCCAGGTCGCGCCGGACACGGTGGTGACCTGCCTCTGCGGACGTTGAACGGTCCAAGGCCCGCGCAGGCGCCCTCAGCATCCGCAGCGAGCGCCCCTCCAGGTCGGCGAGGAACCACATCTTGCCGCCCGGACCGTGGCCGTGCCGACGCGAGAACGGCGCGCAGGATCGGGCGACCTCCAGCCATTCGGGACGGGCCTCCACCGTGCGGAAGGCCGTGGCGAACATCCACCCGGCACGCCCCTGGAACCACACGCTCTTGTCGGAGTCCATGAGGGATCCGTTCCGGTCGAGGCAGGTGAAGATCCCGCCGTGCTCGCGGTCCCAGCCATGCCGGACCCAGAAGGGCAGCACGTCGCGGGTGAGCGTCTCGGAATAGAACGCGGCCAAGCGGGCCCGCTCGGCGGGATGCTCAAGCAGGCTCATCGTCGGGCCTCTCCGGCTCTGGCCCGTGAACCCGCATCGGGTCGCCTTGGACCCCAACGAAAACTCCGTCCCCTGGTTGTCTCGCGCATGATCGTGGGGAGCGAGCCTGCCGGGAGCGCTTCGGAAGCTCAACGGTCCTTCCCCGGGCAGCCCTGAACTCGCCTGCAAGGCGGGGCTCGCGCCCGGGGCAGGCAGTCCGATTGGTCCGCGCCGTTGCCGGCGTTTTCGGGGAAGGCACCCTGCCCCTGCCCACGAGCCTCTCGACCCGCCCAAGCGGGCACCGCACCCGACCAGAAATGCTCCAACCATGCGCCCGGCGCCGACGCCCCATAAGGCGGGCATGGTGTTCCAGGAGCCTCCGGCGTAGGGTCTGCACCACGATGCGTTGCCTCGTGACGGCGGGTCCCACCGTGGAGCCCCTCGACTCGGTGCGTCGGTTGACCAACCACTCGACCGGCACGCTGGGCACCTCGCTGGCCAACCATCTGGCCTGCGTGGGCCATGAGGTGCGGCTGCTGCGCAGCCGAAGCGCCACCGCGCCGCCCCCCATCCACGCCGTGGCCACCGAGGCCTTCAGCACCACCCGCGAGCTGCTGGCCTGCCTCGAGGGCCATGCCACCCGGGAACCGGTGGCGATCTTCCACGCCGCGGCCGTCGCCGACTTCGAGGTGGGTAGCGTGTTCCGACGGGAGGCCGACGGGTCGATGATCCCGCTCTCGGCCGGCAAGCACTCCACCCGTGAGGGTGGGCTGTGGGCCGAACTGCGGCCGACCCCCAAGATCCTCGCCCGCCTGCGCGACCTGTATCCGCAGGCCTGGATCACCGGCTGGAAGTACGAGGTGGATGGATCGCGCGACGAGGTCCTTGAGCGGGCCCGGCAGCAGTCGACGGCCTGCCGATCCGACGCGGTCGTGGCCAACGGCCCGGCCTACGGTCCCGGGTTCTGCTGGTTGTCCGGCGGCCTCGAACACCATCTGGACGACGGGGTCGCCCTGAACAGGTGGCTGGCGGACCGGCTCGGCCGGTGATGCTGCAGGAGTCCGATTTCCGCTCCCTCGATACCGCCGCCCCCAGAGAATCCCCGACCTCCGAGACCCCCATCAGGCCGATGGTGGCGCGCCGTGACGGTCGGCTCCATCGGCCCCATCGGCTCCGTCCGATGGAACGGGGCCCTCGAATTTGTCCCCGGATTTGTCCCCGGATTTGCCCTCCGCCGTCCACGCGGTCTCCGACACCCACCGGAGCGCCCCCTCCAGGTCGGCGTATTCCCCGTCCAGTTGGGCGGCGTAGGCCTGCTGGAGCAGTTTTCCCAAGGCCGGTCCCCCGACCCATCCCCGGGCCAGCAGATGACGCCCCTGCAGGATCGGCGCCGGCGCAGCCGCCTGCAGCTGAAGGGCGCCTGCGGCCTCGCGAAGCTGCTGCACCGACCGAGGCACCCCGGCCGGACGCGGGGGGCGCCCCGAGGCGTCGGCGGTCATCACGGCGCAGAGTTCGTCGATGGTCGAGGGCCGGAGCCGCACGGACAATCGGCGAACCATGCGTGCGGACGGATCCTCGGAGTGGACCATGTGGTTGGTCACCAGCGGCACCACCCGGTCGACCAGCGTCTCCTGGAAGCCGATGCGCCGCAGGAAGGCCGCAGCGAGGCCTCCACCAACGCCCTCGTGGCCGGGCGAGACGACCCGCTCCCGGCCATCCCGCACCTCGGTCCGGGTGCAGGTCGCCTTGCCCGTGTCGTGCAACAACACGGCCATCATCAGGACCAGCCGGCGCTCCGCCGGGGACGCCTTCCAGTCGGGATCGGCGACCAGCGCATCCACCGCATGCCCCGTGTGGATCCAGACATCGCCCTCGGGATGCCACAGCGGATCCTGAGGGACCCCCACCACCGCGGCCAGCTCCGGCAGGGGCCCCAACCACCCGCTGTCCTTGAGGAAGGCGAGCCCCATCGAGGGACGGACCGAGCGGGTGGCCCACTTCAGCCACTCCTCGCGCACCCGCTCCACGGCCAGCTCCTCGGAGGCGCCGACGATGGATCGGCACAGGGCCAGGGTCTCGGGCGCGCCCCGCAGGGCGAAGCGGCCGGCGAACTGCATGCCGCGCAGGACGCGCAGCGGATCCTCCGGAAAGGCCGGGCTCGTGTGGCGCAGGAGCCCCGCCCGGAGGTCCGCCCGCCCGCCATGCGGGTCCATCAGCCCGCCGGTCCGCGGGTCCCAGAGCATCGAGTTGATCGTGAAGTCGCGCCGTGCGGAAGCCTCGGCCGGGTTGAGGTCGGGATCGAACTCGATGTCGAACCCCTTGTGGCCGGGGCCTCGCTTGGAATCCCTGCGGGGCACCGAGAAATCCCACACGGCCCCGCTGGCATGGGTGAGCTTCACCACCCCGAAGGACTTGCCCACCCAGTCCGCCCGGCCATGCCGCGAGAGCACCCGGACCAGGTCGGGATACGCCACGCCGTACACCTCGATGTCGATGTCCACGACGGGCACGCCCAGCAGCCAGTCCCGCACACAGCCGCCGACCAGGTAGGACCGGCCCAGCTCGGAGGTGGACCTGAGCAGCGCCAACAGTTCGGGAGGCAGGATGTCGACCATGGGATCGGCGGGCCCCGCGGCGCCGGGGTTCAGCGGCACTCCGGCAGGCCGAGACTGCGGCGAAGGCTCGCCCAGGGCTCATGGTCCCACTCGTTGACCGTGCCAGGCTCCTCGGCTTCCACCGGCGAGAGCATCGCCAGGAAGATGACCGGTTCGCGGAAGGGGTTGTAGGTGCCGTGGATCTCGTTCTTCGGCATCAGCACCATTTCGCCGGGCTTGAGGATCCGGTGTTCCTGGCCGCACCACTGCTCGGCCTGACCGGACAGCACATAGATGATCTCCTCGCGCGTCGGGTGCCGGTGGAAGCCATGGCAGCGTCCCGCATCGAGGGTGGCCCGGACCAGCAGCAGGGATTCGCAGGGCACGATGCCCGGACGCGAGAGCCACGTGTTGAGCGTGTGGGGCGTCAGGTCGGTCTGGCTTTCGGCCGCCGTGACGAAGCGCCGGCCGGAGTCCGCCCGCGGGGTGCTCATGGGGTCAATCGGCCTTGCCGACCTGCCGGCGGATGGAGCCGCAGATGGCCGAGGACCACCGCTCCATGACCGCCGCGTCCGGGCCCTCGATGAGCAGGCGCGCCTTGGGTTCGGTGCCCGAGTAGCGCAGCAACACGCGTCCGCCGTGAGGCTGGACCTCCGACTCAGCCTGCTTCACCAGGTCGAGAATCTCCTCCAGTTCGTCGAAGGGGGTCTTCACCCGGACGGCCACATTGGTCACCAGTTGCGGATACCGGGTCCAGCAACGGGCCAGCCTCGAGAGCGGCTCACCGCGGGTGCGCATGGCGCCGAGGATCTGCAACGCGGCGACCAGGCCGTCGCCGGTGCTGCTGTGGTCGCGGAAGATCAGGTGCCCGCTCTGCTCGCCGCCGAAGTTGAATCCGTTGGCCAGCATGCAATCGATCACATTCTTGTCGCCGACGGCCGTGCGCACCACCTCGCCACCAGCGGCGCGGATGGCGACATCGAGGCCTGCGTTGCTCATCACCGTGGCCACCAGCATCTTGTTGGCCAAGCGGCCCTCGGAAAGCATCTGGAGGGCGCTGATGGCCATGATGTCGTCGCCGTCCACGAGCTGGCCGGCCTCGTCGCACAGCAGCACCCGGTCGGCGTCCCCGTCGTGGGCGATGCCGAGGTCCGCCCGGTATTCGCGCACCTTGCTGCAGATCAGCTGGGGGTGCATCGAGCCGCAGTCGCGGTTGATGTTGATGCCGTTGGGCTGCGTGCCGAAGGCGATGACCTCGGCCCCGAGTTCCTGGAGGACCATGGGGGTGGTCTTGTAGGAGGCGCCATGCCCGCAATCCACGACGATGCGCATGCCCTCGAGGGTCAGCGTCTTCGGAAAGGATGACTTGGCCTGCTCGACGTAGCGGCCGATCGCGTCGTCCACGCGCAGGGCCTTGCCGATCTCGCCGGCCGTCGGGCGGAAGGACTCGATCGCACCGCTGAAGACCAGGTCCTCGATCTGGCTTTCGGTCGGGTCGTCGAGCTTGTAGCCGTCGGGACCGAAGAACTTGATGCCGTTGTCCTCGTAGGGATTGTGCGAGGCGGTGATCACGATGCCGGCGTCGGCCCGCATGGAGCGCGTCACGTAGGCCACGCCCGGCGTGGGCAACGGTCCGATGAAGATCACGTCCACCCCCATCGACAACACCCCGGAGCTGATCGCGTTCTCGAGCATGTAGCCCGAGAGGCGAGTGTCCTTGCCGATGACGATGCGGTGCCGCACCCGGTTCCGGGCCTGGCCGTTGCGGTTCTTGAACACATGCGCCGCGGCCCGGCCCAGCTTCAGGGCCGTCTCGGCCGTCACCGGCTCGATGTTGGCCCGGCCCCGCACGCCGTCGGTCCCGAAGATCCGTTTCTGGTTGGACATAACTTCTTGGATCAACCTGCCAAAACCGTGTCCCGGCGGGCAACAGGCAATCCGGGAAATGGCGCCCGGCCGGTTCCCGCCCCGGGCCGCCGCCATTCATTGGACGCCACCGCGCATTGCCCTGCCACCGGCCGGGCCATAGGCTCGTGGCCAATCCGTGTCGCACGCCTCCGGCTCAACCTCCCTCAGGAACCTGCTCAAGCAGGTGTTCGGCTATACCGAGTTCCGTCCCCACCAGGAGGAGATCATCCGCGACGCGCTGGGCGGCCGGGACGTCTTCGCCCTGCTGCCCACCGGCGGGGGCAAGTCGCTGTGCTTCCAGTTGCCGGCCCTCGTGCGCTCCGGGCTCACCGTGGTGATCTCCCCCCTGATCGCCCTCATGAAGGACCAGGTGGACCAACTCCAGGCCAATGGCGTGGCCGCCACTTTCCTGAACTCGTCGCTGTCCGAGAAGGAACGCAAGGCACGCTGGCGCGGACTGCACCAGGGGGAGTTCAAGCTGCTCTACCTGTCGCCGGAGCGGCTGATGATCGGCGAGGGCTCGCTCTTCGAGGCGCTGCGCCAGTGGAACGTGCAGCAGGTCGCCGTCGACGAGGCCCACTGCATCAGCGAGTGGGGGCACGACTTCCGGCCCGAGTACCGTCAGCTCTCGCTGTTGCGGGAGCAGTTCACCGACCTGCCCTTCATGGCGCTGACGGCCACGGCCACGTTGCGGGTGCGCGACGACATCATCCGGCAACTGCGCCTGCGCGATGCCTCGGTGCACGTGGCCAGCTTCAACCGGCCCAATCTCACCTACCGGGTGACGCCGAAGACCCAGGCCTACCGCCAGATCCTCGACTTCGTGAAGTCCCGGCCGAAGGAGAGCGGCATCGTGTACTGCTTCTCGCGGGCCTCGGCCGAGTCGGTCGCGTCCAAGCTCGCGCAAGATGGGGTGAGGTCGCTGCCCTACCACGCCGGACTGTCGGGCAAGGAACGCTCGGCCAACCAGGAATCGTTCCTCCGCGACGAGGTGCGGGTGGTCTGCGCGACCATCGCCTTCGGCATGGGCATCAACAAACCCAACGTCCGCTTCGTCATCCACCACGACCTGCCCAAGAACATCGAGGGCTACTACCAGGAGACCGGCCGGGCCGGGCGCGACGGGCTCCCGGCCGAGTGCCTGCTGCTCTACAGCCCGGGCGACGTCGCCAAGCAGACGGCCTTCATCGCGGAAAAGACCGACCCGAAGGAGCAGCGCATCGCCCGCGAGCAACTGCAGCGCATCAGCCACTACGCCGACAGTTCGGAATGCCGGCGGGCCTCGTTGTTGGACTACTTCGGCGAGACCTACCCGCAACCCAACTGCGGCGCCTGCGACAACTGCCTCAGCCCGAGGTCGACGTGGGACGGCACCGTGGCGGCGCAGAAGTTCCTGAGCTGCGTCTTCCGCATCCGCCAGAAGAGTGGCTTCGGCACCGGCTTCAAACACGTCATCGCCGTGCTCACGGGCAGCGGGTCCGGGAAGGTGATCCAGTGGGGGCACGACCAGCTCAGCACCTACGGCATCGGCTCCGATCTCGGGCGCAACGAATGGGCGTCGATCGGCCGCGAACTCGTGCGCCTGGGCTACCTCCGGCAGACCTCCGAGCAGTTCAGCGTCCTGGAGATCACCCCGGAGGGCATGTCGGCCCTCAAAGACCGGCGGACCATCACCCTCACCCGGCCCATGGAACGGCCGCGGCCGAAGGCCGAGCGGGTGGGCGACATCGCCTGCGACGAGTTGCTCTTCGAGAAGCTGCGCATCCTGCGCAAGGGGTTGGCCGACAGCCTCGGCGTGCCGCCGTACATCGTCTTCGGCGACAACTCCCTGCGCCTGATGGCCCGCGAGCTGCCCACGACCGACGAGGAGTTCCTGACGATCTCGGGCGTGGGCGAGCGCAAGCTGCGCGACTACGGCCGGGACTTCCTGGCCGAGATCCGCGAGCACCTGCGGAACAACCCGCGGAACTGAGCCGGCCCCCGGGGCCTGCCGTCGCCCAAGGCCCGCCTCACATCTTCTCGGTGACCTCGATGCCCAGGGTCTCGAGACCCAGGCGGAGCACCCGGGCGCTCAACCGGCACAGCGCCAGCCGGGTCGAGCGGGCCGGCTCCGAGGCCTTCAACACCGGGCAGGCCTCGTAGAAGGCGCTGTAGAGCCCGGCCAATTCATGCAGGTAGTTGCAGAGATAATTGGGCCGGCATTCCTGGGCGGCGGCCTCGAGGGTGTAGCCGAGGTTCATCAGGTGCCGCGCGAGCGCCAGCTCGGCGGGCTCGTTGAGAACGACCTCCGGGACCGCACCGGGCCCCTCGCCGGCATCCCGGACGACCTTGGCCGCCCGGGTGTACTGGTACTGCACATAGGGGGCGGTGTTGCCCTGCAGGGCCAGCATCTTGTCCCACGAGAACACGTAGTCACTCTGGCGGTTGGGCAGGAGGTCCTGCCATTTCACGGCCCCGATGCCCACGATCCGGGCGATCTCGCGGCGCTCGGCCTCCGGGAGGTCGGGACGCTTCCCGGTCACCACCTGGAGGGCGCGCTCCTCGGCCTCGTCGAGCACGTCGGCCAGGCGGACGGTATCGCCGGAGCGGGTTTTGAAGGGCTTCCCGTCATCCCCGAGGATCTTGCCGAAGCCGATGTGCCGCAGGCGGGTCTTGCGGCACGCCTCGGGCTGCCAGCGGGCGAAGACATGGAACAACGCCCGGAAATGGCCCGATTGCCGGTCGTCCACCACATAGAGGATCTCGTCCGGGGCCCAGGTCCGCAGACGATGGTCCACCGTGGCCAGGTCGGTGGTCATGTAGTTGAAGCCGCCGTCGCTCTTGCGGATGAGCGCGGGCACATCCACCCACTCGCCGTCCCGGCTCACCAGGAAGGGATCCTCCTTGGGCGGCATCGTGCGGTCGCTGAAGACAGCGACGGCGCCATCGCTGGTCCGGGCGATGCCCGCGGCCAGCAACTCGTCCACCACACGGCCCAGTCCGGGGTTGTAGAAGCTCTCGCCAAGCGTGTGGTCGAAGCGCACACCGAGCCGGCCGTAGAGGGTGTCGAACTGGACCTGCGACAGACGGATCATCTCCCGCCAGATCGCGAGGTTCTCCGGGTCGCCGGCCTGCAGACGGACCAGTTCCTGTCGGGCGGCCTCCAGACGGGCCGGATCGGCATCGCACTGGGTGTTGACCGCCTTGTAGAGGCGCTCCATCTCGGCGATCGGGTCACGTTCGAGGGCGGGCCGGTCGAGCAGTTCCTTCCATCCCACGAGCAGCTTGCCGAACTGGGTGCCCCAGTCGCCGATGTGGTTGTCGCTGATCACCCGGTGTCCGAGCAGGCGCCAGAGGCGCTGCAGCGCGTCTCCGATGCCCGTGGAACGGATGTGACCGACGTGCATGGGCTTGGCCACGTTGGGCGACGAGAAGTCGAGGACCACCGTCCGCGGGCTCCCGGACCGCGGCACCAGGTCCGCCCGGCCCGAGGCCGCCTCCTCGACCCAGCCCGCGAGGGCCCGGGGCGTCAGGCGGAAATTGAGGAAGCCGGGCCCGGCGATCTCGACGGGTCCACAGCAGTCGGACACCTCGAGTCGGGCGACCACGTCGGCGGCCAACTGGCGCGGATTCAGGCGGGCCGCCTTGGCCACCAGCATCAGCGAGTTGCTCTGGTAGTCGCCGAAACGGGCCTCGGAGGCAGGCTGCACCTGCAGGATGGCAGGGTCGACGGAGGGGACCACGGCCGCCACCGCGGCGCACAACCGGGATTCAAGGACATGGTGGTACATGGAAGGACGTGATCGGAGGCGGGCTGGAATCGGACGGACAGGGGAAGGAACGGACGGAGAGGGGGAACAGCACCCCGATGCCCGGGAGTCAGCGGAGGCCCTCGGAGAAGTCGCGGATCATCCGGATCATCGCCTCGGCGTCCGGAGCTTGGGTGATGGACTTCAGGAAGTCGTCGCGACGCAGCACCTTGGCGATGCCCGCCAGCGTGTGCAGGTGCCTCTGGAACTGTCCGGCCGGCACGAGGAACAGGGTGACCAGATGCACGGGCTGGTTGTCGAGGGCGTCGAAATCCACCCCGCCCCGGGAGCGGCCGAAGGCGGCGGTCACCTCGGGAATCAGGTCGGTCGAGGCGTGCGGGATGCCGATGCCGAAGCCGATGCCCGTGCTCATCGAGGTCTCGCGCTTCTTGACCACGGCCGTGACGGCCTCGCGGTGCTCCGGCAACACCTTGCCGGCGGCCACCAGGCAACCGATGAGTTCGTCGATCGCCTCCCAGCGGTTCTTGGCCGCGAGTTCAGGAACGATCTGCCGGGTCGTGAGGATGTCGCCAAGATTCATGCTCGCCTGTGGACCGTTAGCATCTCGCCGCCCGAGCCGCGGATTCAAGCGTCATTTGCGGGACCCCATCTGCGGACATGCGGAGGATTTGGACGGCCGAAGGAAATCACCTGCCGCCTGCCCGACGCCGGCTTCCCCGGGAAGCCTCCCGGCGCCCCCCCCGGGAAGATCGGAAGACCGGCCTTGAAAAATGGACGAACCTCGTCGAGGAAGTAAATGGCGTGTGAACCCTGACCGATCCTCCCGACGATTCCGCCGTGCCGGTACCCTTCTGGAGGTCCTGGCCATGCTGCTGACCGGATCGGGCGCCGCGGCCGACCCATCGACCGTCCCCCGATTCCACCGGGCGATCAACCTCAACGGGCCCTCCATCACCCTCGACGGGAATGCCTGGGAAGGCGAATCCACCACCAATCTGGTGCTGGGCGGCAAGGCCTTCGAGAACCAGCAGGTGGCCCTGCGGCCCGCCACCGATCCGATCCGGGCGCGCATGATCCGCAGCAGCCGCTGGGGCAACCGTTTCGAGGTGGCCTTGATGGAGACGCCACCCGGCGACTACCAGGTCTTCGCCTACGTGTGGGAGGACAACCACAGCGAGCAGTTCGACCTCCTGCTCGACGGCCGGGTGGTCGCTGCGAGGTTCCACAGCGGCCAGGCCGGCGCATGGCATCGCCTGGGTCCTTGGCCGGTGCGCCTCGAAGGCACCAACACATCGATCCGTTTGGCGGCCCGGGGGCCGGGACACGGGGCGGCCAACCTCTCCGGCATCGAGGTCTGGGCGGGAACCGGTCCGATCCCCGGACCCGAGGCGCCCAGATTCGCCACCCAGCCCACCCCGGAGCAGGTGGCCTTCTTCGAGGGGCGTGTCCGCCCGGTCCTGACGGAGCACTGCGAGGACTGCCATGGGACCCGCTCCGGAAAATCCAAGGGCGGCCTGTTGCTGGATTCGCGGGATGGCCTCGTGCGGGGCGGCGACAGCGGGCCGGTGGTCGCCCCGGGCGATCCCGAGTCCAGCCTGCTGATCCAGGCCGTGAGGCGCTCCGATCCGAACCTCGCCATGCCTCCGGACAAGCCCCTGCCCGCCGAGGCGATCCGGGACCTGGAGACTTGGGTTCGAATGGGGGCACCGGACCCACGAACCGGGGACGCGATCGCCACCCGGGATCCAAAGGTCTCGATCGACTGGAATCAGGCCCGGGAATGGTGGGCATTCCAGCCGGTGGCCGATCCGACGCCTCCGCAGGTCCACCGCCGCGACTGGCCGGTCACCGGCCTCGATGCCTTCATCCTTGCCCGTCTGGAGGCGGCCGGACTCGCCCCTTCGGACGACGCCGATCCCCGGGCCCTGATCCGACGGGTGGCCTACGACCTCACCGGGCTGCCCCCGGATCCCACGGAGACGGAGGCCTTCTCGAAGGATCCCTCGCCCGCAGCTTTCGCCCGGTTGGTGGACCGGTTGCTCGAGTCGCCCCGGTACGGCGAACGCTGGGGACGCCACTGGCTCGATGTGGTGCGCTACGCCGACACGGCCGGCGACAACTCCGACTTCCCGGTTCCGCAACTCCACCGCTACCGGGACTGGGTGGTCCGGTCGTTCAACCGCGACCGACCCTTCCACGAGTTCGTCCGGGACCAGATCGCCGGCGACCTCGTCGAGGGCGGGACTTCGGCCGAGCGACGGGAGCGGATCATCGCCACCGGCTACATCGCCAACGCGCGGCGCTTCGGTTCGCGCGTGGAGGACTACCCGCAGCACCTGACCATCGAGGACACGCTCGACAACCTCGGCCGCACCTTCCTCGGGCTCTCGCTCGCCTGCGCGAGGTGCCACGACCACAAGTTCGACCCCATCCCTGCGGCCGACTACTACGGCCTGTACGGAATCTTCGACAGCACCCGCTACCCCTGGCCCGGGATCGAGCTCGACCAGCGGCAACGCGACTTCGTCCCCCTGGTCGATGCCGAACGGATGACCGACTACCGGGCCCGGTGGTCCGCACGCCAAGACGAGGCCGAACGCCTCCGCCAGCGGCTCCAGCAGGCCAGGGATGCGCTGAAGTCGGCCCCGGGTGAGGGGAAGACCGCGGCCGAATCCGCAGTCCGGGAGGCCGAGACGGCCCTTGCCAGACATGCCCGCCAGCCCCCGCTGGCCGAGACGGCCTATGCCGTCGCCGACTCGGAACGCTCCGGCGACGCCCGAATCCAGATCAGGGGGGATCCGGCCCGGCCCGGGCCCCTCGTCCGCCGCCGTTTCCTGCAGGTTCTCGGGGGCGACAGCCTGCCGGACGGAGTTGCCGGCAGCGGACGGCGCGAACTGGCCCGGTGGATCACGGCCCGATCGAATCCGCTGCTCGACCGGGTCTGGGTCAACCGGGTCTGGCTTCATCACTTCGGCCGGGGGCTCGTGCCGACGCCCAACGACTTCGGCCGACAGGGACGACCGCCATCGCATCCGGAGCTCCTCGACTGGCTGGCGACCCGCTTCCGGGAGTCGGGTGGATCCACCAAGGCACTGCACCGGCTGATCCTGCTCTCGCGGACCTACCGACAGTCCTCCCGCGGAAGTCCCGCATCCATGGAACGCGATCCGGACCATGAGCTTCTCGGTTCCTTTCCTCGGCGGCGGCTGGACGCCGAGGCGATCCGTGACACGCTGCTCCACCTGGGCGGTTCGCTCGACCTTTCTCCGGCCGGGGCGCACCCGTTCCCCCCGGAACACGATTGGAAGTTCACCCAGCACCACCCCTTCCGGGCGGTCTACGATTCGAACCACCGCAGCGTCTACCTGATGACCCAACGGATCCAGAGACACCCGTTCCTGGCAACCTTCGACGGGGCCGACCCGTCCGCCAGCACCGGTACCCGGCTCACCAGCACGACACCGGTCCAGGCCCTCTTCCTGCTCAATGACCCGCTGGTGCATGTGCAGGCCGCCCGATTCGGCCGACGGGTCTTCGACGCAGGGACGACCACGCGCGACCGGATCGACATGGTCCATCGTCTGGCCCTGGGAAGGCCTCCCACGGTGGAGGAAGCGACCCTCGCCGGCGACTTCCTCGTGGCCACCCAGGATCGCGACGGGCGGGCGGGCCCGGGAGATCCCCGAGCGTGGGAGTCCCTCGGCAGGGCCCTGTTCCGGCTCAACGAGTTCGTGTATCTTGACTGAGCGTTCAACCCCATGAGCCTGAATCCCGCCACCATGACCCGAAGGGCATCGATCCGGTCCCTGGTGGGAGGCTCCCTCCTGTTGCCCGGCCTCGTCGCCGATCTGCTGGGCAGGGAGGGCACGTCCGGCGTGGGCGGTCCATCCACCGATCCCCTCGCCCCCCGGGCCCCCCATTTCCCGGCCAGGGCCAGGCGGGTGATCTTCATCTTCTCCAACGGCGGGGTTTCCCACATGGACACCTTCGACCACAAGCCGAAGCTCTTCGCGGCCGACGGCAAGACCCTCGGCGTCGGGGGCGGACTCTCAAACCAGCAACGCCGGTTGTTGCGGCCTGGCTGGGAGTTCCGTCCGGGCGGCCGCTGCGGAACGCTGGTCAGCGACCTCTTCCCGCACCTGCGCCAGTGCATGGACGAGATCTGCCTGATCCGCTCGATGAAGAGCGACGACAACGAGCACTACCAGGCCACGCTCGCCATCCACACCGGTTCGTTCTTCTTCGCCCGCCCAAGCTTGGGCTCGTGGGTCAGCTATGGGCTCGGCACCCTCGACCAGAATCTGCCATCGTTCATGGTCATCTCGGCGGGCTCGCCCTACGCCGGCACGCAGATCTTCAACAACGACTTCCTTCCAGCCTACCATCAGGGCGTCCGCGTGATCCCCGGGCGCGAACCCATCGCCAACCTCGACCGCCGGGCGGGACCAGCCGGGGCTTTCCAGGAACTGGAGCTCGGTCTCGCCGAGGCCCTGAACCGGCGGCACCTGGACGCACGCGGCCACGACGCCGGTCTCGCCGCGCGGATCCGCACCTTCGAGACGGCCTTCCACATGCAGACCGAGGCGCGGGAGGTCTTCGACCTGTCCCGGGAGTCGGAAGCGACGCATGAGCTGTACGGCCTCAAGCGAGGCCAGACCGACGGGTTCGGCTGGCCCTGCCTCGTGGCCCGTCGCCTCGCCGAGCGCGGGGTGCGGTTCATCGAACTGGTGGACGGATCATCCTCCCACAACTGGGACCAGCACGGGGACATGGCCGAGCATGCCCGGCACGCCCGCAACATCGACCAGCCCATCGCCGGCCTGCTGCGCGACCTGAGACAACGTGGGATGCTCGACGACACCCTGGTCGTGTGGACCACGGAGTTCGGACGCACTCCCGGCGTGGACGGCGACAAGGGACGCGGGCACCACAGCGCGTGCTTCTCGTCCTGGCTGGCCGGGGCCGGCGTGCGCGCCGGCACGACCTACGGCAGCACCGACGAACTCGGGGCCAGTGTCGCCGAGGACCGCGTCCACGTGCACGATTTCCACGCCACGCTGCTTCACCTCCTGGGCATGGATCATGAGCGCCTGACCTTCCGACACGGTGGCCGTGACTACCGGCTCACCGACGTGCACGGCCATGTGGTGAGGGCTCTCCTCGCCTGAGCGGTGGCGACTGGACACGGGGGTCACGACGGCCCGCCGGCCGCCTGCGACCTCACCGGATCCACCTCTCGGCCGCCTGCCAGGCCCAGGCCCCGATTTCGAGGGTGTGCCGCGCGGCCCATCGCAGGGCGGTGCCCACACCGGGGCGGCCGGACAGCCAGGACATGCCCAGCAGCAGGATGAGGGCGTTGCCCAGCCAGATGAGCGAGCCCGAGAACAGGAATCCCTCGCCCACGAGGTCCGGCTGGCGGATGCGGAGGATCACCACCGTCATCGTCACGTGGAACCCGTAGGTGAATCCCAGTCCGGCCTGATAGAGCGGCAGGACCCACCAGGCGGCACCCCAGCGCCAATGGACGGCGGCCATGACCAGCGACCACAGGATGGAATAGATCGGCAGGAAGTACGGCGACAGGGCGATGAAGGCGTTGCTCCGGCTGAGCCGGACCGCGCCTCCCCGGCTGCTCACCTGGAAGGATTGGACCCGCGCACCACACATCCAGGCGCTCAGGGCATGGGTCAACTCGTGTCCGAGCACGTAGAGCCACATGGGCCGGGGCAACTGGAGGTAGATCACCCCCCAGATCCCGAGGCCGACCAGGAGCGGCATCCAGAACGGGCCGGCATCGACGGCGAGCCGCCCGACCTCCCAGACCGCCCGGCACAGTCCAAGGTTGATCGGCAACAGGAGCAGGGCGATCGCCCAGCGGATCGCACGGCGCACCCAACGCGACAGCATGACGGCGGGGAGACTCCCGGGACCCGGCCCGGCCGAACAGCCCAAAGCGACCGGAAGGCGACCGGCCGACCGGGCGGACCATGCCGCCACTCCGTCCGGGCCTGCGCGCCACGCACCACCCACGGAGGTGGCCCCGACCTTGAAGACCCGGGATCCGCAGGGCAACCTCCCAGGGCTGATCGCCCGAATGAAGCCGAAGGCCAACCCCCCAGTGACCCCGCCGGCCGTTCCCCCGGCACCCGCCGGGAGGACCGCCTCCGCCCCTCCTGCCAGGGGCAAGGCGCCCGTCGGCAAGGCAAGCCCGGCCGGTGCGACCCGGCGGACCGGCAAGGCCGCCCCGGACGCCGCCGCGCAGGAGACGCTGCCGGCCGACACGGCCGCCAGCGAATTCGCCTCCGAGGTGTCGATTGCGCTCGGGCGTGGCCTCAAGGCCACCGAGATCGAGACCCTTCGCCTCATCGACGCCCTGCTGGCAAGGGTCCGGACCGGCACTCCCATGACCTGCGGCCATCTGGCCGAGTTGGGGTTCCTCCTCCGCGAGAGTTCCTGGCAGAAGATCGACCTCTGGAGCACCCCGCCCCGCTCGTCCCGCGAACTCTGGCAGTATGTGGCCGTCTTCGCCGAGGAACGGAACCTCGCCATCCCGGCCTTCCTCAAGCCGGTCACCCACCCCGACGAGGCCCGGGCCGCGGTGGTCGCCCATCGCCGCGACCGCGAGGTGACGCGCTGGAGGACCCTGCTCTCGAATCTCCAGCTGGGCCCCTCCGAGGATGCGCGGCCGGGCGGCCAGATCGAGTTGCGCCTGCGCCTCGACGCCAAGGAGGCCCTGGTGGAGTGGCGCAAGTCCGGGGCCGACGCGTGGACCCCGGTCAAGCCGGGCAAGTTCAAGGACTTCGACGAGAAGCATGCCACGGAACTGCTGGCCGAGGTGGCGCTGCTCTGGCAGCCGTTGGCGCAGCGGGCGCGCTACGGGTATCCCATCGAGCTGTTCTACCATGACCAGAACACCCGGCTCTTCCTCAACCGCGTGCTGCGCCTGCCCGCCCTGCATCCGTTCATCGTCGGGGCCTCGGGCGAACCGCTCAACCGCCCCGAACAGCCGCTGCGGTGGATCCTCGGCGACGCGGCCGACGACCACGCGGACTATTCGCTGCGCCTGCTGACGGCCGACGGGCAGCCCGTGCCGCCCTTCCTGCTGACGCTCCAGGGCCGCCCGAGCCTGTACCTCACGCCCGACACGCTCTTCTCGGGCCCGCCCGCCGAGGACCGGGCCCTCGACCCCGCCCTCGAGACCCGCATCCCCGCCCCGGCGCTGGAGACCCAGGCCGGTGTGCGCTTCCTGTCGCACCTGCAGCTGGTCCTGCCGCCGCGCCTGGCCGCCAAGGTCGGGGTGATCCCGCTGTTGCCGCGCCTCCAAGCCGAGCTGGTGCAACCCATCGTGGGCTACGACAACGAGTTCTGCTTCCTCGACCTGCAGGCCGTCCGCCCGGATGGACACCCCGTCGAACGCTGGAACGGCACGGCCTGGACCGAGATCGACCCGGCCGATGCGCCGGGCGCCGCGGCGGGGACCCCGGAGGACCCGGAGGCCCTTTGGATGTTCGACCGCAGCGGGCTGGCCGAGGCGGCCCGACGGCTCGACGCATCGGGGTTCCGCTGGGACTTCGCCCGGCAACGTTGGTCGGCCAAGGTGACCCGGCAGTTCCCGGAACGTTTCGTGCCCTGGCTCCGGTCGTTGCCGCCCTCGATCGCGCTGGATCTCCGGGGTGAACTGGCCTCCTTCCTCCGCTCCGAGGTATCGGGCACCGTGAAGCTCGAGGTGCAGGAGTCGGGCATCGATTGGTTCGACCTGCAGGTGATCGTCGACGTCTCGGACACCTCGCTCACTCCGGAGGAGGTCCGGATCCTGCTCAACGCCCGGGGCAAGTGGGTGCGCCTCTCCAACAAGGGATGGCGCAAGCTCGAGTTCAGGCTCTCGGCCCAGGAGGACGAGCAACTGGCACGGCTGGGGCTCAACCCGCATGAACTCGGGGCCGAGAAACACCGGCTGCATGCGCTGCAACTGGCCGACCCGGCCGCGAGGCAGTTCCTCTCGGAATCCGGCTACCAGAAGGTCGAACGCCGGGCGGCCGAGCTGAAGGCACGGGTGAGCCCCGAGATCCCGGCCGGGATCCGGGCAGAGCTTCGCCCCTACCAGCGGGAGGGGTTCCACTTCCTGGCCTACCTGAGCACCAACCGGTTCGGCGGCATCCTCGCCGACGACATGGGCCTGGGCAAAACCCTCCAGACCCTGACCTGGATCGCCTGGCTGCGGTCGCACGAGGCCACGCCGGGACCGGTCCTCGTGGTGTGCCCGAAGTCGGTGGCGGACAACTGGCGCTCCGAGACCCTCCGATTCCTGCCCTCGGTCCGGCCCCGCGTCTGGAGCAGCGACGACATGAAGTCGCTGCCCGGGCAGACCGACTCGGCCGACCTGCACATCATCAACTACAACCAGTTGAGGTCCATCGGCGAGAAGCTCCGCACGGAGTTCCTCGCGGTCATCCTCGACGAGGGGCAGTACATCAAGAACCCGGGCTCGGTCACCGCCCTCATCGCCAACCAGCTCGAGGCGCGGAACCGACTGCTGCTCAGCGGCACGCCCATCGAGAACCAGTTGGTGGACCTCTGGAGCCTGATGGCCTTCGCCATGCCGGGCATCCTGGGCAGCCGGGCCGACTTCCAGCGGCTCTTCGACAGCAAGGAGGACCCCCTGTGCCGCCGCCGGCTGGCCGCGCGGGTGCGGCCATTCCTCCTGAGGCGCACGAAGATGCAGGTCGCCAAGGACCTGCCCGAGCGCATCGAGGAGGACCTGCTCTGCGAGCTCGAGGGCGAGCAGCGGACGCTCTACAAGGCCGAGCTCAAGCGGGCCCAGCAGATGCTCCTGGGCATCCAGAGCAGCACGCAGCTCAACAAGAACCGCTTCAACCTGCTGACCTCCCTGCTCCGGTTGCGGCAGATCTGCTGCCACCCGCGCTTGGTCAAGGAGGACTCGAAGGCCGAGAGCGCCAAGGTCGAGGCCCTGGTCGAGACGCTCGACCCCATCATGGAGGAGGGCGGGAAGGTCATCGTCTTTTCGCAGTTCGTCGAGATGCTGGGCCTGCTGCGCAAGGCGGTGGCCGAGCGCCACTGGCCGACCTACTACCTGGCGGGCGACACCGAGAACCGGGGCGACCTGGTCGAGCAGTTCCAGCGGCACGACGGGGCGGCGGTGTTCCTGATCTCGCTCAAGGCCGGCGGCTTCGGGCTCAACCTGACGGCGGCCAGCTACGTGATCCTCTTCGACCCCTGGTGGAATCCCGCCGTGGAAAACCAGGCGATCGACCGTGCGCATCGCATCGGACAGCGCCAGACCGTCATCGCCTACCGCCTGCTCATCAAGGACAGCGTCGAGGAGAAGATCCGCGCCCTGCAGAAGTCCAAGAGCCAGCTGGCCGAGGATGTGCTGGGCGAGGACACCTTCGCCCAGTCGCTCACGCTCGACGACCTGCGCTACCTCTTCGAAGGCTGAGCCGTCGCGGCACGGCGACGCACACCGGACCGCACGACCTCACCAGTACCTCGGCACCGAGGGGTCGGCCTCACGGCTCCATCGGTCGATGCCGCCGGTCAGGTTCACCAGCCCGGTGAAGCCTTCCTGCTCGAGGAAGGCGATCGCATGGGCGCTGCGGACCCCGTGGTGGCAGTACACCACGGTCTGGACGCCGCCAGCGCACCAGTCCCGCAGCTCCTGCCAGCGGGACTCGAGTTCCGAGAGCGGCAGCAGGCGGGACCCCGGAAGGGCGCAGTGGGCATGCTCATCCGGCTCCCGCACGTCCAGCAGCCGGCACGGCTGCGAGGCGTCGAGTCGCCGTTTCAGTTCGGTCGGGGTGATCGAGGTCATCCGGGGAACCCGTCGGGTGGGGTGGGTGACGACCGGCGTGGCGGGTGCGACCTGCGGCCTCAGCCCTGCAGCGCCGCCAGATGACGCTCGGCCTCGATCGCCGCCGAACAGCCCAGACCAGCGGCGGTGATCGCCTGCCGGTAGACCGAGTCGACGCAATCGCCCGCGACGAACACCCCCGGGATCCGGGTGCGGACCGATCCGTCGGTCTTGAAATAGCCGTTCTCGTGGAGGTCGAGGGTACCCTTGAACAGCGAGGTGTTGGGCACATGGCCGATCGCGACGAACACTCCGGTGCACGGCAGGTGCGACTCGGAGCCGGTCTTCAGGTTCTTGAGCGTCACGCCCGTGACCTTGTCGGCGGCCACGTCCGTCACCCCGGTCACCACGCTGTCCCAGACCGGTTGGATCTTGGGATTGGCCAGGGTGCGTTCGGCCATGATCCGCGAGGCCCGCAGCGTGTCCCGGCGGTGCACGAGGTACACCTTCGAGGCGAAGCGGGTCAGGTAGGTGGCCTCCTCGCAGGCGGAGTCGCCGCCGCCGACCACCACCACCGGCTGGTTGCGGAACATCGGCAGGGCCCCGTCGCAGGTGGCGCAGTAGGTCACGCCCTTCTTCTCGAGTTCATGCTCGCCGGGAACGTCGAGGTGCTTGTGCCCGGCACCGCTGGCGATGATGAGCGTGCGGGTCTGGACCGGTTCACCATCGACCACCAGTTCCGTGACCCCGTCGCCGAACGTCACCGACTCCACGGTCGCGAACTTCACCCGGGCCCCGAACTTTTCGGCCTGGGCCTGCATGCGTGTCATCAGCTCGTAGCCATCCACGCCGTCGGGGAACCCCGGGAAATTCTCGACGATGCTCGTCGTGGTCAGGAGCCCGCCGGGCATCGTGCCTGTGAGCACCAGCGGCTTGAGATTGGCGCGGGCCGTGTAGATGGCGGCGGTGAGACCGGCGCACCCGGTCCCGATGATGACGACGTTTTCCATGTTCTGCGCCGCCGAGCGTATCCCGTAACCCCACCCCGGCCAAATCGCATTTCAACCCGGGAGGGTTCGGTGAGGTTTCACGACCTGCATCGATCCGCCGGCCCCGGTGGCCATGCGCGGGACCTTGCGGGCTCTCCGCCGGACCCTGTCGAGATCGAAGCCGGGGTTTATGTCAATAGTGAGGACCGACCCCCTAGGGACTTCGGCACCAACTCCAGACGCACCGCCAGGGGTTTCAGCGGGGTCGCCCCCTGGACTCCGGCGGCTGGCACCGACGGTCTTGCCGACAGGGCGGTGAACGCCGATGCGATCGGCAACCACGACAGTGCGAACCGACGGATGGGATTCATGGGGTCTCCTTGGGAGGGTCAAGGGCGGGATCACCGCTGCGAGGGCTGCGGGATATAGTGTTCTTCCGATGCATCAACCCCGACACATCCGACAAAAACGACCTCACCCGCGCCCCAAACGTCAACGCCAAAGGCCCAGGCAGCGCGCATCCATTCCGCGGAATGCGCGGGATTGTTTCCCGAACCGGCGGACGGCGGATTCGTTGGCATGCGGCAGACGGCATGCGGCGGCAACGCGGTCGGCATCCAAGGCTTGCGCCACGACCACGGGGCACGACAGGGTGAGTCCATGATCCTCCCACGAACCGCGATGGCGCTGTGGGTGATGGGAGCCTTTGCACTCATCGCCCTTCCCGCCGACCCCATGCCCTCGACCCGGGTGCGGGATGTGATCTACGGACGGGCCGACGGCACGTCGCTGACCTTCGATGTCTTCAAGCCCGCACGCCCCAAGGGCGTGGGGGTGGTCTACGTGGTCAGCGGCGGATGGTACTCTTCCCCCGAATTCATCGGCCTGAAGGTGGTGCAACAACTGCTCGACCATGGGTACACCGTCTTCGCGGTGGTTCACGGGTCGAACCCACGCTACCGGATCCCCGAGATCGTGCCCCAGATGGAGCGGGCGGTGCGGTACATCCGCCATCACGCCGCCGACTACGCCATCGACCCGGCCCGCCTCGGCGTCTCGGGCGGCAGCGCCGGCGGGCACCTGTCGCTCATGCTGCTCACCCGCGGCGGCCCGGGAAAGGCCGATGCCAAGGATCCCGTGGACCGCGAGAGTAGCGCGGTGCAGGCCGCGGCGTGCTTCTTCCCGCCGACGGATTTCCTGAACTACGGCAAGCCGGGCGAGACGGCCCTCGGCGAGGGCATCCTCAAGGACTTCAAGAGCGCCTTCGGCGAGGTGCCCCAGGAACCCGAGGCCAAACGCCGGTTCGGCGAATCGATCTCACCGGCCTACCACGTGCGCACGGGCATCGGACCGGTGTTCCTGCTGGTCGGCGATCAAGACCGCCTGGTGCCCATGCAGCAGTCGGAACTCTTCCTCGAGCGGGTCAAGGCGGTGGGGGGTATCGGCGGGATCGAGATCCGGCCGGGACAGGCCCACGGTTGGAAGGACTGGGAGAACGACGTGGAACGCTTCGCCGTCTGGTTCGACAAGCACCTGACGCCAAAGTGAGCTCCCCGGGGCCGACCCCGGTCTTCAGGGCATGGCCGGGAGCCGATATGTTGCGAGGGAGTGCAATCCCCGCGCCGACTCGCTCCGCCTGGTCAGGCGTTGTCCTGCAGGGCGCCCGGGATCAATCCATCGCAGGGCAGCGTCTTCGGGCCATCCTGCGTGCAGACGGCATAGCGCACGCGGCGGCCGTCGGTCTGACCGGCCCAACCTCGGTCGTTGTCGTCCTCGGCGTACATGGCCACGGCGGCGTGCTCGCCCTTCGCGTTGATGGCGTAGAAGGTGATGTTGAAGTTCGGGTCGCCGTTGGGCTTGCGCAGCCGCCGTTCGATGGTGTTGGCGCGGATGCGCCGGAGGGCCTCCAGGCAGGCGTCCTTCGGATGGCGGCCCTGGCGCATCGCCTCGACGATGAGGTGCGACGAAAGGTTGTAGAGGTTGGCCTCGCCACGCCCGGTCGAACCGGCCGCGCCGATGGCGCCGTCGACATACAGTCCGGCCCCCAGAATCGGGGAATCCCCCACCCGGCCCGGGATCTTCCAGGCCAGCCCGCTGGTGGTCGTGACCCCCGCCAATTCGCCGGCCGCGTTGACACCGTTGCAATGGATCGTGCCCCAGTAGTGGCGCGGCGGGATGACCCCGCCCGCGATGAGCCGGCGCAGGATCCGCTGAGGCTCCACATGCGCCGAGGTCTTGCGGTCCTCGGGCCGGAGGTAGTGCTTCGGGTCGGTCTGGCGTTTCCACTCGAGCCACGCCTTGCGGGACCGTTCGGTGTTGAGGTCGGCCTCGATGGTGAAGCCCATGTTGCGGGCAAAGTCCTGGGCCCCCTTGCCGACGAGCAGGTGGTGGTCGGTGCTCTCCATCACGGCATGGGCCACGCGGGACGGTGTCCTCACGCCCTCGAGGGCCGCCACGCCGCCGGCACGCTTCTTCGGCCCGTGCATGCAGCACGAATCCAACTGCACGACCCCGTCGGCATTGGGAAGTCCACCGTAGCCCACGCTGGTGTCCTCGGGGTCGAGCTCGACCAGGTTCACCCCCGCGATGAGCGCCTCAAGGATGTCGCTCCCGCCGACCATGCGCGCGAAGGCCAGTTCGACGCAGGTCTTCGATCCGCCGTTCTTGTGGAAGTTGCCGTTGGCCGAGGCGATGACCACGGGCCGCGAGGTGCGGGAGCGCACGACCGTCGGCGCGGCCGCCACGACACCGGAACCGAGGGGGGCGGCGGCGGCGACCAGGCCGGTGGCCTTCATGAACGCGCGACGCGACTGACGGGGATTCATGGACGCCAGCTAGGACAACCGGCCCGCGCGGGTCAAGCGCCGGGTTGGTCGCTCCCGCGCCGCGGGACCGGGCCGGGGCTCCCCGGGGTGCCCGTCGGACGATCCACCCCGGGGATGGCAGGAGCTGCACTGCAGGGCATCCTTTCGGGGAAACCGGAAGGAGTCCGCCGCCACCCCGGAGACGCGCCGCCGGCGAAGAGTCCGCTTCCGGGCTGAGCCCGTTTCCGGGCTTGCGCCCGGAAGGATCGGGTGGAGAGATCCATTGGTCGTCACGATGTCCGGGGGAGAATCCCGACGTGCCGGCTTCCCTGCGAGGCATCCCCGGGGAACATCGGGCAGGAATCCCATGCAGCTTCACATCGCCATCCAAGGACAACGGCAGGGGCCGATGTCGATCGACGAGGTCAACGCCCAGTTGGCCCAAGGCCGGATCCCGACCGAATCCACGCTGGCATGGCATGAGGGATGTCCCGAGTGGATTCCCCTATGGCAGGTGGCCGGCGTGGTCCTCCCAAGCCCGCCGGCCCCGGCCCCGGCAACGGTGGCACCGGCAGCGTCTCCGGACGTCCTGAGTTCGGTCATTCCCTACCGGAACCCGATGGCCCTCTTGGCGTACTACCTCGGCATCTTCAGCCTGATCCCGGTCATCGGGTTGCTCCTGGCCCTGCCGGCGATCGTCCTCGGGGCGCTCGGCCTCGGTCGAAGTCGGCGCAGCGCCGAGGCGAAGGGAAAGGCCCACGCGTGGACGGGCATCGCGACCGGCACCGTTTCGGTGGTCGGACACGTCATCCTGGTGGTGCTCGCCGGCGCCCGGTGAACCGGCGTGCCCCGCCCGGGCCGGACAAATCCGGGCCCGGTCGGGACCGCCCGGATGGCCCGGGCCAGGCACCCCGCGTGGGGGTTGAATCCTTCGGTCGGCTTGTTAGCGTCTGGCCATGACCCCAAAAGCCGCCGGCCGTGCATCCCTACCGTGCCGTCCTCACCATTCCGTTCCGACGGGGTCTGCCCGAAAGCCCGTCCGGAAACCCTGGGGATTCACCCTGATCGAGTTGCTGGTGGTCATCGCCATCATCGCCATCCTGGCGGGCATGATGCTGCCGGCGCTTGCGAAATCGAAGGCGCGGGCCCAGGCCATCCAATGCCTGAGCAACCAGAAGCAATTGACGCTGGCCTGGCAGATGTACACCGACGACCACGCCGACAACCTCGTGTGGAACGACCTCACCGCCGACGGATCGGGCTGGGTGCGCGGCATCATGGATTATTCGGCGGGGAACCCCCACAACACCAACCTCGCCAACCTCGTCAATCCCACGTACGCGAAGCTGGCTCCCTACACGCAGTCGCCCGGCATCTACCGCTGCCCGGGCGACCGCAGCACGGTGACCATCGGCGGCCGGCGCATCCCGCGGGTCCGCAGCCTGTCGATGAGCCAGGCCATGAACTCGCGGGACGACTGGCTGAGCTTCATCACCAAGGCCAAGTACGTGGTGTTCCGGAAAGGCAGCGACCTCAACCGCATGGGGGCCTCGCAGGCCTACGTGTTCATCGACGAGCATCCGGACAGCGTGAATTTCGGCGATTTCGCCGTCTCGATGAACGACGGGGCCGCCGCCGGGGCGATCTACATCATCGACTATCCGGCCAGCAACCATGGCACCTCGGGCGCGTTGAGCTTCGCCGACGGCCACGCCGAGGTTCACAAGTGGGTCGACCCGCGGACCATCAAGCCCGTGCTGCTCAGGCCGATGACCCTCGTCGTGCCCTCGGGCGGCAACAACGACATGCGCTACATGTCCGAGCACGCGTCGGTGCGGCTGGAGTGAGCCCGGACGGTCCCGACAGCCGCCCCGTGGATGGCCGCCAGGGGCACGCGCGCAGGCGCCGTCGATTTGCGGGGCCGGAACCCTCCGTCCTGACCAGGCCGGGCCTCCTCCAAGGTCACCGGGGCACCTTGAGCGAGGCCGCGTGGAAGCGACGCAAATCGGGATCGTTGGCCCTCACGTTCTGACTCTGGATGTAGGGTGGCAGGCGGCCGATGCGGATCGTGTCGGCCGAGACGAAGCGCCACGACTCGGCATGCCCGTCGGCGAAGCTCAGCGTGGCGGCGCCCGCGTGCCGCACCGACGGGAAATCCACCCAGAACCACTCCCCGGGCTGCGTGACCACAAAGCGCGCGTTCTCGATGCTGTTCTCGTGCTCGTCGAGGAAGACGAAGGCCTCGGAAGGCGTCGGCAACACGATCTGCGAGAGCTTGTGCCAGCAGGTGAGGTCGGACGGATCGGGCTGGTCGTTCATCGAGGCGCTCATCGAGACGCTGCGTGAGCGCGGGATCCGCCGGGCGTCGCGGACCGTGGAGCGATCGGCCGGGCATCGGTAGATCCCTGCGGCCTGGTTGTAGGGAAAGAGCAGGCCGCGGCGGATGTTGGCATCGTTGGTGTCGGTGAAGGCGTTGCCGATGACCCAGGTGCGGGCGGTGGCATTGGCGCCTTCCCGGCCGCCATTGAGCACCGTCTCGTTCGGCGGCAACTCGTCCTTGAAGTCGTCGATGTAGAGCAACCACGCGAGGTTGAGCTGCCGGTAGTTGCTCAGGCACTGCGTGCGCAGGGCCTTGTTCTTGGCCTTGCCCAGGGCCGGCAGGAGCATGCCGGCCAGGATGGCGATGATGGCGATCACGACGAGCAACTCGATCAACGTGAAGGCCGCGCCGGAACACCGGAAGCGACGACAGTCCAGCCCGGGGCCCGGGGACATCCCCCCCGCCCCTCTACCCGTCCATGTTCTGTTGGTCCATTCAACCTTCATTCGGGCCTCGCCTCCGTCCCATCCATCGCCCCGCTGAAGAATCTACGTCATGTCCCTCGATCCGATCCACTGGCGACGCTACCCGAGCGATGGAACCTCAGCAACCCACCGATCGGTTGCAGGAGGTTACAGGGTCACAGCACACCCGGCATTCCGCGGGCGTGCGGGTGGTTCCAGGCGCGGGTCATGGAGGCACTTGGGCCGCTTGCGATGACTCCTGGGGGGCGGGTCGGGCGGTGGCGACCCGCGATTGGCCTGCGATTCGCGGTTGCCCGGGCGGCGGGTTCGGGTCTGATCGTCGGTGTTCCCGCGAAGCCTCCGGTCTTGTCCCCGTCCATGAACGCCCCCGAATCGTCGCCCCTGCCCCGTTGGGCCTGGCTCACCGTGTTCCTGCTGGCTCCGGTGGCGCTGCTCAACTACCTCGACCGCCAGATGCTCGCGGCCATGAAGGGTTCGGTGATGGCCGACCTCCCGGACATCGGATCCGAGGCCAATTGGGGGCGGATGCTCGGGCAGTTCAAGTGGGTGTACGCCTTCCTGAGCCCGGTGGGTGGCTGGATCGCCGACCGCTTCGGCCGACGGATCACCATCTGCGGCAGCCTCTTCGCCTGGTCGGCGGTGACCTGGTGGACCGGGCATGTCCATTCCTACGCCGAACTCCTCACCGCCCGGTCGCTGATGGGCCTGAGCGAGGCGTTCTACATCCCGGCGGCCCTGGCGCTCATCGCCGATTACCACACGGGCCCCACCCGGTCGCGGGCCGTGGGGGTGCACCAGATGGGCATCTATTGCGGGGTGATCCTCGGCGGCTTCACCGGCTACGCGGCGGAGATGCCGGGGCTGGGATGGCGCGGGACCTTCGGCTGGAGCGGTCTGCTGGGCATGGGGCTGGCGGCGCCCCTGCTGCTGCTGCTCAAGGACCTGCCGCGAACCCCGGGGAGCGCCGACCGGGCCCCGGCCGGGCTCGGCACGGTGCGGGCGCTCCTGGGCAACCGATCGTTTCTCCTGCTGGTGATGTACTTCACGTTGCCCGCGCTGGCCGGCTGGGTGGTGCGCGACTGGATGCCGGCCATCTTGAAGTCGGAGTTCAAGATCGGCCAGGGCAAGGCCGGCGTGTCGGCGACCTTGTACTGGCAGGCCGCGGCGATCGTCGGCGCCTTCGCGGGCGGCTGGCTGGCCGACCGCCGGATGCGCTCGACCCCCAGGGGCCGGATCCAGGTCAGCGCCCTGGGCATGGTGCTCATCATCCCGGCCATGTTCGGCGTGGGCTTCTCACCCCAGACCGGACACCTGTGGGTCGCCATCGCGTTCCTGGTCCTCTTCGGGCTGGGATGGGGATTCTTCGACAGCAACAACATGCCGATCCTCTGCCAGGTGGCTCCGCCCGAGCAGCGGGCCACCGGCTACGGCCTGATGAACCTCGTGAGCATCAGTTGCGGCGGCCTGGCCGACTGGGGCTTCGGCATCCTCCGCGACCGGGGGCTGCCGCTGGCGGCGATCTTCAGCGTGTTCGCCTCGGCCGCCGTGGTCTCCGTGGCCCTGGTGCTCATGATCCGGCCCACCGTGGGCGATGCGGAGGCCGGCCCCGGGGGTCGGACCACCTGAATCACCCGTCTGGAAAACCCGGCGGCGGCCGGAGGAACGACCCAGGATCGACGGCGGCGGGATTGACGGCAGCCGAGGCCGTGCGGGAGCGTTGACGCATGTTCCCGATCCTCACGGCCCGACGCCTCGCCCGTGCCCTCGCCGCCGCCCTCGCGCTGGGTCTCGCAGGCGGCCTGCCGACCCACGGGGCCACCGACTGGCCGCAGTGGCGCGGGCCCACCCGCACCGGGCACCCATCGACCGAGGAAGCCCCGCTGATCGCCCTGCCCGACTCGCCCAAGGTCGTCTGGTCGGTCGCGGCCGGACCGGGCTACGCCTCGCCCGTCGTGGCCGGGGACCTGGTCTTCGCGGCCGAGGCCCAGGAGGGCAAGGAAGTGGTGCGCGCGCTGGACGCAGCCTCGGGTACCGAGCGGTGGAAGGCCGTGGTGGACGACACCTTCACCGACTCGCAAGGTCCGGCCGCGCCGCGCTGTACGCCCGTGGTGTCCGAGGGGCGGGTCTTCGCCCAGTCATGCCGCGGACGCCTGGCCTGTTTCCGGGCCTCCGATGGAGAGGCGCTGTGGACGGTCGACTACACGAAGGACTTCGGGGCGGTCTTCGTGGGCGAGAAGGGCAACAGCCAGGGCGCCATGCGCCACGGCAACAACGGGTCGCCCTGGGTGGAACCGGGCTGGTTGTGGGCGTCGGCGGGATCCACCCACGGCGCGGGCCTGGTCGCCTTGGATCCCGCCACCGGAAAGGTCCGCTGGAAGTCGGGCAACGAGGTCGCCGGCTACGCCGCGCCGATGGTGGGGGTCCTCGGCGGCATGCGGCAGGTGGTGGACTTCATGGCCGAGGCGGCCGTGGGTTTCGAGGCCCAGACCGGCCGTGTCCTGTGGCGACATCCGCTCAAGACGGCCTTCTCGCGGCACGTCATGACCCCGTTGCTCCTGGCCGACCGGGTCATCCTCGGGTCGCACCAGACGGGTCTGCTGTGCCTGCAGGTCCGCCGTGAGGGCGACCGGTGGTCGGTGTCCGAGGCCTGGAACTCCAAGGAGGCCGCCCCCAACTTCTCATGCCCGATCGTGGTGGGCGACCGCATCGTGGGCCTGGGACCGCAGCGCGAGGTCGTGTGCATCGGGCGCGACGACGGCACGGTGCGCTGGACGCAGACGGGCTGGATCACCAGCGCCGCCGACAAGGCCCACGCGGGCTTCATCGCCGCCGGGGACGCGCGCGTGCTGATGCTCACCGACGGGGGCGAACTGCTGCTCTTCGACACCGGAGGCGCGGCCGCGCGGGAACTGGGCCGGGCGCAGGTGGCGGGAGTGAACTGGTGCAATCCGGCGCTCGCCGGCGGGCGCCTGTACCTGCGCGACGGGTTGCGGGACACGGGGCGCTGGAAGTGCCTCGACCTGGGGCGGAAATGACGAAACGGCCGGCCGCCAAGCCCACGCCGACCTGCGGATTCAAGGCCCGGAACCACCCCCGGATGGCCTCTTGCCGAAGCCCTCCGTCCGCCTATCCTCGCCAAATCGGTTTCGATCCCGCTCCCGCTTGGCCATGAAGATCCACCGTGTCCTGAAGGGGTTCCTGATTCTGCTTCTGCTCGCCACTCCGTCCCTGGATATCCTGCGGGCGCAGGCGCCTAGGCCCGGCGCTCCGGCGATCTTCTTCACGGCACCGGCCTCCGGCACCCGATGGCCGATGGCCCCGCTGACCCTCGAGGCCGTGGCGGTGGACCCCCAGGGCGGGCCGATCACCGTGGTCGAGTTCCTCGCCGACGGCGAGGTGGTGGCGAGATCGGACCGGAGTGGCGACCTGTTCGCGACGGTGATCGGCCTCAAGGTGCCGCACCGGGTCGTCTGGGAAAAACCCACCCCGGGCATCCGGGTGCTCGCGGCACGGGGACTCCGGGGCGGACTTACGGTGGCCCAGTCGGAACCGATCCGGGTCGTGATCGGCGACCCAACCCCGCCCGTCGTCCCGCCCGTCGTCCCGCCCGTAGACCCGCCCGTCATCCCCATCATCCCGCCCAATCCTCCCGCGGGCGGCGACGCCACCGTGACCCTCACCGCCCTCGACCCGGTGGCCGTCGAATCCGATCCGGGCGACCTGATGACGGTGGAATTCTGCCGCACGGGCGACCTCTCCCGGCCGCTGCGGGTCTACTTCAAGGCAGGCGGGTCCGCCGATTGGGCCACCGATGTGGCGGTCGTGGCCGGCGGCCTGAAGCCCGAGTCGGTCGACGACCCATCCCTCGGGCCCTGGCTTCGCAGCGTGGTCATCCCGGCCGGAACCGCGGTGGCCAAGCTGGCGCTTGCGCCGGTGGCCGACGACAAGGCCGAGGGGGACGAGATCCTGTATCTGGCCGTGACGCCGCGTCCGGAGGGCACGGGGGGCGGAGCCGAGCCGTCCGACTACCAACCCGGCCTCCCCGGCGAGACCCGGGTGATGATCCGGGATGCGATCCGACAGGCGCCACCGGGCGCGCCGCTGGTGCGGATCGTCGGGGAGCAGACCGCCACCTCCGAGCCCAACCCGCGCATCCGGGTCCGCCCCGGACGCCTGCTCCTCCAACGCTCGGGCGACACCGCCGAACCGGTCCGGATCCGCTACGCCGTGGGCGGGAGCGCCGACAACGGCGGGGACGTCGACCTCCTGGATGGCGACCTGACGCTGGGCGCCGGCGAGACGGAGGCGGAGCTGCTGGTGATCGCCCGCCCCGACGACCTGGTCGAAGCGGAGGAAACCGTGGTCCTCAAGCTGCTGGATGACCCGTCCTACCGCATCGATCCGTCTGCAGCCTGGGTGCAGGTCACCGTCGCCGACGCGACGGAACCGGCCGGGGCGTCGCTTGAGCCCCGGTCACCGGCCCAGGGCCAGGCGCTTCGCGTGGGCTCCGAGGTCACGCTGAGCTGGTTGGCCGTGGACCCCAAGGGCTACCTGCCGAGGGTGGCGTTCTGGGCCAATGGGAAACCCATCGGCGAGTCCCGCCGGGAATTCTTCCGGGCACCGGACCCGGGCAGCCCCATCGGGCACACGCTGGTCTGGAAGGTCCCGGTCGAGGGCCGGATCCGCATCGACGCGGCCGCCTACGACGCCCAGGGGATCAAGGCCGCGTCCGACACGATGACGATCGTGGGCCTGCCGGCGGTGGAACCCGGTGAAGGCCCCCTGCGCCCGGCCGACCTGCACCCGGCCGACCACAACCCGGCCGACCGGCGGATCTCGGACGACGAATGGATGGGCTACGCCAAGCACTGGCGTCATGGCGTGGCCTGGGGTGACCCCGGGGCG
>Ga0194129_10001060_pt1 | contig 47631 bp, 42 predicted proteins | sample TA2KigCa35mmetaG_FD_150862 | JGI IMG/M metagenome (GOLD analysis project Ga0194129, IMG submission 150862) | Freshwater microbial communities from Lake Tanganyika, Tanzania - TA2015038 Kigoma Deep Cast 35m | ecosystem: Environmental > Aquatic > Freshwater > Lake | place: Tanzania: Lake...
GAATTCCTTACTTCCTGGTTTGATCGAGAACGAGGCGCGAAGATAGTTCTCGGCAGAGGTATTTTCATCAAGGCGTCTGACTAAGTAAGCCACGGCGCTGGGAAAATCGCTCTTCTTCGTCACAGGGGTATAAAGAAGTACTGATCCCACTTCTTCGGCTACGGCGAGGGCTTCTCCGTTAGCCATTCCCTCAAGCATCTCGATATCGATCATCTCTGAGAGTCCGCGTGATGATGCAAGCTCAAGCGCCCACACGATGTGGAAGAGATTGTGGCTGGCAATACCTATCCGCAATGAACCTTGATTTTCGGGCGTGAGCGCGGCGTCGGTCAACTTAAGGTAGCTCGCATCCACATCTGCTTTTGTTGGGTAGGTGGCTGGACGATGGCCGTGATATTCGGCCTCCGCTTTCTCCATGGCGAGATTTGCACCCTTGACCAACCGAATCTTGATCACGCCTCCGCTTTGCGCCCTTCTGGCCCTAGCCCAGGTGGCGAGACGGTCGAAGTAGTGATGTGAATCAGGAAGGTAGGCCTGAATCACTATTCCTGCAGAGAGGGAGTGAAACTCGCTTTCATCAAGGATCTTCTGAAAGAGCGTCACCGTGATCTCAAGGTCCCGAAACTCTTCCATATCGAGATTAACGAATGCATTTTTCTTCATCGCGAGGCGATAGAGAGTGCGCATCCGTTCTGAGACGCGGCGAATCGATCCCTCAGTGTCGATAGTGATTATCTGGCTGATAATCGATGAGACTTTCACTGAAACGTAATTGACCTCATCGCGAGAGAGCATCTCCATCACCGAATCGAATCTGGCGGTTGCCTCTGCTTCACCGAGAACTGCTTCGCCAAGGACATTGATGTTATTGGCGACTTTCTCTTCACTACGCCTCACCAGATGGCGCTTGAGTTTCTTCGATTCCGCGCCAAGGATGGCACGCTTGCTGGTTGCGCGAACTTTTCTTGTGACTGCTGAGATAACAAGGCTTGGTGCGATGAAAGTGGCGATAGCTGCGAACTTGATTCCAAGATAATTGATAAGTCCAAGATGGATTGTCGCGTCCTTTGAGATTTGACGGAAGCGCTTTGCTGCATCACGCTTTTTGACGATGCGTATCACTTCGTCAGTGAGTCGAACTGTGACATCAACCGCGCGCTGGTCTTTGAGAAGTCGAGCAAATTGGCGACGATGGGTTCGATCACCACGTTCTCGGAATTTCCGTGATCTTTCGAGAAGTTTCGAGACCCGCTGAGAGATGTGATCGACCGTGTCGGTACGCTCCATTGCGCTCACCGCGTCACCATACTGAAAGTCAGTATTCATCTCCCTTTTTCCTCGTCCTTTCAGACCCTTCTCATGCGCCAATTTCCGTGATCTTTCGAGAAATTTCGAGACCCGCTGAGAGATTTGATCGACCGTGTCGGTACGCTCCATTGCGCTCACCGCGTCACCATACTGAAAGTCAGTATTCATCTCCCTTTTTCCTCGTCCTTTCAGACCCTTCTCATGCGCCTCGGTAGGCTTGCCCCATGACAACGGAGTCACCACTTGCAACCGCTCGAGCCCAATTAAGAAGTGCAGTCGAGAAACTAGAACTTTCGGAGTCTATGTGGAACACCCTCTCGACCCCGAGGCGGATCCTGGAGGTAGCGGTCCCGCTTCGTCGCGATAGCGGTGTAGTAGAGATGTATCACGGCTATCGAGTCCAGTATTCGACGACGCGTGGGCCATCCAAGGGCGGGGTTCGCTTCCATCCAGATATCGATCTTGATGAGACCGTCGCCCTTGCCATGTTGATGACCTGGAAGTGCGCTTTGGTCAACCTTCCCTATGGTGGCGCAAAAGGTGGCGTCGCCGTGGATGCCAAGAGCCTTTCCTCACGAGAGAACGAGCGACTCACTCGCCGTTATACATCAGAGATATTGCCGATTATTGGACCAGAGCGGGATATCCCCGCGCCAGATGTCGGTACCGATGAGAAGAACATGGCTTGGATGATGGATACCTACAGCGTCAATGCCGGTTTCTCGGTACCAGGAGTTGTCACTGGAAAACCGATAGTCCTTGGTGGTTCTTTGGGAAGGACGAGCGCGACAGGTGATGGTGTCGCAATCTCAACTCGCGAAGCGCTCAAGGATTTAGGGATCAAGATTGAGGGAGCAACAGTTGCGATTCAAGGCTTTGGAAAGGTCGGTTATTGGGCAGCGGTGGCGGTTGAATCGATGGGGATGAAAGTTGTTGCCGTTTCTGATGTCTCAGGTGGAGTCAAAGATTTTGGTTCAATCGAGGAACTTCGGGCTCATGTTGCAACTGGCGCGACTCTCTCGACCTACAAAAAGGGTGAGCAGATAACCAATGATCAACTCTTGCATCTAGAGGTTGATGTCCTGATTCCGGCAGCGCTCGCCGATGCCATCAACCATCAGAGTGCAAGTCAGATTAAGGCAAAGGTTGTCGTTGAAGGAGCAAATGCACCTACTACACCTGAGGGTGATCAGATCATGAAGGAGCGAGGGATTCTCGTGATTCCTGACATTCTTGCTAACTCAGGTGGTGTCATCGTCTCGTATTTCGAGTGGGTACAAGATAAGCAGAATTACTTCTGGGGCGCCGATGAAGTAAAGGAAAATCTGGATTCGATGATGATGCGCGCCTTTGCAGATGTCCGAGCGCTCGTGAGAGAGCGAAAGGTGAGCTGGCGTGATGCGGCAATGATGATCGGCGTCAGCCGGGTAGCTGAAGCGCATAAACTTCGCGGTCTCTATCCGTGAGCTAGGACGAGGGAAACCACAATGGTGATGGAAGTCAATGGAAAGCAGTATCACGTTCGGCTCGGCCGAGGTGATGTTGGAAAGTATGTACTCCTTCCCGGAGATCCTGGTCGATGCGAACACATAGCCTCGCTCTTTGATGATCCGAAACTTGTTGCGACTAACCGCGAATATGTCACCTATACCGGAACCCTTGATGGCGTACCAGTCTCTGTCACATCAACGGGCATTGGTTGTCCATCGGCCGCAATCGCGGTGGAAGAGCTCTACAGGTGCGGCGCCGATACATTTATCCGAGTTGGAACCTCGGGGCATATCCAAAAGGATTTTGTCTCTGGCGATCTGGCAATAATCTCCGCAGCGATTCGCGACGAGGGGACCACTAAGCACTATCTCCCGATTGAATTTCCAGCAGTGGCAGATCTTGAGGTGACTCATGCCCTACAAGAAGCGGCAAAGAGAGTCGGTGCGAGATTTAGAACCGGAATATCTCAGTCAAAGGATTCGTTCTACGGACAACATGAACCAGAGCGGATGGGCGTGGCGGATGATCTATTGCAGAGATGGCGTGCATGGGAAGTTGGTGGCGCACTCTGTTCCGAGATGGAAGCGGCTGGCATCTATATTGTCGCTTCAATGCTTAGAGCTCGAGCAGGTGGTGTAGCGATGGTTCATGCAAAAGAGCCAATGCCACCGTTAGATATTCTGTTGAAGGTGGCGGTTGAAGGAGTCAGAAACCTTATCTCCATTGATCGAGCTGCTGGTCGATCGGTGATGATCTAGTAATGGCGATGAGCTTGAAATTTTCATCTCAAGTCAGTGAACTTAATGAGGATGATTTGCGAAAGCAGATTGCCGACGAAGAGGCGAAGAAGTCATGATGAAAGATTTGAAGTTCGGGCTAGATACTTTCGGTGATATGACTCTGGATGATCAGGGTCTACCTGAGAGCGCTGGCACGGTAATCAGACATGTGGTGGAAGAGGCGGTGCTTGCAGACCAACTCGGCCTCGATCACTTCAATATCGGTGAACACCATCGAGATGATTTCGCAGTTTCAGCGCCAGATACGGTCCTTGCCGGAATTGCCACTCGCACATCACGGATCGTCTTGGGCTCTGGTGTGACTGTTCTCTCGAGTGATGATCCGGTCCGCGTCTATCAGAGGTTTGCCACAGTTGATGCGCTCTCTAACGGTCGCGCTGAGATCACAGCGGGAAGGGGATCGTTTACAGAGTCCTTCCCTCTCTTTGGATACCAACGCTCTCTAACGGTCGCGCTGAGATCACAGCGGGAAGGGGATCGTTTACAGAGTCCTTCCCTCTCTTTGGATACCAACTCGCCGACTATGGACGCCTCTTCGAAGAGAAATTGGAACTTCTGGTGCAGATCCTTGATGAGAAGAAAGTCTCATGGCGCGGAAGTATCCGCGCGCCACTTGAGAATCAAGAGATATATCCAAAGACTGAGGGCGGCCGTATCTCACTTCGCGTTGGTGTTGGTGGTTCACCTGAGTCTGTAGTCAGAGCGGCTCGACTTGGAATCCCGATGGCACTTGCGATTATTGGCGGAGACCCAGCGAGATTCTCTGCTTACGCTGATCTCTACCAGCAATCACTGGAGAAGTTTGGTCGCCAGACACTTCCAATTTCGATTCACTCCCCAGGACATATCGCCGAAAGTGATGAAGAAGCGGTTGAAGATCAGTGGCCACATTACGAAGCATCTTTCGGTCGAATTGGTCGTGAACGCGGCTGGGGTCCCATGAGTAAAACGCATTACCTACAAGAAGTGAATCACGGTTCGCTCTATGTCGGGTCACCTGAGACCGTAGCCCGAAAAATCGCATACGCACTGGATTCCGTCGGCGCTACGCGTTTTGACTTGAAGTATGCCACTGGACCGATGCCCCATAGCAAGTTGATGCGAAGTATCGAACTCTATGCAACGCAGGTTGTTCCTAGAGTCAAGGAGTTACTGGCCACGGAATTAAGTGGGCGAGTTCTCTAGTCATAGGCGCTAACCGGACAGTAATCTTTACGCCATGATGCGCAAGGCAGGGGTGTTGCTTCTCGCAGTTGCACTGACAGCTCTTGTCACTCCAATCTCAAAATCTGAGGAGTATTTCGACTCGGAGACTGCCTTCTGGGTCGACTGCTCGCTCGCATTTAGAAGCACCGACTGTGTCGAAAGCGTCGAGTTCAGCGATCCTGCCGCAGAACGCAAAGATGCAAATGGACAACTCGATTATTCAAGTATCGTCTGGAAGAAGACAGTCCCATCGCTCAATCCCAAATATGTCTATAAGCAAACGACATATGACATGAACAGTTTCAAAGGTGGCGACACTTGCGAGGGAATCGGGCCGAATCCAAATACCGGTAGCAGGGGAGTCTTTCTTCACGATGCCTGTTACACCGCCTCGGGTCTCTTACCCGATGGAAAGGATCTCATCTTCAGATTGATGATAAGTGGCTCTGGACCCTTCTTCTCTATCTACCAATGGGTCGATCAGGGCGAAAAGCGGTCTTGGAATCGAGATGATGGATGGTCCGCTCAGACGGTGCCAGATGGTTCAACGTGGCGAATCACGCTTCGCTCTAACTCTCTCGCTAAAAATACCGGGGCGATTACCTCAAATATGAAGAACCCTCTTGTGACATTCGGCAAGAGCAGTGATGGAACGTCTCTTACATATATTCAAGGAACTGTCTTTCCTAATCAATGGCAATGTCTTGCTCCTGGTCAAACTCGTGACCCGAGTACTGATCGATCTCAATCGTGTAAACATCCAGAGTCATACGCTGAAACTGCTTCAACTGGATTCTCTATCGATTTGATGCCCTACGTCTTTCAATTTGCGACGTTAAAGGGATATCAAGCTGGTGGAATTTTCGTATCTGGTCCGACGGGACATCTAGGTCAAGTCCAGTACAATAAAGACGAAGGAGCAATTGTCGTTCCGATGTCAGGGCCTCACTTCCTCTTTGATCGCAAGACGCTCAATAAGGGATGGATGGAAGTCTCGATCAAGGGCGATGTCATCCGAAAGGCCTTTAACTTAGAGCCAAGTTTGGCAGGACAGATAGCTAGAGTTGAGATCTCCTATGAAGAAGGCAAATCTGATGTCGCCACCTATAACTCCCGCTATCTCAAAGAGCTAGATGTATTCGAAATCCGCGCCTACAACTTCGGTTTCTCAGCGCCAACTGTGACGTTGAAAATTCCACCAGCGAAGAAGAGTTCAAACGCCTTCACCTCTACCTCAACCTCAAAGCAAGGCTCGGCTTCAGGGAAGAATTTCACCATCACATGTGTCAAAGGAAAGATGAAGACTACAGTGACGGGAAAGTCGCCGAAGTGTCCGAAAGGATATGTAAAGAGGTAGTTGAAGCTCGTAAAACGTGTATCAAAGCGCCCGTTTTGATTTGAAGTAATTTCTAATCGAGAGAGCAATCGTCAGAAGAATAAAGAATGCGGCTATATAACGACTCGACTCTTTCAACGCGGGGATAGAGGCGGCGCCGTAACCAAGAGAGGTGATTCCCACCCCCCAGAGAAAGGCACCTAAGGCATTTGCCGAAAGGAATTTGTAGTAGTTCATCCGGCTGATGCCGGCCACTGGCGGGACAATCGTTCGAATCCATGGATAGAAACGCGCCAGGATTATGGCGCTGTAACCATACTTTTCATAGAACTTCTCGGCCCGAGTGATCATCTTCTTGATTCGAGGGGATTGACGCTTATCCAAGTAGGGGCGTCCGTAGTGACGACCTAGAACGAAGCCGAGTTGATCGCCAAGGAATGCAGCAATAAAAATGATCGTAACAAGAATGAATATGGAGGTGTCTTCGCGCGCCGCTGCAATAAGTCCCGCTGCAAAGAGGACGGAATCACCGGGGAGGAAGAAGGCGATCAGAATGCCAGTCTCTATGAAGACGAAGAGAAAAAGTATTGAGTAAATCCAGAGTGGAGATGAGTCAATCAGGATGCTCTTCGTCCACTCCGAGATACTGATCAGGGGAATGGATGAGTGAATAAGAGCAATCATTCTTTGATTGCTCTACTTGAGCGCTGTAGTGAGTTGTTCGGTATGAGAAGCGATGTGTTTAGCTGCGCTTGAGAGAATGTCCGCAAGAGTGATCGCTCCTCGTTCAGTATGCATACCAGGGCGAGTCAGCATTGATGGATCGATCTTCTTCAAAATGTCAGAGGTCATCAATCGCGCTGCTCGGACGGTGGCAAGGGAGAGTCGCCAATCACGCGCTGCATAGTTGAGATTTCCTGGATAGGGCTCTTCGCTGTAGCCGACAATCTCGGGGTTATCTTCAGTGAGCATTCTGAGAACTCGATGGGAGAAATGAAGTTCGAAATCGCCCATGTGGTGAACCACAAATGCACCGTTCCACTCACCGTCGGGGGCGCTCTTATTCATTGCTGAATTCTCTGCAGCTTCTGCCACCGCAATAAATTTCTCGCCGGATTCGATATATGCCTTAATGATCTCGTCGCTCATAAGCGCACTCTATCTAATAGGCTCCGCCCTCATGAACTCTGCGGCAGAGCTTTCGATGAACGTTTCTATGACCGTCTGGCTCGTCACAATTGCAGCGATACTTGCGATGATCATTCTTGATCTGGTCACGGTGAGCGCTAAGCCCCATGAGGTGAAATTCAAAGAAGCGACCCTCTGGTCAATCTTTTATATCGCCGTGGCAGTCGCATTCGGTATCTGGGTGCAATCTCAGTACGGAAATCCGTGGGGGACGGAGTATTTCGCAGGTTACCTCGTTGAGAAATCACTCTCAGTCGATAACCTCTTTGTCTTCGCAATCATCCTTGCTCAGTTTGCTGTACCGAGTATCTACCAGCAGCGTGTCCTTCTCATTGGTGTGATCCTGGCTCTCGTGCTTCGAGCCATCTTTATCGCGATTGGTGCGGCGGCGCTTGCCGCATTCGCGTTCACCTTCGTCATTTTCGGTGCGATCTTAATCTGGACAGGTTTTGGTCTGATGCGTCATTGGAATCAAGACCCAGACCCGAGTGAGAACTTCTTAGTCAAGCGAGTTCGAAAAATCACTCCGATAACCGATGAGTATCACGGCACCAAGCTCTTTGTAAGAATAGATGGCAAACGTTGGGCTACGCCGATGTTCCTGGTGATGATCGCAATCGGGGCAACAGACCTACTCTTCGCATTGGATTCGATTCCAGCGACCTTTGGTGTCACTCAAGAGCCATTCTTAGTCTTCGCGGCAAATGCCTTTGCACTTCTTGGACTTCGAGCGCTCTACTTCCTGCTTAAAGGTCTCCTCGACAAGCTGGTCTACCTCTCACTCGGACTTGCTTTTATCCTGATATTCATTGGAGCAAAGCTAGTCATGCTCTATCTTCATAAGATTTTTGAGGCAGTCCCCAAGATCGAGACTTCATTGAGCTTGATTGTCATCGCCGCCATTCTGGTCGTCTCAACCGTTGCGAGTCTTATCAAGTCCAAACGCGATCCCTCGGCGAAGGCTCATGCCGGCAAGATTCGGGGCGATAAGAAAGAGAAGGAAACGAAGTAACTCTTGTGCGCGATCTCAGCACCAGGTGGTGGGCAAAACCTCTAGCGAATCGATTTCGATTAGTCGTCTCGGGCTCTGAAGATGGCAGACCGGATTGGGTTGCCTCAATCGCAGAGGGAGATGACGAAGGTCTCTTCGGTCCGGAATCTGCAGTGTGGAAGATTCATGGAAGCCTTGCAACGCTCCTTGGTGGTATTCGAGCCTTATTGTTGCAAGCAGCTCATCCTGCGCCACGACGTGGCGTTATCGAACATTCGAGATACGAAAGTGATCCGCTTGGACGACTTGCTGGAACTACACGTTGGTTGACCTTAACTACTTTTGCTTCGAGAAAAATCATTGCGCGAGAGGCAGAGCGCGTCAATGCGATGCATCAAGCGGTGCGTGGTGAGTTTCAAAATCGTGGGGGTCAATCGAAGCCTTATCGCGCTTCAGATCAGAGATATCTCCTCTGGGTGCATTGCGCATTTACCGACTCATTCCTGAAGAGTTACCTAGCGCTAGAACCAGGTATACGTCCCAACCTTGGTGATCTCACCGATCTAGAGGGAGTAGAGCTTGCTGATGCCTACATACGCGAATGGGCCTTGAGTGCCAAACCACTTGGCCTTCTTGATGCGCCAGAATCACTCATTCAACTCGAAGAAGCGCTAGAAGAGTTCCGAAAGAACGATTTGCATGTAGATGAAGAAGGTAAACGAGTCATCGAATTCATTCTCAACCCACCTTTCTCACCATTGGGTAAGTTCTTCTATTCCATCCTCGCAGGGGCTGCTATCTCGACTCTCGATTTGAGAGATCGAGAGTTGCTTGGTTTAAGGCAACCGCGCTCTATCAATCTCAAGCTTTCAAAGTTCGCCCTCAAGATACTGAGCGCAATGCTTGGACATCGCTCTCCGAGTGAGCGGGTAGCAAGGGATCGAATCGAGAAAATTGAATGGAACCGGCACGTTGAAGGCTCATGACGAAATAGAATGATTGCCATGGAGAGCGCCTTACTTGGAATTATTGCCTTCTTTGTGGCGATGGATTTTGCCATTGATACTTACGTCAACTTCCTCAATCATCGTTCCTCGAAGAAGCCAGTTGCCGCCGAGATTGCAGAACTCTATGACCCAGCCGAGCATAAGCGATCTGTTGCCTATGCGGCAGCGAACTATCGAGTCTCCCTCGTCAGCTCTTCACTCTCCTTTCTCTTGATGATTATCGCTCTGACCTTCAACTGGTTTGCCCGACTCGATGACCTAGTACGAGAGAGATTCGATGGCGAGATTGTGATTTCACTCATCTTCATCGGCTCCCTAGTTCTGATCTCAAACTTGATCTCGCTTCCGTTTGGGATCTACTCGACCTTCAAAGTCGAAGCAGAGTTTGGATTCAATAAGAGCACTCCACTTACATTCATCACGGACTTGATTAAGGGATTGGTCCTGACCGTAGCAATTGGAGGCGGACTTCTGACTTTAGTGCTCTGGCTCTATCAGGAGTTGACTGCAACATTCTGGATCTGGGCCTGGTTGCTCTTTGCTGGGTTTTCACTATTTATATTCATGTTCGCAACAAAATTATTTCTTCCGCTCTTCAATAAATTGACTCCGATTGAAGATGGCGAACTGAAGTCTGAGATCTCGAGCTACTGTGATAGTCAGGGATATTCGCTCGGCAAACTCTTTGTGATGGATGGTTCGAAGAGGTCGACAAAGGCAAATGCTTTCTTCTCAGGTCTTGGCCAGAGTAAGACGATCGTGCTCTTCGATACTTTGATTGAGAAGCTATCTACACGTGAAGTTGTCGCTGTCCTCGCCCATGAGATCGGCCATTACAAGCGTAAGCACACGTTATGGATGTTTTTCTTGTCGAATTTGCAGAGCTTCATCCTCTTTGCCCTTCTTGGCTGGCTTCTCTCATACCCAGCACTCTCAGAGGCGCTGGGGGCCAGTGTGAGCAGCTTTCATCTCTCGGCTCTTGCCTTCTTCCTACTCTTCTCGCCAGTTTCGACTCTTATTGGTCTAGTCAACAAAGCGCTCTCAAGACGCAATGAATATGATGCTGATGATTTTGCTCGAGAGACCTATGACGGCGTTGCGATTGCCTCTGCTTTGAAGAAGATCTCGACCGATTCTCTCGCCAATCTCTCACCTCATCCGCTTTACGTTGCTGTCAACTACACTCACCCTCCAATGTTGGAGCGACTGAGAAATTTGAAAAGCTGAGATTTAGTTTGGCGTGAAAGGGGGAGTTATGGCGCTACATCCTCTCGCTGCAATCTCTTCTAACACCGCGCTGATACTTGTCGAAATTGGTGGCGTTCTTGTCCTGTTGGGAGCGATCTCATTCATTGCAACCAAGCTTCGATTCTCAGCTGTCCCCTTCTTCCTCTTGGTTGGTCTCGCCTTTGGAAACGGTGGCGTGATTCCACTTAACTTAAGCGACACATTCTTGGATCTTGGTGCCGAATGGGGTGCCATTCTCCTCTTGCTCCTTCTTGGCCTTGAATACACTGCAGGAGAACTGATCGGAACAATGAAGGAGCGAAAATCCCTCGCGCTCATAGATCTCATCAACTTTCTGCCAGGGATTGTTGTTGCTCTCATTCTCGGGTGGGGTTTTGTCGGTGCGCTCCTGCTCGGTGGAATCAGTTATGTGAGTTCGTCGGGAATAGCAACCCAGTTCATCAAAGAGGCGAGATGGCAACGGCTCGAGAGCACGAAGCGCGCAGTGTCAGTACTCGTCGTGGAAGACTTGTTTCTCGCCCCGTATCTGCCCATCCTAAGCGCAATAACTTCAGGCGTGGCGCTAGCTACCGGTTTGATTTCGGTTTCAACAGCGCTCATCATCACTGGAGCTGCATTGATTTTCAGTTCGCGCGGTGGGCACATTCCATTCACTCCAGCGCTCTTTGGCGATACAGCGACTCTACTTCTCGGTGTATTTGGTGCAGCCCTTCTAGCATCGGGACTTGCATCACTCGTGGGATTCTCTGGTGCAGTCGCCGCCTTCTTGGTGGGACTGCTGCTCACAGGTGATATCGCCATTGTTGCTCGAGTCAGACTTGCACCACTTCGCGATCTCTTTGCTTCGATCTTCTTCCTATTCTTTGGTTTGACCACGGATCCCGCAGATATAGTCGCGGTGATCCTCCCAGCGCTTCTCTTGGCTGCCCTTGGCCTAGCTAGCAAGTTCATCACCGCCTGGTGGAGCGTTCGTGATGTGAATGAACCCCATAAGATCACGCGCTCTGCGACGCTACTTCTCTCGCGAGGCGAATTCTCCATAGTGATAGCAGGATTAGGTGCAAGCACTGCATTCGCAACCGACCTTCAGGCGATCACCATTGGCTTCGTGATAATCACCGCATTCATAGCATCATGGATTCTGCGTGTTGAATCTTTACGAGATAAGACGCCGCATCTAGAGTAAAAGTCGTTGGAGGTCTTCGTGAATTACCAGATAATCGCAAAACTGAGATTGAGGAGGTGACGGTGAGCGAGGGGGTCCGTTTTGCAGAAGCACCTAAAAGCCTCTATCCCTATTTTGCGGCGATATTTGTCGCACTCCTACTCATTTCAAATATTGGGGCAGTGAAGTTGATTGAGTTGGGCCCGATCATCACCGATGGTGGGGCGATTCTCTTTCCTTTGGTCTATATTGTCGGGGACATTCTCTCCGAGGTCTATGGATTCAAAGCAGCGCGCCGGGTGATACTCACCGCCTTTGCGGTGTCGATTCTTGCTGCGACTACCTTCTATCTGGTTCAACTCGCACCTCCGGCAAGTGATTGGGAGAACCAAGAAGCATTCGAATCAATTCTCGGGTTCGTGCCGAGAATAGTCCTGGCCAGCGTCATCGCTTTTCTCGTAGGACAACTCCTCAACTCATATGTCCTTGTCAAGATCAAAGGGCGAACTCAAGAGAAGAACCTATGGCTACGTTTGATGGGTTCAACCGCACTCGGCCAGTTCGCTGACACTCTCATCTTCTGCACTATTGCCTTCTATGGCGTCATCACTGGCGCTGAGTTCCTCAACTATCTGATTGTCGGTTATTGCTACAAGAGTGCCGTCGAATACCTCTTTGTTCCTATAACTTATAGATTGATTGCTCTCGTAAAGAAACGTGAGCCTAGCTACCGATCAATGTAGCTGCGCCGAGCTACTTAGCGGCGCTGACTTTGTAGTTTCCTAAGAACTCTCCTTTGAGCTGATCGAAAGTGCCATCGATTATTGATCTTCTTATCTCTTCGACCAGCGTGACAATGAAATGGACGTTATGAATTGTCGCTAAAGTCGAGGCGAGCATCTCCTTTCCTCGGAAGAGGTGATTGAGGTAGGCACGCGAATGGTTCTTGCAGGTGTAACAACTGCATTCCTTATCAATTGGGGAGAAATCCTTTCGATAAGGGCCATTTGAGACATTGAATCGTCCGGTTCGAGAATAGACAGCGCTCGTGCGAGCTTCGCGAGAAGGTGCGACACAATCGAAAGTATCGGCGCCCTCCTCAATCGCGGCAAAGAGATCTTTTGGTTCACCAATACCAAGGAGGTGGCGAGGTTTATCCTCAGGAAGTTCTTCATTGACCCAGCGCAAGATTGTTGCGAGGCGTGTCTTATCAAGCGCGCCACCAATCCCGAATCCATCGAATGAGATCCCAGAACTGCTCATCTCAGCAAGATCCTTCGCAGCCTTTCGTCGCAACTCTTCATATTGGGCCCCTTGAATGACGCCGTAGAGCGCTTGATAGGGGCTAGCCGAACGTTCGACAGTCAAGCGCTGATGTTCGTCGAGGCAGCGAATCGCCCAGAGTCGGGTACGTTCCAAGGCTCTCTCTTGATATCGGCGCGTGTTGTGAAGCGTGGTGCACTCATCAAATGCAAACGTGATGTCAGCTCCGATCTGATGTTGAACCTGCATCGAAATCTCGGGAGTGAAACGGTGCATCGATCCATCAAGGTGTGATTTGAAGGTAACGCCATCATCATCGACATGAGCAAGTCGTTCCTTCTTATCCGCGATGACATCATCTGCTTGCCAGTGCTCTGCATCCATTGCTATTACCTTCTTGAAACCGACGCCAAGCGAGAGCACTTGAAATCCACCGCTATCGGTGAAGGTAGGGCCGCGCCAGTTCATGAAGGTAGATAGACCGCCAGCCTGATCAATGATCTCTGGGCCTGGTTGGAGATAGAGGTGATAAGCGTTGGCAAGGATTGCTTGTGCGCCAAGTTCTTCGACGGTCTCTGGAAGAAGCGATTTCACTGTCGCCTTAGTTCCTACGGGGATGAAGGCAGGTGTTTTGATGATGCCATGTGGAGTACGTATCACCCCAGCTCTTCCTAAACGACTTGCACTCGTTTGGCCATCATCGAGTCGCGCTTCGATATGAAAGCCAAAGGAATCATGAGCCATATCGACATCTTATTGGCAGGGCGGATTTCGCTAAAAAAGAGCTCCTCGCTAGGTTTATTTCATGGCAGAAGCGGTAGCAGCAGCTGGGAAGAAAAGGAAACTCGGTGCGGATTACTGGAGACTGTGGTCAGCAACTGCGATCACCAATCTTGATCGCAGTGGCAGCGATGATTGGACGTTTGCCATGGCTTCTCTTCACATTACCGGCTGGGGTAATCACAGATCGCCTCAATCGCAAGAAGATCATCGTATCGATGGACCTCTTTCGAGGACTCCTGACTTTCGTCATTGCTTCAATACTGATATTTGGTCAGTGGGACTTTCCAGATCTTGACTCACTTCGGACGGGAGTCACATTTGAGACTCAGTGGGCTCTCTACTGGGTCATTCTTTCCTCGGCACTCCTCTTCGGCTCTGCCGAAGTATTGCGGGATAACGCAGCTCAAACATTGATGCCAAGTATTGTCGGAAAAGAGAATCTCGAGCGGGCCAATGGACGAATGTGGTCTGCCGAGTTCTTAACCAATTCGATGATCGGACCAGCCCTTGGCTCTTTCCTGATTGGCGTTGCAATCTATTTGCCATTCCTCGCTGATGGCATGACTTTTATCTTTGCGGCGATCCTGATAGTTTCAATCAAGACCACTCTGCCAGTTGCGATCAAGAAGGAATCGAAGAATTCGGATATTGGGGCCTTCGCGCAGTTTCGAGGAGAAATCGCCGAAGGGGTGAAATGGCTTTGGAGCCATCACTTATTGAGATCGATGGCAATCATTCTTGGATTGCTCAATCTCTTAAGTTCAATATCAGGCGCACTCTTCATCCTCTTTGCCCAAGAAGTCTTAAAAACCACTGTCTTCCTATTCGCACTCCTCGGAACCGCTGGGGCTATCGGTGGAATCCTAGGTGGATTACTTGGACCGAAGGTTTCATCTCGGTTTGGCAGTGGTGCAACGCTTGCCGTAGTGCTTCTCTTACTACCAATTCTTGAAATAGGCATCGGACTCTCTTTTCATTGGCTTCAAGTCTGGTTCTTCATCTCCGTCAGTTCTTTTGTGAGCGTCGTCTGGAATGTCATAACCGTTTCACTTCGCCAGAGCATCATTCCCAGCGAACTCTTAGGGAGGGTAAATAGCGTCTACCGACTCTTTGCTTGGGGCTCGATCCCGATTGGTATGGCATTGGCTGGTGGCTTAGTCCAGCTCTCCTCCTTATTCCTCGAGCGCGAATGGGCGCTTCGAGCACCATATCTTGTGGCCGGAGTTGCTGGACTGATTCTTTTTCTGGGGGCTAAGGCTCGTCTGACTGAAGAGCGAATCTCGAGGGCCAAAGACGAAGCTCAGGCGCAGACCCCAGAAAAAGCAGCGAAAGATAAAGAGGAAGTTATCTAGTCAAAGAGGGGGTCGCCGAGCTCTGCTCTTGTCAGAATGTCCGAATTCAAGAATACTCTCCGCAGAATCGTGGCTTCATCGTGAGTTAGTCGACTATTCATGCGGAATACACGATCCCTCTACCCTAACAAAGAAGGAGGAGTGGTGTTCAAAAAGACTACTGCTCGCATACTGCTTGGAACGGTAGCAGCCGCCGCACTCATTGGAAGTGCACTGGTACCTGCTCAAGCAGCAACCCGAGACACGATTGTTCTCCAGGAGAACAACTTCTTCGGGTCATTCAATACCACCAAGAAGACCACCAACGTTGTTATCAATAGCACCGTTAACAGCCTCATGGGCATGGGCTTCTGGTACTACAACGATGAGGCCGATATTGTTCGAAACACAGATTTCGGAACTTACTCAATCACTAGCCGTAAGCCACTCACCGTGAAGATGACTGTCAAGCCTGGCCGTGTTTGGTCGGATGGCACACCAATCACAGCGGTTGACTTGCTCTTGTCGCACGTGATTTGTTCACCGACATACTCCAAGGCTGCCGGAATCGGCGATCCGTCAAAGTCCGGTGACACCGCATTTGAGTCAACCTGCTACACCGGAACTTATGGCAAGTTGGTGACAAAGGAACCAGTTGTTTCTGGCGACCGTATGTCATTGACTTTGACCTTCGATTCACCAACCCCTGACTATCAGTTGTACCTTCCAGGTCCTTCGGCAGTCCACGGTTTGGTTTTGATGACTGATGGAAAGAAGGGTGTTACCACCAATGCATCAGTAAATCGAAACGCCAAGACCAAGTTCTTCACTGCTTACCAGAACAAGAACACCGCCTATCTCAAGAAGTTGGCAGCATGCTGGAACACTTGCTACGACATTGCAGAGACCAATGAGAAGACCAATAACTTGGCCTATATCTCAAACGGTGGCTTCATCGTCAGCAAGATCGTCAAGAATAACAGCGTGACCTTGGTTCGTAACACTCGTTATAACTCGGGTCCAAAGTTCACTGGCAACGTCCAGACCGTCATCATCCGATCCATCGATAACCCAACTGCAGCGCTTCAAGCGTTGAAGAATAAGGAGATCGATGTTTACTCGGGTCAGGCGACGGCAGACCTTGCTAGCCAGCTTCGTGCGATGCCTGGCATCCGCACCATCGGTGGAAACGCCAATGCGTGGGAGCACGTAGACCTTCGATTCGACACCACATTCGGTGAGAAAGATACCTACAAGGGTGTCTTCGCCGATAAGGGAACCGCAGCAGAGAAGGCACAGGCGCTTGATCTTCGTCGAGCCTTCCTCCTTGCGTGGCCACGCGATGAAATCGTTGAGAAGATCTATCAGCCAATCAACCCGAACACCAAGGTTATGAATTCGATCTTCTATTTCCCAGAGCAGCCTGCCTACAAGAGTGTTGTTGCGAACAATGGATCGGATTACTACACCGAAGGAACTCAAGCGCAGCGCACTGCACGTGCACTTGCTTTGGTCCAGAAGCACTATCCAAAGGCAAGCGCAACAACAGCGGGCTTTGACGTGAACTTCAACTGGGGTACTCCAACAAATGCACGCCGTGTCGCGACGATTGCACTTGCTAAGGCAGCTCTTGCCAAGGCCGGTATCAATCTCATCGCTCCAGGAAATACAAACTGGAACGCCGAGCCGATCGTCTCTTCAAGTTACGACGGTCAGATGTTTGCTTGGGTAAAGACCTCCATCCAACAATCAATTGGTTGCAACGGTTATACCTACGAGGAGAACCTCACTGGCTATAACGGAGATTCTGTGATTAAGCCGCTCTGCGATCCATTGGTCGAAGAGCCACAGGAAAACTCTCTCGTTATCAAGAACCTCACTGCAATCGAGAAGAAGATGCATGACGATGCCTACGGTCTGTCAGTAGCGCGACACGCAAACGTGGTAGGTGTGAATGAAGACCTTGACGGTATCCGTCTCGGCTTCTACCCACAGATCACCTGGAACTTCTGGGAGTGGAAGTTCACCAAGTAATACCTGATCGAGGCTGAAAGAGCCTTGATATGGGGGTGGCCGGTCACGGCGAAGTCGTGACCGGCCCTTCTTTTTTATGGTGTTGCGCTAGGGTTACGCATTGAATTGGGATCATATTTTTTAGTTTGAAGGGGTTCGATTTGTTCGGATTCATAGCGAGGCGTATCGGCGTGCTCCTCGTCATCCTCTTTGGTTCTAGTTACCTTCTCTATAACTTGCAGGCTCTCTCTGGTGATCCGCTAGCAGAATTCAAGACTAGTCGCGACCCAGAAGTTGAATCACAGATAAAGGCAACTATTGAGCAGCTGCGGTTGGATGTACCTGCGCCACTTCGGTATTTCATCTGGCTCCGCGGCGTTCTTGGAATCTTCATTGGTCAACCAGATTTTGGAAAGGTGAGAACTGGTGAACCAGTGGGAGAGATTCTGATCGATGCCATTCCGGTCACGATTCGGCTCGTTTTCGGTGCAACGATTATCGCCATTCTCCTAGGAATCACAATCGGAGTGGTCACGGCGCTTCGCCAGTACAGTCGTTTCGATTACTCGATGACTTTCGTGGCTTTCTTGATGTTCTCACTGCCAATTTTCTGGGTGGCAGTGCTCCTCAAGGAGTTTATGGCGATTCAGTTCAATAACTTCCTCTCCGAGCCAAATATCCCCACCGGCTGGATCATCGGTATCGCAGGCTTCGTGGCGCTCTTTTTTGGCGCAATCCTCGGGCGAAGTCGAAGGACTTTTTGGATCGGGTTCTTTTCGGCGGGTGGATTCACGGCGCTATTGCTGGCAATCATTGATGCCAGAGGCTGGATTCTTGAACCAGGGATCGGTCCCATCTTCTTCGCGGTCATGGCGATCTTGATTGCCTTTGGTGTCACTCAAATTTCCATGGGTGTTGGACATAAGCCTTCGCTCTACGCGTCGCTTTCGGTTGCAGTTGCGGGAGCAATCACATACTTCCCGATGCAGTCACTCTTCAAACGAGAGAGCCAGGTAACTGTCCTTCTCGGTGGTTTAGTCGTCGCCTTGGTGATCGCTGGGATTGCGACAATGATCTTTGCTCGTATAGATCGAGGCCCGGTATATCGCACCTCATCTATCACGGCTTTCATTATCGGAATCATCATGATCGTCGATAAGTTGATGCAGACCTGGGGTCCCTATGTATCAAGTGGTGACGTCCAGTACCGACCAGTGCCGACAATCGGAGAGCGAAACCCGCTCATTGAAACCACTGATTTCTGGGTAGCGTTATTAGACACACTTCTTCACATGTTCTTGCCGACCATCGCTCTTACGCTTATAGGTTTTGCTGGGTATGTTCGCTACACAAGAGGAACACTTCTCGATGTGCTCAATCAAGATTACATTCGCACCGCGCGTGCCAAAGGGCTCAATGAGCGTACTGTGATCATGCGCCATGCCTTCCGAAATACCATGATCCCAATCGTCACTCTCCTGGTTGTTGATTTCGCATCAGTAGTGGGTGGTGCCCTCATCACCGAAAACGTTTTTGCATGGCGAGGCATGGGGACTCTCTTCCGGCAAGCGATTGGCACATTTGACCTCAACCTCTTGATGGGAATTTTCTTCGTGACGGCAACCCTTGCTTTAGTTGCAAACCTTGTTGCCGATCTTCTCTATTCCGCCCTTGACCCCCGAGTTCGTGTAGGGAGTGGAAAGTAATGAGCGAGGATAGAAAGCAATCTTCTTTTGGCGCAGATACCCAGTCAGATATCTTCTCGAAGGAGACAGAAGGACTAAGCCAATCCCAAATTGTCAGGAAGCGCTTCTTCCAACATAAGGCTGCGATGACCTCACTCTTTGTTCTGCTAGGAATCGTCTTCTTTGTATTCTCCGCTCAATCAATCTCGCTAGGACCGGTGAAGTATCCCGGTTGGTGGAAATACGACTACGAGCAGATTTCAGATCTTCGTATTGCTGAATGTGAAGGTGGGGTCGTGGGTTGCCCAAGTCTCGATGTTCTCCCTTCCTTCATTGACGGTACCCCGATGCAAATTGGTGAACATCCCTTTGGTCAAGACGATATCGGCCGTGATTACTTTGCAATGGTGATGCGCGGAGCACAGCGATCGCTCTTAGTGATGGTGATTATTGGAACGCTCGGTGCCGCCCTTGGAACGGTGATCGGCGCAATAGCTGGATTCTTTAGAGGTTGGGTCGATGCCATATTGATGCGCTTCACTGACTTCATCATCACGGTTCCGACAATCGTCCTGGGGTCGGTGATCGGTTACCACTTTGGAAATTTGGGTGCGGTCTTCCTCGCCTTCTTCCTTGGCATATTTGCCTGGACCGGAATTTCTCGTCTGGTGAGAGGTGAGTTCCTGAAGCTACGTGAACTTGAATTCGTCGATGCAGCACGAGTTGCGGGAGCGAGCACCCGACGGATTATCTTCAAACATATTCTTCCTAATGCGGTGGGCGTCATCATCGTCTCGGCAACGCTTCTGATGTCAGGCGCGATCTTGCTTGAGACAGGACTTAGTTACCTAGGCTTTGGTGTCGTCCCACCGGATGTCTCACTGGGGCTTTTGATTAGTAGCTATCAAGACGCTTTCACGGTCAGGCCATGGCTCTTCTGGTGGCCCGGAATCTTCATCATCGCGGTTGCGCTCTGTGTTAACTTCATCGGAGACGGCCTTCGTGATGCATTCGATCCGCGTCAACGAAGAGGTATGTCGCGAAAAGATAAGGCGAGCCTGGCACGCGGTGAGAGCAAGTGATTTCGCTTCGAGAGTTAGAAAAAAGTGGCGAGTGCTGTTATGACCCCAAGAATTGCTGTGAGAGTAATTTCGCGGAAATGCCAGAGGTTGGTGGAGGGTTGATCACTAGTCCCAGTATTGCGATGAGTTTCCCATTCGCGTCGACAGATGATCAGCGCGACTCCCGAGTGGCTATTGGGGAGCTCCCCAGCCTTGATGGAACTTTCGCCTCGAAGAGTGCTCCCTCGCAAGTCATTTTGAAGGACATTTCTCGAGTGGTAGCGCCCGGGAACGGGGGCGGCCCAAGCATGGATTCGCTCACCGAGAGCATGGACATACATCGTGTATCGCGCGTCGATCTCGTCAATCTCTCCCCAATTGAGCCGATGAGTCCGAAATGGATTGATGATCGTGAGCTCCTGAGCTGTAGTTTTGATCTTCGGCATGACCAGAACGAGATGATTGCAATAGCCAAGAAGGGCCAGCCAAGCGAAGACTGTGACTGCACTAGCAGTTATTCCCTCGTAAATTTCAGCGATTGCAAGTCCAGTAAGAAGGAGATAATTGGCGCAAGCGAAGACGAGATTGCTTCTCGGTCTGATCTGATGACTTTCGCTCATTTCACAAGGATAACCTCATTGGAAGTGGCAGCATGAGTGACCCCATTTTGAAGGTAAGAGATTTCTCGGTCGACTTCTGGGTTGATGGCCTTTGGTACCCAGCAGCGATCAATATGAATTTTGACCTACACCCAGGCAAGGTCCTTGCCATCGTCGGTGAATCTGGCTCAGGAAAATCGACGACAGCACTGGGGCTGATGGATCTCTTGGCGACCAACGCTCGCCGTAGCGGTAGCGTCATGGTCAAGGGCGAAGAGATGATCGCGGCGCGGGCAACCACGCTTCGAAAATTCCGCGGTAGAGAAGTGGCTTATATCTTCCAAGAGCCGATGACTGCCCTCAACCCGGTCTACACCATCGGATTCCAGATCGTTGAGACGCTTCGCAATCACTTCGATATGGGGCCGAAGGTTGCAAAGGAGCGGGCGATCCAGTTGATCACTCTGGTTGAGATCCCTGACCCCGAACGCGCCTTCGATAAGTATCCGCATCAACTTTCGGGTGGACAACGTCAGAGAGCGATGATCGCTCAATCACTTGCCTGCGATCCGGGCCTACTTATTGCAGATGAACCTACAACTGCATTGGATGTCACTATTCAAGCTGAGATCTTGGATCTTATGCGTGGGCTTCGAACCAAGTTGAACTCCGCCATCCTTCTCATCACTCATGACATGGGCGTCGTAGCGGATATGGCAGATGAGATCTTGGTGATGAAGGATGGAAACACTGTGGAGCATGGCAGTGCCGAACAGATATTCCATAATCCTCAGCATCCTTACACCAAGGAACTTCTTGGCGCGGTGCCCAAGCTTGGCAGCAGCGCTAAGCGAGTGCTTCCTACTGCAAGCGCTAACGTCAAACCCGTATTGAAGATGGAGAATGTCACCGTCGAGTATCCGAAACGTGGACGCGTACCCGCCTTCACGGCTGTAAAGGATTTCTCACTCGAGATCTTCCCTGGCGAGATCGTTGGTCTGGTCGGTGAATCAGGATCAGGAAAGACCACTGTGGGACGTGCTGCCATCGGACTTTTGCCTATCAAGGCAGGGCGATTGGAGATTGTCGGAAACGATATCTCGCATGCAACGCAGAAAGAGCTCTTCACGATCCGCCGTCACACCGGAATCGTCTTCCAGGATCCAGCATCTTCGCTCAATCCAAGGTTACCTATTGGGGAGAGCATCGGAGAGCCGATCTTCTTGGCAAAACTGGCCAAAGGAGCGGAACTCAATCGCAAAGTTGAAGATCTCCTTGAGCAGGTAGAACTTCCTCGCTCGTATAGAAACCGATTCCCACATGAACTTTCAGGTGGTCAGCGTCAACGCGTTGGAATCGCGCGAGCTCTAGCGCTCACTCCTGACTTACTTATTGCCGATGAGCCAACTTCGGCGCTTGATGTCTCGGTTCAGGCACGATTCCTCGACTTGCTCCTCGAACTTCAAAATAAATTGAAGTTCGCATGTCTCTTCATCAGTCACGATCTTGCTGTCGTAGATATCCTCTCGCATCGAATTGCTGTAATGCAGGATGGGCGCCTTGTCGAAGAAGGAGATAGAGACCAGATCCTTAAAAACGCCAAGGATCCCTACACTCGCAAGTTGATCGCTGCAGTTCCCGTCCCAGACCCGATCGAGCAGAAGGCACGGCGCGAGGCGCGCCTAGCCGCCAAGGGCAACTAACTCGCACCCGATCACCAGATTCGAACGCGTTCCTTCGGATCTAGATAGAGCTGATCTCCGGGTTTCACGCCAAAGGCTTCTGCAAATTGGTCGAGATTCTTCACAATCTGATTGCAGCGAAACTCAGCTGGCGAGTGAGGATCGGTAGCCAGACGGACCCGCATCGCCTCTGGTCTGATCTTTGATCGCCAGACTTGCGCATATCCGATGAAGAATCTCATTACTCCGTTAAGACCATCAATTGTTGAGGGTTCTTGACCCTGAAGTGATCTCATATAAGCCTTGTAGGCAATAGTTGCCCCACCAAGGTCGCCGATATTCTCACCGATAGTGAGTGAGCCATTTACTTTGGCATCAGGAGTCTCTTCCGGGGAGAGCGCGTCATATTGCTCAATCAACGACTTAGTCCTCTTTTCAAATTTACTTCGATCGCTATCGCTCCACCAATTTGATAGTCGGCCATCTCCGTCATATCGAGAACCCTGGTCATCAAATCCATGACCGATTTCGTGACCAATCACTGCCCCGATGGCGCCATAGTTGACTGCATCATCTGCGTCGAGATCGAAGAATGGTGGTTGCAAGATCGCGGCTGGGAATACGATCTCATTCATCCCTGGGTTGTAGTACGCGTTAACGGTCTGCGGTGTCATGAACCACTCGCTTCGATCAACTGGTGCATCAATCTTGGCGTATTGGAAGGCGCTTTCGAAGGCATGGACTCGAGCTAGATTGCCTATCAAATCGCTCGGAGTGATGTCCAGAGTCGAATAATCACGCCATTTCTCTGGATAGCCGATCTTCGGTGTGAACTTCTCGAGTTTGTCGAGCGCTTTCTCTTTAGTGCCCGCGCCCATCCACTCCAACTCAGTGATGCTCTCTCGATAGGCCTCGATCAAGTTCTCAACCAGGTGTTCCATGCGGGTCTTCGCCTCAGGTGGGAAGTGGCGCTCGACGTAGATCCGACCAACAGCTTCACCAAGAGCGCCCTCCACAAGGGCCACACCACGTTTCCAGCGATCTTTGAGAATCGGGATTCCCGAGAGTTTGGTGCCGTAGAACGCGAAATTCTCGTTGACGAATTGTGAGCTGAGATAAGGAGCGCTACCTGAAATGACCTTGAAGGCCAGCCATGAGCTCCATTTGAAGGAGTCAAAAGACCCTAAGAGTTCTCCAAGACCGGTGAAGAATGAAGGTTGGCTAATGACTGCCTGGCGAAGGACTTTTTCGGGAGTCCGCGATCGCTCACTCCAACTCCGCCAATCAAAGTGCGGCGTCAGCGCCTCAATCTCTGCGAAAGACATCTTGTTGTAGGTGGCGACAGCATCACGGCTTTTGACGTTATCCCAGTGATGCGAGGCAATTTCGGTCTCAAGCGCCATGATCGCATCGGCACGCTTTGCGCCATCGTCGACTCCGGCTAGTTCGAAGATTCTCGCGATATGGCTCGCAAGGCCTACTCTGATCTCGCTATGCGCGCTTTCGCGGTAATAGGACTCATCAGGAAGACTGAGACCGCCCTGGTAGAGGTAGGCGATGTTGATAGTGGGATCTGAGTAATCACTGGTGATATAGCCACCAAAGAGCGAGGCGCGACCGCGAGATTCCAAGGTACCGAGGAGGGCGGTGAATCCTTCGAGATCTGAGAGGGATAGAGCCGATTCAAGGTCAGATTTGATCGGAGCGATCCCCGCAGTTTCGATCGATGCCTCATCCATGAAGGTTTGATAGAGATCGCCGATCTTCTGCCCGTCACTGCCCTTGGGTCCATTTGCGCTCTCGATGATCGCTCGCACGCGCTCCTCGGATTGGTCCCTGAGTGCATAGAAAGAGCCATCGACCGCTCGATCGGCCGGGATTTCGGCGGTATCGAGCCAAGCGCCATTGACGTGACGATAGAAATCATCTTGTGGGCGGATGCTTTGCTTGAAGTTCTCAGTGATGATCCCACTCGAACGAGGTGTCATTTTGTCTGCTCCTAATCGAGGTTCGATACTTTGGGACGCGCTCGGGTGAGCCAAAGGAAAACTGGGATGATGGCAAAGGAAATAATGGTGCTCCAGACCCACTCCAGTTCGCCCGTGAGGAAGAGGGCTGCTGAAGGCAAGGCCGCATCTTGATACGAGACCAACGTTCCCGCAAGAAGGTTATTCGCGAAGTGCGCCCCGATGGCAAGTTCAAGAGTGCCATCTCGAAGCGTCGCGAGAGTCAACATCGCGCCAGCTGAGGCGTAGTAAAGGAAGGCGAGTGGGTATTCGCCCTTCACCTCGGGATTGAACATATGTGGAAGAGCAAAGAGCGATGAGTTGATGATGACGATGAGGAATTTAGGAAATTTGCCGTTGTCGTTCCACTGCAGTAGCCAGCCCCGAAAGAGGAACTCCTCGGAAGTGGTCTGAATAGGAAGCAGGACCAGGCAAACCAGAATGTAGGGGAGGAAGGTCCGGAGATCGAAGGTGAAGGTGTAGTCCTTCTCATTGAGGAAGAGATCAATTGCAGATAACGGGACGATGATCGCGGCCATGGCGAAGAAGCCATGCCAGATCCTTCGGAAGGAGATCAAGAGGTGAGGGGTGATGAGTCGTTTCCAAGGCAGGCGAAGTAGAAGTGGGTAGAGCAAGGGGACGACAATGAAGAGCGGCAGGAAAGTAATCAAGACGATGAAGAGGGCTATCCACGGATCTACATCGGGGAAGGTGTCGAGGGCATCCCAGGGAACATCAAAGGCGCTCGCCGTAGCAAGCATCGCGATAGCTCCAGCGGCTTGCCAGACGATAACGGCGATGAATGCGCCGAGAAACCACTGCCACCATTTGGGGCGGCTAACTTCTGTCTTTGATGATTCAAGAAACGGCGGAGTGCTTTGAAAGACCACGAGTGAAGAGTAACGCCAGGGTCTCGAATAAATCTCGACTGTCATTTAGTTGAACTTTCAAGTAAAGTGCCGTCATGGCCAAAGTTGAGCCAAAGTGGCTTAATCCGAAGGAGATGAGAGCCTGGCGCTCCTACATCATCGCATCGAGAAGGCTCCTTGAAGCCCTCGATCAAGACCTCTCGGGGCATGATCTCTCGATGGCGGATTATGAGGTGCTCGCGCAATTGAGTGAAGCGCCAGGGCGCCGGATAAGAATGAGTGATCTCGCTGAAATAGCGATGCTCTCTAAATCGCGACTCTCCCACAGAATCACGGTGATGGAGAGAGCTGGATGGGTTAAACGAGAGGCGTGCAAAGAAGACCGGCGCGGCGCATGGGCGGTGATGACCGAGAAGGGTTTGAAGGCGATAGTGAAAGCAGCGCCTGATCACGTTGGCTCGGTACGGGCCAGATTCTTGGATCGCCTTGATGGAGAGGATCAGGTGAATCTCGCTCAAGTCTTTGAAGAGGTTTTGACTGGACTTCGAAGCGAATTCAAGAGTGAAGCGGCTGACGATAAATCTTGATGTGAACTGATCTGAGAAAGTAAAAAACCCGCTGGGACGAGCCCAGCGGGTCTTTCGTTAAAGCGAGGCTTACTTCTTCTTAGCAGCCTTCTTGCGGCGACGCTTTGGAGCTGCCTTCTTAGCAGCAGCCTTCTTGCGACGGCGCTTCTTTGGAGCTGCAGCCTTAGCAGCAGCCTTCTTGCGGCGACGCTTCTTTGGAGCCGCTGCCTTAGCAGCAGCCTTCTTGCGACGGCGCTTTGGCGCTGCCTTAGCAGCAGCCTTTTTACGACGCTTTGCAGCCACGTGGTTCTCCTATCAGAATGGTCCGATCCGTCACCGGACCTGTTCATGGCAAAGCCTGTCACTTACTGAAGAATTTTTCTAGCATACGTAGAGATTTCTAGATGGGCGTGTCGCGTCGGATTTTCCAGAAAATATGCTTCTAGCAAGAGTTTCAACGACTCAAAAACCATTGTAAAACACTGCAAATTCTCGATTTCTGGAAAAGTCGACTTTTAATTCTCTAATGACGGGCGAATGGGTGCGAAAAGTATTTTGAAAGTTTTTTCAAATTCGGACAAAAAAAGGATCAATCCGAAGTGAAATTCGAGCTAGTAAGTCGCTAGTGAAAAGTCTCGTCCTCGCTCGGAAATTTGCCCATCGATACATCCTCGCGCCACTTTCGAGTTGCATCAACAATCTGGCTTCGAAGATCAAGGTATTGCCGTGAAAATCGAGGGGGTTTGGCGGTGAGACCGAGGAGATCTGTCCAGACCAGGACCTGGGCATCACAGTCGATTCCAGCCCCAATTCCTATCGTTGGAATGGAGAGCTCTTTCGAGATCTCCCTAGCCAGTTCTGCAGGGACGAGCTCAAGGACTATCGCAAATGCCCCCGCCGCTTCGAGCGCTTTGGCATCAGCGAGGATTTGAGAGGCACTATCGCCTCGACCTTGGACTCTATATCCACCGATGGTGTTGACCGATTGTGGCGTCAGACCAATGTGACCGACTACTGGGATGCCAGAGGAGACCAAGCGACGAACTTGATCAGCAACCCTTGCGCCACCTTCAAGTTTGACGCCATGAACACCAGATTCCTTCATGAATCTGATTCCAGTTTCGAGCGCTTGATCGGTAGAGAGTTCGTAGGATCCAAAGGGAAGATCGGCGATCACCATCGCAAGCTTCGAACCTCGTACTACTGCGCGTGCCAATGGGATCAACTCATCAACAGTGACTGGAATTGTGTTGATCTCGCCTAGGTAATTGTTCGCTGCCGAATCACCAACGAGGAGCATAGGAATTCCCGCCTCGTCAAAGAGTGATGCCGTGAGCGCGTCATAGGAGGTAAGTACCGTCCATTTGCTCTTCTCTCGCTTAAATCGAGCGAAATCGATGAGGGTGTATCGCGATTTCTTGATGGGCTTTTCACCACGAGTCTCGCCCTCGATGGCTGATGGGTAATTGCTCATAATCGATGAACCTCGTTTCCTCGAGGCCATTGCTGGTCCCCGGGCGATAAGACCGTGAACTCCATTGACCAATTCCTTCGAGAGAGCCAAGGTCGCTCGGTAGCGCTGGGTAGCGCTCGGTACTAGGTGAGATAGTACCCTCGCACATATGAGTAGCTCCAGCGCATTGACTCAACTTCGGGTAGCTCTCGCTCAAATCAACCCGACTCTTGGGGAAATTGCCGGCAACACTGCCCTGATAAAGAAGTATGCCCAGCACGCGAGAGACGCTGGGGCACACCTCCTTCTCTTTCCTGAGATGACGGTGACTGGATACCCGGTTGAAGACCTTGCCTACCGCCAGAGTTTGCAGCGGGCCTCCCGGCAGGCGATCGAGAATCTTGCGAGAGAACTTGCAGATGAAGGCATGGGCGAGATTGCGGTGGTGGTCGGTTTTCTCGATGGTCCAAGTGAAGGTGGGCAGAGGCCAGTCAATGCTGCCGCCCTCCTGCACCGTGGTGAGGCAAAAGGTCGCTACATCAAGCGGTATCTACCGAACTATGGCGTCTTTGATGAGTTTCGCAATTTCGAGCCAGGGAAGAGTTCGTTCATCTTCCGCCATTGCGCAGTAGATATTGCCCTCTTGATCTGTGAGGACATCTGGCAAGAAGGGCAAGTGATGGCCGAGGTGGCTCAACGTGCTCCAGGGTTGATTGCTGTCATCAACGGATCACCGTATGAGAAAGATAAGAACGATATTCGTCTGGGTTTGACTCAGCGGCGAGCAATCGAAGTGGGCGCACCTCTCTGCTACGTCAATATGACTGGTGGTCAAGATGACCTTGTCTTTGACGGCGATTCGATTGTTGTTGACGCTTCAGGAAAGGTGGTCGCAAGAGCGCCACAGTTCGACGAGGGTTTGATGGTGGTTGACCTTGATCTCAAAGCCAATTCTGCAGAACCAGATCTCATCCTTACCGATGGACCACTTAATCCCTATGCCAAGAGCGTGCCCGGTGTTGCCACTCGACTGAGAGAAGAGGCCGAGCTCTGGTCGGCGCTGGTGATGGGGTTACGGGATTACGTGAGAAAGAACGGTTTTGCTTCGGTGGTTATTGGGCTCTCCGGTGGAATTGATTCAGCAGTGGTAGCGGCACTTGCTGTCGATGCGCTAGGTCCAGAGAACGTTTTTGGCGTCTCACTGCCGAGCAAGTATTCATCGGATCATTCACTCAGTGATGCCAAGGAGTTGGCGCTTGCCTTAGGCATCTCGTATCAAGTGATTCCTATCCAGCCAATGGTCGATGCTTTCCTCGCCTCCACCGAACTCACTGGAATCGCAGAAGAGAATCTGCAGGCACGAGTTCGCGGTACGACTCTTATGGGGCTTTCGAATCAATGGGGTCACCTTGTCCTAGCGACCGGAAACAAATCAGAACTCGCGGTCGGGTACTCGACCCTTTATGGCGATGCTGTCGGTGGCTTTGCGCCCATCAAGGATGTTTTCAAGAGCGATGTCTGGCGATTGGCGCAGTGGCGAAATTCCTTCGCCGAAGCAGAAGGCAAGAGAGCGCCCATCCCGAGCAACTCGATCACGAAAGAGCCAAGCGCAGAACTTCGTCCTGGACAGAAGGACAGCGATTCACTTCCCACCTATCCGGCTTTGGACCAGATATTGCGTATCTACATCGAGGCCAATGGCTCGATGGCCGCGATCACTTCCGCGGGTTTTGCTAGGGATTTGGCCGAGCGGGTAATCGGGTTGGTAGACCGCGCAGAGTACAAACGACGTCAGTATCCACCAGGCACCAAGATCTCAGGTCTTGCCTTCGGTAAAGATCGACGCCTTCCGATGACGACACATTGGCGTGAAGGGCTCTAATAACTTCTTGCAACCCTTTCGCAAGTAGCGCAATTCGAAGGCTTCATTAAAATACGGTCTATGTCGACACTCATTAACTGGCTCTTCACTCGTCGGCGCATTATCGATTTCGGTCGCATCAACCAAGGCCGCTGTTAAAGAATCTTCGTTAACGCGGGTTCTAGTTTCCAAACCGCGCTCTGACGATTGGACTGGTCAGACTTTCAGTTGCAGGTCAACTTCTTTGGAAGAAGTTTTGAAATCACGATAATGAATCAGAAATTGGAGAAAGAGGAGAAGATGAAGGTTTACAACGACATTACCGAGGTATTTGGAAATACACCGCTGGTCCGACTCAATCGAATGACAGAGGGCACCAGCGCCACAGTCCTTGCCAAGCTTGAGTTCTACAATCCGACGAGCACAGTCAAGGACCGCATCGGAATTGCGATGGTCGATGCCGCGGAGAAGAGTGGCGAACTAAAGCCCGGCGGAACGATCGTTGAAGCAACTTCTGGAAATACTGGTATCGCATTGGCGATGGTGGGTGCGGCTCGCGGTTATAAGACGATCTTGACCATGCCAGATTCGATGTCGAAAGAACGTCGCGCTCTACTTCGCGCTTTTGGCGCAGAGTTGATTCTTACTCCCGCAGCGGAAGGCATGAAGGGAGCCGTCGCTAAGGCTGAAGAAATCGGAGCTTCGGGAGCAGTGATGGTGCGGCAGTTTGAGAATGAGGCGAACCCTGAGATCCATCGAAAGACGACGGCTGAGGAGATTTGGCGCGATACAGATGGTGCGGTTGATGCTGTTGTCGCGGGTATCGGTACCGGTGGAACGATCACAGGTATCGGACAGGTCTTGAAACCTCGAAAACCTGAATTGAAGATTTTCGCCGTAGAGCCTGCAGCCTCACCGATTCTCAATGGCGGTAAGCCAAGCGGTCATCCGATTCAAGGAATTGGACCGAACTTTGTTCCACCAATTTTGGATCGAAGCGTCTATGACGAAGTGATCGATGTCGAGGCCGATGATGCTGTTGCATTTGCACGTCGTGCTGCCGCAGAAGAGGGAATCCTGGCTGGAATCTCATCGGGTGCGGCGCTCTGGGCTTCAATACAGGTCGCAAAACGTCCAGAGATGGCGGGTAAGACGATTGTTGTCATCATCCCGTCCTTTGGCGAGCGTTATCTCTCCACCATCCTTTATAAGGATTTGATGGATTGATCATGTTGAAGCGAATCATCGAAGATATCGATAATGCAAAGGCGAAAGATCCGGCAGCGCGTCATCGATTGGATGTAGCCCTGACCTATCCGGGGCTACACGCAATCTGGGGTCATCGCATCGCCCATTTTCTCTGGAATCGCAGGCTTCGATTACTCGCAAGGATATTTGCCAACCAAATGCGCCGGATAACAGGAATCGAGATTCATCCCGGCGCAAAGATCGGCCGAAGATTTTTCATTGATCACGGTATGGGAGTAGTGATAGGAGAGACTGCAATCGTCGGTGATGATGTGATGATCTATCACGATGTAACTCTGGGGGCCCGTTCTCAGGATCGAGGCAAGCGCCATCCCACCGTTGGTAGTAATGTGACTATTGGTGCCGGGGCACGAGTCTTGGGCCCGGTGATGATTGGCGATGGAGTACGCATTGGCGCCAATGCTGTCGTCACTAAAGACCTCGCCGCTAGGACTGATCACGAGTTAGCCGATACCTTCTCGATATAAATCAGGAGTTGACCCGTTAGGGTGTCGGATGTGAGCAGTGCGAAAGAACTCTCGCGAGTCGGCTTCTCGCAAGTGACTTCCGCTTTCGCGATGATGGGCTTTACCAGTACCTGTTGGGGTGCGATTGTTCCGTGGCTCGCTCGAGAAAATGAGATCCCCATCTCTACCTCAGGAGTCCTCTACGGCCTTTATCTCTTTCATACCCTGGTCGGCACGATTGCAGTCCAACTGCTGAGCAAGCGAATATCGCTTCATACCTTCGTGCGAGTGGGAATAGCGCTCACCCTGCTCGGTTTTGCTGGGATCTTCTTCACCAGCAGTGACGTCTTCATCTGGATCTGTGCCGCTGTAGGTGGTTTTGGCTATGGCGGAACCGGAATTTCATTTCTTCTTCTCATCACTCGATGCGCGAATGCCTCTCACTTTCGCATGAATGTAGTCAGTGCCGCCACGGGTGTCGGTGCGTTGATGGGTCCATTGATGATCTCACTGCTTGGTTCAGCGAATATCCGATGGATTGTCCTGACTTCGGTGACGGGAGCGCTCCTTACCTCGTGGATTTTTCCAGATGCGAAGTGGCAATTCTCGCCGCAGCCCAAGAAGAGTTCACAGGGAGTGAGTAAGTTGCCTCTGGTACTGGTAATCCTCGGAGTCATCTTCTATTCCGGCCTTGAGAACTCAATAGGTGCGTGGATACCGACTGTTGCTGTCAATAGCGGAATGACATTGGAGCGTGGGACTCTCTTCAGTTCGATCTTTTATCTTCTATTTACTGCTGGCCGCTTCTTAGGAGTATGGCTCTCGACACGGGTTAAGCCCGAATCAATTGTCGTAACGATGATCGCACTGACAGCGATTCCACTTATCGCAACCTCACTGAGTGGTAACTCGAATCTGGCTCTTACTACTCTCATCCTCGCGGGACTCTTTCTTGGCCCCATATTCCCGAACACTTCGAGTTGGGTGGCGAGGCGAACTCCAGATTTTCCTGGGGGGACGACGCTACTGATGTTGGCAGTCATGGGTGGGGGATTTCTCTTTCCGCCCGCAATTGGTTATTTCATTGAAGGAACTTTGACCAACGCCTTTGCAACACTGCTCTTGCCCTTGCTCTTTATCTCCATCGCATTCTTCCTTTTCGGTGGAAGGCTCTGGCGAGAATCACATCAAAGCTCGGCTAGGGCAGACTAATCTCGAACCAGGCCGTTCCATTTCCATCCCTGGCGCCGAGCAAGTCCGGCAAGTTCGATACGACCTGCATACCAGAGCAGTTGCTTGCCTGGACTCTCGCTTTTGAAAGCTTGATTTGTCTCCACGGTATCTACGAAGAGCCGATTGATTGCGAATGCACTTGGACCATCAAGGGGCGTGAAATCATCGCCGAAGCCTTTAGCCAAATCGAAGGTATGAACACTCACTTCTACAACTCCCATGGCTGCAAATCCAGTCGGATCCGAAACGCCATAGGCATGCCAGGCGCGATCATTCGAAGTAGCCATGGCAACGACATGATGAAGTACCCGCGCCGCTGTTGGAATCATCGTTAAATAGTCACGAGCAGTGGCGGCTTCTTTCTTTTCGAAGAGAACGGGTTGATAGGTATCCATCCGACTTCCCACAACTTGGAATGAGTACTCAAGACATGCCCGCATGGTGTGAATCGCTGTCTGGCTCTGACTCCAAATCAGGTCCGGTGTCGTGATACTCCAATCTGCTTCAACATGAGGAGTGAGCACTCGTGCTAGCTCATCGGCTGCCTCGACTACATGCCGGCCATCGGATTCGAGTTGTTGCGACGATTGGAATGAATTCTCTTGAGGCATAGTTGAATGACCTTTCGCGATCTCTCAATGGAAGAGTGCTCGCTATAGTACTTGTATGCCCAATCTCTTTACACCAATCACTATCCGAGATCTCGAGATTCCCAATCGAATCTGGCTCTCTCCGATGTGCATGTACTCAGCAACGGATGGCATGCCAAATGATTGGCACTTTGCTCATCTTGCCCAGTTCGCGATTCGGCGAATCGGTTTCTTGATGACAGAGGCAAGTGGAATATCCCCGACTGGACGTTCTACCTTGATGGACACTGGAATCTGGAATGTCGAGCAGGCGAAGGCATGGAAGCGAATCACAGATTTTGCACATAGTCAGGGCTCAAAGATTGGGATTCAACTCTGGCATGCGGGCCAGAAGGGATCGACAACCTCGCCCTGGCAGGGACAAGATTATGTACCGCCCGAATCTGGTGGCTGGCGCGCCCTCGCTCCTTCAGCGATTCCCTTCGGCAAACTTCCGGCGCCGAAGGCACTTGATCTCGAGGAGATCACAGGGATTATCACGGACTATCGCAACGCGGCCGAGATGGCACTCCAGGCAGGCTTTGATGTCGTTGAGATTCATGGCGCTCACGGTTATCTGATCCACTCTTTCCTCTCGCCACTTTCGAATACTCGAGTCGATCACTATGGCGGTAGTTATGAAAATCGCACTCGCTTCGTCAAAGAGGTGGTCGTTGCCATCCGTGAGGTCTGGCCTGCGACGCACCCCCTCTTCATTCGCCTCTCCACCGATGACTGGATTGAAGGTGGTTGGCGCGTTGCAGATAGCGCTCGCCTTGCTTCAGAACTCATCCCTCTCGGCGTTGACTTGATGGATTGCTCTTCTGGCGGGGTGCAAACAGGTGTGACATATCCAGTCGGACCTGGCTACCAAGTTCCCTTCGCTCGCGAGATTCGGTCAACAAGTCGGATATTGACCGCGGCGGTTGGGATGATCACCGATGTAGAAGAGGCAAACCGGATAATCGAAAGTGGCGATGCCGATGCAGTGATGCTTGGAAGAGAGTTGCTCCGCAATCCAAACTGGGCGCTCAATGCGCTCTCAACTTTGCACGAGAAAGTTGGAGAAGAGGTTGCGATGAAGTGGCCCAATCAATATCTCAATGGGCGGCCGAAGTTGAAGTTAGGTTGGTAGGGATTCGTTGTTCGCAATCCGTATCACTGCGCTCACTCTCGTTACTTCACTACTCTCGAAGTGAGGACTAAGGTTTACTTCATTAGTCAACCAAGGATTGTGGGTCGCTCGTGAGTATTGAGAATCAGGTCGCTGATCTAGGTAGAGAGTTCTGGGCTTGGCGACGAAAGCAGCAACCACGATCACATGACGATATCCCGCGAATCGAGCGAGAACCAGCGTGGTCTCCGAAATGGTCACCTTCAGATGTAGAGCGTTATCGAAGCGAGATTGCACTTTTCGATAAACGCTGGAAATCCCTGGATGCCGGGAGTGCGCGATCTCCGAAGTGCGCCGTAGAAGATTATGTTGACTTTCGACTTCTTGGAAGTGCGATCAGTCGAGTCATCTGGGAACTCGATCACATCAAAGTCTGGCAGGAGCAGCCTCGTTTCTATATCGACCAGAGCATTGGCGTCCTCTTTGATCACCTTCTTCCGCTCAACGTCACTCAAGCAACTCTTGGCGAAGTCGTTGAAATCCTCAAGGAGACTCCACGAATCCTCGCTGAAGGCAAAGGCAATCTTGCAGGCCATGCGATCAAGGAATATGCCGAGGTCGCTATCGAACTCCTTCATGCGATTGATACCCAGCTTCGCGAAGTAGTGAAGCATCTTCTGCCGATGGCGCAAGGAGAGTTGGCCGAGCAATTGAAATCCCATAGTGAAACAGCGATCACTGCATTCTTGGATTACCGATCTTGGCTTGAAGCCGAGAAGTCCACATTCTCACCCATTCGTTCCATCGGGCGGGATCAATACCAATGGTTCTTCGACCATATCGCCCTCGTGCCTTACACGCCAGAAGCGATGCGAGAGATCGGTCAGATCGAGTGGGATCGCGCTGTAACACTTGAAGCTCTTGCAAAGAACAAGTATCGAAACTTCCCATACGCCCCGCTTCCCGCGAGTTCAGAGGAGCAGGTAAGAAATGAACGAGAGGCAGAAGAGGGCGTGAGAGATTTCTACGAGAGCGAAGATATCTTGACCCAACCGAACTCCCTCAAGCACTATCTCAATGCGCCAATTCCTGCCTACTTGCTTCCGATCCGTTGGCTCGGTGTCACCGATGACCTGACTGGTCCTTCGCGAGTGGATGAGGATGGTTACTCCTATGTCCCAACTCCAGGGCCAGAGCTACCTTATTTCTATGCTGCCAATGCTCGAGATACACGCGCTGGCATCGTTCATGAAGGCGCGCATTATCAACAGCTTGCGATCTCATGGCGCCATCCTCGTTTCTTGCGACGTTATTACTACGACTCAGGTAGTAATGAAGGAATCGCCTTCTATAACGAAGAGTTGATGCTTGCTGCTGGGCTCTTCGATGACGCGCCACACTCACAGACTTTGATGTATAACTTTATGAAACTTCGCGCGATGCGAGTGATTGTCGATGTCAACCTTGCCATTGGTGAGATCGATATTCCGACCGCTACGGCTTATCTGGAGAAGAAGGTGCCGATGGATCATGGCACCGCTTATGACGAGGCAGTCTTCTTCGCCTCAAGCCCCGGGCAGGCCTTGACGTATCAGATAGGAAAGACCCAGATCATCAAGTTCTTCTCAGATGCTCAATCGAAATTCCGAAGCGAGTTCACGATTCGAGGGTTCCATGACTATCTATGGCTCAATGGGAATGTGCCGATTTCTTTGCAGAGACTTGAATATCTCGGGGATACCTCAGATCTTGACCTCATCGACAGTAGGAAGAATCAATAAGGTAAGAAAACCAATCAAAGGGGAGAAGATGGATCAGGATCAGCAATACATCTGGAATGGTGTTTTGACCATGTACGAAGGTTTCATCGAGAAGAATCGACCAAAGATTGATCAGTTCATCCATGAAGACTGCACGGTTTGGGACTCTTCCGAACGCGATCTCGCTTTTGGACTCGCAGGTCTTAATGAAGTCAGAGCTCGCAGGCCGCAAGATGGAAGCGGTCCAAAGGTCGAACGTATCGACGCCACCGATCCGGTGATCACCATCTATGGCGATATGGCGGTCAATCGTCACTATCTCAAGGTGATCTATAGCGATACACCATCGCGCGAAGTGAGAAACACCGGAGTCTGGAAACGTTTCCCGAAAGGTTGGCAGTTGGTTCACAATCATGAAGATGAGTTGCCGCTCAAGGGCTAGTGCAATCGCTACAAGTTGCAGATAGAGAATCAGTCCACGATTAAGGGGAGAAGAGATTATGTTTGATTACAAAGCGCGCCGAGTGAAACTCTATGCCTTGATGCAGGAGCGGGGCATAGACCTGATTTTTCTCCCCAAACATTCTGCAGATTTGGATTACCTCACGGGTACCGAACGGCGCGTCGTCACCTTTGGAAATGTTGCCTACACCCATCACTGGGTTGCTGGGGCATTCCTTCATCCGAAAAGTGATCCGCATTTCGTACTGCCACGAATGATCGTGGAATTCGATTCTCCCAATGGAGTCGATACCAATACCACGACAGTCTCGGAGAGCGATGATGCATTTGCGAAGTTCTCCAAGGTCGCTAAGAGTTTCGGTCAGGTCAAGCGAATTGCGGTCTCTGCGAGAACATGGAGTGAGACAGTCATCAACTTGATGAAGGTCTTTCCGAAGGCAGAGATCGTCAATGCCGAAGAGGTAGTTAATCGTCTGCGCCGGATTAAGACGGCGGATGAGATTGCTTTGATGACTCGTGCCTGCCATCTTGTCGATGGCGTTCTCGATAATGTGAAAGATAAGGTGATTCTCGGTACAACCGAACTTGATCTCAAGAGTGAGATCAACTTCCAGATGAACAATCTCGGTTCCAAGACAGAATCTTTCGACACCGCGGTCTGGTCGATGGGCCCTAAGAATTCGCGCGATGCATCGGATCGAAGGACAAGCAATCCGCTCATTGATGGGATGGGCGTCTCTTTTGACTTCGGCTCTGTCATCAACGGTTACTGCTCTGATTTTGGCCGTACCATCTATGTGGGCGATCCTTCCGCTGAGTACGAGAAGGTCTATCAGCTTGTCATGGCAGCACAAGCCGCGGGAATAGCTGCGGTCAAACCTGGAGTCCTTGCATCAGAGGTTCATAAGGCCACACGGGATGTGATTGTCGAAGGTGGTTATGGTGATTGGTTCAGACATCGCACTGGTCATTGCATCGGACTCGATGTTCACGAGCTCCCATACATCTCCGAGGAAGATCACACTCCACTTGAAGTTGGGATGACCTTCACGATCGAACCTTCAGTCTTCTGGCCAGGTCGAGTCGGCGTTCGCGTAGAGGACATCATCGTCGTAGAAGAAAATGGCGGCAGAAAGATCAACGAGTTCACCACTGAACTACTCGCGAACTAATGGCGAACCGACTGACCTGAGAGAGTGCAGAGTTTGTAACGGTTTCTTTATCGGATCACCACAAGGTGCGAATTACGAACAGTAGTGGCTGATTGACAGGCGTCTGTTCAATAGGCAAACTCTGCGTACTCAGTGCTCTCGACGAGATTCGCCAAGGTGACATCTGAGGTTCTTCAGTAATCGAAAGGACACCCTGTTTATGAAGACTTCTTTAAAGCGAGTAATGGGAGTCGTCTTTGCCATTGCTCTGGTTTCAACAGTTACAGTGTCAGGCCCAGTAAATGCTGCGGCCAAGACTCTGACTGTTGAGACAGTCTTCCAGTTGACTTCGACCGATCCGGCCCGATCATTTGAAGGCACTGGAAATATGATCAATCGAGCTCTCTATGAAACCTTGATTACTTATAAGGGAGGCGATGCTAGTACTCCGGTTCCAGGACTTGCCTCGAAATGGACAGTAAATGCGAATGCAACAGAGTTCACATTTATGCTAAACCCCAAGGCTAAATTCTCGGATGGGTCCAAGGTAACTTCTGCTGACGTCGTTTTCTCACTCAACCGACTCAAGAATGTCAAGGGCAATCCCTCGTCTTTGATGAACGGAATCACTGTTTCTGCGAAAGATGAAATGACAGTTGTGCTCAAGACAGAGACTCCACAACCACAGGTGCTTGCGATTGCAACTTCTCCTTCGCTCGGCATCGTTAATAGCAAGGTGGTCAAGGCCAACGGTGGTTCTGATGCCGCCGATGCCAAGGACACCGACAAGGCGCTCGAGTTCATGAAGAGCGCATCTGCAGGAAGTGGACCATACGTACTTAAGTCGTTTAACCTCACTACTGAGGTAGTTCTTGAGCGAAATAAGAAATATTGGGGTGCTGCAGCTGGCTATGACCAGATTGTGGTTCGAAACGTCCCAGTCAACGTACAGCGACTCAACGCCATCAAGGGCTCTTCCTCGCTCGCTGTAGATCTCTCACCTGACCAAGCAGATGGCCTCGGCAACAAGGTCAATGTCATTCGTGGACAGGGTCGAGCGATCTTCTTTATCTACTTGAGCCAAAACAAAACATTCTCGGCAGCGACTGCATTCACTTCGAATGCCAAGTGCCTTGAAGCGGTCCGTTACGGCATCAACTATAAGAAGATTGTCCGCTACGCTGGTGAAGGTGCAATACAAGCCGCAGGATTGATCCCAACGATGTTCTCAGGTTCACTCGGCCAGAAGGATGCAATCAAACAAGATACGTCTCGCGCCAAAGAGGCCTTTGATGCCTGCGGTATCAAAGATACTCCGGTGAAGATTGGATTCTGGGGCGATGGTGGTGCAGTCAACGGGATCTTCTTCGCATCTGTTGCAGCCATGATCGATGAGGATCTTCGTGCACTTGGATTCAAGCCGAAACTCGAGGGTGCGCCTCTGGCAGTGTCGCTTCCGCTCTACCGTGAAAATAAGGAAGAAATGGGTGTTTGGCTCTGGAATCCAGACTGGCCTGATTCAACGAACTACACGGAAAGCTTCAGTCCTGGAACCAAAGTTGGCCTAAGGGCTGGCTGGGTAAAGGGTGCAGATCCTGTGATTGAAGAACTTCAAGCACGGGCATCGACCGAAACCAATCCGAAGAAGCGCGCTGCGCTCTTCCGTGACTGGCAGCGGGAGATGAACAAGCGAGGACCGTTCGTCACTTTGCTTCAACCCGCAGCGATTCTTGTATCCAACAAGAACGTCAAGGGGGCTGCACCACACATCATCTGGACCGTCAACTTGCATGAACTGAAGCCCACTGCGTAGGACTCTAGTTCTTCAAGTCCAAGAACAGAAAAGGAAATAAACTAGGACGAATGAAGCCAGTGACTGCGAGGACCTCCTTCGTAATGAAGGTTCTTCGTGGCACTGGCTTCTTTCCATTTATAATCAAACGGATACTGACCAGCCTCTTGTTGATCTTCGGAATGACGTTCATCTCCTTCTGTATCACCCAGTTGGTGCCTGGCGATCCGGTGGCAGCCAATCTTGGCAATAGTGCCTATAGCGACCCAGAGATAGTGGCGGCTTTCGAGAAGGAATTCGGACTGGACCAGCCAGTACCGGTTCAATATCTTAGGTATATCCAGAATCTTTCCGACGGTAATTTGGGAATCTCACTTTCGTCAAAGCGCCCAGTCATCGATGACTTGCGGGAGTATTTCCCGGCAACGCTTGAGATTGCTCTCATTGCCGTCGTGATTGCGATGGTCTTAGGTCTGATTCTCGGGACTATTTCTGCCATCACTCGGGATCGCTTGCCAGATCAGATCATTCGCGTGCTCAGTCTTACTGGTGTCTCAATGCCGACATTTTGGACCGCGCTTGTCTTTTTCTATGTGTTTTTCTTTTTGTTAGGTTGGTCACCGGGGTCCGGACGTTTAGACCCAGGAGCAGAGCCACCGCCACAGGTCACAGGAATGTTCACCATTGATGCAATCATCAATGGTGATTTTGCCACTTTTCGACAAGCATTCTCATACTTGCTCCTTCCCGCTATCGTGCTTGCTATCTATGCGCTCGGTGTCTTGACCAGGTTCACTCGTGCATCTGTTTTGGAGATTCTCGGTAACGACTATGTAAGAACAGCGAGAGCGAAAGGACTCCCTGAGCTCACGGTCATTAGGCGACATGTACTTCGGCCAGCCCTCCTCGCAATCATCACTGTCGCAGGAGTCGCCTTCGCGAGTTTGATGGCTGGATCGGTTCTCATCGAGAATGTCTTTTCCTGGCCAGGGCTTGGACAGTATGCCTATCGAGCCGCAGTTGGTCTGGATCTCCCAGGAATTATGGGCGTGAGCATGGTCGTCGCAACGGTGTATATCACGATGAATCTCATCGTCGACATCCTCTATCGAGTGATTGACCCTCAGCTTCGAAAGGCGGAGCAGTGATGGCTTCTCGCTTTGGAAATTCGAATTCAATTTGGCGTCAACCGCTTGCCGTCGTTGGCATCATCATAATCTTGTTCTGGGTCTTTGCTGCGATTTTTGCGCCGTTGATTTCGCCTTACGACCCACTCTCGCAAGACTCGGATAAGTTCTTGATGCCAGGATCTCTTCACTGGATGGGAACGGATGAGCTCAACCGAGATATCTTCAGCCGAGTTATCTATGGCGCGAGAATCTCACTACCTTACTCGATTCTTCTCGTCGTTCTCTCCGCTTTCCTTGGTTCGATCATAGGCGGAATCTCGGGATATTTCGGGGGACGAGTCGATGCGATCATCATGCGCCTTACCGATATGTTCTTCGCCTTTCCCGCAATCGTTCTCGCTATGGCTGTTGCTGCGGCGCTCGGACCAGAGATCAGAAATGCAGTCATCGCAATCACCATCGTCTCGTGGCCGGTCTATGCTCGATTAGTCCGTGGATTGATCTTGAATGCCAAACAGAACGATTATGTGACTGCATCATCGTTACTTGGCTCATCCTCGCTTCGAACCCTTGTCGTTGATCTTCGCCCTAATCTTGCTGGCCCCGTATTCGTTCTGGCATCACTTGAGGTAGGCAATGCGCTCTTGCTTCTCTCGGGACTTTCATTCCTTGGCCTCGGCGCACAACCTCCGGCAGCCGAGTGGGGATCGATGGTTTCGATGGGTGCGGTCAACTTCGATCGTTGGTGGGTGGGACTCTTCCCAGGACTTGCCATATTGAGCGCCGTCCTTGCCTTCAACTTCATCGGAGATGCGCTTCGCGACGCACTTGATCCTCGTACTGCAAAGGCGCTTCGCGACTGATGACATTACTTTCAGTTCGAAATCTGACTGTCACATTAATGACCGCTAGCGGCCCGGCTGATGCCGTGCGCAATCTCTCATTCGACATTGAACGTGGCCAGATTCTTGGCATTGCGGGGGAAAGTGGCAGCGGAAAGACGATGACCGCACTGAGCATCATGGGCTTGCTTCCCTATAAAGGAAAGGCATCGGGCTCAATCAACTTCGATGGTGAAGAGCTGGTTGGCTTCAAGCCGAAGGATTTGAGGCGGGTTCGTGGAAAAGATGTCGCGATGATCTTCCAGGATCCGATGACATCCCTGCATCCGATGCTGACGATCGAAACCCAATTGACTGAGCACTTGCGTCATCATCGAAAAGTCTCAAAGGGCGAGGCGCGAGCGCGCGCCCTGGAACTACTCGATACGGTGAAGATCCCAGATCCAAAGACAGCGCTCAAGGCTCACCCCAGTCAGTTCTCCGGCGGCATGCGACAGCGAATCGCGATCGCAATGGCGCTTGCTTGTCAGCCAAAGCTTCTTATCGCTGATGAACCCACCACTGCCCTTGATGTCACGGTTCAAGCAGGAATATTGAAACTCCTCGATGAACTTCGAAAGAGCCAGAACCTCTCGGTCATTGTTATCACTCATGACCTTGGCGTGCTCTCAGCGCTCACTAACCGATTGATGATTATGTATGCAGGCGCTGAGGTTGAGTCTGGACCAACTAGCCAAGTCCTCACCAGACCACGACATCCCTATACACAAGGCCTTATCGATGCTCTTCCTGATTCAGGGGCGAATGGCAAGCGATTGATTGCGATTGAGGGGATGCCGCCAGAACTTGGCAAATTCCCAACCGGGTGCGCTTTCCATACTCGATGCTCATTTGCACGAAGTGAGTGCAAATCAGGCACGCCCAATAAGGTTGATATTGATGGAATACGTCGGATCTTCTGCACTGTCGATCCCTTCGATACACCGGCAGGAGTGAATCGATGAAGCCAATAGTCGAAGTCAATAACCTCTCTGTTGAATACACGCGAGGCGATCAGAAAGTTGGAGCTGTTGCTGGTGTGGATCTTCACGTTGGCGCAGGAGAGATTCTTGGGCTTGTCGGTGAATCTGGGTGCGGAAAGTCAACCCTGGGTAAAGCGATAGTCGGAATCTTGCAGGGCGCTGATGGCGAAGTGAACTTTGATGGTCAACAGGTGTCAAAGATTGGCCGAGGTCAGCGTGATGCTCACTTTAGAAACCTTCAGATGATCTTTCAAGATCCATACGGCTCACTCAACCCACGGCGAAAGATCGGCGATCAGATTGCGGATGGTCCACGAATTGGTGGCATCTCTAAATCAGAAGCTCTCGAAAAGGCGGCATCACTCCTTGAGCGAGTGGGCCTTCCCCGAAATGCGGTAGAGCGATATCCGCATCAGTTCTCCGGTGGACAAAGGCAGCGCATCGCTATCGCTAGAGCTCTCGCCATCTCACCAAAGGTCATCATCGCGGATGAGCCGATATCTGCCCTCGATACATCATCACAAGCGGCGGTAGCCAATCTCTTAGTGAACTTGGTCGAAGAATTCCAGATGGGATTGATCTTCATCTCACATGATCTATCTATCGTAAGACGTATCTCTGATCGAGTCGCAGTGATGTATCTCGGAAAGATTGTTGAGACTGGAAAGACTGAGGAGATCTGGAATTCGCCTGCACATCCTTACACCAAGGCTTTGATGTCTGCGATTCCGCATGCTGACGGTAAGGCATTCATCCCACTCGATCTACCTGGTGATGTCCCCAATCCTGCCTATCCACCTTCTGGTTGCAGGTTCCATCCTCGATGCCCACTTGCACAAGGAGAGTGTGCTTCTCGCGAACCGCTGCATGTTTCTCTCAGTGATGGTCGAAAGGTCTCGTGTATCTTGCAAGAGGCAGGCAGCGCACCCAAAACCTTAACTTTCTAAAGCTAGTTCGCGAAACTATTGGGGGTAGCAGTGACCATCTTCACAAATACGCGAGTTATCGATGTCGTCGAGGGAGTAGCCAAGCCACTAGGTGCAGTTCGAGTCGGCGAAGATGGCACGATTGCTGAGATTTCTGGGACAACTTCCTTCTCAAAGCGCGGGGCATCTGATGAAATCATTGATCTCGATGGGCGTTTCTTATTTCCGGGGTTGATCTCCTGTCACACCCATCTTTCCGTTGTATTTCCGTTCTCGCTCACCGACCCTGAAGAGAATCCTGCCGTCACTGCATATCGCTCGGCTCAGCGCGCTTCCGATGCATTGCTTAGTGGTGTAACAACGATTCGCTCGGTTCATGAACAGAATCAAGCAGACTTGATGCTTCGCAAAGCCTTTGCCGCCGGATGGATTAAGGCACCTCGAATATTCGGTGCAGGTCGCGCCATCTCTACACCCAATGGCCATGGGCGCGGCTCTGCATGCAGTTATGCAAAGGACTTTGAAGGCTTCTATCAAGCGGCCCTTGATGAATTGAACGCTGGTGCTGATCACATCAAGATCTTCATTACGGGCGGACTTGCTCATGCTGGCGAGAGCCCTGATATCCCTGAGATGAGCGATGATGAGATTCGCGGTGTGGTCAAAGCTGCGACAGAGCATGACACTTATGTCGTTGCTCATGCCGGTGAATCCAAAGCCATCCAACAAGCCCTTCGTCTAGGAGTCCGATCCTTTGAACATGGTTATGTGATGGATCAAGAGACGGTAGATCAGATGGCAGCAAAAGATGTCTTCTACTCCCCAACGCTCTGTGTTACCCGCTCGGAATCGTGGATGCGAGCGAAGGGGTTTGAAGAGCCTTCAATTCAGAATGCGCTCAAAGCAAGTGAGAGACACCTGGAGAGTGTGAAGCTTGCAATCAAGGCGAATATCAAGATGACCAATGGAACTGATTACCCACCTGGCGATTTAGTCGATGGTGTGCCTGCAGCGCTCCATGAACTCTTCTTGATGCATCAGGCAGGCTTGAGCACGCTCAAATCTCTTCAATCGATCACATCAATGGCGGCGAAGTTGATCAAGCAAGAGAACTTCCTTGGTCAGATTCGCGAGGGTTTTGCCGGCGACTTCATCGCAACGCGTGGCAATCCACTAGATGACCCAGAGCACCTGCGCGAGATCGACCTCGTCGTTCAATCCGGAGCAGTTATCCGAAACTCGCTCTAAAGCGAGGGAAGGATGGCGTTGAGTTCATCAATCATCGCCATCAGCGTTGCAAGTCTGGACTTTCCTTCTGCACCGAGTGAGGCATAGGTCGTTATCGGTGGTCGGACATCTCCGACTGGATAACCACGCGCCGCGGCGAGAGCCTTGGAGTAGCACTGATGACCATAGAGCGGATGCCCTTCGGCGATGGTGTGGTCGATTCGATTGATATATGAGGCAATACGTTCCGCTTTTGCGTACTCCTTCTTCGCCAAGAGTTCGCAGATCAAAGTCGATGCCTCAGGGATGTAGTTGGCGTAGGGATTGACGTAGCCAGTTGCACCGAGCATGTATGACTCTACGACGCGCTCGCCCGCAAATACCTTGACCAGTCCATCTGACTCTTCAATGACATCTTTGACCCTGGCGACATCTTTACTTGCTTCTTTGATGTAGCGGATCTGTTGAAAATCCCTTGCTAGCTTTCCGATCAGTCGCGCCGGCATATCGACATTCGATGTAAATGGATTGTTGTAGACCATGATTGGAATCGAGACTTTCGCGCAAATAGCCTTGTAGTAACCATGGATCTCATCGTGTGTAGGCGTGTAGTAGTAAGGGGGCAGGATCATTAGCCCATCCGCACCAAGTTCTTGCGCCTCTGCGCTATATCTCACCGCATGAGGCGTATAAGCGTTCATAGTTCCGACCAGGACCTTGGCTCGCCCTGCCATATGTTTCACCGTTGTATCGACGATAAGGCGACGTTCATCATCTGCGATGGTCAAGAATTCCCCGGTAGTGCCAAGCATGATGACTCCAGGGGACTTACTTGCTAACTGCCAATCGAGTAAGCGTTTGAGCGCATCAACATCCACACTCTTACCACCTTCAGTGAAAGGAGTGACCAGAACGCCGTAACTCCCGCGGAATTCTTCGCTCATACTCGACCTCATAGAATCTCGTCTTTCGAATACCGTTGATCGATATTCGCATCTCTTAGTTATCATAGTCCGATGATGATGATGACGAGAGATAAATCCTTTGATGTCATCGTCATTGGTGGTGGCGCAATTGGTGCTTCAAGCACTTACCAACTAGCAAAACACGGTGCGAATGTCGCACTCCTTGAAGAGTTCGATCTCAATACTCAAGCCTCGGGAAGAAATGCTGGAAGTTTGCATGGCCAGATCCAATATGAGCCGTTCGAAGAGTTAGGAGTGGATTGGGCGAAACAATTCCTTCACGGACTCTCGATACTGGCGGATTCGCTCAAGATTTGGAAAGGTCTCTCTGAGGAACTAGGCGCTGACCTCGAGGTATCGAGCAACGGTGGATTGATGATTGCCGAGAATGAGAAGAATCTACGCCATCTCGAGGAGAAGGTTCGTCTCGAGAATTCGATAGGAATAGATTCGCGAATGCTCTCTCACGCAGAGTTACAAGAGAAAGCCCCCTACATCTCCTCAAAGATGGTTGGAGCCGCGTACTGCCCGATAGAGGGCAAGGCCAATCCGCTTGTTGTCGCTCCCGCTTTTGTCGATGCCGCACGCCGTCACGGCGCAAGCATCTCGACTAAGACAGAAGTACTCCAGATCTCAAAAAGTTCAAAGGGTTTCACTGTATCGACAAGCGCAGGGGAGTTTTCGGGTTCAAAGGTTCTTATCACTGCAAATGCTGGGATACCAAAACTCACTGCTGGGCTAGGAAGACGAATTCCAATCAGTGATGTTCCTGTCCAAGTTTCTGTTACGGAACAGATCGAGAAGTTCGTGCACCACCTAGTCTATTTTACGAGTGAGAAACTGACCTTCAAGCAAGCAAATTCAGGTTCACTTTTGATTGGCGGTGGATGGCCAGCGCGCTATGACGAGAAGCGCAATCCCATCCTTAATCCGGATTCACTAAGATCAAATCTTCGCGTCGCCCTCAAAGTCGTCCCTCGAATAGCCGATGTCAAGGTAATCCGCACCTGGGTAGGTACCGGAAACGGCACAGAAGATCACAATCCCATCATCGATAAATTCCCCGGAATAGAAGGGCTCTTCGTTGGGATGTATCCCTATATGGGATTTACCGCCTCACCTTTGATGGGGCAGCTATTAGCAGAACTCGTTCTCTCTGGAAGATGCGAACGAGATATCTCGCATTTCTCTATTGAGCGCCTTCTCTAAGAGAATTTTGGTAGCTGAGCTACTGGGGAGACTTTCGGGCGCCGATTTTTCGAGCGCGCTCGAGCTGGATTGACCAAGGAATCTTTTCGCCCAACTCTTCTGCGGCTGCAATTGCCCAGCGAGGATTTCGAAGCATTTCACGGCCAAGCATCACTGAATCGGCCCGTCCTGAGGCGATGATCTCCTCTGCTTGATCAGAGGCAGTTATCTGACCAACAGCTGAGGTGAGGATATTCGCCTCACTCTTGATCTTCTCAGCGAAGGGAACTTGGTAGCCAGGTCCAGTGGTGATTTTTGAGTCATGTACGAGGCCACCGGATGAGACATCGATGAGATCGGCGCCGACTTCCTTGAGTATCTTGCAGAGTTCGACTGCTTCATCAAGATCCCATGCGCCTTCGACCCAATCTGTTGCAGAGATACGAACGAAAAGGGGAGTCCCTTGAGAGATGGCGGCGCGAACCTTCTTCACGGTTTCGACTAAGAAGCGAATTCGATTCTCAAACGAACCACCATACTCATCGTCGCGCTTATTCGATAACGGTGAGAGAAATTGATGGAAGAGATACCCGTGTGCCGCATGTATCTCTACGAGATCAAAACCAACGCGCTCTGACCTGATTGCGGCATCGACAAAAGCCTGCTCTGCCGATTCAATCTCTTCGATAGTCATGGCATGGGGGATAGGAAAATCTTTATAGGCAATTGGGGAAGGGGCGAAGTTGATCCAGCCTCCTTCTTGGGTGGAGGCCAACTCATGGTCATCCCACGGCTTCATCGTCGAACCTTTGCGTCCTGCATGAGCAAGTTGAATTCCAATCAAGGTGCCCTGTGAGTGTGCGAATTCGATCGCTGGGCGAAAAGCCTCTGCATGTTTATCACTCCAAATCCCGGAACAACCGATGGAAATCCGCCCGTTGGGCATGACTCCCGTTGCTTCAACCATGATCATGCCAACGCCGCCTGTTGCGAAGGATCCGAGATGAACACGATGCCAATCACCGACGACACCATCATCTGCTGAGTACTGACACATCGGACTGACCCAGACTCGATTTCGAAAGTGCTTCGAGCGAATATCGAGTGGAGAGAAGAGTTTCGATGCCATGTTGAAAATCCTATCTTAAGTTGGCAGACTCGATTCATGGAACCGACTCATCACTCACCAGCGAGTTTTCGAATCATGAGTGATCCAAAGATTTCACGTGGCAAGGAGATTGAACTAACGATTGATGATCAGATTGTCACTGCACACGAAGGTGAAAGTGTCGCCAGCATCATGATGGTCGAAGGAAAAGTCGCAATGCGCACGACAACTGATGGCGATCCGCGAGGAGTCTTCTGTGGCATGGGAGTCTGCTTTGATTGTTTAGTAGTTGTCGATGATGTGCCGAATATTCGGGCATGCATGACCTGGGCCCAAGCGGGAATGCGAGTAAATACCCAACGAGGGTTGAGTAAGTAAAGTGGAACTAAGCTAAATCAGTTTCAGTAAGAAGTTTCAACGATAGAGACGTATTGGTCGTCAGGATCCTTGAAGTA
>Ga0194129_10001067_pt1 | contig 47460 bp, 34 predicted proteins | sample TA2KigCa35mmetaG_FD_150862 | JGI IMG/M metagenome (GOLD analysis project Ga0194129, IMG submission 150862) | Freshwater microbial communities from Lake Tanganyika, Tanzania - TA2015038 Kigoma Deep Cast 35m | ecosystem: Environmental > Aquatic > Freshwater > Lake | place: Tanzania: Lake...
GGAGCCAGCGGTAGGGGACATTGGCCTGCTACCGGGCGGCCCTCCCTTCAAGCCTGCGGTCGGTGGCGCTGGAGATGCCTCCAATGTTGGCATGACTTCGGAGGCATCAGGAATTTCCGCGCTGACGACCGCCTCGTTTACTTGAGGGACAACTAGCTTGATTTGACTGCCACCTACAGGTTTAGCAGAGCTACTTGGGCTACCGGCTGCTGCGGGCTTGGGGGGCAGTGCAAGCCGCACTGTTTCTTTAGCAGCGGAAGGTCTGGCTGGCAGCGAAAGGCGGACGGTCTGTTTGGCCGCGATGGGGGGGGCACCGGCTGGTGCAGCCGGCTTTGGAGCTGCTGGTGCGGCGGGCACTGGTGGTTTCGGGGCCGCGGGCACGGTTGGAGCTGCCGGCTTTGGGGCCGGAGGCCCACCAGCGGTCAACGCGCGGGGAAGTTCCAGCCGGACCGTTTCCTTCGCCGCCGGTTTTGGGGGGAGGCTAATGCGGACGGTCTCTTTTTTCGGCTGAACTTTTGGCGCGGGGGGAGGGGGTATTGCCCCTGCGGGCGGTTTCAAATTGTCGGCCATATCACGTTTCGATTAGTTACGCTATGAATCGGTTTGATGACTGTCAAACCCATAAACGGCTTCACTTTTCGTCCACGCGACCATATGTTGGCAAATCACAGCAGGCCTTCATCCAACCAGTACCGCATTTAGCCAAAAAAACAGCGGAAGCGGGGTAAAAGTTTTGGCGTGGGTTTGAAACTAACGGGTGGTGGACGCTGCAGGTTTCGAACCTGCGACCCCTACCGTGTGAAGGTAATGCTCTACCACTGAGCTAAGCGTCCGACCAATGACTAGGACTGCATTTGAGCGTAGTTATGCATCGAGCGAAGGCAAGCAGGTTTTCCCTGCAACAGGCCTTCGGGCCAACTCGCCGCTTTCAACTTGTTCGACTCTGTAAAGCCTCTTCTCCGTCACTAGTGGTTGTAAGGGCGGACTTTTTTGCTACATCAAAAGCAATTCCTGACTCGACCAGCAGGCTGACCGCGCGCAATATTGCCTCTGAAACTAAGACTTTGACTGAGCGACTGCGTGAGAACGTCCAACGCCGTAGCTTTTTTATGACCCAGACCATCGCCTTCAAGCCGCATGGCAGCTACTCTTCTGCCGCTGTCCCCAAGCACGTCGTCCAGCAACGCTTTCGCACGCCGAAGAAGAATATCCCGCAGACGCCTATCGAGCGAAACCATTTCCTTCAGGTAATTCGCAATTACGTCGCCGAGTTCAATCCCGTGCCGCCCATGCCGGCGGACGAACTAAAGGTGCACGCCGACCGCATCATCGGAATGCTCAAGTGCGACTCTATTTACCGCGATTACATTGGCGTACTCATCAACAACGAGATGTGGCGCGAGCAAATCGCTGCCGTGCCGTTTGAGCGTCGGTTATTGCTGTTACCCAAGTGCCTGCGCGTCGAGAGCAAGTGCCCCGCTCCCTTCGATGAATTTGGTCTGCTTTGCAAGCAGTGTGGCCTGTGCACAATTCAGGATTTGCAGGCGGAGGCGGAGAAACTCGGCTATGCCACGCTCGTCGCCGAGGGCTCGGCCATCGTCATGTCGCTCATTCAGACCGGGAAGATCGAGGCCATCGTTGGCGTATCGTGCCTCAGTGTGTTGGAACGCGCATTTCCCTACATGGAAGCGGCCGCCATTCCCGGCGTCGCCATCCCACTGCTGCAGGACGACTGCATTGACACCACCGTGGACCTCGACTGGGTGTGGGATTACATCCATCTCACCAGCGACGACCAGACGCGGCGGCTCGACCTTGGCGCGCTGCGTGACGAAGTGGACTTCTGGTTCAGCCCCGTTGCCCTCGACACCATCATGGGCAACGCCGAGGGCGAAACCGAGCGCATTGCGCGCGACTGGCTCATGCGCGCCGGCAAACGCTGGCGGCCTTTCCTCGTCGTGTCCGCGTTCCAGGCATTGCGCCGCGACCTCGGCAAGCCGCTCCCCGAGGACATCAAGAAAGTTGCCGTCGCCGTCGAGTGCTTCCACAAAGCCTCGCTCATTCACGACGACATCGAGGACAACGACGCGCTGCGTTACGGCGAGAAAACTCTGCACGAAGAATACGGCGCCGCCGTCGCGCTCAACGTCGGCGATCTGCTCATCGGCGAAGGTTACCGTTTGCTCGCCGCGTGCAAGGCCAGCCCCGCTGCGAAAGCTGAGATGATCCGCGTGGCTAGTGAAGGCCAGCGTGAACTTTGCCGGGGTCAAGGCGCGGAACTTTGCTGGGCGCGCAGTCCTCAGTCACTCACGCAGCATCAGGTGCTCGACATCTTCCGCAAGAAGACCGCGCCGGCCTTCGAGGTTGCGTTGCGGGTCGGGGCGCTCTACGCGGGCGTTGACCAGCACGAGGAAGTCGAGGATGTGCTGCACGTTTATAGCGAGGCGCTCGGCATTGCGTATCAGATTCGGGACGATCTCAGCGACCTCGGCGACACCGGTGAGACCAACGACATCGCCGGCCTGCGCCCGAGCCTGCTGCTCGCCGTCGCGCACGAGAAAGCGAAGGACGCGCAGAAGAAATTGCTCGCGAGCGTCTGGCGTCGCCACTTGCCGGCAGGCACGAGCGTGAAAGACATCGAAGCGCTCTACACCGAACTCGGTGCCGACCTCCGCGCCAAGACCCTGCTTGAAACCTACAAGGAAGAAGCCATCCGCTGCCTACGCGATTTGGAGAACCCAAACCTAAAAGGCCTCCTTCGCCGCGTGCTCGGCAAGATCTTCAACGACGTGGAGATCAAAGGCTGGTGCAAGGAGCAGGAGCAACTCAACGGCGTCCGCGACGGCATCCGTGTCGAAGCCAGTGCGACTGCCCCCGAAGCCGCCCCGCGCGAGCTGGACGTGGTGCTGGCGAAGTAGGAGCGCGGGCTTCAGCCCGCAGCAGGCTGCGCATGGAGGTGGCGAATCGAGCTCAACACTTCTGTCGTGGCGCTCTGCGGCGTGAACGCCGCGCTCCACTCACCGCAGCTCCCCGTTGTCAATCAGCCGCGTCTTTCCCACGAACACCGCCAGCGCCATGTGCGTGCCACGTGTGACTGCCTCGGCCGACTGCAAGGTCTGGCCATCGAAGAACTCCACGTAATCCAAACGTGCCGCTGGCTGCGTCGCGACGAGCGCAGTCAACTTCTTTTTGAGTAAGTCGGCGTTAATTGGCTTGCGAGTCGCGGTCACAACTTCTTTCGCCAGCTTCAGCGCGCGGGAGAGAATCGTCGCCTGCTTGCGCTCGTTGGGGTTGAGATATTTGTTCCGCGAACTCATCGCGAGTCCATCGCTCTCGCGGCGCGTTGGGGCCACGACGACTTTCAGTGGGAAGTTCAGGTCACGCGTCATGCGGCGGATGACGGCGGCCTGTTGCCAGTCCTTCGCACCAAATATGGCCACGTCCGGCAGCACCAGATTAAATAGCTTAGCCACGACCGTCGTGACGCCGCCGAAATGCGTCGGGCGTGAATTTCCTTCCATGCCTAGCGCCAGCCGTTTCTCCACGACGTAGGTGCTGTAGCCACCACTGTTGCGGCCGGGATACATCTCAGCATCGGAAGGAAAGAAGAGCACGTCCACGCCGGCGTCGCGGCAGAGCGATTTGTCCCGCGCCAAGTCGCGTGGGTAGGCGGACAGATCCTCCGTGGGCGCGAACTGGGTCGGGTTCACGTAAATGCTCGCGACGACAATGCCCTGCTTCCCCGCGAGCTGTCGCGCGCGCCGCACGAGGCTCATGTGCCCATCGTGCAAGTAGCCCATCGTGGGTACAAACCCGACGCGCTTTCCCTCGCGTCGCCAGCGGAGGGCGAGACGTTGCATAGCAGCGGCGGAAGTAACGACGCGCATGAGTGGAGTGTGAAGAATGCTTCGTCCGGTGTCCAACCTGGTCACGACTCGTGCCTCGGGGTTTCTTGATCCACGTCGAACGGATCCCTCTTGCTCATACTTTACGCCCCGCTTCACGCGCCCCGACGCAAATAGCCATTTTGCTGGAACCACTCTGCCGCGTCGGCCAGTGCCTGCCGTGGTGGTGTCTGCGGGAGCCCGAGTTCGCGGACGGCTTTGGCCGGGTTGAAGAACATCTTATATTTCGCCATGCGGACGCCGGCCAGCGGCGCCTTGGGCGGCTTGCCCGTCAGCTTAGAAATGCTCTCATCCACATACGCCGCCAGCAGTGGAATCAAGTAGGGCAAGCGCACTTGCGGCGCGGACACGCCAGTGATGTCCTGCAATACGGCGAAGGCCTCGCGCATGGTCCAGTTGCCCTCGGCGTTGCCCAAAATGTAGCGTTCACCGACGCGGCCTTTTTCGGCCGCGAGGATATGGCCGACGGCCACATCGCGGACATGAACCCAGTTCAGCCCCGTGTCGAGGTAAGCGGGCATCGCGCGGTTGAGGAAGTCCACGATCACCTTGCCAGTGGGTGTGGGCTTTACGTCGCGGGGGCCGACGGGCGCGCTAGGATTGACGATCACGACGGGTAGGCCCTTTTTTGCCAACTCGCGGGCCACGACTTCGGCTTGCCACTTGGATCGCTTGTAATCGTTGCTCATCTGAGCTTCGGTGACGGGCGTGTCTTCGTCCGTGGGCGTTAGGTGACCGTTTACTTCTTGCGGCAGGCCGATGCAGCCGACCGTGCTCGTATAAACGATCCGCGAGCAGTCCGCGAGAGAGGCACTCTCCAGCACGTGCCGCGTGCCCTCGACGTTGGTGGCATACATCACGCGGTAGTCCGGCAGCCAGAGGTGGTAGCTCGCAGCCACGTGAAAGCACCAGTCAAAGCCCCGCATCCCCGTGCGGAGGGTGTTGCGATCGTTTACGTCACCCGTATGCAGTTCATAATCTGCGCCCTTCAGCCCACGGACGTCCGCGCCGGGCCGGGCCAGCACGCGGACCGTATGGCCGCGGCGGACCAGTTCATGAACAAGGTTCGCTCCGATGAAGCCGGAGCCGCCGGTGACAAAACACTTCATGGCTGCTTACGCTTAAGCGCAAACAGCGTGCAGCTTGGCCTTCCGCCGCCAGTCGTGCAAGCCAGACGCTCGACTAATCTTAGACGCTGCCGGACTTCCTTCTCCCGCGCCCGAACGACTAGTTACCGCCACCAGCCAGCACTACCTCTTGGTTTAATGTTACCGGGGTCTTTTTGCTTACAGTCGGTAAGCTGACGACGTTGGGCTTGCGCCGCTTGCATTGGGAAGTCTTGAATCGGACACCGACATGAAACTCCCCGCCCCTTCTCGCCCTAAAAAAACAACCCAATCCGGCTCCGTCGCGCAGACCATTACGCCTCAGCCGAAGCTCGTGCCCACCAGCTCGGGTATCAAGATCACCGCCATCGAGACGGTCATTCCCGACGACATCATGCCCGGCCTGCTGCTCGTGCGCGTGCACACGGACGCCGGGTTCATCGGCCACGGTGAGACTTACTACGCGCCGCACGCAGTGGCCGCGATGATTCACGATTGGATGGGCCGCCGGCTTCTCGGCGCAGACCCGCTGTCCATCGAGAATCACTGGCGCTTCCTCTACGAGCGCGCGAGCGCGTTTGGGTCTCGCGGGACGGAACTGCGGGCCATCAGCGCCATTGACCTCGCGCTGTGGGACATTTTTGGGCAGGTCTGCGGCAAGCCCGTTTGGCAACTCCTCGGCGGCAAGGCCCGCGACAAAGTCCGCGTCTATAACAGCTCCGGCGGCCCCACCTACGGACGCCGCATCGGCGCGGGCCGCGACCAGGGCTGGCCCGGCCACGGCGACATCGGCAAACCCGGCCCGCTCGAAGACAACTGGGCTTCCAACCACGCCGCCGGCGACCTCGCCGAGGAACTCGTAGCTGAAGGCTATTGCGCGATGAAGTTCTGGACCTTCGACCGCGCCTTTCACGAGCACGGTGGGAACTTCCTCCCGTGGTCCGCCGTAAAAGCCTGCGTGAAACCGATGGAGGAAGTGCGCGCTCGCGTCGGCGACAAAATCGAAATCCTCCTCGACGGCCACGGCTTCTTCCAACTCCCCGCCGCGCTCCGCATCGCCGAGGCCATGCGCGACCTGCGCCCGTTGTGGCTCGAGGACGTGATGCGCGTGGACAACGTCGACACGCTCGCCGACTTCCGCGACAAGGCGCGGCTGCCCATCGCCGTGAGCGAGATGCTCACGAGCCGCGAAGATTACCGCCTCGTGCTGGAGCGGCGCGCGGCGGACTACGTGATGATCGACCCCACGTGGGTCGGCGGCATCAGCGAGACGCGGCGGTTGGCGGAGTTCGCGCAGGCCTACAACGTGCCCGCCACGATGCACGACTGCACCGGCCCGCTCACGCTCTTCGCGGGACTGCATGTGGCGACGGCGGTGCCGAACGTGACCTTCCAGGAAACGGTCCGCGCCCACATCCGGACGTTCTACAGCTCGCTGATCGAGACGAACGTGGTCATCGAGCAAGGCTTCGCGCTGCCACCGGAAGCGCCGGGCTTGGGGACGAGGCTCAAGGCGTCGCTGTTCGCCGAAAGCCAACCGGGCTACCGCATCACGCGATAGCCCGATCAAACTAGCAGTTACTTCGCCGGCTTAGATAAACTCGTTGATTAAGTTCTCGAGAAACTCCTGCCGGCCGCTTTCCAGCTTCGGTTCGCCGTGCTTGAGCGCGTGGGCTTCGAGTTGCTTGAAGCTGGCCTTGCCCTTTTCGATCTCGCGGCCGATGCCGCTGTCCCAGGTGCGGTAGCGGTTCTTCACGAAGGCGTCGAGGCGGCCGTCGGCGCGGATGGCGGCGGCGATTTTCAGGCCGCGCGCGAAGGCGTCCATGCCACCGATGTGCGCGTGGAAGAGGTCCACGGGCTCGAAGCTCTCGCGGCGGACCTTGGCATCGAAGTTCACGCCGCCGGTGCTGAAGCCGCCGTATTTCAGGATGCTCAACATGCACTGCGTGGTGAGGTAAATGTCGGTCGGGAATTGGTCGGTGTCCCAACCGAGCATCAAATCGCCGGTGTTCGCATCAATGCTGCCCAGCGCGCCCGCCGCGCCGGCGACTTCCAACTCATGGTGCATCGAGTGGCCGGCGAGCGTGGCGTGGTTGGTCTCGAGGTTGAGCTTCAGGTGGCCCATCAGGTCGTATTCGCGGAGGAAGTTCAGGCACGCGGCGGCGTCGGAGTCGTATTGGTGCTTGGTGGGTTCCTTGGGCTTCGGCTCGATGTAGAACTGGCCCTTGAAGCCGATTTCCTTTTTGTAGGCCACGGCCATGTGGAGGAACTTGGCGAGATGCTCGAGCTCCCGCTTCATGTCCGTGTTCCAGAGCGTCGAGTAGCCTTCGCGTCCGCCCCAGAAGGTGTAGCCTTCGCCTCCGAGTTCGTGCGTGACCTCGAGCGCCTTCTTCACCTGTGCGGCGGCATAGGCGAAAGCATTGGCATCACAGCTTGTGGCCGCGCCGTGGGCGTAGCGGGGGTGAGCGAAGAGCTGGGCGGTGCCCCACAGCAGCTTGATGCCGGTCTTCTTCTGCTGGGCCTTGAGCAACTTGGTAATGGTGTCGAGGTAATGGTTCGACTGCTTGAGCGTCGCGCCGTGCGGGGCCACGTCGCGGTCGTGGAAGGCGTAGTAAGGCGCGCCGAGCTTTTCGCAAATCTCGAAGAACACCGGCACGCGAGCCTTGGCGAGGTCGATGCCGCTTAGACCTTTTTCCCACGGGCGGACTGCCGTGCCCCAGCCGAACATGTCCGCGCCTTGGCCACACATTGTGTGCCAATACACGACCGAGAAGCGCAGGTGGTCGCGCATGGTCTTGCCCTCGATGACCGCGTCGGCGTCGTAATGTTTAAAGGCAAGCGGGTTTTTAGATTGCGGGCCTTCGTATTGAATTTTGGCGATGTCGGGAAAAGCGGCAGGCATGATGGCGAGGGTTGATGTCTGGTTGTCAGTGGCAACGCGGATTTCGCTGTTGAAGTCCGGCGTTAAGCCGGGATTGCTAAGGGAATCGCTCAAGCCGCGCAAGTCCGATTCCCGCTTGGGTTTGGGAAAAGCTGGGCAGATCGTAACCCCCCTGTGTGGCGAAGTGGAAGGGTTGCGCACTCGCCGCAAGGTGGAACAGCCGCGCCTTCTACGGAGGAGGCGCAGCAAGGTCTGCCTGAGGTTTTGCTCCGAAAGCCAACGCCGCTGTCGCGGCGATAAGCGCGGCCCCCAGCCAAAGGCGGGAGCGAGCGGCAACTGACGGAACGGACGATCTAAGTCGCGTCGCTGAAGAGGCAGCGAGTCTCCCGGCGCGCGCTCACGGAGCTGCCGGCAGGTTAAATTCGTAGCTTGTGCCCAGCTTATCGCTTGGTTGATCAAGCAACGGTGAATAGTCCGCCACGGAAACGCGCTTGCCGTCGGGATGAAATTGCAGCAGTCGGAGGAATCCTTGTCCGCCCTCCTTGCCACTTTGGTAATCCACAACCATTTGATGCACGACATTGCCTTGTTTGCCGGAGCTGTCGAGCTTGCCCGTGTAGCAAACGTGCCCGCTCACCACGAGGGCAAAGTTCGCGTGCTGCGAGACCAGCTTCTTCCAAATGTCTTCGCCGTCGTTGAAGCCGCCCTCGGCCTTTGCCAGCCCGTAACGGTCGAGGCCCATGTTTACTTCTAGGTTCTTCACCTTGATGAAAGCATTGCGGTTGAAGCGGTTGTTATCAGGTCGCAAATATGCGTGCGTCACGAGGATGACCGAGCGGTCCGCATGCTTCGTCGCGACTGCGCTAGCCCAGCGCAGCAATTCGTCGCGCGGGCCGAACTCCAGGCAGAGGATGAGCCATTTGCGCCCGCCGGCCTCGAAGAGATGGTAACTATTGTCCGTGCGCTCTGGCTCCTTGTCGTAAATGCCGCCAAAGGTCGGCCACTTCTTGAAGGCTTCCAGCGGAAAGTATTTGGCGAACGGCGTCTCGCGCGAAGTCGCCTTGCCCTCAGGGCCAAAGTCGTGGTTGCCGGTGGTGATGGCACAGGGGATGCCGGCGGCGTCCAGTAAGGCGTGCGCGCGGGCGGCGACTTGCCATTGCGTGTTGGTGTTGTGCTGTGTGATGTCGCCGACGTGCAGGACATAGCGGAGGTTGTAGCGCTTGGCATTGTCGGCGAGCCACCGGGTCTGTGCTGGGTACGTGTCGGGATATTTCCACGCGTAAATTTGCGTATCTGGCAGCACAGCCAGCGTGAAGCCGCCCGAAATTGGTGCTGGCGCTGCCGCCATCGCGACGCAACCGAGCACGAACAGCACGACGGGAACCAACAAAGCACCGACAAATGTGCGTATCCGCAGAGGTAATATCATGGCCAAGAGTCGTGACGTTGTCTCGGGGCGTCAAGCGAGGCGTTTCCCGCGCGTGGCCGCTTGCAACCTCCCTGCGTGTGCCATCGTCCAGTGTGCTGCCATGCTCTTCAAAACCTCCGCCCACTGGCTCGCGCTCCTCATCTGTCTCGCCGCCCACGCCGTCGCCAAACCCAATCTCATCCTCATCATGGCCGACGACCTCGGCTACGAAACCATCGGCGCGAACGGCGGCACGAGCTACAAGACGCCAGCGCTCGACAAACTGGCGGCCACGGGCGCGCGCTTCACTCATTGCTACGTGCAGCCGCTCTGCACGCCCACGCGCGTCCAGCTCATGACCGGGCAATACAACGTCCGGAACTACATCGACTTCGGGAATATGGACCCGAAACTGACTACCTTCGGCAACCTGCTCAAGACCGCCGGTTACGCAACCTGCATCACGGGCAAGTGGCAGCTTGGCCGCGACCCAGGGCTGCCCAAGAAGTTCGGCTTCGACGAGCATTGTCTCTGGCAACACACGCGCCGCCCACCGCGTTACGCGAACACTGGGCTCGAAATCAATGGCGTCGAGAAGGACTACTCCAACGGCGAATACGGCCCTGACATCGTCAACGACTACGCGCTCGATTTCGTCACGCGGCACCGGGACAAGCCGTTCTTCCTCTACTACCCGATGATGCTCACGCACGACCCCTACCAGCCCACGCCCGATAGCAAGAATTGGGATCCGAAAGCGATCGGCGAACAGGTGAATCGCGACCCGAAACACTTCGGCGACATGGTGCAATACATGGACAAACTCATCGGCAAACTCGTCGCCCGGCTGGATGAACTAAAACTGCGTGAGAACACGCTGCTCATCTTCATCGGCGACAATGGCACTGGGCGGGGTACCCGCTCGATGATGGGCGACAAGGTCGTCATCGGTGGCAAAGGCACGACCACGGCCGCTGGCATGCACGTTCCGCTCATCGCCAGTTGGCCAGGCCAGCTCGCCGCCGGCAAAGTCCACGCCGACCTCGTGGACAGCACGGACTTCCTGCCGACGCTGCTGGACGCCGCCGGGGCGAAAGCGCCGGGCACGCTCACGATTGACGGCCGGAGCTTTCTCCCGCAAATGCGCGGCGAGAAGGGCCAGCCGCGCGAGTGGATTTACTCGTGGTATTACCCGCGTCAGGGCGCCGAGGCGAAAGTGCGCGAACTTGCCTTCAACCAGCGCTTCAAACTTTACCGCGATGGCAAATTCTTCGACCTCGGCAAGGAGGGTGACGAGAAGCAGTCGCTCGCCCTCGCCTCGCTCACTGGCGAGGCCGCCGCTGCCGCCAAGCTGCTGCAAGGCGCGCTCGACCAGTTCAAGGACGCGCGTCCCGCCGGCCTCGATCAACCGGGTGCGAAAGCCGACAAGGAGAAAAAGAAGAAGGCAAAGTAGGCCGCGCCGCCGGTTACCGCACAACCTCGAAGGCGTAACCCTTCAAGTACTCCGTCTCCGGGATGCACGGGATGCATGGGTGGTCGGGCGACTGTGTGAAGGTTGTCACGCGGCGCAGCACCCGCCGGGTGTCGAACGCGGCGGACAGGATCACGTTCTGGAACGTAACGCTGTCCACATGGTGCGAGCAGCAGAAGGTGGCGAGCAGACCGCCGGGTTTGAGCAGCTTGAGCGCACGAAGGTGGATTTCCTTGTAGCCGCGCAAGGCGTCCGGCACGGAGGCGCGGTTGCGCGTGAAGGACGGCGGGTCCAGCACGATGGCGTCGAACTTCGGGATGACCTTCTCGTGCGGGCCGACCGCGGTTTGAGCCTTGAGCCAGTCAAAAACGTTCGCGGCTTCGAAGGTGCATTTGTCCGCAAGTTGGTTGGTCGCGGCGTTCCGCGTCGCGGCAGTGATGGCGTCCGCGCTCTGGTCCAGGCCGTGGACGCGCGCGGCCCCGGCGCGAGCGGCGTGCAGCGCAAAGCCGCCCAGGAAGCTGAAGCAGTCGAGGACATGCGCGCCGGGGGTGAGCGCGATAAGCTCGGCAGTGCGTTGGTAGTTCGCTTGCTGGTCGAGATAGAGGCCCGTCTTGTGGCCGGCGCGGAGGTCGGTCTCGAACTTGAGGCCGTTGAGGTTCACTGTCACGGGGCCGTCGAGCTCGCCTTCGAGCAAGCCGTTGGCCTCGGGTAAACCCTCAAACTTGCGCGCGGCCATCTCGTTGCGCTCCACGATGGCGCGCGGGTTGAATAGGGTCTTGAGCGCGCCAAGGATCATCGGCTTGCGTAAGTCCATGCTCAGCGCGGAGGTCTGGACCACGAGCACATCGTCGTATTTGTCCACGATCAGGCCGCTCAGGAAGTCACCCTCGGCATTCACCACGCGGAAGGAGGTCGCGCCCGGCAGATGCCGCTGCCTCACCGCCAGCGCCGTGCGGATGCGCGTCGCGAAGAACGCTTGGTCCACCGTGACATGCTCGGGCGTGAGCAAGCGCACGGTTATCTTTGACTTGGAGTTATAGAGCCCAATGCCCAGCCAGTGCTTGCGGTGGTCACGCACTTCGACCACATCCCCGTCCGCCACGCCGGGCGCGACAAACATGATGGCTCCGGCGTAAATCCACGGATGCCCCGCGACAATGCGGTCTGCCTCGCGAGGCTTCAGGATGACGGTCGGCAGGGCGGCGGGGGTGTTCATGTTGGTAAACAGTTGGGGCAGGAGGAAAGCAGGATTAGGATCGCGATCTGAAGCAGCAATCGGCGCAAACTCTCGCCATCAGCTCAGATCCTGACCCACTACCTCGCGCGGGGGCGGATGAACGCAGACCCACCGCGCTTGGAAAAGCCTTTTCTCGCGCCCGGGCCCGGCTATCGTCAAACCATGCTACGCCGAACCGGATTGCTCATCGTGTTGGCCGCCTCCGCTCTGCTCGCGCATGCCGCCGGCGGCAAAGTGCTTAAAGTATTGCCCCACTTCCTTGACCTGCAGGGCCGGCACGCGCTCTCGCCGAGCCTCTTCGAACGCGACGCTTACCAAGCCCACCTGCGCAAGCATCCGGCGGAGGTTTCAGCGTTGCGCTTCGATGTGGAATTGTCAGTGCGCGGCGCGGCTGCCGGTTTGAAGCTCCGCGTCGAGGCGCGTGGTGGCAAGGCCGCCGCTCAACCCAAGGTGATTGAAGCCCCGGTCAAACCCGACCGCTTCGGCTCGACTTGGGCAAGCGTTACCATCGACAAAGCTGCCTACGAACAGCTTGGCGGCGTCGTGGCTTGGCGCGTGACCTTGTGGGACGGTGATCAGCAATTGTCCGAGCAGAAGTCCTTTCTTTGGTGAACTGCCGGGGCTTCCGCCAGTTCCCTCCCGCACATGAGCGAGCTCCGCAATCCTATCATCGTTGCGCTTGATGTGCCGCATCCGGATACCGCGCTGGAACTGGCGCGCCGGCTTGCGCCCGTGGTCGGCGCATTCAAGATCGGCAAGGAGCTGTTCGTCTCGGCTGGGCCGGACATCGTGCGCCGCATTCGCGAGGCAGGCGGCTCCGTGTTCCTCGACCTCAAATTTCACGACATTCCCCACACCGTGGCCAAGGCCGTGGAGGCTGCCGTGCGGCTGGACGTGCAGCTCCTCACCGTCCACACCAGCGGGGGCCTCACCATGATGCAGGCCGCGCAGCGCGCTGCTGAAGAAGCCGCGTCCCGCGCGGGCAAGCCCAAGCCGCTCGTCCTCGGCGTCACCGTGCTCACCAGCCTCAACACGAACGACCTCGCCGAAGTCGGCGTGCCGCAGGACGTGGCCGCGCAGGTGGAACGGCTGGCTGGCTTAGCCACGCGAGCGGGTTTAGGCGGCCTCGTTTGTTCACCCTTGGAAATCCCTCGCCTTCGTCAGTTCCTGCCAGCGGCGATGCAACTCGTCACCCCTGGTATCCGTCCTGCCGACAGCCCGGCGGACGACCAGAAACGCACGCTCACTCCCGCCGAAGCGCTCGCTGCTGGCGCAAACTGGCTGGTCATCGGCCGACCCATCTACGCCGCGCCCAACCCGCGCGCGGCGGCGGAGAAGATTCTGGCTTCACTTCGACTCTGATCCGTCAGTTGCAAGCGGGACGACTTCACTTGAACTCAGCGGCCATCAAGTCAGTTTGTCGGCCGCTCGCCCTCGCCGCGCTTTTTTGCCTCCTCTTTGCCCCGGCGTTGACTGTCTGCGCCGCCGTGCACCCGGACCTCGTGGTCTTCCTCACGGACGACCAGGGACAACTCGACTCCACGCCTTATGGCGGGCAGGGCATCCGCACGCCGAACATGCAGCGGCTCGCGGACGCGGGGATGACGTTCACGCGCGCTTACGTGGCGTCGCCGAGCTGCGCACCGAGCCGCGCGGCCCTGCTCACCGGGTTGATGCCCGCGCGCAACGGCGCGGAGGCGAACCACTCGAAGCCGCGCGCGGAGTTGAAGAAATGGCCCGCGCACTTTCAGGAACTCGGCTACGAAGTCGTCTCGTTCGGCAAAGTCTCGCACTACAAGCACACGGCGGATTACGGCTTCGACCACTTCTCCGACGACGGCTTCCATCAGCACCAGAGCATCACCAACGCCGTCGCGTGGCTGAAGGCGCGCAAGCGCGAGGGCGCGAAGCCGCTCTGCCTCATGATTGGCAGCAACTGGCCGCACGTCCCGTGGCCCGAGGAAACCTCCACTTACGACCCCGCGAAACTCCCGCTGCCCGCCGGCAGCATTGACACACCGGCCACCCGCGCCTGGCGCGCGAAATACGCCGCCGCCGTCACGCGCGCCGACGCCGACCTCGGCCTCGTCATGGCTGCCGTGCGCGAGTGTCTCCCGAAAGAAACCATCACGCTCTTCACCGCCGACCACGGCGCGCAATGGCCGTTTGGCAAATGGAACCTCTACGAGTCCGGCGTCGCCGTGCCACTCATCGTGTCGTGGCCCGGCGTGGTGAAGCCCGGCGCGCGCACCGCTGCGATGGTGCAATGGATTGATTTTCTCCCCACGCTGCTCGAAGCCGCGGGAGGCAAGGCGCCGGCGGACATTGACGGACGCTCCTTCCTCCCCGTGCTGCGCGGGCAAAGCGCCGTCCATCGTGAACGCATCTTCACCACGCACGCCAACGACAACCGTTTCAACGTCTATCCCGCGCGCGCCGTGCGCGATGACCGCTGGAAATACATCCGCAACCTCCATCCCGAGTTCGCCTTCACCACGCACATTGACCTCGTGGCCGGGCGGCTCGGACAGCGCGCGTTCTTCTCGACGTGGGAAGCTGCCGCGCAGGCCGACCCGCAGGCCGCCGCCATTCTGAAGCGCTACCATGCGCGCCCCGCCGAGGAACTTTACGACCTCACCGCCGACCCCGCCGAGCAGCGCAACCTGGCCGCCGACCCGCAGCACGCCGCGAAACTCGCCGCCCTCCGCTCCGCCCTCGATGCGTGGATAAAATCGCAGGGTGACACGCAGAAAGTTTTTGCCGAGCCACGCCTCTTGAGCGACCCGAGCAGCTACGGCCCAAAGGCCGAAATCGGGGACCAGCAAAAGCAGGCACCCAAAAAGAAATCTGTCAAATGAAGCAATCACCAAACCTCATCACCCTCCTCTGCTCGTTGTGCGTTTCCGCACTGAGTTCCGCCGCCGCAACCAAGCCCAACGTCCTGCTCATCTGCGTGGACGACCTCAAGCCCGTGCTCGGCTGCTACGGCGACAAGCTCGTGAAGTCGCCGAACATCGACCGCCTCGCGTCGCGCGCGGTGCAGTTCGACCGCGCCTTTTGCAATCAGGCTGTTTGCGCGCCGTCCCGGAACGCGCTGCTCACGGGACTGCGTCCGCAAACGCTCGGCATTTACGACCTCGGCACGAACTTCCGCCGCTCGCGGCCCGATGCGATGACGTTGCCGCAGCTTTTCCGGCAGAACGGCTGGCGCACCGAAGGCATGGGGAAGATTTTTCACGTCGGCCACGGCAACACCAACGACTCCGCGTCGTGGAGCACGCCGCACTGGAATGCAAATGTCGTCGCCTACGCCCTGCCCGCGAGCAAGGCCAAGGCCGGCCTCACGCGCGAGGAGGCGCTCTTCTCCAACAAGTCCGCCAAGGGCCTGCCGCGCGGCGCGGCTTACGAATCAGCCGACGTGCCGGACAACACGTATCCCGACGGTGCGCTCGCGGAGCACGCCATCGGGCGGTTGCGCGCGGCGAAGGCGAAGCCGGACGAGCCGTTCTTCCTCGCCGTTGGTTTCGTGAAGCCGCACCTGCCATTCGTCGCGCCGAAGAAGTATTGGGACCTCTACGACCGCGCGCGCTTCAAGCTGCCCGAAGTCCGCACGCCGCCCGAAGGCGCGCCCAGCTACGCCCCGCAGTTCGGCGGCGAGCTCCGTCAATACAGCGATGTTCCCGACACCGGCCCGCTCACCGACGAGCTCCAGCTCGCGCTCATCCATGGTTACTACGCCGCGACGAGCTACATGGACGCGCAACTCGGTCGTGTGCTTGCGGAGCTGGACAAGCTGGGTCTGGCGGAAAACACGATCATCGTCCTGTGGGGCGACCACGGCTGGCATCTCGGCGACCACGGGATCTGGTGCAAGCATACGAACTACGAGCAAGCCACGCGCATCCCGCTGCTCGTCGCCGCGCCTGGCATGAAGTCCGGCGTGAGAAGCGGATCGCTCGTCGAGACCGTCGACCTCTACCCCACGCTCTGCGAACTGGCCGGGTTAACCGCGCTAGCGGGACTCGACGGCCGCAGCTTCGCCGCCACGCTTCGCGATCCCGCCGCGCCAACGAAAGACCACGTCATCCACGTCTATCCGCGCAACGCGCCTGGAAAGGGGCAAGTCATCGGCCGCGCCATCCGCACCGAGCGCCACCGCCTCGTCGAGTGGAAGAAACCCGGCGCGCCCGCGGACACGGCGGAGTTCGAGCTTTACGACTATGAAGCCGACCCGTTGGAGCGGAAGAACCTCGCCGCGTCGCAGCCCGCCGTCGTCGCCCAACTCCGCACCATCCTTGCGCGTCATCCCGAGGCCGTCGCGCCCGGCGGCTCACCGCAGCGCTAAGCGCGGCTCGACTTTCCGAGGGCGAGTTACTTCGTTACTTTGACCGCAATCCCACCGTGTTCACTGCGATGACACGGTAGGTATGCTGCTTGCCCGGCTCGGCGGTCTTGTCCGTGAAGGCCATCGGCACGAGTGGCAGGGACGGCGTGTCGCTGTATTGCAGGCCTTGGAAGATGGGGCGGCCGAAGGGGTTCTTGGGCTGCTCGGGCAGCTTCGCGAGTTCCTTCCCGTCGCGCTCAATGATGAAGCCAGCGAGGCCGCTCTCCAAGTCCGCCTCCGCCTGCCACGTGAGCTGGTGGCCGGCCACGCGCAGGTTTGTCGGCGCGGGCGGCGGCGTGAGGTCGGGCAGTGCGGTATCCTTCACGTAGGCCAGCCAGGCTTTCGCGACGGCTTCGTTGGGGAGCCAGCCAGCTTTGGCCGGGTCGCCGGTGAACTTCGCGGCGGGCTGGGCTTCGTTTGCAAGCAAGGGCGCGAGCCACGCTTTATCGGTGGGCATCAAGGTGAGCGGCGCACTCGCGGTCTTGGGCAAGCGCACCGCAAGGCAGGCGTCGAGCCAGGCGATGGCCATGTAACGTTGGTTGCCGCACTCGTGGCTGGTGAGCGGGTCCACGGCGAGGCCGACGAGCGCGCCTTTGCTGCGCAGGTCGGTGAGGAAGGCTTCGTTTGCCGGCCACACGCCGGCGAAGCGGTTGGTCTTGTCGGTCACGCCTTCCTTGGTGCCGGGGTTGCACATCATGGGCACGAGCAGGGCAGCAGCCGGCACAGTGTGGGCCTTGATGCCGGTGCGCTTGGGATCCTCCTTGAGCAGCGGCACGCCGGAGCGCAGCCACGCGGCGGCCACTCGCTCAGGATGCATCAGCACCATGCCGCCGGCCCAATGTCCGCCGCCGCTGTGGCCCCAGAGCGCCCAGGGCACACGCGCGAGTTCGGGATGGCCGGACTTCGCGGCGAGGTCGACGAGGCATTTCTGGAACGCGGCGCTGGAGCCGTTGCGCGGGTCGCACCACATCTGGCAGTCGGCCTTGTCCGGCTGCTCATAGGATGGCGCAAGCAACGCGCAATCGTGCTGCTTCGCGAGCGCCTGCCAGTGCAGGTCGAACGCGCCGGTGAGACCGGACTTGCACGAGCCTTCGCCGCAACCGTGCTGGTGCACGATGACGCCGCGCAGCGTTTTCACGCCGGGCGGAAGCCAGATGGTGTAGTTGACCGGGAAAATCAGCTCGCCCGGTTTGGCTTGCGCCGGGGCTTCATAGCGCACACGGAAGTAAGGTGGATCTGCCGGCGGGAACACGTCATACGGTGGCTTCTGCGCGGCGGCGGTGAAGGCGGCAACGGTCGCGGCGAGCGCGACGAGTCGGAGTGCAAGGGTAGCGCGGTGTGTGAGCATGGGGGAGGATTCGCGGTTGAGTTCTGTTCAGGCAAGCTCTGATGGCTGACTAGCTCAAGCGGATCACCAGCGTTACCACGTTGCGCAAACTCGACCGCGCAAACTGTGCGGTTCAAGGCGAGGGCTTGCAGCAGCTGGCAAAACTCACCGGCCGGCGGGAACTAAACCTGACTTTGACTCCCGTGAAGGACGACGCACTGAGGCATCTCGCCGGCCTCACTGAGCTGCGCATCTTGGGACTGGCCTCGACTCAATGTACCGGGACCGGCTTTGCGCATCTAAAAACTCTGCGCAAGCTGCCCTGCCTCGCATTGGAAAAACCATGAACCAAGTTCACGTCAGTAGTTGAACCTTGAACTTGTCTGCGCGCGCATCAAATTGGTACCGCTCACATGCCCCCGCTGCTGTCCGCCGATCTAAAACGCCCCGCTGTCCGGCTGGCGAACGTCACTAAGACCTTTGGCTCGCACACGGCCGTCCGCGATCTTTCGCTCGCCGTGCCGCGCGGCTGCACCTACGGCTTCATCGGCCCCAACGGCTCCGGCAAGACCACAACTATCCGCACTATCTTGCATATTTTTCACCCTGACTCCGGCGAGGTCGAGGTGCTGGGCGAGCGCAGCACGCGCGCCGCGAACGACCGCATCGGCTACCTGCCCGAGGAGCGCGGCCTCTACAAGAAAATGACTGTCCGCCGCGTGCTCGCTTACTATGCCGCGCTCAAGGGCATGGACCGCGCCGATGCCGCGAAGGCCAGCACGGAGTGGCTCGCGAAGATGGGCTTGAGCGAATGGGCCGACAAAAAGGTCGAGGCGCTTTCCAAGGGCATGGCGCAGAAAATCCAGTTCATCGCCGCCGTCATCGCCCGGCCCGAGTTGCTCATCCTCGACGAGCCCTTCTCCGGCCTCGATCCAGTCAATCTCGAAGTCCTCCGCGCCGCCATCCTCGAACTGCGCGCGACCGGCACCACCATCATCTTCAGCACGCACGACATGGCGATGGCGGAAATCATGTGCGACTTCATCTTCATGATTTACCGGGGCAACAAGGTGCTCGACGGCACGCTCGCCGACATCCAGCGGCAGTTCGGCGAGGACACCGTGCGCGTGGGTTGCGGCGGCGGCGCGGAACTGCTGCGCGGCCTGCCGGGCGTGGAGATGGTGCGCGACCTCGGCCAGTTGCAGGAGCTGCGTCATGGCGACCCTCAGGCGCTGTTGCGCGACCTCGCGCCGCGCACGACCGTCCGCCACTTCGAGGTCTGCAAGCCCTCGCTGCACGACATCTTTATCCGCATCGCGAAGCCGGACTTGCAGGAGATGCAGGTGCCCAAGACGACAGGAGGTGGGGCGTGAACAAAGTCTGGCGCGTCGCTGCCACCGAATACCTCAACGCCGTCCGCAGCAAGGCGTTCATCATCGGCGTGCTCGCAGTGCCGCTCATCATGGCCATCTCCATCGGCGCGCAGTTTTACGCGCAGAAGAAGACCGATGTCACCCCGCGCCGTTTTGCCGTCCTGGACCGCTCCGGCCAGCTTTATCCCGCGCTCGCCGCGAAGGTGCAGGCCCGCACCGATGGGCTGCGGGCCGGCGGGAAGTCCGTGTCCGTGGCGCTGAAGGGCCAGTCGCTCAAGGTGGACTTGCCGCCGCAGGCCGAGTTCGTGGTGGAGGAATTCAAGTTTAGCGGCGACGACCTCAAAGCCGCCGAGCTACAGCTCTCCGAACGCGTCCGGCGCAAGGAATTGTTCGCCTTCGTCATCATCGGCCCGAACGTCCTCGACCCGCGCGCGACCAACGGCACGGAGGTGCTCTATCACACGCAGACGCCGACGTATCAGGACTTGCCCGCGTGGGTGGAGAACACGTTGAGCGGCGAAATCCGCGAGCGGCGTTTCACAGCGGCGGGCGTGGACTCGAAGCAAGTGCGGGAGCTCTCGCGGTCTGTGACGTTACTGCGGCTCGGGCTGGCGGAGCAAAAGGCAACTGGCGAAGTGGTCCAAGCCAAGCGCGAGAATCGCATCGCCACGTTGGTTGTGCCCGTCGGTGGGATGGTGTTGCTCTACCTCGTGGTGATGACCAGCGCACCCGCGCTTCTCAACACGGTGCTCGAAGAAAAGATGCAGAAAATCTCCGAGGTGCTATTGGCCAGTGTGGCGCCATTTGAACTCATGCTCGGCAAGCTGCTGGGCACGGTGATGGTATCCTTGACTTTGTCCGCACTTTACCTCGGCAGCCTCACGTGGGTGCTCTGGCGGTTTGAGCAGCTCAGCAACGTGCCCGGGCAGCTCTTCGCGTGGTTCTTCCTGTTCCAAGTGCTCGCGCTGCTAATGTACGGCTCGGTGTTCCTGGCCATTGGCGCGGCCTGCAACGAAATCCGCGACGCGCAAAGCCTGATGTTTCCGGTGATGATGGTGGTGATGGTGCCGTATCTGATGTTCATCCCAGTGATGGAATCGCCGACCAGCCCGTTCTCGCGCGGCATCTCGCTCTTCCCGCCGGCCACGCCCATGCTGATGTTTCTCCGCCTCGCGATTCCGCCTGGGCCGACGTGGTGGGAAGTCGTGCTGGGCGTGGTGCTGACCACGGCCTTCATGCTCGGTTGCGTGTGGGCGAGCGCGAAGATCTTTCGCATTGGCATCCTCTCGCAGGGGCAGGCGCCGAACCTGACCAAGCTGGTGAAATGGGTCTTCTCGAAGTAAGCGGGCAGGCAGGGCGGAAATTCCCCAATAATTCAGGCATTTAAGCTGCTGGTTTTCGCCATTGCCGGGCGGTCGCGCGGCTCCTAGACTTTCGGTCCGGCGGATGGCCAGCGTGCTGGTGTCCGCCGTTGCGCTTTTGTATGAAATACATCTTCGTTACGGGCGGCGTGGTCAGTTCCTTGGGCAAGGGTCTCACCGCCGCTGCGCTGGGCACGCTGCTCGAGAACCGCGGGTTGAAGGTCGCGCTGCAAAAGTTCGACCCGTATCTCAACCTCGACCCCGGCACCATGTCGCCCTATCAGCACGGCGAAGTGTATGTGCTCGATGACGGTGCGGAGACGGACTTGGATCTCGGCCATTACGAGCGGTTCACGAGCACGAAGCTGTCGCGCAAAAACAACACGACCAGCGGTCAAGTGTATCAGCAGGTGCTCGATAACGAGCGCGCCGGCCGCTACCTCGGCAAAACCGTCCAAGTCATCCCGCACGTCACCGACGAAATCCAACGCCGCATCCAGGTGCTGGCCGACGATGCGAAGGTGGATGTCATCATCACCGAAGTGGGCGGCACGACCGGCGACATCGAGGGGTTGCCCTTCCTGGAGGCCATCCGCGAGTTCGCGCAGGAGGCGGGGGCGCATAACACCTGCTTCATCCACGTCACCTACGTCCCGTTTATCAAGGCGGCGGGCGAGTTGAAGACCAAGCCCACGCAACAGAGCGTCGCCAAGCTGCGCGAGATCGGCATCAGCCCGCACATCCTCGTCTGCCGCTGCGAGAAGCCGCTCGACAAAGAGCTGCGCCAGAAGACCGCGATGTTTTGCAGCGTGCCCTTCGAGGCGGTCATCGAGCACAAGGACGTGGACCACTCGATTTACGAAGTGCCCCTCATGCTCCAGCGCGAGCGGCTCGACGACCTCGTCTGCCGCGTGCTGGACCTGCACGTCCCGCCGGCGAACATGACGCACTGGCAGGAGATCATCCGCAAGCTCATCGCCCCGCAGCACCGCGTCCGCATCGGCGTGGTGGGCAAATATATCGAGCTGCAAGACGCCTACAAGTCGGTCTATGAGGCCATCATCCACGGCGGTGTCGCCAACGACTGCGGCGTGGAGATTGAGAAGCTCGACGCGGAGGACATTGAGAAGTTCGGCCCGGACAAGGTGCTCAAGGGCCTCGGCGGCATCCTCGTGCCGGGCGGTTTCGGCGAGCGCGGCATCGAGGGTAAAATTCTCGCGGCCAAGTTCGCCCGGGAAAACAAGATCCCCTATCTGGGCCTGTGTCTCGGGATGCAGATCGCGACGATCGAGTTCGGCCGCAACGTCCTTGGCCTGAAAGGCGCGCACTCAACGGAGTTCGATCTCAATTCACCGAACCCCGTCATTGCCTTGCTGGACGAGCAAAAGAAGGTGACGAAAAAGGGTGGCACCATGCGGCTTGGCGCACAACCTTGCCAACTCACAATCGGCACCCAGGCCCAGCAACTCTACGGCGCATTTGTCGTCAATGAGCGGCACCGCCACCGCTACGAGTTTAATAACGCTTACCGCGAGCGCTACGCCGCCGCCGGCTTCGTCTTCGCCGGCACCTCGACCGATGGCAAACTCGTCGAGCTGATTGAGCTGCAGGACCATCCATTCTTCGTCGCCAGCCAGTCGCACCCGGAATTCCTCAGCAAGCCCAACGCGCCGCACCCGCTCTTCCGCGGCTTCATCGCGGCCGCCCACCAGCAGCAGCACCACAAGGCGATTTGAGCGGCGGCTCCCGTGAATGCCCAGCTGGTGATGGTACTCTAACTTCCTATGACGCCGTCTGCCGAAACGCACCGTTACCTGACCCGCCGCGCTTTCCTCCAGCGCAACTCCACCGGCCTCGGCGCGCTCGCCCTCGCCTCGCTGCTGCGGCCCGATGCCTTCGGCTCCACGCCCGGCAACGGCCCCGCCGTGCCCGGCCTGCTCAAGCGCCTGCACCACGAGCCCAAGGCCAAGCGCGTCATCTACCTCTTCCAATCCGGCGCGCCCTCACACCTCGATCTCTACGACCCGAAGCCCAAGCTCGTGGAGATGACCGGCAAGGATTTACCCGACTCCATCCGCCAAGGCCAGCGCATCACCGGCATGACCAGCGGGCAGAAGAATCTTTTCTGCGTTGGCTCGCCGTTCAAGTTCGCCAAGCACGGGCAGAACGGCACGGATTTCAGCGAACTGCTGCCGAACATCGCCGGCATCGCGGATGACCTCACCTGCATCCGCTCGATGTTCACGGAGGCCATCAATCACGACCCAGCAGTCACCTTCTTCGGCACCGGTCATCAGCAGCCCGGCCGTCCCACGATGGGCGCATGGGCCAGCTACGGTCTCGGCAGTGAGAACTCTGACCTACCTGGCTACATCTGCCTCAACTCCGGCGGTGGCGGCCAGCCGCTCCAATCGCGCTACTGGGGCCCCGGCTTCCTGCCCGCGCAACACGGCGCGGTTACCTTCCGCAGCGCGGGCGACGCGGTGCTTTACCTCTCGAACCCGCCCGGCATCAGCAACACCGCGCGCCGCTCGACCATTGACGCGATGAACGAGTTGAACCGCCTCCAACTCGGCACGCTCGGCGACCCCGCCATCGCCGCGCATATCGAGAACTACGAGCTGGCCTTTCGCATGCAGACCAGCGTGCCGGAGCTGATGGACCTCGCGAAGGAGCCGGATTCCACCTTCGAGCTGTATGGCGCGAAACGTGGCACGCCGAGTTTCGCGGCGAACTGCATCATCGCCCGCCGCCTCGCCGAGCGCGGCGCGCGGTTCATCCAGTTGAACCACCGCGACTGGGACCACCATGGTGGCTTGCCCAAAGCCTTGCCCGGCAAAGCGAAGGAAGTGGACCAAGGTGCCGCCGCGTTGGTGAAGGACTTAAAGCAGCGCGGCCTACTCAAGGACACCATCGTCATCTGGGGCGGCGAGTTCGGCCGCACGAGCTACAGCCAGGGCGAAATCAAACCCGACAGCTTTGGCCGCGACCACCACCCGCGCTGCTTCACGATTTGGGCGGCGGGCGGTGGGTTCAAGCCCGGCATCACGCACGGCGAGACCGACGACTTCGGCTACAACATCACGAGAGACCCCGTGAGCGTGCATGACTTCCATGCGACGCTGCTGCACTTGCTAGGCGTTGACCACCTTAAGCTCACCTATCGTCACGAAGGCCGGGACTACCGGCTCACGGACATCCACGGCGAGTTAGTGAGGGGGATAATTTTATAGCCGGATACGCAACCCGCCGAAGATTCAGTCGTCGATCGTCGAGATGGTCCACATCCCCGTTTGCGCGCTCAAATTGGTGCGGCCTTGGCCAAGTGTTTTGATAGGATTAACCATTTCGACGTGGCCGTCGGCAATACCGTAACAAAGCACATAGGAACCGTGAAGCAAGTTAGACGCGGTGCCCCAGACAGATTGACCGTTGATGACCGGCTCAAACTGGCCATTGGCGCGGGTGATGACAGACCGGAGAGAGGAGTAACCTTGGCCCGCAAAGTTCTCGGAGGTAATCTTTTCTCCAAACACCATTGAGTTCGCCGGTCTGTCAAACGAAGTCATGCGGAAGGACGCCTGCGGTTGGATGTTGAGTGTGCCAGTTGGGCCGGCCCAGTTTAGCGAGTTGATTGTCGCTGGAGAACCCCCTAGGCCTCCAATGTCCCAGCCCAGCCCCGGTCCAGTCAGATTACCCGGTCCGGGCGGCCAGTCGCGGCTTACGACCGGTGGCGGCGAACTGCCGAACTGCCAAGCCAGCATGTTGTGAGCATTCATCGAGTATGAACGCGCTGTGCCGCCCAAGCCACCTTGGGAAATCGGATTCACAAAGTTCGGGTTGCGAGCCACCTTGTCCGCCGGACACTTGAGCATTTTGGGCGCGCGCTCGGCGAGCATGACCTGGTTGTTCATTTCGGCCTGCGTCAGGTTCACGCCCAGATTGCTGGCGAGTAGATCGTCCCAAGTGATCTGAACACCGCCGACCGGACGCAGGTAAGCATAGGGGAACCGGCCATCGTTTTCTGTTTCATACATCGCGTTTGCGGTCATGATTTGCCGCATATTGCTTATGCAGCCGGTGGCCTGAGCTTTAGACTTAGCCTTCGATAAGGCGGGCAACAACATCCCGGCCAATATCGCGATGATGGCGATGACGACGAGCAACTCAATGAGGGTGAATCCACGACGCTTGGTTGAGGGGTGTGCTTTCATGGTGAGGAAGTTAGGTGTGAGCCTATTCGGTCTTCGTGCTTTTCTTTAGGATTACGCCGTCAGTCTGGAGGATCAGCTTGCCGGTGGCCTTGTCCACCCGGGGCGGCGGGGCAACATTGTTCGTTATGGGGGCCGCTGGTGGCAGATTCACAGCCTTTGAGCTTCCCGTTTCGCCCGCACCTACCTTAGGGGTTCCCGTTTCGCCCGCCACCACCACCTCACTCTCCGTTGCCGAACCCGCATCGGCTGCACCTGCTGCAGAGGAACTAGCCTTACGGCGGCAACCGTCACCAACTATCAAGCACAACAATACGAGTAAAACCCTCCAATCACTTGGCAGTTGCAAAGAAATTTTTTTCATGAATTTAACTTGCATGATATGGGTGAATGCGAGCCGTGCAACGGCAAATTTTTCATCCCGAGGATGAGCAGGATTAGATCAGTAATCGCCGGACGAGGAGGCGCCGGTCCTGGTCTCGTTACCGCTAGTCACCGTCCTAGGTATCGACGTGACCATCGCCATCGTGACTGACGCCTCTAGCCATCCACAAAACCTCATGGACTACGGCATCAACCCGCTACGCGAGCTTGTGGGCTGAGAGCGCGCTCCGAAAGCCGGCTCGTGGAGAAAAGAACGGCCCGAAAGCCGCGCAATGAGGACGTGAATCAGGATTAAGATTAAGAGCAAGAGGGGATGCCGCCGGTCAGACTCCTGCTCGTAATCCTGATCTTAATCCTGCTCCTCCCTCGGGCAGGTTCAAAGCCGGAACGATGCAGTTGAGATCGGGGAGCGCACGCCTCCGGCGTGCGGTTTCCGGCGTCCCGCCGGAAACTTCGTCCCTCCATCTTCATCCCCCCCAAACGGTGCGCAAAAAGATGGTGGAACAAAGTCGTGTCCGGGACGGACACGACGGCACGCGGGACGCGTGCGCTCCCCGTGCCGCTGCATCGCTCCGGCTTGGCGAGCGCCAGACGCGCTCCGTTTGGTTTTCGACCGCCGCCGTCCAAGCCGCTGGCAGCCGGGGGCTTCGGGGCATCCCTCTGCGCCCCCTGAATTCCGCCTCTTGCCAAGCGCTTTAAATCGAGGATAGTCCCAGCAGCCAGACATTGTTTATGAAGCAACGCCCCTCTGCCGTCCGCCAGCACGCCGCCTTCACCCTCATCGAACTCCTTGTCGTCATCGCCATCATCGCGATTCTAGCAGGGATGCTCCTGCCGGCGTTGTCCAAAGCCAAGCAGAAGGCAATTCAGATCAAGTGCACTGGCAATCTTAAGCAATCCACCCTGGCCGTGTTGCTTTACGCGGACGATAACAATGACAAGCTGTGCGGCACGTTGACCGCGGGGCTGTGGAGCGGCCAGCGAGCGCAATACACCCGAACCACCGCTGATCATCTAGTTGCTTACATTGCCCCTTACATTGGGCACCCAAGAAGGGAAGCGGTGCCTGCTGGCACCAATGTGACAGTAGATAATTTCTTCTGCCCTGGCTTCAAGCGGGCGGCCCTGCAATCGGATGCCAGGGGCTACGCCCGGCAGGATTATATCCTGCCCGGTGGCAGCCCACGGCTCGACGGTCCTAATGGCCCGGCTGTCAACCTAGGCCAGCCACCCTTTGGTTACCCTGCCAACAACAACAATCCCCCCTCGCCTATTTACCCTCCACTGCGCCTTGACCAAGTCGTCGCTTTCGCATCTGCCGACCGCATTTTTATGACTGTGGACTCTGACCAGCTCGGCTCACCCACGGCTGGTTGGGTGGCTGTGCTACCGGTTCGCCCTAGTCACGGGAATATCCGCAACGCCGCTTACTTCGACGGCCATGTTGGCACTCGCGAGGCGTTTGCCGGCCGGTATTGAATGGCGTTGTTGGTGGCTGACATCACGCCCAATACCGATAGTCAACCTCGGGGAAAAGGTTGTCCAACCACTCCATGCGGGCGAGGCGCGGCTCATCCACATGCCCGGCGGTGAGCATATCGTGAAGGGCGATGAAGCGCAGGAGGTGGTCTTTTGCTCGTTTGCGCGCGTAGTCGGGGCTGGTGCCCGTGTGGAGGATGAAAGGCCAGTCACTGGATTGCGCGAGGAGGAGTTCGCGCGCGGCATGGTTGAGCGCCCGGAGGGTGAGGCCGGCAGCCTCGGGATGCGCGCGGGCGAGGGCGGTCATGCGTTCTTGCGCGACGGTAAGGTGCGGGATAATCCACTCATTGGTCTCGTTGAGCCAAAGTTTCCAGTAGCCCTCCTCGCCCCAGCTCGACGGACTGGGCCGGACAATTTGCAGCGTGGGATTCTCCGTCAGGTAGTCGCTGGGGGTGGCCAATTTGAAGTCGGCTTGGTCGTAGTGCGCCTTGCGCACGAGGAGGTCGAGGAAGTCGGGGCCTTCATACCACCAATGACCGAACAGCTCGGCGTCGTAGGGCGCGACGATGAGCGGCGGGCGGTCCATGAGGTTGCCAAGCGTGCGGGCCTGCTCGCGGCGGGCGTTCAAGAAGTGGCTGGCGTGCTCGTCAACAGCTTTGAGGGCGCAAGCGCGGTCATAAACGGCTTTGTTCGCCGTAGGGCCGGTGATGCGGTGGTATTTGAGGCCGGTGAAGCCGCGTAGCTGTGGGCTGGGCAAGTGGGGGCGAACGTAGTCGAAGTCGAGGTCGTAGCCTAAGTCGCGGTAAAAGTCGCGATAGCGTGGGTCACCAGGATAGCCTTCGTTACGGCTCCAGACCTGACGGGCGGATTCACTGTCGCGGGCGAAGGCGGCAATGCCGTTAGGCGTGAGCACGGGGGCGAAGACGCCGTAGCGCGGGCGCGGGCGGGCGTGCAGTAGCCCGTGGGTGTCCATGATGAACCAGCGGAGGTTCGCCTCTTGGAGGACGGCTTCGACACCTTCCACGTAGGCGCACTCAGGGAGCCAGATGCCACGCGGGTCGCAGCCAAAGCAACTGCGGTAGTGATCGCGCGCGGTAAGGATTTGCGCGCGGACGGAGGGCGGATGGTTTAGTAACGGCAGCAGCGCATGGGTGGCGGCGGTAGTGATGATTTCAAGTTGGCCCTGTTCCTGAAACTTTCGAAACGCGCCAACCAAGTTGCGCCCATAAATAAAGTAGGTGGCACGCAAGTTGGTAAGCCGCTGGTGGTAGAACCACGCGAGTTCGCGAAACTCGCGGTCCCAATGCGTGCGATGAATTTCCTTCTCGGCGAGCGCGAGCAGGCCCTCGAGGTGACGGACATATCGGTCCTGCAGCAGCGGGTCCTGCAGCATCGCACAAAGCGTGGGCGAGAGCGTCAGCGTTAGGCGCGTTTCCATGCCCAGCGCCAGCCAGCCATCCATGACTTGGATGAGCGGGAGGTAAGTCTCGGTGATGGCCTCAAAGAACCAGCTCTCTTCGAGGAAGCGGTCGTGCTCCGGGTGGCGCACAAAGGGCAGGTGCGCGTGCAGCACGAGGGCGAGACGGCTTTGCATGGCGACGATTGAAGCGCAAGGCAGGACGCGGGGAAAGTTTTTTGGCCGACGCAGCGAAGCGGGTTGTTGATGGCAATCCCGCGTTGCTCACTGCACTCGGCCAAACTTCTTCTCCAGCTCCTTCAAACTCATCTCGATCAGCGTGGGCCGGCCGTGCGGGCACGTGTAGGGCATTCGGCAGCGGCGGAGATCGGCGACGAGGTTTTCCAGTTCGGGTCCAGCAAGCGGATCGTTCGCTTTCACGGCGTGCCGGCAGACCGTTTTAGTGATGACATCCTCACCCAGCCGCAGCGCATTCACGCCCTCGCCGGCGGATTTGAGCGCGTCCACGAGTTCCAAGACGAAGCGGCGGGCTTCGGGAACTTTCGCGAACGGGGGTAACGCTTCGAGGAGAAAGGTGCGTTCGCCAAATTCGCTCAAGCCCACGCCAAGCCGCGCGAGGATGGGTAGTTGCTTGCGGAGAAAGTCCACGTCGCGCGCGGACAGCTCGACGGTCTCGGGCAACAACAGCCGTTGCGAATCCGCCTCCCCGCCCGCCTCAAGCCGGTCGAGCATCTGCTCGAACAGAATCCGTTCGTGCGCCGCGTGCTGGTCCATCAGCACCAGCCCGCGATCACTCTCCAGCACGACGTAAAGCCGGCCGATGACGCCGACGAGACGGAGCGGTACAGCGAGTAATGGAGTTGGGAGCTGGGAGTGGGGAACTGGGGCCGGTTGGATGCACTCCGTGCTGGGCGGCTGACTGCTGACTGGCGGTCGCTGCCCGCTGAACCCGAATGGCAGCGGCGTTTGCTGCGAGGCGGTGGCCGGCCAGTCGGAGATCGGGTGGCGCCGCAACGCGGGGAAGAAATCCGGAGCGGACGGAGTCTTTGGCTCGGTAGGGACGCGCGGCTGTGCATCCGGCCCGCGCGTCTTGGATGGTAACGCATGTTCATTTGAGGCGGGGACATTCTGGCTGACCGGCAGTTCGGCCCTGCTTGTTGCAGAAGCCGTAATTGTCTGGGCGCCGCTGTGGTAGTTCAGCAGCGTGTCGCGAATGGCTTGGGTGACGAACGCGCGCACGGCGCGCTCGTGATGGAACTTAACCTCGCGCTTGGCGGGGTGGATGTTCACGTCTACTTGCGCCGGATCAAGTTCAAGGAAGAGGCAGGCTACGGGGTAACGGCCCCTCATCAATGCGGTGTGATAACCCTCGACGAGCGCGAAGTTCAGCGCACGGTTTTCGATGGGCCGGCGGTTGACGAAAAGGTGCTGGTCATCCCGCGAGCCGCGTGACACGCCGGGTGCGCCGATGAAGCCCCAAAGGCGGAGTTGAGAGTTGGGGGTTGAGAGTTGAGAGCCAGCCTCGGGTTCGGCGGGGTCGCGGAGTTCCTCGTAAGTTCCGCGTGTGTCCACGGTGAGGAGTTTCAGGTCCGCGCCGTGCAACGCGCGCAGGCGCTCGCGGAGGGCTAAGAGCTGGCCGGTGGCGTCCGAGGCGACTGCCGCAATGGGGAGTTGAAAGATGGTGCGGCTGTCGGTCGTGAAAGTGAACGCCACGTGCGGATGTGCAAGCGCGGCCAGCGTGAGGTAATGATGAATGTGAGCGCGCTCGGTCTCCTCGGTGCGCAGGAACTTCCGGCGTGCGGGGAGATTGTAGAAGAGCTGGCGCGCTTCAATGCTGGTGCCAGCCGGTGCGCCAGCAGAGCGGACCTCCAGCAACTTGCCGCCGTGGACAATCACTTGGGTGGCCTCGGGCGAAGCGTCATCGCGCTCGCGCGTGGTGAGCGTGAAGCGGCTCACACTCGCAATGCTGGGCAATGCCTCGCCGCGAAAGCCCATCGTGCTGATGCGGAACAGATCGTCGGCGTTTTTCACCTTGCTGGTCGCATGGCGTTCGAGGCAAAGCAACGCGTCGTCGCGGCTCATGCCTAGGCCATTGTCCGTAACCCGAACTAGCCCGCGGCCGCCGGCAAGCACCTCCACCATGATCTGGGTGGCCTGCGCATCGAGGGCGTTCTCCACCAGTTCCTTCACCACGCTGGCCGGGCGCTCGATCACTTCTCCGGCGGCAATTTGGTTGGCGACGGTCTCGGGCAGCAGACGGATGCGGTTCATCGCGATGCGGTAGTGTCGGCGTCGGCAGGGAGTGGGGCAAGTGTTCAGTAACCACTGTTCAGTTTTCATTCGGGCGTAAGAGCGCTGTGTTACCGCCCAAATTGATTTGTAACGGCCCTCTCCCGCCCGTTGTCTCTCAGCTTACAGAGCGCAACTTTTGCCGCTTTGGCGCGCGTTTGACACGCCCCTGCCCGCCGGTATAGTGCGCCCCCTTTGGCATGAACCGAAATCCACATTTAGCCGTGGTTGGCGCGACCGGCGCGGTCGGCGTTGAGATGATTAAGACGCTCGAAAAGCGGAGCTTTCCCGTGGGCAAGCTCACCTTGCTTGCGTCCGCACGCTCCGTGGGCAAGCGGCTAAAGTTCCGCGGGCAGGATGTGGCCATCACTGAGTTGACGAAGGACTCATTCAAGGGGGTAGACATCGCGCTCTTTAGCGCGGGCGGCGGCATTTCGAAAGAGTTCGCGCCGGTTGCGGTCAAGGCCGGCTGCGTGGTGGTGGATAACTCCAGCGCATTTCGCATGACTCCGACCGTCCCGTTGGTTGTGCCAGAGATTAACGCCGCCGATTGCGCTCAACATCAGGGCATCATCGCCAACCCCAATTGCACCACGGCCATCACGCTGATGGCGCTCTATCCGCTGCACCAGGCCTTCGGCGTTACCCGCATCTTTGCGTCGAGCTACCAAGCGGTCTCTGGCACGGGCGCGAAGGCCATTGAGGAGCTGGAGCGCCAAGTGGACCAGATCGTGAAGAAGCAGCCCGTGACGAAGGAAGTTTACCCGCACCAGATCGCCTTTAACGTCCTGCCGCATGTGGACTCCTTCCTCGACACCGGTTACACCAAGGAAGAAATGAAGATGGAGAATGAGGGCCGCAAGATCATGCACCACCCAAGGTTCCGCGCCAGCGTCACCTGCGTCCGCGTGCCCGTATATCGCGCACACTCGGTGGCGGTCAGCGCGGAATTTCAAAAGCCCGTCAGCGTGGAGGCCGCCCGCGCGGTGTTGCAGAAAGCTCCCGGCCTCGACGTGGTGGATGACCCGGCCAACAAGTCTTACCCGATGCCGCTCTTCACCGCCGAGAAATACAACTGCGAGGTCGGTCGGCTACGCATGGATTGCGCACTGGAAAACGGCCTCTGCTTTTGGGTCTCCGGCGACCAGCTCCTCAAGGGCGCCGCGCTTAATGCGGTGCAAATCGCGGAAGTGTTGGTGGGGAGATAACGCCCCCCCAACCAACCGCAAGTACCCGCCCTCGTGTCGGTGCGCGTTTGCACACGCATCACTAATTACGAATTGGGTCTCCCTTATGTGTCCCGCGTAATTGCCTTCATGCGTGCCTCCAGCTCGCCCCGCAGTTGCTCGCGCTCCGCCTCGCTAGCCTCGCGAGGAATTCTTATGGGCTCGTCGAACTGGACCTCGCATCGCGCAAAAGGCAGCGGGACTTGGAAACGGTCCCAACTCTTCAGCCGCCACTTGCAGCTTAGGTAAAACGATACCGGGACAATCGCCAAGCCAGTGATTTGTGCCAGCGAGATGATGCCCTCTTGCACTACATAGCACGGCCCGCGTGGCCCGTCCGGGGTAATGGCCAGGTCACGGCCGCGTTCCCCTGCCGAGACCAGCTCACGCATTGCCTGTGAGCCGCGCCGGCTCGATGACCCGCGCACCGGTTCTACTTCGAACAGCTCCAGCACACGCGCCAGCATCCCGCCATCGCGGCTTGCGCTGACGAGCGCGGAGAGCCTGCGGTGCGGTTGCCGCGCTTGAACGTAGCGCCGGAAAAGCATCAGCGAGAGCGCCAGCCGGTTGTGCCACAGGCAGAAGATGACCGGCTCCTTGTTGCCGTTCTCGAAAAGGTTCGTTTTATCGCTCCAGCGCCAGCGCAGCGTGGCAGCGAGCGGATGCGCCGCCAGCCAGATCAGTCGGGCCACCAGCCGCCCGTGCCACTTGGGCTGCTGCGGAATCACGACGTCCGGGGAACTGGTTTTAGAGGGCGGGTTCAAGCGTGCAGGGCGTAAAATCAATAGGCGTGGGCAATAATCCTCATGCACCACGCACCGCGGAGGCAAAACTCATCGAGTCATCCTTTCTTGAGTCCGGCCCGCACTAATTCCTCCACCGTTGCCTTTTCACCCAGGATGGCTTGCGCGGCGCGGATAATTTCGTGCGCTTCGACTTGTTTGTGGCCCAGCGCCACCAGCGCGAGCGCAGCGTCGTGAATACGTTGGTCACCGGCAGATAAAGCGCGCTCTGCGCTGCTCGCCTCCCACGCACCCGCTGCGCCAATCTTGTCCTTAAGTTCGACGACGATTCGCTCGGCGGTCTTCCGGCCCACACCGGAGATGGAGGAGAGCGCCTTGACGTCGCCATTGGCCACCGCGCCGCGGAAGGCGATTGGGTTCATGCCGCTGAGAATGTTGAGTGCAATCTTGGGACCGATGCCGCTGACGGTATTGATCAACATGCGGAATAGTTCGCGTTCCGCTGCCGTCGCAAAGCCGTAGAGCACATGGGCGTCCTCACGCACCGCGAGGTGCGTGAGCAGATGCACCTCGCCACCGACGGCTGGGAGTTTGTCAAAAGATGACAAAGGGATAAGCACCTCGTAGCCGACGCCGTGGACGTCTACGGTGACTTGCGTGGGCAGCGCATCCACTAGCTTGCCGTGCAGGAACGAAATCATGCCGAGCCGTTGTAGCGGAGGCTTGTGCGGGTTGCCACACTGTTTCGTTGCTGGACTTTCCCCTTGAGCCGCCGCCGAGCCACCGCGATAACTCTCCGGCCTCATGAACATCTACGAAGAATTGCAGTGGCGCGGCTTGGTGGCGGATTGCACGGACGCGGCGGAATTGCAGCGGCAGCTTGGCCTCCGCCGGGTCACGCTCTATTGTGGCTTTGATCCCACGGCCGATTCGCTGCACGTCGGACACCTAGTGCCCTTGCTTGCGCTGCGGCGCTTCCAGAACGCCGGCCACTGCCCCATCGCTGTGGCGGGCGGGGCTACCGGCAGCATTGGTGATCCCAGCGGCAAGTCCGCCGAGCGTTCCCTGCTAACCAAGGAGCAGATCACCGCCAATGTAGAAGCGGTGCGTCCGCAGCTTGCTCGGTTGCTGGACTTTAACCTTCAGCCCAACCGCGCCGCCCTCGTAGACAACGCCGATTGGACCGCCGGCGTCTCGTTTCTCGACTTCCTCCGCGACATTGGCAAGCACTTCACCGTGAATCAGATGGTCGCCAAGGAATCCGTTCGCGCCCGCATGGAGGACCGTGACGTGGGCATTAGTTACACCGAGTTTAGCTACATGCTGCTTCAGGCTTTCGATTTTTACGAACTCGCGCGGGCTCACGGTTGTGACCTGCAAATCGGCGGCTCCGACCAATGGGGCAACATCACCGCCGGCACCGACCTCATCCGCAAGAAGCTCGGCCGCCCTGCTTGGGGACTCACCCTCCCGCTCATCACCAAGGCCGACGGCACCAAGTTTGGCAAGACCGAGGCCGGCACTGTGTGGCTAGATGCGCGTAAGACCAGCGTTTATCGTTTCTACCAGTTTTGGATCAACACTGGAGACGGTGATGTGATCAAGTTTCTGAAATACTTTACGTTCCAGAGCCGCGAGGAAATCGAGGCGCTGGAGCAGGCACATGCCGCCAATCCCGGCGCTCGCACAGCGCATCGAGCCCTTGCGAAATCGGTGACCGACCTTATTCATGGCGAAGCTGCAACTCAGGAAGCCGTGCGGGCAAGCGAAGTTCTCTTCGGTGCGCCATTGGAGGGCATTTCGGCTGCCACTTTCACTGACATAGTCGGCGAAGTTCCCACCAAGTCGCTTGAAGCGGCTCAGCTTGTCGCTCCCGGACTGTTGCTAAGTGAAGCTCTTGTTTTGGCCGCCCTTTGCTCAAGCAAGGGGCAGGCGCGTAAAGACATTGAGGGCGGCGGCATTTACGTGAACAACAACCGGGAGACCAATTCCCAACGTGCGCTCACCGTGGCCGATTTGCTTTTTGGCAAGCACGTCCTGCTCCGCAAGGGCAAGAAGAACTACACCGTCCTCACCGCGCATTGACGGCCGGTGAGCTGGCGCTTACATCGGCCACTCTCCGTTCACGAAGTCGCGCGGGGCGAGCTTCGCTGGGTCAATCACCACGTGCTTCACCCTCTGCCCTTTCCACGTCCACGTCGCATGCACGAGGCCGTCACGCGTCTGAACGATCGCGGGATAACTAAACTCCGAACCGGGCGTGTTCTCCAGTTCCAGCGCAGCTTGCCAGGTTTTGCCGTCCTTCGAGACGGCGAGATTCAGCGGCGAGCGGCCCTTCGCGGTGTGGTTGTAGATGAGCAAGTGCCGGCCATCCCGCAGCGTCACGGCGTCGGTGCCGGCGCTGGGATTGGGCAATGCGGTCAGCGAAATCGCGCTCCACGACTTGCCTGAGTCGTCGCTACTGATTTGAAAAATCTTCCCCTGCCGAGTGCGGCCCAGCGCGAGCAGTTGGTCGCCGCCGAGAAACAGAATGCTCGGCTGGATGGCGCTGATGGCCAGCCCATCATGCAACGCGGGTGTGCGGGTCCAAGTCGCGCCGAGGTCTGCGCTGCGCTCGAAGTGGACGGCCCACTTGCTGGGCTTTTCGTTCGTCTCGTTGCTCGTGGGACTGAGGATGTCGCCATTGGGCAATTGCACGGGCTTGTTCTTGATGGGGCCGAGAATGCCTTCGGGCAGCTGACGTGCATCGGACCAAGTCTTGCCCCCGTCGGTTGAGGAGCGCTGCTCGCCCCACCACGTCTGCGGCGTTGGACCGACCTTGTAGAAGAGCAGCAGCGGCCCGGTCTTGGGCTGAAAGAGCACAGGGTTCCAACAAGGATGACGCGCCGGCGTGCCGGTTTTTGGGTTCGCTTGGACGCCGTTCGCGACCTCGACCGGCACGGTCCACGCCCGGCCGTCTTGCCGCGAAACCCAAATGCCCACGTCAGGATTCTTCTCGGCCGTGCCGCCGAACCACGCGGTGACAAGCCCGCCGCCCGGCAGCTCGACGATGGTCGAGGCATGGCAAGAGGGAAACGGCGCGGTCTCATAGATGAACTCGGTCTTGAGCAGCGCGGCGGGCGGCGGTGGGACATCCAGCCATTTCCACGACGTCAGTTCATGACCTGCATTGCCGAGCTTTCGCCACACGACGGCTTCGGCTAGGCGAGGCTTTCCAGCGTCTAACACGCGGAGAGTCAGGCGATAGTTCATGCCGGCGACGACTTGGCGCGCGGCTTTGTCGAGAGCTTGAAAGGTGAGCTTCGCGTCCTGTTTGGCCACCGCAAACTTGGCCGCGGCGAGCGCGTCCGGGTCCGTGGCCGCGACCGGGCTGTAGCCGCCAACGATGGGTTGGGCGCACGCGAGCGTGGCGAGGAAAGAGAGGGAGAGTAAAAGTTTCATCATGGATAAGATTGAATGGGTTGTTTTTAGCGCGTGCGCGGGTTGCGCAGGTAGTAAAACCGCCCGTCTTCCGCGCCGCCAAGGAAATCGGGGATGCCATCGCCGTTGAAGTCCACGGTGGTCGGGCTGACGTCGTGGCCTTCGATGTTCTGCGCGACCAGTGGACCTTCGTCCTTGAAGAGCCACTTGCCGTCGCGCACGCCGACTTGCCGGAGGAAATTCGCGCTCGACGAGTTCAGCAGCAGGTCGAGTTTCCCGTCGCCGTCCCAGTCCACGACGCTGAGTTTGCGCCGGCCGCTCTTGCCGGCGAGGCCTTTGCTCAGGAGCAGCGGCTGGCTGGTCTCGTTGCACAACACGCGTTGGGGCGGGAGCAGCATGAGCTTGCCGTCGCGTTTCACCCGCTCGAAGAAAGCGAGGTAGCCCGCCTGGTCCAGCATCACGAGGTCCATCAAGCCGTCCTTGTTCCAATCCACCGCCACCGGCGTCGTGCGCCATTGTGTGAGCAGCGCCTTGCCCTCGGGGCGGAGCCAGCCGTAGGCGAGTGTCGGCTGCGGGCGGTTCCACTCGACCTCGATGGGCTGCGCGGTGGCGAGCTTCGGCGCGCGGTGCGTGCCCGTGTTTCGATACCACTCCACTTTCCCAAGGATGGAATTGACCACGAGGTCCGGCAAACCGTCGCCGTCCCAATCCGCCACGGTCTGCGTGGTGTAACCCCACTTCGCCTCGCACGGGCCTTGGATGCTGCCGTTGTAGCCGGCCATCGGGCGGATGACTTTGCCGCCCGCCTCGAGCCATTTCGGGGCGGCCCACTTGGGTTTCTCGACGCGCGGGCCGGAGAGGTTTTCGAAGAAGGCGATGTAGCCCGCCGTGTTGCCGCAGATGATGTCGGTGTCGCCGTCGCCATCCCAATCGAAGCCGACCGGCGTGGCGAGCGCGCCGAACTTCACGTCGTCGGCCTCCTGCTGAAAGTAGCGCGGCGGGAGGAATTGCGGCGTGCGATCCGCGGTGAACTTCCCGGTGTTCTCGATGAACGCGACGCGCCCGTCCTCGTCGCCGACAATGAGGTCGAGGTCGCCGTCGCGGTCCCAGTCCATCGCGGTGGGCGTGATCATCTGCAAGTCCATCGTGAGGGGGCGCGGCGAACCGGCGAGCTTCGAGGCCTCCTGCGTCGCGAGCCACGCGGTGGGAAACTGCGGGCCTTCATAATTCGCTGGCAAGGTGAGCCTGCGCCCCGGCGCATACTTCGGGGCGGTGCGCGTGCCGATGTTCTCGAAGTAGGTGAAGCCGTCGAGGAACTCACCGCAGAGCAAATCCAGATCACCGTCGCCATCGAAGTCCGCGCAGTTTGGCGACGGCCAGCCGAAGGTTTCCAGCGGCTTGCCGCTCGCGAGGACTTTCACCGGTTGGTCGTAAGCTGGTTTCTCCGCCGTGCCCGTGCCGCGCGCGAAATAGACAAAGCCGCGCAACGGCGCATTGGTCCACTGGCCGCGCGCGTCGTAGGCGTTGTCCCAGACGTATCCCGTCCAGTCGCCGACGCCGATGAGCAAGTCCTGCGTGCCGTCGCCGTCGTAGTCCACCGAGCGCCACATGTTCGCGCGGACTTTGTTGGGATGCACGTTGGCGGGCAGCGGGAGCTTCACGGAGTGGTCGAGGCCGGTCTGGAGAAAGTCGGGATGCGCATGGCCCGGCGAGAGCACGACGGGTTTTCCGCCGACATGGCTGACCTGCACATTCTGCAAGCCCTTGCTGATGCGGCGGCCGGGTTTGAACACGGGCAGCTTGTTCTTCGCGGTGTCGCCGCTGGTGTTCTCGAAGAAGTAAACGCCGTTGTAGGGTTTGTCCGGGCAATTCACCACGAGGTCGAGGTCGCCATCGCCATCGAAGTCCATCGGCAGCGGCCACGCCCACAGGCCGACGCCGAGGTCCACCACGAGGCCGGGGTGATTGTATTTGAGGCGCTCGAGCTTCGGCGTCTCTGCTGCGGGCGATGGCGTGGTGATAGCCAGCAGGAGGAGAAAACCAAAGAGGATGCAGCGTGCTTGCATATTTGCAGGTGACGGGGAGAGCAAAGCGGAGCGGCAGACGCGGTTCAATCCAAATGGCTCGCAACCGCTTTGCCTTTGCTCGGGTTGCGCGGAGCGTTTGACAAGAGACGCGATGGCGATTTGACTCGGCCATGCTCAAGTTTAGTCGCATGGCGCTGGTGTTCGTCTTGTCCTTGGCCGGCCTTTGTCTGACCGCCGCGCCGCCGAATATCGTGATGATCGTCTCGGACGACCACCACTGGGGCGACTACTCCTTCATGGGACACCCGCATCTTAAGACCCCGCACCTCGACAAGTTGGCGGCGCAAAGCCTCACCTTCACACGGGGCTACGTGCCTTCCAGCCTCTGCTGTCCGAGCCTGGCATCCATGATCACCGGGTTGTATCCACACCAACACAAAGTCACGAGCAACGACCCGCCGCCGGTGCCGGGCATGAAAGGTGCGGAGTTCCAAAAGTCAAAGCAGTTTACCGACGGCCGGGAGCTGATGTCCAAGTTCATCGAGGCCGTCCCGACGCTCCCGCGCGAACTAGCCAAACAAGGTTATCTCAGCCTTCAGACCGGCAAGTGGTGGCAGAAACATTTCAGCCGGGGCGGGTTCACTCACGGCATGACCCAAGGCGGCCGGCACGGCGACGCTGGCCTCGACATCGGCCGCAAGACCATGCAGCCGATTTACGATTTCATCGCCACGGCTCGACAGGAGCAGAAGCCGTTCTTCGTTTGGTATGCGCCGATGATGCCACACGATCCACACACGCCACCACAGCGGTTGCTGGACCGATACAAAGACCAGACCCCCTCACTTCACGTCGCAAAGTACTGGGCGATGGTGGACTGGTTCGATGAAACCTGTGGCGCGCTCCTTGCGCACCTCGATGAGCAGAAGCTCGCGGACAACACCATTGTCGTCTATGTCACCGACAACGGCTGGATCACCAACCCCAACTCGGGCCGCTACGCTCAGAAGTCCAAGCAGTCTCAATATGACGGCGGCCTCCGCACCCCCATCATGGTTCGCTGGCCCGGCAAGGTGAAACCGCAGCGCTCCCCGCATCTGGCCAGCTCGCTTGACCTCATGCCCACATTGCTCGCGGCCGTCGGCCTCAAAGCGACACCGCAAATGCCGGGGTTGAACTTGCTGGATGAGAAGGCCGTCGCCGCGCGCAAGGCCATCTACGGCGAGTGCTTCACGCATAACTTCGTGGACATGCAGGATCCCGCATCGAGCCTCAAGTGGCGCTGGATCATCGAGGGCGATTGGAAGCTCATTGTGCCTGAGAAGCGCAACCAGCCAGACGATGTGGTCGAGCTTTACGACCTCGGCAAGGATCCGCACGAGGTGAGCAATCTTGCCGGGGCCAACGGGGCGCGCGTGGCCCAGCTCACGAAGTTGCTCGACGGCTGGTGGCCGGCGAAGTGAGCGGCCACCGGCGGGGCAAAGTGGCGTTCAATCGTTTCCCTTCTTCTTGGCCTTCGGCGGAGGCGGCGTGTATTCGGGCTTGGCCGGATTGTGAATGGGGTTGGGCGAGGGCATCTGCGCGCCGACTTCCTTGCGCCACGCGTGGAGGCGGTCGCGAAGTTCGGCGACCTTCTGCGGCTGCGCGGCGGCCAGGTCGCGCGTTTCGCTGATGTCCTCGCGAAGGTTGTAAAGCTCCACCCGCATGTCGTTGAAGTGTTCGACGAGCTTGAAGTCGCCGCGCCGGATTGCGCCGTAGGGCATCGCGCCGCCGAGCTGGTAGTGCTGGTGGTGCGGGTAATGCCAGAAGAGGTCGCGCGCGGGCGGCGCGCCCGCGCCGCGCAACAGCGGGACAAGGCTCACGCCATCTCGGCCCGATGCGCCCGTGGCCGAGGTGGCGGCCGGCGGCTTTAGAGCGGCCGCCTCCAGCAGCGTGGGGAACCAGTCCATCGTGATGACCGGCGTGTCGTGCACGCTGCCGGGCTTGGTGATGCCGGGCCAGCGCACGATGGCGGGCACGCGCACTCCGCCCTCGTAGGCGGAGGCCTTGCCGAGACGGAGCGGGGCGTTGGTGGTGACGCCTCGCGTGATGAGGCCGCCGTTGTCTGCGGTGAAGGCGACGAGCGTGCGCTCGGCGAGCTTGAGTTCGTCGAGCTTCGTCAGCACGCGCCCGACGGCGGCGTCGAGGCTCTCGACCATCGCGGCGTAGGCGGGGTTATTGTGCCGCAGGCCGGGCTTGAGTTTTGCCTGATACTTGGCCACGAGGTCGGCGCGGCCCTGAATCGGGGTGTGGACAGCGAAGTGCGGGAGGTAGAGGAAGAACGGCTGGTCGCGCCATTTCTCCATCAGGCCCGCGGCCTCCTCGCCGAGGCGGTCAGTCAGGTAATCGCCGGCGCGACCGTCGGTGATGGTCTTGATGCGCCACGGCGAAAAATAAGTCGGCGGCGAGCCGGCGTTGAGGCCCGCGATGTTCACGTCGAAGCCGTGCTTCTCGGGGTAGAACTCCTCGTTGCCGAGGTGCCACTTGCCGATGCTTGCGGTGCGCCAGCCGGCGGACTGGAAGACCTTCGCGATGGTGGTCTCCGACAGCGGTAGTTGTTTCGACCAGTCGGGCACGAGCAGTTTTGGATTGTCCGGCATGAGGCCGGGAATCCAGTCGGTGATGTGCAGCCGGGCGGGATATTTTCCGGTCATCAACGCGGCGCGGGTGGGCGAGCAGACGGTGCAGGCGGAGTAGTTCTGCGTGAACTTCATGCCCTCGCGCGCGAGGCGGTCGAGGTGCGGTGTCTCATGCAGGTCGCTCCCGAAGCACGCGAGGTCCGTCCAGCCGAGGTCATCGGCGAGGATGAGGACGACGTTGAGCTTGGTAGGCGCAGCTTCAACCTGCGCGCAGAACAACTGCACGGCGCAGAACAGAAAGACGAACCCTAGGCGCATGCAGGCAATTTGCGGATTATGGACAACGGTTTCAAGGCAGGTATGTCGGCCTACGGTATTTCCCTCCGTTGCGTTTTAGCCGGACCAGAGGCATTGTAATTTTACAAAACTGTTAGGGCCTGTTTGTCACCTTGACCATGCGCTCGCTGCTCCGTCGTTCAACCGCGAGCCAAATGCTCGCGTTTGGCTGGTATTACGTTTTGGGCGCCGCTTGCCTGACCGCCGCGCCCGCGCCCAAACTCACACCCGCGCAGTCCGACTTCTTCGAAAAGAAAATCCGACCCGTGCTGGTGAAGGATTGTTACAAGTGCCATTCCGCCGAGGGTGGGCGCATCAAGGGCGGTCTGCGCCTGGACACGCGCGATGGCCTCCTCAAGGGCGGTGAGTCCGGCCCCGCCATCGTCCCTGGTAATCCCGACCGCAGCTTGCTCATCCGCGCCATCCGCTACCGTGACCAGAATCTCCAAATGCCGCCGGACGATAAGAAACTCTCCGCCGCGCAGATTGCCGACCTTGAAGCTTGGGTCCGCCTGGGCGCGCCCGACCCGCGCGCCGACGCGCCGAACAAATACGGCGCGGCTCCTACCGACCCGAAGCAGCACTGGAGCTTCCAGCCCATCTTCAAGCCCATCATCCCTGACTTCCGCAAGGACTGGACACCGCTCGCGCGCAACGCGGTGGACCACTACGTCTTCGCAACGTTGGAAGCGAAGCAACTCGCGCCCTCGCCGCGCGCGGACAAGGTCACGCTCATTCGCCGCGCGACATTTAACCTTACTGGCCTGCCGCCGACATTGCAGGAAGTCGACGACTTTCTCGCAGACGAATCGGAAAAGGCGTTTGAGAAGGTGGTAGACCGCCTGTTGGCTTCACCGCGTTACGGAGAACGATGGGGTCGCCATTGGCTGGATGTGGCCCGTTACGGCGACACCACGGGTCGTCGGGGCGAGACACGCTATCTCCACGCTCACACTTACCGCGACTGGGTCATCAAGGCATTCAACGATGACCTGCCGTTTGACCAGTTCGCGAAACTGCAAATCGCCGCCGACCGCATCGCCAAGGACGATGAGAAGCAGCACCTTGCCGCGCTGGGTTTCATCACGCTGGGTCCACGCCTGAACAACAATGCCGACGACCTGATTGACGACCGCATAGATGTGGTGATGAAGGGCTTCCAAGCTCTGAGCGTGACCTGTGCGCGCTGCCACGACCACAAGTTCGACCCCATCCCGACAAAGGATTACTACGCGCTGCATGGCGTCTTCGCGAGTAGCACGGAGCCGCGCGAGGGCTTCGAGCTGCCGGTCAGCAACGATACGCCGGAGTTCAGGGAATTCCAGAAGGCGCTCGCCGACGCGGAGAACGAGCTAAAGAAGTTCGAGGACGGCCTGCGCGCGCGCGCCCGCGGTGAGCTAATCTTGCGTACCAGTGATTACCTCAAGGCGCTCGCCGACTTCGCCAACCCGACGAACACCGCGACGCTTAACCAGTTTATGCAGCGCCGTAACTTACTGCCGGCTGTGGGTGCCGGTTGGAAGGACGCGCTCGATGCTGCGCAGGCGAAGCATGACCCAGTGCTGTCCATCTGGCATGAATTCGCCCGGTTACCGGCCACCAACTTCCTCCGCTCGGCCACACCCATCTCGTTGCGCCTCCGTAACCCGGCTAGCGGCGACCCCAATAAGCCCGTCAATCCGCTCGTTGCCCGTGCGCTTGGTTCGCCGCCCGGTTCCATCGCGGTCGTCGCGACGAACATGGCGCGGCTGTTTATAGATGCCAACGCCCACTGGGCGCAGGTCGCCAGCCAGCACGCGGCGCGCGTGCGCTCGGGTTCCACTAACGTCCCGCCCGCGCCCACCGGCCTACCCGATGCTGCGCAAGAGCAGATCCGCCGCATCATCCACGACACCAAGTCGCCCGCGCATCTGTTCACCGACGAGAAAGTCGAGGCTGCGCTGCGCCGCCTCCGCGACATGGGTCAGACACGTGACCAACAGCAGCGGCTTGCGCGCGCGGTGGACGACGTGCGCGCCAGCCATCGCGGTGCGCCGCCGCGTGCGGTCGTGCTTTTTGACGGCCAACCGCGTGACAGCTACGTTTACATCAAGGGCAACCGCGGTAGCCGTGGTCCGAACGTTCCGCGTCAGTTCCTCGAAATCTTGTCCGGCGATGGGCGCGAGCCATTCCGCGACGGAAGCGGGCGGTTGGAACTCGCAAATGAAATCGCCTCGCCCGACAACCCGCTTACCGCGCGGGTGATGGTGAACCGGATTTGGCTGCACCAATTCGGCGAGGGCATTGTACGGACGGCGAATGACTTCGGCCTTCGTGCCGAGCCGCCCACGCACCCGGAGTTGCTTGATTACCTCGCGTGGCAGTTCATGGAGCAAGGCTGGTCGGTGAAGAAGCTTCAGAAGTTCATTTTACTTTCCCACACTTGGCAGCAGAGCAGTGAGGACCGGCCGCGCTTTGCGCAGGCGGATCCAGATAACCGGTGGCTCTGGCAGCAGAATCGGCGGCGGCTGGAGTTCGAGGCGTTGCGCGACACCATCCTGCACATTGGCGGGCGGCTGAACTTTAAGATGGGTGGGCCAGGTGAGCGGCTCGACCGGCCTGACAGCGACGGCGAGTATTCTGACCGCCGCAGTGTTTATGGCCTCGTGGATCGTGCGAACCTACCGAACATGCTAGGGGCTTTTGACTTTGCGAATCCTGACATCAGCACCGGGCAGCGCAACCACACCATCGTTCCGCAGCAGGCACTTTTCATGATGAACAGCCCGTTAGTCATTGAGCAGGCGCGCAACACGGTTCAACGTGCCGATTTGAAATCTCTAACTAACGATGCCGAGCGTGTGAAGATGCTTTACCGCCTCATTTATTCGCGCCCGCCCACGGATACGGAGCTGAAGCTGGCGCTATTGTATCTCGCCACCGAGTTGTCCGCTCCCAAGGGACCGCTGCCCGGCCAGCCGCCGTGGGAATACGGCCTTGGCCTCGTGGACTCGCGCACGGCCCGCGTAGGAGCCTTTTGGCCGATGTTCTACGCGCCGCAGTCACGCTTTTATCAAGCTGCGCAACGAATTCCGGACGGGCGCACAGGCTACCTTCACCTCTCCGACAACGGTGGTCATCCCGGCCCGTTGCTGACGCAGTCGGCCATCCGCCGCTGGACCGCGATGGACGATATGTTGGTGAGCATCGAAGGCGCGCTAACGCACACTGGCCAGAACAGCGACGGCGTGCAGGGCCAGATTGTTTACAGCGGGGTAGGTGTGCTCGTGCGTGGCGTGGCCATGCGCAATAGTGTTACGCTCGCTGTCCCGCGTTTGGCGGTGAAGGCCGGCGAAACGATAGACTTTGTGGTGGACTGCCGTGCCAGCGGCGCAAACGACACATTCACGTGGTCGCCGGTGATTGTGGAACTCGCCGCGAAGCAAACGACGGCGACCAGCGCGGTCGCGACCGGCAAGCAGTGGAACGCTCAGCGCGATTTCGCCGCCCCTGTCCGTGGTCTGCGGCTTTACCCGTGGGAGAAGCTCGCGCAAGTGCTTTTGGAAACGAACGAATTGACGTTCCTGAACTAAGGCTGTTGAGATTTTTGCAGCGCTTGGACCGGGCCTTTTGACGGCCACCCCGTGCCGGCGTCGGCGCGTTTAGTAGTTCCGCTTTCGCTTGGATTGTAGCACAGGCGGCGGCTGGTTGGTGGGCATGAGTCCCACCGTCAGCCCGGTTTGCCACCGATGCTCTTGACGATCCAGCACCAGCCCGCGTTGGATCAGTTCCACCTCGTGGTTGAAAGCTAGTAATGTCACCGTGCCCGGCAAATAAGTCGCGTCTTGGAAGCGTAGCTCGCCGAAAGCTGGCTTCACGCCCGGCTCCGTAAACCGGATCTTCTGCGGCGCGTTAGTGAGCGGACAGGTTTCATTCAGGAATTTCACTTTCACGTCGCGCACTCCCAACGCCGGCTGGTTGATGAGGAGGAATGGCGTGCCGTCGGACTCCGCTGCGAACGTTACTTCCCATGGCCCCTTGCGCGCGCGCAGGTGGGTGTCTAGCGCGTAGAGGCCAAAGTAACTTGCCACCGCGAGGACGCCCACGAGAGCAACGTGTTTTAGGATGTTATCTGGCTGCTGCATCGATCTTCAGCGTCTGGCGAGGGCGCGGGCAAGTCAAGCGGAGGGGGCAGACGCGGTCAGCCGCGCTTAATTTATGGCACATGAACCAGGTCAACATTCGGCGTCGCGCTTTCTAGCACTACCGAGCCGTGGCTATCCAGACTCGCTCACGCGCCCGCAGCGACAGAAACACTTACTTTATGTCCGCCAGCCGCTCCTTCCAAATTTTGTGCAGCAGCACAGTGGCGCGCACGTCGCGCAGGCAGTATTCGGCGATTTCTTTATGGCGGCCTTCCTCCATCATGTCCGTCACGTCCATGCCAGTGACGCCGTGGCTTTTCGGCGACTCGATGCCAAAGGCCTTGCAGTAGAAATCTAGGTTGAACTTCCGCGCCGCGCCGTCGCGTCCGCTCACGCCGTAGAAGGTGAACTGCTCGGCGAGGTCGCAGTGCGGGTCGGTGGCGTAGCGGTAACCTAGCCAATCCTTACGCGCGATGGGCACGTTCAGTTGTGCCGAGCGGAGGTACAGGAACGGTACGTCGAAGCCGCGGCCGTTGAAGGTTACGACTTGCTGGTAATGCTTTGCCGCATCCCAAAACGCGGTGAGCAGTTCGTGCTCGTCCGCGCACGGAACAAATTCGACCGGCCCAGCCTCGGCGTCGTCCTCGTAGTCCTCGGCTTGGAAAAGCACCTGCCCGCGCTGCGTGTCGGCGTTCAGCATGGCGATGCACACGACCTGCGCGGTGAACGGCCAGAGGCTGAAGAGATGGGTAATTTCATCGCGCTTTGCCGCCCGCTGCTCCTCCGGCAGCTTCGCCGCCTCGCGGAAGAGGTATTCCTGCTGTGCCTCGTCGAATTGCTCGATGGGCAGCCGCGAGGTTTCGAGGTCAAAGACAAGGGTAGCCATGTGCGCTGGCGAATGTTTTGCTTAAGCGGCAGGAGTGGCAATGGGAAATCTAAAGGGGACTTAAATGCCGAATTGACTTTTCAGCATCAGAAATTTGCAATCACCGGACACGGTAATGAGTTCTTCACTGCCCGCCCGCCATTTCACCAACCCCCGCGCCAAGCATGGCTTTCAGGGGCGCACCTGTTCGTTAACGGGTGTCGGAGCCTACGTGCCGGAGCGGCTGGTGACGAACACCGACTTGGAGAAGGTCGTGGAAACCACGGACGAGTGGATTACTTCGCGCACGGGCATCAAGGCACGGCGGTTCGCCGCGGAAAACGAGTTTTGCTCGGACCTCGCAGCCAAGGCGGCGGAGCGCGCGATGGCGCAAGCCGGCGTCACGGCGGATCAGATTGACCTCATCATTGTCGCTACCATCACGCCGGATATGCCTTTCCCATCCACAGCCTGCTTGGTGCAGCATAAGATTGGAGCGAAACGCGCGGCGGCATTTGACTTGGAGGCGGCTTGCTCGGGTTTCATTTATGCCTTGGAGGTTGGCCAACAGTTCATCATGTCGCGCACCAGCGAGTGTGTGCTGGTGATCGGGGCGGAGAAACTTTCTTCGATCATTGACTGGAAAGACCGCACGACCTGTGTGCTGTTTGGCGATGGCGCGGGCGCGGCGGTGTTGCAACATCGGCCGGAATCGCACGGGCTGCTGACGGCTTGCATGGGCGCAGATGGCGGGAAGGCGGCGCTGCTCTCCCAGCCCGGCGGCGGCTGTCGTTTCCCGGCCACGCGGGACAGCGTGGATCAGCGGCTGCACTTTTTGAAGATGGACGGCAAAGAAGTTTTTAAGAATGCGGTCAACGCCATGTGCACCGCCGCGCGCGAGGCTCTAGCGCGCTGCACACTCACCATTAGCCAGGTCAAGTGCGTCATTCCACACCAAGCCAATCAGCGCATTATCGATGCGGTGGCTGAGCGGTTGGAAGCGAAGCCCGAGCAAATGTTCATGAACTTGGACAAATACGGAAACACCTCAGCGGCCTCCGTGGCCATCGCGCTGGAAGAGGTGGTGAGCATGGGTAAAATCCAGCGTGGAGACCTCGTTTTACTCGTAGTTTTTGGCGCGGGTCTAACTTGGGGTGCGGCGGTGATAGAATGGTAGAATTAAGCAATGAAACGCCCCATCTTCTTCAAGATTCTCGCATGCAGTATTGCGACCGTCATTCTTTGCGCTGCCTCCCCGGCTGGGGCCGCCTTTACAACCGCTAAGAAGGCAAATATTGATGCCGCCAGCCCTGCCAACCCAGCTCATGTTGTAGCTATCATGGTGAAGAATGCCGCCGCCTAAGCTAAGTCGCTTGGAGGTGCCAATCGTCCCGGTTGTGACCATGACTGGATTCAAACCATCACCCGAGGCCTAAGACTTAACCTTGGCGACGCTACTCAGCGGCAGTCAGCTTATATCTTTGTCAACTACGCTTTCTCTAAAAGCACTTGCCAAAGATCATGGTTCAGCTTGTAAAAACCTTGCCACAGCTGAGCACCTACGCCTCCTTGGCTTGGGAATCCCATCCACTTTAAAAAGGTTTTTCTGCACGGAAAACAACAGAGAAGTGCGCATCAACAGATGCGTTTCTAGAATCTCTAAAATTTGCTTGCCAGCAGCATGGGTTCCAATCCGGCGGAACTTGCGGCTGGGTAGTGGCCCAAGAAACTCATCCAAGAAGCCACCGCGAAGTTTGACCGCGTGGTGCTCGACACCGCGCCCATCAATGCCGTGAGCGACACGCTCATGATTGCCCACGAGGCTCAGACCATCTGCATGGTCATGCGCGCCCGCAAGACCCCCGGGC
>Ga0194129_10001069_pt1 | contig 47390 bp, 40 predicted proteins | sample TA2KigCa35mmetaG_FD_150862 | JGI IMG/M metagenome (GOLD analysis project Ga0194129, IMG submission 150862) | Freshwater microbial communities from Lake Tanganyika, Tanzania - TA2015038 Kigoma Deep Cast 35m | ecosystem: Environmental > Aquatic > Freshwater > Lake | place: Tanzania: Lake...
ACGCGTCTCTCGGGGGCGAACGGCGCGGCGCGGGGCCTCGTGCCACGGCGGCTCCGTACGATGAGCGGCACGGCGCGGTCGTAGAGCCAGGGCCCGCCGTGATTGCAGCCGTCGCCCTCGACGTAACCGGTGTCGACGAAGCTCCCGGCCGCGGGCGCGAAGAACACGTCCCCGCCCTCGGTGCCCGCGATCGAACGACACGCGAGCGCGGCGAGCGACTCGTCGTGCGCAGCGGGACAAGTTGTCGGCATACGCCGTACGTCCTCTGCAAAAGCGATCCCCGGGGTCGCGCGGAGCGCAGCGACCGTCGTCACGAGCACGCGCTCGAGGAGCTCGGGTCGGTGGCGCGCCTCGGCGCTGAGGAGCACGAAGGGCTCGAGCACGCCCTCGATCCAGCGCCCCTCGCCGACGGCGCGGTCGACCGCGCGGTCGAGCGACGCCGCGAGCTCGCGGTCGACGAGGCGCGAGCCAGGTCGACAGGGGCGCTCGAAGCGATCGACGGCGCCGGCGCACGGGCGGGCGGCAACGGCCTCGGGCGTGCGTGGGCCGCCGTGATCCGCGGAGAGCACCACCGCGTAGCCCTCCGGGCCAACCGCGCGCTCGAGGTGCTCGAGGAGCCCCGCGAGCGCCGCGTCGAGGCGAAAGAGCTCGTCCCAGGCCTCCGGCGCGTCGGGCCCGAAGACGTGCGCGACGTAGTCGTGCGTCGAGAGCGACAGCGAGAGGAGACGCGGGCCTACGGTCCGCGCCGCCTCGTCGATGGCCGCGTGCGCGAGCGCGACCAGCATGGTCTCCGAGAACGGCGTCGCGACGAAGGCCTTCGACGGGCGCGCGGCAGCGGCCACGTCGTGCGGGAAGAAGCGCCCGAGCCCGTGGAAGTCGCCTTGACCAAGATCAACCTCCAACGCGGCGCCGCCGAGGCGGTCCGCGAGCCAGCGCGGGTCGGCGGGGACCCACGGCGCGCGTCGATACGCCGCTCCGGCCCCGGGCTCGCAGAACGGTCGCGCCCACGGCGGCACCGCGGCGACGAGCGCCGACGACGAGACGAAGGCGTCGCGCGCCGAGTCGAACCAGAGCGTCGCGGTCGGCGAGCGGCCACCGCCGAAGAGCGCGCCGCGATCCTTTAGTGAGAGCGCGGCGACGAACGCCGTCGGGTGACGGGCTCGGAGCGCGTCCGCGAGGGTGGGGACGCGCAGCGAGGCGAGGCTCGGCGCGCTCGCTCCCTCGACCGGTGACGGGCCGAGCAAGCGCGCCGACGGATCGTTGAGCGAGCTCTCGAAGGCGCCGCCCTTGGCGAGCCGCCCGTTCGAGGTCACGCCCGAGTCGTGGGGCGAGGCGCCCGAGAAGAGCGCCGCGTGCCCGGGCGCGGTCGCGTTGTGGGCGTGGCGAAAGCGGAGCTCGACGGCCGCGTCCGCCTCGTCGAGGAGCCGCGCGAAGCCGCCCGTTCGCGGAAGCGTGGGCGCGCGCTCGAGGAGGAGCCACAGCGGCAGCTGATCGACGACGAGCGCGACGACGAGGCGCGGCGCAGGCGGGGCCGACGGCGGCGCGCTCGGGTGCGAGGCGGCGGGACTCGACGGGGACTCGTGCGGCGCGCACGCGACGGACCAGACGGCGAGCGACAGCGCCAGCGCGCGCGGGAGGATGAAGCTCATGCGCACGGGTGTAGCGCGAGTGGTCGCTCCCCGCGGAAACGATCGTGTGTCGTAGACGTTCGCACGTCAGCCTCGCGATGGCGGCGTCACTTCGACTAGCCTCGGCCTCGCCGTGTCCGAGGATCCCGCCGCGCCTCCTGCGTCCGTGCGCTCACGCGTGGCGCTCGCGGGGCTGTGGGGCACGCTCGCGCTCGTGGGCTTCGCGGCGATCGTGCTCGGCTACCGCGAGTTCCTGTTCTCGACGGACGACGCATACATCTCGTTCCGCTACGTGCGGAACCTGCTCGACGGGCACGGCCTCGTGTGGAACCCGGCACCATTCCATCGCGTCGACGGCTACACGAGCTTCGGCTGGGTCGTCTTGCTCGCCGCCGCCTCGAAGGTCACGGGACGGATGCCCCCGGACGTCTGCCACCCGCTGACGCTGGGCTTGACGCTGATCACGTGGCCGCTCTTCCTCGCGCTCGCGTGGAAGCTCGTGGGGCGCGGGCTCGAGGGGCGCCACGACACGCGGCTCGGCGCGAGGGGCAGGGTCGGCCTCGTCGCGCTCGCGGCGCTTGGGCTCGTCACCAATCGGACGTTCCTCACCTGGACGAGCTCGGGCCTCGAGGCCGCGATGTTCACTTGCGTCGTCACCGGGTGGGCGCTCGCCCTCATCGCGCGACGCCGTCGCTGGTCGCCCGCGCTCGTCGGCGCCCTCGCCGCGCTGTCGCGTCCGGAGGGCCTGCTCGTCTGGGCGCTGACGCTCGGCTGGCTCGGATGGAAGCTCACGCTCGTCGGGGTCGAGGCATGGCGTGCGCGCCGCGCTCGCTCCTCGGTCTCGCTCGCGACAAACGACGCCCCGCAAACGGAGGGCGCCCGTGACGGGCGGCGGCGGGAGGTTTGGCGGCTCCTCGTCGCCGGCCTCTCCGCCCTCGTGCCGGTGCTCGCGCACGCGCTCTGGCACAGGGCGACGTACGGCGCGTGGTTGCCGAACACGTACTACGCCAAGGTCGCGCGCCCCGAGTGGCGGCTCGGCCTGCGCTACGTCGCGAGCTTCCTCATCGAGTACTCGGCGTGGCCCGGGGTGCTGGTGCTCGTCGGGCTCGGGCTGCGAGCCGCCGTGCGGCGTCGGCTGTCGAGCGAGGCGCTCGCGGTGAGCGCGTTCGCCGTCGGGCTCATGACGTACTACGGCCTCATCGCGGGTGGCGACCACTTCGAGTTCAAGGTGTTCCACACGCTGGTGCCGCTCTACTGGGCCGCGGTCGCGTGGGCGCTTGCGTCAGGCTGGGGGGCGACGCGTCGACGGCGCGGCCTCACGCTCGCCGGGGCGTCGCTCGCCGTCCTCGCGAGCTGGCCGCTCGCCTGGGGCCATCACCTCGCGACCCGCGGGCTCTCGACGCGGGGCGACACCTTCAAGCTGAGGCACGCGATGGCGCCGCACGCGCCGGCGTTGCTGCGCGGCTACGTCGGGCTCTACGATTCGATGCAGTCGACGCTGATCGACCGCTTCTACGGCATGAGACACCGCGAGCACGCGGCGTTCTTCGAGTGGAAGAAGAGGGAGATCCCCGACGAGGCCCCGAAGCCCTTCGACGCCTCGAACCCCGACGTCGCGCTGGTGGGCGAGGTCGGCTTGCTCGGCTACCGCTTCCCCTCGGTCGCGGTGATCGACGTGTTCGGTCTCAACGATCGCTTCATCGCGCGCTACCGTCGCTCGCAGCGGCGCAACGAGCGCGTGGGGCACGAGGGGGTGCCGCCACCGGGTTACCTCGAGGCCTTCGACGCGAACGTCGTGATCGAGCGGAACCGCGTGAAGCGTCGGCCGCACAAGAGGCCACTCACGCCCGAGCGGGTGAAGGCGATCGAGGGCAAGGCCGCGCGGCATGTCCTCGCGCGGCCGTGAGCCCCTCGCGATCGACAGCCGGGGAGCGCTGGCGCGATGCGGCGGGCCGCGGGGCTGCAACAGGCAGCCTCGCGGCGACCTCGGTCGGGGCGACCCGTTTCCACGGCATCCCCACCGGGTACGTCCCAATCCGTTCTGCAACGTCCGGCAAGCCCTCGGCCCCCCGGAGGGGGAACGAACGGATTTGCAGCAAATTCGGCGGAGGAGAAGGGATTCGAACCCCTGGTTGAGTTACCCCAACGGCGGTTTTCAAAACCGCTGCCTTCAACCACTCGGCCACTCCTCCAATGGTTTTTGATTCTTGCTGTTTGGCGCCGTCTTGCGCGAGCGAAAATTCTCCGTTGAGGCAGGTTATCGGGCCGTTTGAGGCCGCTTTCGATGCCGCCTTGCGCTCGAGGATCTCGGGCAGCGCATCGGCAAGCGAGCCTCGCGCGCGCCTGAAAGTTCCCCTCGTTTGACGGTGGCGCGGTTCGCGCGTTCCATTTGGTGCCCGGCGAGACAGTAATCCTCGCATGCCCGAGCTGGTCAAGCAGCAATCGGCGAAGCCCGCGGTCGACTCGCGGCGGGACCACGAGATCACGCCTTCGCAGTTCGCGGAGGACTTTCATGCGCCGCGCATGTTCTCGGTGGCGACCGGGGTGGTCGGCGTCCTTCACGCGGCGGCGGCGTCCACCCACACCATCGGGCTGGGTCGTGCGGTGGCGACGGCGCGCCTTCGTCATCGTCTGGCGAGCCGAAGCGCGCGACCAAGCAGGTAGACCACCTGCTGAGCAGCGCGCGGCCGTGCGCGGCCACGGCGCTCACACCCCGAGCGGCGCGACGACGTCCTCGGCGCACGACGCGGTGACGGCGCGGCGAAGCCAGCGGTCGATGACGGCGAGATCGGTCGTCTCGCGCCTCGTCGAGCGCTCGTTTGAGGAGCGCCTGCGCGAGGGCTCCTACCGTCACCGTCCCACGCGACAGCTCGCTCTCGCGCTCCAGTTGCGCCTCGCGCTCCGCCGCCAAGGCCGGCACGGCTCGCCGCGTTCGGCGCCCCCCTCGGGCCTCGCGTCCGCCGATGCCAAGCAGCTGTTTTCCGCGTTCACTTGTCCTTGCCGGCGTTCACGACGAGGCAAGGAACGTCATGGCACATGAGCCTCTTCTCCTCGTGTGGTCTTACGATTGCACGTGAGGTGACAGTGGGAGAATTCTCCATCCTTCTGGTCGCGTCGACGTTCGCGTGCGCCAACGCGGAACCGAGCCCGCTCGCTCCGAACAAACCTGCGCCGCCGGCGAGCGCTGCCGACTCCGCAACGCAGGCCACGGCTCCCTCCTCTGGCGCGACGGAAGCACTGGTGACGAAGGAAAAACGGCCTCTGTCCACCTATCTCACAGGGGCCGTCACGGCGTCGATCTCGCGGATGGTCCCGGATCCCAGCGGCGGGTTCACAACCACGGCACCCTCGACGCTCGATGAGCGGGCCACCAAGGCGTTTCTTAGCACACTGGACCTTTCTCAGAAGGCGGACGGCCCACTCGTCAGGTGTCCCAGCGATACGCACGTGGAATTTCGCGACGCCGGCGGCAAGGCGCTTGGCACCATCGGCTTCTGTGGCCCCGCAGCGCGCTTCGACGCGCCGGACGGTTCGATCGGCGGGAGACGAGCGAGCAGACCCTGACGTGCGGAACACCGTGGCCGGGCGCTCGCCCGCGACGGCCCGGATCGAGTCGAGGGACGTACGGTCCGCGCCGTCACAACCTCCGTCCTTCGTCTCGGCCTCGCCCAGAATGAGCGGAAGTCGAGCCGGGGCAGACCCTGCTCGAAGGCATGACACTCGAACAGCCGAGCCTCGGAGATGCTCCCCGCGTGGCGTCCCGGCCGACGCCCCGGCGCGGCGCCCACGGCTCGACGGGGAATTCCCCGAGGGTGTTGTCGCGCCTTCCGGTGATGGCCACGGGCGTAGCGCTGCCGAATCGCGGCGAAACGCTACCGCGCTCATCGGCACCTCGGCGCGCTGGGCCAGCGGGTCCGCCGGTGCCCGCGGTGGCTCGACTTCGCGTGCTCGCTCCCGCATCATGACCCCGAAGACGATCCTGGGCGGGCTCGGGGTTGAGCAGTACGCCGGTGTGACCGCGGCTCTCGCGGAGGGATTCGCACTCGACCAGATCCTCGCGAACGAACAGCTCGACCCGGCGTTGTGGCACGCGACCGATTCGGCGTGGAAGCGGCAATTGGCGATCGACGGCGCGCAAGGAGGATCGCTGTTCAATGCCTATCGCGCCAAGCGTGAGGTCGCCGAGGATTGTCTGGCGCGCAAAGTTGCGCCGCTCGAAGAAGATCTTGCGGCATGGCTTAGCTTTCTCGATGCGCGGGCGAAGAGCCCGGAGCCAGACGCGATGCTCAGTCGGTCTGGCCTCAACACCAACGACCTGTCACGCCTCAAGCGCCGCTGGTCCAAGCGGATGGAGGAAGACCGCGCACGAGCGGTCGAGGCGGCGAAGCTCGCGGCCCAAGGCGAAAAACCGATGCCGACCATCACGGTTGCGGCGGCGATGCTGCGGCCGTTCCCGTGGTCGAAGCGCGGAGAGGTCAAGGCGGCGGTCGCGCAGGCGCCGGTCGCCGTAGATGTACCCGTCGACGTGTCGCTCGACCAATACGCGCGCATGTGCGCGGAGCTCGCGCTGGTTTCTGGCAGCCCGATCGACGAGGTGCGGCTTCTCGAACGGCACGGAATGAATGCCGCGTCGTACGCGGCGGTCGACAGCCAATGGCAAGTTGCGCTGGCTTCCAATTCCGAGCTGGCCGCGGATCACCGCAGGCTCGTCGCACACCATCGAGTGCGCCTGGAAGCCGCAGCAAAACCGGTCGCGCAGCAACCCGACGGGCTCGGTGCGGCCGCGCCGTATGACACGGATCGTGCTGCCGCCGAAGCGCCGGCGCCTGCCGCCGACGCGCGCAACATCAAGGAAACGGCGCTGCTCGCCGCGGCGTTCATCCCGGCCCTCGCCGCCGAAGACGCGCTCCCGTTTGGATGGAGAAGGGAGGACGCGAGTGGCTCGAACGTGGGAGAGAAGGCGCTCGTCGGCGCGCTCACCCCGAAGAACGTGTTGCCGTTTTCCGGCGATGCGCCAGCGACTCCGGCGGCTGCCACGCACGCGCCCGCCGATCACGCGATGCGAGGCGGGACGGCCCAGGTCGATTCAAACGTCATCCGCGAAATCTCCGAGGTGCTGCCGTTCGGTTCACGGCGGCGCGCGCCCGATTTCGCCCACTGGGCCATCGAGAATTATGCATCGCTCTGCGCCGAGTGCGCGGTCCGACCGCACGAGCGCCCCCAGATCCACGCGCGCTATCACATCACCGATGATGCCGAGCGCGCCACGCTCGACGCGTACTGGGAAGACAAGTTGGCCAAGGATGTGGCGCTGGCGCGGCGCTTCCGCGAGCTCATGGTGCAGGCCGGTGATTGGCTCCGACCGCCGAGCTCGCGATGATGCCAGGAACGGACCTGCCCGCCGCGCCATCAAACGGTTCACCGCGTTCGACCGCCTCGGCGGCACGGCGAGCTGTTTTCAAAGCCGCCGCCCTCAGCCACTCGGCCAGTCGGCCACTCCTCCGGGCGAGGTGGTTCAAGCGGCGTTCGCCCGTTGATGGAAGAGCAGTGACGCCGTCTTCGCGGTCGACCCGCCGAACGCTGTCGACGGAGACGCCGACGCGACCCGCGACGTCACGCGCGGAGAACCTGGATTTCGCGGCGAACCAGCAGCGGGAGCATCTCCGCAATCTGCTGCCCGGACCCACGGGTTCGCCCCATTTCGACTGCTTCTATCACGCCTTCTCTCCGCCCCTGGGAGACGCCGATTTTCTGGAACGAAGCGCCGCAGCGTTTCGGGAACCATCAACTCGGTCCGCCACCAGCTCGACGTTCATCGCTTCAATCTTGCGGACCTTCCGCGCTGGGACAGGCTCTTCGGCACGCACCAAGACGGCGACAGCTTTGCTCCGGAGCGTGGCTTCGCTCGCGAGAACGAACACCTCCTTCGTCACATTCTGCTTCGGGAGGTGTCTCGGCGAGGTGAAAAGGGCAAGCGTATGAGGCTGGCCTCTACTCCCTCGGACTTGAACCCGTTGCGCCGCTTGTTCGGGAACTGGCGGAGAGGGCGGGATTCGAACCCGCGGTAGGTTTTACCCTACGCACGCTTAGCAAGCGTGTGCCTTCAGCCACTCGGCCACCTCTCCAGGGCGTGACTGGCGGCGGAAGATGCCCGACCTCGGTCAGGTTTGCAAGCGATCTCCCGCCGCGCTCGGGTCAGCGGAGCAGGTCGTCGACCCAGCGCTTCGCGTGGTCGCAGCTCGCGCCACGCGCGCGGCTCGCCTTGCCGGCCGAGTCGCGCGCGAGCGGCCCGGCGACGAGCGCCACCTCCCGCCCGCGGCGGCGCCACGCGAGGGGGCCGAGGACACCTCGATCGCGGCACGCGGGGTGGCGCTTGGCCACGAGGCGCTCGAGCTCGACGGCGTCGACCTCGGAGTCGAAGACGAGCCGCCACGCGAGCGCGACCTCGCGTCGAGCGCCGTCGCTCCTGGAGACCAAGACGTAGCGATCGCCGCCCCAGCCGGCGGCGGCTGCAGCCGCTTCGGGAGGCGAGGACCACGGCTCGAGGACGATGCGCAACCCTTGCTCTCCGACGACGTCCGAGTCGAGGATCCGGGCCTCGACACCGAAAGGCGCGCTCGTCGGCTCGGCCACCTCGAGCGGCGCCTCGCGCGCGTCGTACTTGTCGAGGTGGAGCAGCTGCTCGGTCGAGCGCGGCGGATCGCGCCACGCGCGGTTCACCTCCGACCAACCTCCGCGAGCGCGCAAGGCCTCCACGAAGCGATAGCCGTCGACATAGGGCGCGATGAGCGAGGCTTGGAGCGCAGGAGGCGTGTTGAGCCCGGTGCTCGAGAGCGCGACCGAGGCGGCCAAGGAACGGCGCAGCGTCTCGACGGAGAGCGCGCCGTCGGGGAGGTGCGAGAACATCGCGCTCGTCGCGTCGCCCTCAGCGAACGCGCCGACCGCGGCGGCGGCGTCCACTTGGCCACGGCGATAGGTGAGCCGCGCGCCGAGATCGAAGTGCTGGTCTTGCAACGCATGCACGAGCTCGTGCGCGAGGGTTGGTGCGCGCGCGACGTCGTCGAGATCGTCGAGCAGGTAGAGCTTATCGTCGTCGGGATCGTAGAAGCCCGCCACGTTCTCGCGCACCTGCGCGAACATCCCCTCGACGAAGCGGTAGTCGGGATCGCTCAGCTCGAGCAGCGCGAAGAGCTCTCCCTGCGCCTCCAAGAACTCCCGCGGCAAGTCTCGCTCGGTCTTCTGGACGATGAGCTCGATCCCACGGGCACGCGACACCACCTCGCTCGCGACGGGTCGCACCACCTCGAGCTCGTGGCGCGCGGCGACGTCGGCGAGCACGGCGGGCGCCTCTCGCACTTCGCGCTTCGAAGGCTTGAGCGAGACGGGCGGCGGCGATCCGTCCGCGCGCTCGACCGACTCGGTGGCCGGTATCCTCGCGGTCGCGACCTTCGGCGTGACGGGCGCCTCCGCCGCGGTCGGAGCTTGGCCACCGCACGCGGCGGCGAGCACCGAGACGACCGCCGCAGAGCACCCGGCGAGCAGCGACGCTCGGGAGGCCGTCATGGCGTCGCGTCGGCCGCTCCGCGGATCGCGTCCATCGCGGCGCGGTAGAGGGAGATCCGCTCGTCGAGGGTCGCCTCGCTGCGCTTGTTCGCCCCGAACACGGCAGAGCCCGCGACCAGCACCTCGGCGCCGGCCTTACGCGCCGCACCCGCCGTCTCGCGCGTGATCCCGCCATCGATTTCGAGCGTGACCGCGAGCCCGCGCCGCGCGACCTCGTCCCTCAACCAGCGGAGCTTCGGGAGCACCTGCGGCAAGAACGACTGGCCGCCGAAGCCGGGGTTGACACTCATGATCAAGATCAAGTCCGCGTCGTCGAGCACGTAGCGCAGCGTGTCCTCGGGGGTGTGAGGGTTCAAGACGACGCCGGCCTTCGCACCCAAGGCGCGGATCGCGCGGAGGGTTCGCTGTAGGTGCGGCGACGCCTCGAGGTGCACGCTGACGAGATCGGCGCCTGCGGCGACGAAGTCCTCGAGGTAGCGCTCCGGCTCGACCATCATCAGATGCACGTCGACCGGAAGGCGCGTCGCGGCGCGGACGGCGCGCACGATCGGCGGGCCGAGCGTGAGGTTCGGGACGAAGCGGCCGTCCATCACGTCGACGTGGATCCAATCGGCTCCCGCGCGCTCGGCTGCTTCGACGTCGAGCGCAAGGCGACCGAAGTCGGCGGAGAGAATGGACGGAGCGATGCGCGTCATCGGCATGCCGCCTCTCTACAACGAATCGCGCGGGGCTTGGGCCCCGGTCTTGGCCGCTCGAGCGAGCGCGCGCCGGTCGGGAATGGGTGCCGTGGCTCGCGTTGCGGGGTGGGTCGGCCGTAGGCGCTTGGTGGGTCCGGCGACGCGTGCTAGACGGGCCACGCCCGAGGGGAGTCATGAGCGACGAGGCGTTGCGTACCAGGCCCATGGAGAAGGGGGACTTCGATCACCTGGTGCGGGTGATCGACAAATGGTGGGGCGGTCCCACGACGGCTCTCGCTCATCCGCTGTTTTTTTACGAGCTCGGGCAGCTCGCGCGGGTCGTCGTCTCCGGCGAGCGTGTCGTCGGCTTCTTGTTTGGCTTCATCGCGCCGACGGGGCCGGTCGGGTACGTGCACCTCGTGGGCATCGACCCGGAGTACCGACGGCGGCAGGTGGGCTCGCTCCTCTATCGCTCGTTCGAGGCGGCGTGCCGGGAGGCCGGCTGCGTCGGTCTCAAGGCCATCACGACGATGGGCGACGAGGGGTCGTTGCGCTTTCACGAGTCGCAGGGCTGGCGCGTCGAGACGGTGGAGAACTACGCAGGCCCGGACCGCTCGCGCTTCGTCTTCACCAAGGCGCTCGCCGGAACGTGAGCGCCCCCTCGGTCGAGGAGCTCGGACGCGTCCCGCTCTTCGCGGCGCTCGACGCGCGGGCGCTCGAGGGCCTCGCGCAGCGCTTGAGCGTGCGCTCGTTCGAGGCCGGGGAGCGTCTCTTCGGGGTCGGCGACGCGAGCCAGGAGATCCTGATCGTGCTCGACGGGGAGATCGAGCTGTTTCGGCACGACGGGGAGGGCCGGAGGAGGCGGCTCGGGCGGCGCGGTCCGAGCGACTGGTTCGGCGAGGTTGGATTGATCGCCATCAAGTCGAGGGCCATCGAGGCTTGGTCGCAGACGAGGGCCCGCGTGCTCGTGCTGCCGGCGCGGGAGCTGCTCGAGCTCTACCGTCGCGACATGCGCGCGTACGCACTCGTCACGATGAACCTCGCGCGGGAGCTCGCACGTAAGCTCGAGTCGGTCGAGGAGCGGTGGGTCGATGGGCGCGCGCCCCTCGAGGATTTGACCTGAGCTCCGCGCCGAGGGGGGAACGCGACCCTCATGGGTGGGGGGTTGCGGCCGGGTTGCGGTAGGGGCGAGCCCTTGGTCACTCGTTGCGGGCGGCCGGGGCGCTGCCGCGCGTCATCACGCGGCACATCGAGGCAGGTCCCTTTGGGCCTTGGGCGTACATGGCGACGTGGCCCTTGTCCGAGCGCGCGCGCACGTAGATCGAGCCGCCGTTGGCCGGCATCGGAACGATGGCGCCAAGGGCTTGGGGCCTGTCGGAGGGAAGCTCCTCGATGACGATGATGGTGTCGCCGTTGACCTGGTCGACGGCGTAGATCGAGGGTCGGCGGACGCGGTCCGTCGGTGCGCCGCAGGTCGAGCCGTCGGTCCGTGCCGCGAAGGCGATCTGGTCGGGTGCCAGGGGGGGCACGTCGGCGACCCAGCGGAAGCGTGGGTCGGTCGCGGCGCCGGCCGCTACGTCGAGGCAGGTGCACCGGGCGGTCGGGGCGGCCCGCAGAGAGAGGGAGAGGTCGTGGCGGACTCCGCGAAGGGCTACGTTGTCCTTCGGGGCCTCATCGCGTTTGACCGTGAAGAGGGACTCGACCTCGCGCCAGGGCTGCTGTTCGGAGTCGGTCTTATGGACCCAGTCCTTGTCGACGAGATCGTCCTTCTTGGCGCAGCCGGGCATGAGGGCGAGGCTGGCGGCGACGGGGAAGGCAAACGGCACGCGTTTCACGGGGTCAGTCTCCCAGAGGCGGGCGAGACGGCCAAGTTCGGAGCATCCAAGGGGGAACTGGGCTGCGGGCGGCGCGGTTTCTGGGGGGTGCCGAGGGGCTCGGGGCGGGTTTGGATTCCGTCCTTTGGGGGTTGGGGTCGAGGCGGGGTCGCGGGCTGGGGATGTTTCCCGTGAAACGTTTGGGGAGGCCCTGCTGAGCCCTTTGCGGTCGGGGCGGGTGACGGGGCGGGGCAGGGCTCCGAGCAGCCGCCGCGCCTCGGGTGAGAGCACCCCCTGCTCGTCCCTTCGCGACGGCAGGTGCACCGGCTGACACGGGCGATCGGGCGTCGGGAGGCGCCGGGGGGCCGGAGGGGTCGGTGGCCGTTCGCTGCGCGGGGTGGCGGGGTTACCCGGTTTCGTTGGGGGGTGGGCGTTGGGCGCCGGGCGCCCCGCGCTTTGGGGGCCCGGAGCGGCGGCCGCTCCGTGAGGGGTGCGCCGGGCGCGAGGCCGCCAGGGGCACGTCGCAGGCTGTGCGACGGTGAGCTTCGGGACTGGGAGGTTTCCCGTTTTTCCCGTCGACAATGGGGGGGCCGGAGCGGGCTTCGCAGGGGCCGGGTCTCCGGGGCCTCCTGGCGGTGGTCCTTGCGGGGTTCAGGGGAGGCTGGTGGAAACGGCCGCGCGGCGGGGTGCGGCGGGGCACGCCAAAGGGCCGAGTCGCCCTCGCGGGCCCGAGCCCTTCGTGCGGTTGGGGTGCGGAGCCGGAGGAGTCGAGCGCTCGAGGTGCCTGGGGGCTCACCCTGTCGCCCCGCGGGTCTGAGGGGCGGAGACGAGGGAGCAAGCCCGCCTGAGGGCTGGGAGCATCTGCGGTGAAGCGAGCGCGGGCGCACGGGCTCGTCGCGTGCCCCTCCGAGGGGCCTCGATGTTTCACGGGAAACACCGAGGAAGGCACCCGCCGCCCACTTGCCCCAACCTCTCGGCGCCACCGAGCCGGATGTTTCACGGGAAACGTCCCGGTCATGCGGCCACCCTCCCCGCGAAGGCCGTCGAGCGAGCGCCCGCCTTGAACAACCCCGACGAGTCCCCCGCAGCCGAACCCCGACCCGGCGCCGCCTCGGCCGCCGCCGTCCTGTCAGGCCCGGCCGCTCAACCGCCGCCGCCCACTCCGTCCCGCGTGAGCGCCAGGTACGCCGCGTTGAGCTCCGCGGTCCGCTTCTCCGCGAGCCGCTGGATCTCCGGCGCCGCGCCCGCCACCCGGTCAGGATGGTACTCGCGCACTTTGGCGTGGTACGCGCGCCGGACCTCCTCGCGACTCGCGCCCTCCGGCACGCCGAGCACCTCCTCGGGCGAACGGGCCACGGCGGGAGCCGCACCCCGCCCACGTGAGCCCGGACCGCCCGCGGCGCGCCCCCTTCCGTCCGGCCTCCGTCGACCCCCTCCCCCTAGCCGAGGCCCGAGGCGCACCCGACGGTACCCCCAAACCAGGAGCGCGACAAACCCGAAGAGGAGGAGCTTGGCTGCCACGATGCCACCACGAACCCGTCATCCACGTAACGCGCGACTCGCAGCCCGCCGACTTGGCACATGGCACATTTACGCGCACCTCGGCAAGCTTCGGCTCGTGGCACAAGGCCCCATGACGCCCACGCGCTCCCGCCCAATCTCCTCCGCGACGAGCCTCGTCATCGCGAAGGCCCCTTGCCCAGTCCCCCGCTCGACGGCGACCCGTCCCCGGCCAGCGCCTCGTCGGCGAGCGTCGCCGTCGCGCGCCCTTCGGCCTCAAGCCCGGAGGCGAGGTGGCTCGGGAGCGCGAGGTTCACGGCCGTGTCCTCGGGATCCGGTCTGGCCCGCTCGACCCCGGGCGTGGGGATTGTCCACTCGAAGGGATGCTCCTCGCCCCCTGCAGCGTTGTAAGCCTCGCCCTCCATCGATGCTCGCAAGGCCACCACGTCGATGTTCTTGAGGGTGTCCGGATAGGCCTGGGCCCCTCGCTGCGGCGCACCGCTCGAACTCACGCGACTGCGAAGCGTGGGCTCGCCCGCCACGTCGATCACCGTGCGGAGCAGCGGGTCGTCGACCGCGCCGGTGGGCGCGAGATCCACGTCGGTCTGCAAGAGCGGATCGTCGGTGCTGCCGCGCGCCCCAAAACCCGACGGTGTCACGCCGACCGGCGCAACCCCGAGCAGCTCCCGCGCCTCCGCCGGGAGCGACTCGAGCAGCGTCGGGCTCGCGGCGAGCCGCGCCTCGACCTCGGTCCAGTTGGTCGGCACCCCATCGAGCTCGAACCCCGCGATCCCCCGCAGCCGAGCGAGCTCCGCGGCACCCCCGAGCCTCACCACCCCTCGAAACGTCATCGTCGCCTCGAGCGTGTCCGCGTCGATGGCGAGCCCGTCGACGACCATGGCGACGAGAACTCCTGGCCCCCCGGTTGTCGGGACGAGCCGCGCGAAGGCACGCAGCGCTGGCAAACGCGACTGAATCCGCGCCCACTCCGGGTGCACGCCGTCGAGGACCACCCACTCGTCGCCGTCGAGGCGCTCGAGCTGCTGATCGAGGGGCGCCGCCTGAAAGTAGCTCCAGTCGAGCGCGCTCCCGACGCTCGGAACGAGCCGCTCGAGATCGCGGCGCTGCTCGCTCGAGACGAACTGCCGGCGAGCCCTCCAGTAGCGCGAGATCGGCCCGAAGCCGGCGACGGCGCCGGGGCGCGAGGGCTCGACCAAGTTCGGCGGCCGCGAGCGCCCGTTGAGGCCCGTCCCCACCGGGTTCGGATCGTGCCCCGGACCACCGAGGGCGCGCTCGTAGACGAGCGGCAACCGGTCGAACGGGCTTGGCACCGCTGCGGCATCGACCCGATCGCCGTAGGCATGGATCACCTTGTCGAGGATCGCGGTCCCGCTTCGAAGCAGCGCGAACCGCACGGCGACGGCCTGCGCCGGCTGCGCCCGTGGAGCCGCCGCATGCCCGGTCAGCGTGACGTCGACCTGGGGCCGGAACGGCACGACCTCGGCAGCGACCGCGAGGCTCCTCGTCGCGTCGTCCCCGTGATGCCGATCGGACTCGACGAGCGGCGTCGGCTCAAGGACACGCATCGTGCGCTCCGCCTCGAGGCCGAGCCGTGCCTTCGCCATCACGGTCAGCTGCAGCTCGCGCCCGGCGCGCCAGACCAGGGCCGCCGCGTCCACCGGCCCGACCGGGACCAGCGGCACGAGGCACGAGGCTCGGCGCGCGAACGTCATGCGAAGACTTCATCACACGCGTCCCCGCGTGGAAAGGCGAGTTCAGCGCGTGACGAGCTTCCCTCGCTCGAGCTCGACGCGCGACGAGACGACACCGTCGAAGACACGCGGCTCGTGCGTCACCAGCGCGACGAGGGCTCCTCGCGCGACCTCGTCACGCACCACCTCGACGAGCCGCTTCACGCCGACGCGATCGAGACCGGTGGTGGGCTCGTCGAGCAACACGAGCGAGGGCCGGTGCACGAGCGCGCGGGCGAGGGCGATGCGTTGACGCTGACCGCGGGACATCGTGCGAACCGGGCGGTCGGCGAAGCGACCGAGCTCGAAGCGCTGCTCGACCGCCTCGTACGTCGCCTCCGGGTCGAGACCGAGCAGCTCGGCTGCGAGGCGCACGTTCGCTCGTCCGGACAGATCGCCGTAGGCGAGCGGCTCGTGAGAGACCCAGCCGATCGCGTGGCGCGCCGCCGCTGGGTCCGAGCCGAACGGCTCGTAGCGCACGTGGCCCGAGGTCGGCGCGAGCAGCGTGCCCAGGATCCGCAGGAGCGTGGTCTTGCCCGAGCCGTTCGCGCCCTCGATGAGCGTGAGCCCAGGAGCAAGCTCGACGTCGACGCCGCGCAGCGCCGCCGTCGACCCGAACGTCTTGACGAGCCGCTCGGCTCGCACCGCGCGGATCGGCTCACCGGGCACGGCGCATCACCTCGGTCGGCTCTGGGTCCGGGTCGGTGTCCGAGCTCGGACCTCGCTCGAGCGGCTCGGTGTCGTCGACGGAGCGTGGCTCCGGTGGCGCGTGTCGGCGCCGGTAGGGAGCCTCGGTGGGCTCCTCCGCGACGGGCTCGTTCGGCGGCAACCGCCGCCGCTGCATCGCGACGGTGGGCTCGTCGAGATCGTCGAATCCCGACCGCGCCTCGTGACAGGCAAACGCCAGCGCTCGTCGAAGCTCACGCACGGACTGGAAGCGATCCTCCGGACGCTTGGCGAGCGCCTTGTCAACGACGTGCAGCGCGAGCGGCGGGAGGTCGGGCGCGTGCTCGAGGAGCGAGCGTGGTTGCGTGGTTAGGATCTTGACGAGGAGTGCGTTGTAGTTCGACGCGTGGAAGGGGCGCTCTCCGGAGAGCGCCTCGTAGATCATGACGCCGAGCGCCCAGACGTCGACCCGTTGATCGAGCTTCGCCTCGCCGCGGGCTTGCTCGGGCGCCATGTAGTACGGCGTGCCCATCACCATGCCGGTGTCGGTCAGGCGGTGCTGCTCCCGGCGCGCACCGAACGCCCGTGCGACGCCAAAGTCGAGAAGCTTCGCTCGCTGCGGCTCGCCCGACCCGACCTCGAGCAAGAACACGTTTTCGGGCTTCAGGTCGCGATGGAGGATGCCGCGCGCGTGAGCCTCCTCGAGCGCGTCGAGGATCGGATCGAGGACCTCGCCGACCTCGCCGAGCGAGAGCACGCCGCGCTTCAGCCGCTCGGCGAGCGACTCTCCTCGCAGGAGCTCCATCACGAGATAGGGCTGTCCCGACTCCGTACGCCCCATGTCGAGCACCGCGCAGACGCACGGGTGGGCGAGCATTCGGACGACATCGGCCTCCCGCAAGAGGCGCGCGATCGCGTCCTGGTCCCCCGAGAGCGAGCGGTGCAGCACCTTCAGCGCGACGTGCTCCGAGCGACCGCCTGGCTCCTCGATCGACGCCTCGACGACCGTGCTCATGCCACCGCACCCGAGCCTGCGGAGTAGCCGATACCGACCCCCTACGAGCGCCCCGGGCTCGAGCGCTGGATCCGGCGTCGCGACATCGCGCGCGCGCTCGGCCGCTCGCTGCTTCGACCGGAAGCCTTGCTGCAACGCGAGGCCTGTGGTCGGGCAGACGCGCTCCGCCGCGGGATGGGTCGACCCGCAGTGGGCACAGAGCTTCGCGGGGTCGCTCATGAGTCGACTTTCGACCCTAGTCGAGTCGCGGAAGCGTCGCCATCCGCTGTGGAGAACCTCTTGGCGAGGCTGTGATCGGGGCTCGGACAACCGGGGCACAAGCGGTGCAGCGCTCGCGGGGCGCCATCCATCCCCGGGAAGTCCGATCTCTACTCCGCCGATTCTCCACCGGCGATCGTCGGTCAAGTAGCCGCAACGACGAAGGTTTTCACGTTATCCCCGATCTCCACAAGGCCTACTGAGACGATCGATTTTAGATCTCTCCAGCTCTCCGGATCAGAAGAGCGAACCCCCGGATGTTTTCTCCCAACCCTCCGCGAGGAACCCTGCTAAGACACGCGCTCGACGAAACAGGGGACTCGCATGGAACTCGTCGCACCCAAGAAAAGCCTGGAGAAGCTGCTCGCTCGCTGCCAAGGCGTCGCCGACAAGAAGAGCACGATGCCCGTGCTCGCCAACGTGCTCCTGTCCGCGAGCGGCGATCTGCTTACGATCTCCGCGACCGACCTGCAGCTGACCGTCTCCGGCTCGATCGACGCCGAGGTGAAGCGCGCTGGTACCGTCGCTCTCCCCGCCCGCGATGTGCACGAGCGCGTCAAGGCCATGCCGGACGGCCCGATCAAGATCGCGGTCACCAACGGCTCTGCCACGACGCTACAGGCCGTCGGCTCAGCGCGTCGCTACACCGTGCACGGGCTGCCTGGCAGCGATTTCCCGACGCTCCCCGAGCTCGGTGCCGACGCCCCGACAATCGAGCTCAGCGTCGCCACGCTGCAGAAGCTGGTGAAGCGCACCATCTTCTCGATCTCGACCGATGAGACCCGACCTCACTTGAATAGCGCGCTCTTCGAGTGCCGCGCCGCTCGGGGGACGAACCCTGGGACGGTCCGCATGGTGACGACCGATGGTCACCGGCTGAGCAAGATGGAGCTGCCGCTCGAGGGCCTCGCCGCCGAGACCACGATGCTCATTCCCCACAAGGCGATGCAAGAACTCCGCAAGCTCTTCGACGACGTCGTCGAGCACCGCGACACGACGATGGTGGCCATCGCCCAGACCGGCCCGAACGCGTTCTTCCGCCTCGGGGGCGTCCGCTTCTCGGTCAAGCTCATCGACGCGCAGTTCCCGCCTTACGAGCAGGTGATCCCAAGCGCCAGCGAGCGGCACGTCACCGCAGGCAGGACGGCGCTCATGGACGCGCTGAAGGCCGTCTCGCTCGCCGCGAGCGATCGAACCTACGGCGTGAAGCTGGCGATCGCCCCAAACGCGCTCCGCATCTCGAGCGAGAGCCCCGAGTCGGGTAACGGGTTCGACGAGATCCCGGTCGATTATGAGGGCCCCGAGCTCTCGGTCGGCTTCAACGCGCAGTACCTCCAGCACGTCCTCGGAGCGATGGACATCGAGGACGAGGTGACGATCGGACTGAGCGGTGAGCTCGACCCCGCCGTGCTTCGTCCCGCCGGCGAGCAGGGCCGCGAATTCGTCGCGGTCGTCATGCCGATGCGCATCTGACGCGTCGACGCTTGACTGCCGTCGTCAAGGCACCGTGCCGTCGTCAAGGCACCGTGCCGCCGTCAAGGCACCGTGCCGCCGTCTAGGCCCAAGGACGCGTGACGAAACCCCTCACCCTCGACCGCTTGACGCTCCTCGACGTGCGGAACGTGGAGCGACTCGAGCTCGCGCCCGCGCGCCATCTCAACGTGATCGCGGGCAACAACGGGCAGGGCAAGACCAGCGTCCTCGAGGCCATCTACGCCCTCGCCACCTCTCGAAGCTTCCGCACCGCGAAGCTGACGGAGCTCGTGCGGCATGGCGCGGACACCGCTCGGGTCGGAGGTCGCTTCGCCGAGCATTGGCCCAGCGGAATACTTGATCGAAGTCAAACTTTTGAACTCACCCGTCGCGGCAAGCGCAGCTTGACGCTAGACGGCCTCGAGCCGACCTCGCTCACCGACTACGCCACGCGCTCTCCGGTCGTGGTGTTCGAGCCGAAGCAGCTCGGCCTCACGACCGGCCCGTCTGCCGAGCGGCGTACGCTGCTTGATCGCGTGACGCTCTTCACGCACCCCGAGGCGGCCGCGCATCGCGCACGTTACGGTCGCGCATTGAAGGAGCGCCAAGCCCTCCTCGCCGATCGATACCGCGACCGCTCGAAGGAGCTCGACGCCTACGAGGCGATCCTGGCCGAGCACGGCGCACGCCTCACGGCCATCCGAGCCCTCGCCGTCGAGGAGCTTCGCGAGACGATTCTCGAAGCATTCGGACGGATCGCCGCTCCCGAGCTGCGGCTCGAGGTGCGCTATGAAGCGGGCGGTTCCTCGGATCGCGACGCGGCACAGCGCGAGCTCGCCGAAGCTCGGCAGGCGGACGCGCAACGAAAGCGCGCCAGCTTCGGACCCCACCGTGACGACCTCGACCTGCGCCTCGACGGCCACGAGGCGCGCGTCGTCGCCTCCCAGGGTCAGCACCGCGCGCTCACCCTGGCGCTGAAGAGCGCCGAGCTCTCCACAATCGCTCGGGCCCGTGGCGTACAGCCGATCCTGCTCCTCGACGACGTCTCGAGCGAGCTCGACGCGGACCGAACGGCGGCACTCTTCGAGCACCTCGCCTTGACCGAGAGCCAGATCTTCCTCACCACCACCCGCCGCGATCTAATCGTGAGCGCCCGACTGGACGCCGAGCGGGCGGATTTCGTCGTCGAACAAGGCGTGCTTCGACGCGTCACCTGACGCGTCGAAACCCTCGGGAGACGCGCGGCGACGCACTCGCTCAAAGGGGCCATTCTCCGCTACGGCGCAGGCGCGACTGTGCTAGCTTCCGGCAGCCAAAAAAGGGCCGTACATCCCCGCATGAAGCGCCCTCTGGCGCGCCCGAATCGGCGCGCACCTCCAGGCAGCGATGAGCGAATCGACTCCTGTCCAAGAAGCCAGCCCGAAGGCCGAACCCATGAGCGCCACCTACGACGCCTCGAGCATCACCGCGCTCGAGGGGCTCGATGCGGTCCGCAAGCGCCCGGGCATGTACATCGGTGACGTTCACGACGGCTCCGGCCTGCACCACCTCGTGTGGGAGACGATCGACAACTCGGTCGACGAGCACCTCGCGGGTCACTGCAGCGAAATCTTCGTAGCCGTGCACTTCGATGGGTCCGTCAGCGTCTCCGACGATGGGCGCGGGATCCCCGTTGGCATGCACGCGCGCGGCGTGAGCGCCGCCGAGGTCGTGATGACGGTCCTCCACGCCGGAGGGAAGTTCGACAATGCGAGCTACAAGGTGTCCGCGGGCCTGCATGGGGTCGGCGTGAGCGCCGTCAACGCCTGCTCGGAGACGCTGAAGCTCGAGATCAAGCGCGACGGAAAAGTCTGGCAGCAAGAGTATTCGCGCGGCGTCCCGAAGTACGCGCTGAAGAGCATCGGCGAGACGACCTCGACGGGGACCAAGGTCACCTTCAAGCCAGATGCGCAGATCTTCACGACGCTCGACTTCAGCCACGACATCCTGGCGACGCGGCTTCGCGAGCTCGCCTTCCTCAACGCCGGCTTGACGATTCACCTCACCGACGAGCGCCCTGGTGGCGTCGGGGAGACGTTCCTGTTCCGTGGTGGCGTCAGCGAGTTCGTGAACCACCTCGCCGCGTCGAAGGAGCCGATCCACCCTGAGGTGATCCACCTCACGGCGTCGGGGGACACGACCATCGACGGCAAGACGGCGCCCGTCCTCGTCGAGGTCGCGATGCAGTGGACCCAGGCCTACCAGGAGGCCATCTTCTGTTACACGAACAACGTCAAGAACCGCGACGGCGGGACCCACCTTACGGGTCTGCGCGCGGCCTTGACGAAGTGCATCAACACCTACGGCTTCAAGGAGAACCTGTTCCGCGACTTCAAGGCCGGGCTCTCCGGTGAGGACGCGCGCGAGGGGCTCACCTGCGTGCTCAGCGTCAAGCACCCCGACCCGTCGTTCGACTCGCAGACCAAGTCGAAGCTCGTCTCGAGCGAGGTGAAGGGCATCGTCGAGACCGCCGTCAACGACCGGCTCGCGCAGTATTTCGAAGAGCACCCGGAGGTCGCGCGCTCGGTCCTCGAGAAGGCGATCCGCGCCGCGAAGGCCCGAGAGGCCGCGCGCAAAGCTCGCGAGAAGGTCCGCAAAGAGACGCTCGACATCTCGTCACTCTCCGGGAAGCTCGCGAGCTGCCAGACGAAGGATCCGGTCGAGGCCGAGATCTACATCGTCGAGGGCGAGAGTGCCGGAGGCAGCGCCAAGATGGGGCGCGACCGACGCTACCAGGCGATTCTCCCACTCAAGGGAAAGATCCTGAATGTCGAGCGCGCGACCACCGAGCGCATGCTCGGGTCGGCCGAGGTTGGGACGCTCATCACGGCGCTCGGCTGCGGCGTGTCCGGCGCTGGGGTGCTCGACGTCGAGAAGCTCCGCTACCACAAGGTCATTCTGATGACCGATGCGGACGTCGACGGCGCGCACATTCGCACCCTGCTCTTGACGTTCTTCTACCGACAGATGCGCGAGCTCATCGAGCGCGGACACCTGTACATCGCGCAGCCGCCCCTCTACCGCGTCACCCGCGCGAAGAAGGATCTCTACCTGAAGGACGACGCCGCGCTCGAGACATTCCTCACCGAGCACGCGGTCGAGAAGCTCGATCTCCAGCCCGAGAAGGGTGGCATGGCGATCTCGGGCCAGCCCCTGCTCCGACTCGCCACGCGGCTCAAGCGCTTCAAGTCCGCGCTCTCCAACCTCGACAAGCGCTGCGACGCGCGCGTTGCGGCGGGCCTGCTCCGCTCGGCACCGATGGATCTCGAGGACCTCCACGATCGCGAGAAGGTCGAGGCGGCGGCTCGCGCGCTCGAGACGTATCTCGTCGCGAGCTACCCCGACATGCTGCCCCTCTCGATCGAGGTCGGCTGGGACCTGGAGCACAGCGCGGGTCGCATCGAGGTCGCGTCGCAAGGCGCGATCCGCGGACGCAAGAGCGTCGTCGACTGGCGACTCGTCGAGTCCCCCGAGTATCAGGAGGCGCTCGCGGTGCAGACCGACCTACGCAGCATCGGCGAGCCGCCCTACATCGCGCGCGGTCCCGAGGGAGAGACCTCGCTCGCGGGCTCCGAGGCCCTCGGCGACTTCCTCGATCAGCGCGGCCGCAAGGGCATCACCGTGAGCCGCTACAAGGGCCTCGGCGAGATGAACGCCGAGGAGCTCTGGGAGACCACGATGAATCCCGACGCGCGCGTCCTTCGCCAGGTCCGCATCGAGGACGCCTTGAGCGGCGACGAGCTGTTCTCGATCCTGATGGGCGACGAGGTCGAGCCTCGCCGGGCGTTCATCGAGCAACACGCGCTGCTGGTCCAAAACCTCGACATTTGAGCGCCGCTCGCGAACCACCGAGGAGACACCGATGTCAGACGATCCGACCGCAGCAACGTCGTCCTCCCCAGAGATGAGCTTCGAGCGGCTCGCTCGGCTGGTGCGTGAGGAGTGGCCAGCGATCGACGCGACCGCGCTCTCGCAGACGAACGGGGACGAAGAGAAGCTCGTCGAGCTCGTGGCAAAGACGACCGGTCACACCCGTGCGCTCGTTCGCGCGCAGGTCGCGGAGCTCCGTCGCCTCTCGCGAGGCGAGCGCCTCCGGTCGTGGCTCGCGGATCTCGACGCCGACGACCTCGTGCGTCGTGCGAGCTCCCGCGCCAAGGAGCTCGCGCGCGATCTCGAAGGGCAGGCCGTCGAGGAGGCGTCGCGGCGCATCAAGCAGAACCCGCTGACGAGCCTGCTCCTCGCGCTCGGTCTCGGTCTGCTCCTGGGCATCTTCATCGGGGGATCGCGCCGGCGTGAGTGAGACGGATCGCGACGACGAGCCTCGCGATGTCGGCCTGGGGCTCGGGCGGGCGCTCCTCACCCTGCTCGGGGTCCACCTCGAGCACGCCCGCGAGGAGGCAAGCTCGGACGGCAGGCGCGTCCTTCGCGCGCTGCTCCTGCTCGTGGTCGCGCTCGTCCTCTTGGTGTTTGCGCTCGTGAGCCTCCAGGCACTCGCCGTGGTCTCGCTGCACGACGCGCTCGGCTTCACCTGGGCGGGTGCGCTCGCGGTCTCCGTCGGTGTCGATTTCGCGGGGATGACCCTGCTCCTCGTCGCGGCGCGCGCGCGCCTGTCCGAGCCGGTCCTCGTTCGCACGCGTGCGCTCGTCCGCCGCACGGTCGACGCGCTTCGCGAGCCTTGAACGCAGAGCGAGCCCTCTTCACCTCGGATCGCCACGAGCCGTCCGCCATTGCGCGCCGGAACCTCGTCGTGCCTTAATCCGCGCGATGGCGGCGACCCAATCTCTCAAGCGGCACCTCGTTACCGGCGCGGCGAGTGGCATCGGGCTCGCAGTCGCGCGCACCCTCCTTGCCCGCGGCGAGCAGGTCCTCGCGACGGATCTCGATGACGACGCGCTCGCCCGAGCCTCGTCGAGCTGGGACGGGGCCCCGGTGACGCGGCGCCTCGACGTCACGAGCATCGACGACTGGCGCGCCGCGATCGAGGCCGCAAAGGCGAGCTTTGGCGGGGTCGACGTCGTCTACAACATCGCTGGCTACCTCACGCCAGGGTGGGTGCACGAGTTCGACGTCCGCGACATCGACCGGCACCTCTCCGTCAACGTGAAGGGCGTCATGCTCGGCACACGCATCGCCGCCGAGCAGATGGTCGCGAGCGGCGCCGGACACATCGTCAACGTCGCCTCGATGGCGGCATACGCGCCCGTCCCAGGCCTGTCGCTCTACTCGGCCTCGAAGTACGCGGTGCGCGCGTTCTCGCTCGCGGCCGCGACCGAGCTTCGACCGCGAGGCGTCGCCGTGAGCGTGTTGTGCCCCGATGCGGTCGCAACGCCGATGCTCGACAAGCAGACCGACTATGACGAGGCGAGCCTCACCTTCTCGGCACCGCGAATCCTCACCGCGGACGAGGTCGCCGAGGTGCTGACGGGGCGCGTCCTTCGCGACCGCCCGCTCGAGCTTGCACTGCCGCGAGGCCGCAAATGGCTCGCGCGCGCCGCCGATCTCGTGCCCGAGGCCGCCGAGTGGATGCGACCGGTCATCGAGCGAGCGGGCCGAGCCCGCCGCAAGGCGCACCGGCGCTAGGCGCTCAGGGCTTGCACGCGACGACGTCGGGATCCTCGCCCGTGAAGAGCGCGATCTCGTCTCGGTTCGAGGCCGCCTCCACGCGAGCCCAGATCGGCCCGTCCTTCGAGCCGAGCAGCGGAGACGGCAGCGCGAGCGCGTACCAGTAGCGGCCGCGGGCCCAGGCAAGTCGAACGAACTTCTGCCAGCTCGCGTCGGCTTTCCACGTTGCGTAGAGCGACGGATGCTTCGTGCGCGCCACGCGCAGGTACGTCTCGAGGTAGTAGAGGTGCGAGGCTACGCCGTCGCGGAACGACGAGCCCTGGTCGAGGTGATCGACCACCGCGGTCACGCAGGCGAGCCCGTTGATGTACGCGGTGAGCTCATCGCCGAGGAACACGAACCCGTAGCTCCCCTGCGAACCGGTAAGGTACGTCTTGTCGTAGCTCGTCGTCACGCTCCCGCCCGCCTGCACCTCGGCCAGAATCTCGCTCCGCGGAAAGAAGTCGAGCTTCGGGACGACGACCGCCTGACCCTGCCCGTGGAAATAGACGTGCTTGCCGGGGGTCTTCAGCGCCTGGTCGAAATCGTAGCCGTGCGTCTCCTCGTGGCAGGCGGTGTCGATCGCCTCGATCATCCCCGACCACGTCTTCATGCTGTAGTAGCTCGGGAGCTCGTTCTTCAGCCACGGGTCGTTCTTCATGGTGTCGACCACGAACCAGCCGTTGTCGAACCGCCGATCGAGCACCTTCAGCATCGAGGTGAGCCAACCGCTCGAGGTGTATGCGCTCTTCAGGTCGGCGAGCGATGCCGACGGTTCGTGGGCCTCGGCGTAACAGCCGTCGCCACCGCCCGTCGCGCTCGACGAGCTCGCGGAGCTCGATGCGGCGGTCGCGCTGCTCGAGGTGGAGGCGGCGCTCGAATCGTCGCCGCCCGCGCCCGTCGACGAGCCCGCGCTGACGCTGGCCGTGCTCGGGTCGCCGCCGCCTCCGCTCGTCGAGCTCGAGGCCGAGCTGCCAGAGCCGCTGGGAGGCTTGCCGGAGTCCGACGCACCTGACCCAATGGTCGAAGAATGGCCGACCGTGTCGTCCCCGTCGTCGCTGACCCGCAACGAGCAGGATGCCAGGAAAAAAACGGCCAACACCGCGCACTGGGACGTAACGAACGCGCTCCGCATGGTGCTCCTTGGTGCAGCCACAAAACGGCCGGCCGGTCGGTCAATCCTGCCGCGCGCAAGTGGCCCTCGTCAAGGGGAAGTTGTTGGCCATAACGTGAGCGATCGCTCGTCGCGTGATCCGCGAAGGCTACGGGGGCACACTCAAAACGTTGCGATGTTCGTCCATGACCGGCTGAAACCCCGCAAGCTGCCGCGCCAGGGCCGCTCACGCCACACCGCGGACATCATCCTCGCCGCGACCGCGAGGGTCCTCCTCGACGAGGGCTACGACCGCGCCAGCACGGACCGCATCGCCAAGGTCGCGGGCATCAGCGTGGGTTCGCTCTACTCGTGGAACAAGGCGCAGGACCGGCGCGCCCGGAGCTCCGGGGAGCGCTCGTGCAGAGGTTCACGTCCGGGCTCCGAAGCTGAGCGGACGGACGACGCCGGGCGCACCGCGACCGGGAGTCGCCGCGCTTCGGCGAGCCTCAGCGCCAGAGCCAGCCGTTGATCGTGAAGCGCCCCTCGTCGAACGCGAGCGGTGTCGCTGCGTCAACGCGGCGCACCTCGTGCAGCACGGAGGCGTCGAACATCACCAGGCGGTTGTCCTCGGGCGCGACGACGAGAGGCGCGTCGCCCTCGAGCACGAGCTCACCGCCGCTCCAGCGCCGTGGCCCGTGGAAGTAGTACACGTAGGCGAGCGCCCGACGCGCGGCCTCCTCGCCCTGGTTGTCGCAGTGTCGACGATAGAAGCAGCCGTCGAGGTGAACCGTGAGCTGCCGCTCCACGCGCGCGACGGTGTCGAGCGCAACGCGGAGCAAGGTCGCCGCCTCCGCCGCGAGCGCTCCCGCGAGCGAGACTACCGGGTCGGCCTCGTCGACGGCGGTGTAATGCACGAGGGCGCGACGATGGTCGTCGGCCCCACCCGTGCTCGCTCCGACGAAGCACGTTCGCTCGGCGACCGCTGCGTCGAAGAGCGCGCGCCGAGCGTCGTCGTCGAGCGCTCCGTCCAGGCACACCGCGAGCGGATGGCCGCCGCGTGCGCCGAGCGCGCGAAGCTCCCGTCCTCGCATCACGCGGAGAGGAGCGCTCGCTCTAGCCTGAGGGCGAGCGCGTCGGTGAGCGCGAGGCATCCTTCGACGAGCGCGCGTCGCAGCCGCCTCGCCGCGTCGACGAGCGAGGTCGCCTCGCGGAGCCGGCGCGGCGGTTGCCAGCCACGCGCAGCACGCGTCGGCTCCGCCGCGGCCCGAGTGCTCGTTTCGGACGAAGGGGCCTCGGCGTGGTGAGCGGTCGTGGGGTCGTGGCGCGCGTCCGGCGCGGCGAGCGCCACCGTCGGACCGCGGCGCGTCGGCGCCACGTCGTCGAGCCACACAAACCCCTCGTCGGTCATTGAGCGCATCGCCTTGAAGGATCGCAAGCGGCCCGCATGCTGGGCAACTAACCGTCACGCGGACGCTGGCGCTCGAGCCAGCCCTTCACCGTCGAGGCGCCGAGGATCAGCCCGCCCCCGAGGAGCGCGAGCGGACCCGGGCGCTCGCCGTGCAGCCAGAGCGAGAAGACCGGGCTTAGCGCAGGCTCGACGAGGAGCAGCAACGAGCCCTCGAAGGCGCCGACCCGGCGCAGGCCGTGGGTGAGCAACACGTAGGCGAGGCCGATCTGCACCGCCCCGAGGTAGGCGACGACGGCGAGATCGAAGGCCGAGAGGCTCGCTGGAGGCGCGAGACCCACGGGTACGAGAGCCACCACGGCGGCGAGCGCATTGCCTGCCACGACGCTCCGCATGCCCGCGCCGCCCTCGTATCGTTCGAGCCAGCGAAGCCCCGCGAGCGTGAGCGCCCAGGTCACCCCCGACGCGGTCGCGAGCAGGTTGCCGAGGACCGGCCGAGGTGCCGAGGCGCTCGGGGCGCCGGCGTCGAAATGGAAGAGGGCCAAGCCCGCGGCGAGCACGAGCATCACGCCGAGCTCGCGCGCGCCGACCCGCTCACCGAGGAGCCGAGGCGCGACGACCAGCAGGTAGAGCGGCGCCGCCGACTGGAGGAAGATCGTGCTCGCGCCGGTCGTGTGCTTGTTGCCGAGCACGAACAGCACCAGCGTCGAAGCGAACGCGGCGCTCACCGCCAGCGTTCGCAGCGTCCAGCCGCGTCGCGCCTCTGGATAGGCGAGGGCGAGGAGCGCCGCCGCGATCGCCGAGCGTCCGCCGGCCACTTCCCAACCGCCGAGGGAGGTTGCCTTGATGCCAGCTCCGCCCGTCGAGAAGATCGCCGCTGCCGCCACGACGGCCAGCCGATTTCGTAGCGGACTCGTGCGCGCGATCACCGGATCATGCTGCCACACCCGAGGAACACCGGTGCACGAGGCGGTTCGCGCGCCGACCGATTCCGCTTACGCTTCGTGCCGATGAAGTCGCTCGCGCCGCTCCCGACACCCGACCGCATCGTCGACCTCGACGGTCGCGTTCACACCGGCTGGTTCGAGCGCCCCTTCTCCCTCGTGAACCTCGAAGACGCCGCGCCGTTCGCGGACGCGCGAGAAGGAGGTGGCCTCATCGGCGCGTGGCTCGCGAGGCGACGAGGCTCCCCCATCGAGCGCAAGGCTCGCGCCCTCGCCTTGAAGCGATGGCACTACACCTCCGTCGTGAGTGACCGCATCCTCTTCGGCTGCGCCGTCGTCGACGTCGGCTATGTGGGCAACGCGTTCGCCTACGTGGTCGATCGCGTGACGGGCCGAAAGCACGAGTACTCCACGCTCACCCCCGGCGCCGCGGGGATCCTCATCGCGTCGAACTCGCTCGACGGGACGACCAGCATTCGCTTCCCTGGCTTCGGCGCGCTCGCGCTCCACAACGACTCGAAGACGGGCCTTCGTCGCATCGAAGCCTCGCTCGAAGGGAGCAAGCGCTCCGGGCGGCCACCGCTCGAGGCATCGATCGCGATCCGTGACGACGGCGCGTCGCCTCCTCCGATCGTGTGTGTGGACGAGCCGGAGCCGCACACGTGCCTCTACACCCACAAGGTCTACGCACTCGAGGCGGAGGGGCGCGTGGTCGCCGGAGACCTGGGGGACGCCTTCGATCGAACGACCGGGCTCGCCGGGCTCGACTACAACGTCGGGTACCGACCGCGCGAGACGTACTGGAACTGGGCGGCCGCGGCGGGTCGCTCTGCGGCGGGCGTGCGGCTCGGGTTCAACCTCACGGCGCATCGTCGCCCCGGCGAGGGCATGAACTCCCGAGGTGACGACGCCGGAGACTGCGGCCTGTGGCTCGACGGCGAGCGCGTCAAGCTCGAGCACGTCGTGTTCGAGTACGACCGCGCCGACTTGATGAGCGAGTGGCGCATCCGCGACGACGAGGGCCTCGTCGACTTGCGCTTCTCGCCCGCGGGCGAGCGCGCCGAGGACGTCAACGCCGGTCTCGTCGTCAGCCGCTTTCACCAGCCCTACGGCACCTTCCGTGGCCGCCTCCGCTCGCGAAGCGGCACCTCGCACGTCCTCGAAGACGTCTACGGTGTCGTCGAGCAGCACTTCGCGCGGTGGTAGGCGCGCGAAGGAGAGAGCAGAGCGCGCGGTGGTAGGCGCGCGAAGGAGAGAGCTGCGCGCGCGGTGGTAGGCGCGCGAAGGAGAGAGCCGCGCGCGCGGCCGACCCCCCGCAGGCGGTCGGCCGCTCCGTAGGTTCCTCAGCGCGCCGTCAGCACTGCGACTTGTCCTTGCAGGGCCCCGTGCGCGGCACCGCCTTGCCGACGCCCATGCCGCACCATCCGGGGAACCCATCCGGGAAGCCGTCCTTCTTCCACGGAGATTCGCCGCCCTTCAACCAAAGCGGGTGATCGAGCACGAACTCCCACAGCACGCCGAAGGTCGTCGGCGAGCTCGGCAGAGGCTCGAAGGGGGGCACCGAGTGGCCGCAGTTGTGGACGCACTCGACGACGAAGTGCCCCTGGTTCTCGAGCTTCTTCTCGAGGCTCTTCGAGAGGGCTTCGAAGCTGAAGACGCCGAGGCAGTTGTCGGTCGGTCCGCCCCACAGGACCATCGCTGGCATCTTGTGCTCGCTGCCGCCCCAGCCGCGCACGCCCTGGCTGCCTTCGCCGCCCGACAGCGACTCGATCGACGAGAGGTACTTCCCTCGCTTCGACGCGAGCACCTGCGTCCAGAGCGCGCCGGCGCTCACGCCGACGCTCGAGACGCAGTGACGATTGACGGAGAACGTCTTGTTCACGCACGCGAGCGTGCGGTCGAAGAACTTGAGCTCCTGCGTCACGCGCGCGTCGGAGTCGAGGATGGTAAAGGGCCACTTCTGGTTCAGGTCGCCCTTCGACTCCATCGACACCGCGATGAAGCGGTAGTGGTCGACGGCCTCCTGCGCCGAGGTCTTGTCGAAGAAGCTCTGCGCGCTCCCGCCGAGCCAGTGCCAGAGGAACACGACGGGGGGTCGCTCGTCGGGCTGCAGGTTGCTCGGCACGGCCACGAGAAATTTACGCCCGTCAACGGTGTTGCTCCCGGCGACCACGTCGGGGCACCCCGCGTCGTCGACCAACGCCGGCGGCTCCGGCGTCCCGGCCGGCGGCTCGTCGAAGCACGCGAGCGGCAGGCTCATGCCGCCGCTGCCCGTGCCCTCGCCGCTCCCGGTGCTCGCCGAGGCCGAGGTCGCGACCGAGCTCGACGCGACGCCCTCGTCCCCGCCGGTCCCCAGCGACACCTCGTCGTCGCCCGTCCCCGAAGAGCCTCCCGACCCGACGGTCAATGGGGCGTCCGGCTCCGTGGTCTGATCGAGCGTGCTCCCGATCGACCCGGTGCAGGCGGTGAGCATCGCGAAAAGCACAGCAATGGTTCGTGTGTTCATGGTCTCGCGCTCCTTCGACATCGGCTCGTGCGAGGTGTCGGACCCTCGCGTCGTGTCCCTCTTTCCGTGGCCGATCATCACACAAACCGGCCGGCCGGCCTACTGGTCGCGGGCAAATGTCAGACTTAGGGCAAACCCCGTGCCTGGCCGGTTGCGGCGCCGAACCAGGTGGTTAGCTTCCCGGCGAGGCAACCGGACCGAGGAGAACGCGATGAGCATCGAGAAGATGACCAGCAAGGCGCAGGAAGCCCTGCGCTCGGCAGCCGAGGACACCGGCCGCCGGAAGAACCCCGAGATCCACCCCGAACACCTCGTGCTGGCCCTCGCGCGACAGTCGGACGGTGTCGTGCCGCCACTCGTCGAGAAGGCCGGCGGCGATCTCGAGGCGCTCGTCGGAGAGCTCGAGCGCAGGCTCGCGCGCTTCCCCCAGGTGTCGGGGGGCGCAGAGCCGCGCCTCTCGCCGCGCGCGCTCGCGGTGCTTCAGGCCTCCGAGGCCGAAGCAAAGGCGATGAAGGACGAGTTCATCTCGACCGAGCACGTCCTCTTCGGCGCCGCGCGCAAGGACCGCGAGGTGCAGGGCGCGCTCGAGGCGGCGGGGCTCGTGCTCGACCGACTCCAGGCGGCGTTGAAGGCGCTCCGCGGCTCGCGACGGGTGACCTGTCGTGAGCCCGAGGGAAAGCTCCAGGCCCTTGAGAAGTACTGCCATGACCTCACCAAGCGCGCGCGCGAGGGCAAACTCGACCCCGTGATCGGGCGTGACGAGGAGATCCGCCGCGTGATGCAGGTCCTCACGCGACGCACGAAGAACAACCCGGTGCTCATCGGCGAGCCAGGCGTCGGCAAGACCGCGATTGTCGAGGGCATCGCGCTCCGAATCGTCAACGGCGACGTGCCCGAGTCGCTGCGCGACAAGGACCTGCTCTCGCTCGACCTCGCGGCGCTCGTCGCGGGCGCGAAGTTTCGCGGCGAGTTCGAGGACCGGCTGAAGGCCGTGTTGAACGACGTGTCCGCGTCCGAGGGCCGCATCGTCCTCTTCATCGACGAGCTGCACACCCTCGTCGGGGCCGGCGGCTCCGAGGGCGCGCTCGACGCCGCCAACATGTTGAAGCCTGCGCTCGCGCGGGGAGAGCTTCGCTGCATCGGCGCAACGACGCTCGACGAGTTTAAGAAGCGAATCGAGCGCGACAAGGCCCTCGAGCGACGCTTTCAGCAGGTGTTCGTCAAGCAGCCCACGGTCGAGGACACCATCGCGATCCTGCGCGGCCTGAAGGACCGTTACGAGGTCCACCATGGCATTCGCATCCAGGACTCGGCCATCGTCGCGGCTGGCGTGCTGTCGAACCGCTACATCACCGAGCGGTTCCTGCCCGACAAGGCGATCGACCTCATCGACGAGGCGGCGTCGAAGATCCGCATGGAGATCGACAGCCTCCCACTCCCGATCGACCAGCTCGAGCGCCGGTTGCTCAACCTCCAGATCGAAGAGCAGGCCTTGAAGCGCGAAGAGTCGAAGGCGCAGCGCGACAGGCTCGCCGAGCTCCAGCGCGAGATCGCCGACCTCCGCTCCGAGCGTGACGGTCTGAGGGCTCACTGGCTCCGCGAGCGCGAGCTGCTCAGCGGGATCCGTGCGGGCAAGGAGCAGATCGAAGCTCTCCGCGTCGAGGAGGAGCAGGCCCAGCGAAGCGGGGACCTCGAGCGCGCCGCGCGCCTCCACTACGGCCGGCTCCCCGAGGAGGAGCAGAAGCTCGCCGCCCTGCGGGCGCAGCTCGCCGACGTGCAGAAGACGCAGAGCTTCCTCAAGGAGGAGGTGACCGACGAGGACATCGCCGCGGTCGTGTCGAAGTGGACCGGGATCCCGGTGTCCAAGATGCTCGCCACCGAGATGCAGCGCCTGCTGCGGCTCGAAGAGGACCTGCGCAAGCGCGTCGTCGGTCAGGAGGACGCGCTCACGGCGGTTGCGAACGCGGTGCGGCGCTCGAGGGCTGGCCTCGGCGAAGAGCGGCGCCCGATCGGCTCGTTCCTGTTCCTCGGGCCGACCGGCGTCGGAAAGACCGAGCTCGCGAGGGCGCTCGCGGAGCTGCTGTTCGACGATGAGAAGGCGATGGTGCGCATCGACATGAGCGAGTACGGCGAGCGCCACGCCGTCGCGCGGCTCATCGGCGCGCCGCCCGGCTACGTCGGCTTCGAACAGGGCGGCCAGTTGACCGAGCCGGTGCGCCGACGGCCCTACTCGATCGTGCTCTTCGACGAGGTCGAGAAGGCTCATGACGACGTGTGGAACGTGTTTCTCCAAGTGTTCGACGACGGTCGGCTCACCGACGGACAGGGCAACGTCGTCGACTTCAAGAACACGGTCATCATCATGACCTCGAACCTCGGCAGCGACGTCGCGGCCGAGCTCGAGGAGCGCGCCGATCTCTCCGAGGAGCGGAAGCGAGATCTCGCGACGATCGCCTTTCAGGACGCGCTCAAGCGACGCTTCCGACCGGAGCTCTTGAATCGCCTCGACGAGACGGTGGTGTTCCAGCGCCTCCAGCGCGGAGAGCTGCGCGCGATCGTCGACGTGCAGCTCGCGCGCTTCCTCGCGAGGCTCGAGGGGCGCGACGTACACGCCGAGGTCTCGGACGCGGCCAAGGATCGGTTGCTCAGCGAGGGGTGGGACCCCCAATACGGTGCACGACCGCTGAAGCGGGCGATCCAGCGGCTCGTCGAGAACGAGCTCGCGAAGCGGTTGCTCGCGGGCGAGTTCAGCGCCGGCGATCGCCTGCTCATCGACGAGGTCGACGGACGCCTCGACTTTCGCAAGAGGGTGCTGAACTGAGCTAGCCCGAGAGCCCGCGCGCGCTCGAGCGCGACAAGCGTAGCGACGCGCACGCGCGGCGTACCTCGTCGAGGACGGCGTAGGTCGCGGCCAGCTGGATCTGCCCGCGCGTGCCGCTGAAGATGCGGTGGCTCACCACCGTGCCGCCGGGGTGGGCCACCGCCCAGTAGACGAGTCCGACCGGCTTGTCCGCGGTCGCGCCGGTGGGCCCTGCGATGCCGGTGACCGACAGCGCGACGTCGGTGCCGAAGCTGCGCCGCGCGCCCTCGGCCATCTCCGCGGCGACCTCTGCGCTCACCGCGCCGTGACCGCGGAGCGTGTCCTCGGACACGCCGAGGAGCTTCGTCTTGGCGGCGTTCGAGTAGGTCACCGTGCCGCCCGCGAAGTAGTCGCTCGCGGGGAGTGCCGTGAGCTCCTTGGCGACGAGCCCGCCGGTACACGACTCGGAGACCGCGAGCGTGAAGCCGCGCGAACGCAGGCTGCGCGCGACCACCTGCACGAGGGTCTCGTCACCCTCACCGTAGACGAGCTCGTCGAGCCGATCGCGAGCCTCGTCCGCCGCCTGCTCCGCGAGCACGCGCGCGTCGGCGCGCGACGCGGCCCGCGCCACAACCTTCACGTCGACCTCGGTACCCTTGATGCGGTAGCCGAGGACGACGCCTGGGAACGAGGCCTCGAGGCCCTCGAGCCGCTCGGCCACGATCGACTCGCCGGCCCCGTAGGTGTGGAGCACCACACGATGTTCGTCGCTCGTCAGCCGCCGCGCGAGCCGCGGCGCGACGCCCTGCTCGAACATCGCCTTCATCTCGGCGGGCACGCCGGGCAGGAACACGACCTCGTGGTCACCGCGCGCGAGCGCGAACCCCGGCGCGGAGCCGACCGGATTCGCGAGCACCTCGCAGCCGACCGGCAAGTTCGCCTGCTTCACGTGCCCCTGCCGGAGCGTGCGGCCGACCTTCTCGAGCTTCCGTCGCATCGTCGCGAGCTGATCGTCGTCGAGCGCGAGCATCGTCCCGAACACGCTCGCGGCCACCTCCGCCGTCAGGTCGTCGCTCGTCGGCCCGAGCCCCCCTGTCGCGATCACGAACGCGTGCTCGTCGACGAGGCGCGAGAGGGTCGCGGCGAGGACGTCACGCTCGTCCCCGACGCACTCGATGCGCGTCACATGGAAGCCGAGCGCGGTGAGCGCGTCGCCGATCCATTGAGCGTTGGAGTTGGCGATCTCTCCTTGGAGGAGCTCGGTGCCGATCGACAGGAGGGCGACGCTCATTTCTGTGGACCTACGAGGCTAGCCGATGACGTCGATCATGGAAAGGCCCCCTCGCGAGCCGCGAGGGGCGCACATCACTCGTCGGCGGGGAGCTTGAGGGGCGCGACCCCCTCCTTCGACTCGGCGGCGTCTGCCGGAGGCGACACCGAGACGTCGACGATGCGCCACTCGTCCTCTTGGCGATCGAGGCGGAGCGATACCGTGCGGGTGTCGCGCGAGAGCGTGCCGTCCTCGCGCGTCCCCGAGAGCTTGGCCGTGCCGACGGCGAGGCCGTGCTCCTTCGACTCGTCGAGGCGAATCGAGAGTCCGTCGAGGTCGAGTGCCACCGAGGCGAACTCACTCTGTGCGGACACCGTCAGATCGACGAGCGGCTCTCGCCCGCGATCGACCGTCCCGAGCTCGGGGACCGCAAGGCGAACCTCCTTCGAGAAGAGCGTCGCGAAGCTCTTCCGAACGCGCGCGGCGCGGATCATCGGCGTCTCGCGGCGGTCCTTCACCTCCACGCTCGACGCGAGCTCGGTGAGCCGCTCTCGGATCCGCTCCTCATCGCTCCGCACGAAGAAGAGCGCGTACGCGACGAGCGCGATCCCGAGCGCGATGCCGAGGTACGGGAGCCAGCGTCTCATCTCGAGCCCGCAGCATACACACAACGAAAGCCCCGGAAGTCTTCGCCGCGGTCGCTCGCGAGCGCGCGACGGCTGAAGTTGCGGAGCGCGGTCACGCTCTCGTCGCGGAACGAGCCGCCGCGAGCCTCGAGGTCGCCCTCGGACGTGGCCCACTCCTCGACGTTGCCTGCGAGATCGAGCACGCCCTCGGGTGTTCGACCGCTCGGGTGCGAGCCCGCGAGCTGCGGACCCTCGGCGCCCCGAGCGCAAGGCCCGTCGACGAGTCCATGCGCGACCCTTCGGCACACCGCGCCAGCGTCGCCCCAGGGGTAGCGCCTGCCGGCCGCCCCCATCGCGGCGAAGGCGAGCTGCGTCGCGGTTGGCAGCGCGCCGCCGCGGTGTGCGCAACAGGCCGCCGCGTCCTTCGCCGTGACGTCGGTCTGCGGGAGCCCGGGCTCGCCGCGCCTCCGCGCAGGCGCGCTCGCGCCCGCCGTGACGCATGCCGCGTAGTCGGCCTCGGTGAGCTCGTGGCGATCGATGGCGAACGCCTCGACCTCGATCGGTGCGCTCGTGCCTGAGCGATCGTCCCAGTCCGTCGGGCGTCGCTCGACCCGGCCGCCTCGGAGCTCCACCTTGCCGGCCCGTGGTCGACACCCCTCGGGGCTCGGCTCTTGCTCGGCGCTGCAGCGCCTTGGTACGCCGGTGCAGCGGCCCCCCTCGAGCGATTGGCTCTCGCCGCAGCAGCGCGGCCCAAGGAGGATCATGCCCTCTGGGCACAGCTCGGGCGGCCGGGCCTCGCGCCACGCCACGACCCCAGCGACGAAAGCGAGGAGGGCGAGCGCGCTGACGCCAACGACTGGGGCGAAGCTCAGGCGACGCACGCCGATCGCGGAGCGAGGGCGGGCTCGCGCACGTCGAGCTCGAGCACCCCGAGCTCGTCGACCTCGAACCGCACGCGGTTGCCGTGGACCAGCGGACCCACCCCCGCCGGCGTACCGGTGACGACGAGGTCGCCTGGCTCGAGCGTCATCGCCTCGGCAATGAACGCGAGCAGCGCGGGCGGCTTGACGAGCATGTGCGCCGTCGTTCCGTCCTGCCGCAGCGCGCCATCGACGAAACAGCGAACGCCGAGCGCGCTCGCGTCGATGCCGCGGACGACGGCCGGACCGACCGGGCAGAACGTGTCCGCGCCCTTGCCCCGGGTCCATTGCTTCTCGCGCCGCTGGAGATCGCGCGCGGTGATGTCTCCCACGATCGTGTAGCCGAACACCCCTGCGGCGCACTCCTCGATCGTCGAGCGCTTCAGGCGGCGGCCCACGACGACGCCAAGCTCGACCTCGTGTTCGACGCGCTCCGAGAGGCTCGCGGGCAGGAGCTCGATGGTTCCGCCCGGGTCGAGCAGCGACGAGGTCGGCTTCATGAAGAGCAGCGGCTCCTCGGGGACCTCGTTGCCGAGCTCGGCCGCGTGCGCCGCGTAGTTGCGCCCGACGCACACGATCTTGCCTGGCGCGACGGGCGTGAGCTGCCGCGCGACCGCGTCCCCCGAGAAAGTCTCGCCCGTGGGCTCACCGCCGAGCCACGGCGCCGCGGAGAGTGTCGAGAAGCGCGCGCCGTCGTCCGCAAACACGACGCGACCGTCGCGAAGGAGCACCCGCACCACGCGCCGCTTCATGCGCTCTTCTTTCCCTCGTCGAGCCGCGCCAGGATTCGTGCAAGGGCGTCGATGAGCGAGCCGCGAAGTCGCTCGTAGCTCTTCGGGCCGACGTCTCCGCGGGCTCTCGCGGCCTCGAGCGCCTCGAGCTCTACGAGCAGCGCGTCGCGTGCCTCGACGAGCTCCAGCCTCAGCTCCTCGCGCCGCGCCTTCTCGCCCTTGCGACCGACGGCCACGCCGCCCAGCCCGAGGACTCCGGCGGCGAGCGCCGCGGCGATCATCGGCGCGTTGCCACTCGAAGGCAGCCCCCGCACCGCGACGGCGAGCTTCCCGTTCTCGACATTCCCGAGAAATTCCGTTGGATTTCGCTGAGGATCCAGCTGCCGCACGGCCTGCAGCACGCGCTGCCCGTCGCGCCGCCGCGACGGCTGGGCCTTGGAGAACCCGGCGACCTCGAGCGACATGCCCGGGCCCGCGTTGACGACGACCTGCGACTGCAAGACGCGAGGCGGGAGCGGCAGCTCGAGGTCGAGCTCCGCGCCTCCCTCGAGCGGCAGCGTGTAGCCGTACGTTAGCTCGACCTGGCCTGGGGTGAACGTCCCCTCGAAGGTCACCTCGCCGCCACGCTCACGAAGCGCGATCCCGCTCGCGCTCTGCTCCTGGCTGAAGGCGCGTGCGCCCTTCGGTAGCGTCATCCCTAAGCCGCGCGCGACGTACGCTGTGCGCCCGAGGTTGTACCCGCGCAAGAGATGATTCACGCGAACGGTGTCCTGCTTGATCTCGAGGATCAAGAACGCCTCGAACAGCAGCATCGCCTGCGCGAGCGAGCCCGCGACCTCGTACGCATGGAGCAGCACGCGCGCGCCGCCCTGCTCCTTCAGCGAGAACGAGGGGCTCTGGAAGGTGGCTTCTCCACGCAGCGTTCGCACCCGGTACGTCATCCCGGAGCCGATCTTCAGGCCGTCGAAGCGCGCTCGACCCGCCTCGTCCGTGGTCGCGCGCCGCTCCGAGTGCGACTCGCCCTCGGCGACGGTGTTGCGGTCGACGTCGAGGACGAGCGGCTCCCCCGCGAGCGGCCGATCGCTCGCGTCGGCTAGCTCAATCACGATGCTGCCCGCCGGCAGGTTCGGATCGAGGCCAACCTGATCGGGCGTCGGCTCGCGGGCCTCTTCGCCCGCCGGTTGCCCGGCCGGTCGACCATGAGGACCCTCGGCCGGCGCAGGTGGCGGATTCGTCGCGGGCGCGGCGCTCGTCGCGCTCGTCGCGGACGTGGCGCTCGTCGCGCTCGTCGCGCTCGGTCGCGGCGGGTCTCCGAGCGCGCCCCCGGCGAAGAGCAGCGCGGCGCCGAGGCACGCGAGGCTCGAGAACCTCCTGCTCATGACGTGCTCTCCTCGCCCCGGGTGTCGCGAGGGGCCTCGAGCTCCGTGGCCGTCTCCGTGGTGAGGCGCGCGCCACAGCTCTTGCAGAACACCGCGTCGGCGTCGTTGAGCGTCTCGCACGCGCCGCAGACAGGCCCGACCTTTCCCTCGCGGGAGTCCGGCAGAGCGCCCTCGTTTGCGGCCCGAGTCGGCTCGCGGTCGCGCCGCGCGTTGCGGGCGTCTCTCCCCGCCGCGCGCTTGCCGCGCTTCGGCTTCGCCTGGACCGGGGCCGCCTCGGCGCCCACGCTGCCCGTCTCGTGCTCTGCCTCGTCGTCTCGGGTGGCGTCCGCGCTCGCACGCACGCCCGCGAGGAGGTGCTTGGCCGCGAGGGCCTCGGCGCGGGCCCGTTCGGGGGCGCGGCTCTCGTCGATCCGCTGCAGCAGCCGCTTGGCCTCTCCGCGGTAGCGCGCGAGCAGCACGCGGAAATCTTCGTCGGTGATCTTGCCGACGGCGCGCTCGAACTCGATGTCCTTGATCGCGCGCAAGACCGCGCGCTTCTGCTCTTCCTCGCTCGACGGCGCGCCGAGCGCGAACGCGTCTTCGGGAGCGAGCGGCGTCTCGCCGACCAGGGCGCGCACGCTCGCCCAGAGCGCAGCGATCGCGCCGACGAGCGCGCTGCTACCGAGCACCAGGACGCCGAGGCTCGGGCCTGCGACGTAGCTCGCCGCCGCCGTCCCGACGATCACGGCGGCGGGCGCGCCCGTGCGAGCGATCGCGACCGCGCGCGCCTCGAAGCCGTCGTCCTTGCGATCGTTCACGCGTCCCCTTCCAGGTCCTTCAGCTCGTCGTCGAGGCGCTCGTCATACGCGTCACGCACGTCGGCGTCACCGCTCGCCTGCTCTTCGGCTTGACGGGTGCGCTTGCGAATGAACCGGTAGATGAGCGCGCCGCCCGCCGCGAAGGCGAGGAGCGGCAGCGCCCAGAGGGCTCGTGCCCCGCCCTTGTCGACCTGGACGAGGACCGCGTCGTCGCCATGCTGCTCTGCGTAGTCGGAGAGGATCTGCTCGACGCTCTTGCCCTTCGCGAGCTCGGCCCGGATCGTCCCACGCATGTCGTGCGCCCAGCCGCACGTGCAGGTCGAGAGCGGTTCGTGCGGGCAGGTGCCGCAGTCGCAGAGGAGCTGCGAAAACAGCGATTTCTCGCGCGGGGTCTGCTCCTCGACGACCCCCTCGCGCCTCATCTCCTGCTGCTGCGCATAGGCGTACGAGGGGGCGAGCGCGAGCAGCACGCTCAGCATCACCATCGTCGCCGCGGTGCCGAGGGCTCGGACGTAGCCGAAGGCGCCGGCCTCTTCCTCGGAGGGCTCGGGCCACATCGCGACGAGCGCGCCGAGGATCAGGATCATGACGCCCGCCCACACGAACGAGACGAGCGGGTTCACGTGCGCCTGCACGCTCGCGGCCTTCGTCTCCGGGTTGATCATCCCGACGACGACGTACAGGTCGTTGCGGGCGGTCGAGAAGCGTCCGATCTCGGTCGAGGGCTGCTCGGGCGACGCCTTATAGATGAAGCGTGCCGGGTGGATCTGCCCGACGGCCGCCCCGTGGCGCGTGATCTCGAGGTCGGTGACGATCGCGGTCTTCTCGTGATCGACGTCGCGGTGCGTGCCCTTGTACGTGAGCGCGTACTCGCCGATCGACATCGTCTCGCCAGGCAGGAGGCTCGCCTCTTTGTCGACGCCCCAGGCTCGGCCGACGAACCCGAAGAACATCACCGCGATGCCGATGTGCACGACGTAGCCGCCATACCGACGCCGCGACTTCGACACGAGCCGCGCCAGCGCCGTCGCGACGCTCTCGGGCTTGCTCTGTCGCCGCGCCGCGACCCCTCGATAGAATTCCTGCGCGACGACCGCGAAGTTGTAGGCGACGAGCATGATCGTCACGAGCGGCAGCTTGCCCTGCAGCCACGCGAGCCCGCGCCATAGCCCCGCCTCCTTCACCGGCTCGGCGTGAACGAACGCGGGAAATCCGAGCCGCTCGCCGAGCACGAGGTGCGCGACGCCTGCGCTCAGCATCGCGCCGATCGGAACCGTGAACGAGCGATAGAAGAGCCGCTCGGAGGTCTTGCGCCAGCCGAGGAGCGGCGCCGTCCCCATAAGGAAGATCAGCACCAGGGCGACGGGCGGGATGAACGCGTTGTAGAAGGTCGGGCCGACGGTCGCCTTCTGATCAAGGAGCCACTCGGAGAGCCGCGGCCACACCGTCGCGAGCGCGATGAACACCATCAGGCCCACGAGTCCCCAGTTGTTCATGAGAAAGGAGAACTCGCGGCTCATCCACGACTCGAACACGCCCTCGCTGCGGAGCTTGTCGGCGCGCCGGAGGATCAGGGCGGTGCAGACCGCGACGATCAGGATCATGTAGCCGGCGAAGTAGTTGCCGATGCTGGACTGCGCGAAGGCATGCACGCTCGCGATGAGGCCCGAGCGCGTGAGGAAGGTGCCGAAATAGGTGAGGAAGAACGTGAGACAGATGAGCACCACGTTCCAGGTCTTCAGCATCCCCCGGCGCTCCTGGATCATCGTCGAGTGCACGTAAGCGCTCGCGGTGAGCCACGGAAGGAAGGCCGCGTTCTCGACCGGATCCCAGGCCCAGTAGCCGCCCCAGCCCAGCTCTTCGTAGGCCCAGAGCATGCCAAGCGCGTTCCCGATCGAGAGGAACAGCCAGCTGAACAGCATCCACTTCCGAGTGGCGATGATCCACTCGTTGTCGAGCCGTCCCGTCACCAGGGCCGCAATGGCGAAGCTGAACGGCACCGCCGCGCTCGTGAACCCGATGTACAGGCTCGGCGGGTGGATGATCATGTAGAAGTTGCGCAGCTGGTAGTTGAGCCCCGCGCCGTCGGGCGATGCGCCGCCGATCTGCGTGCGGAACGGGTTCGCCGCGAAGAGCATGAGGAGCGCGAGGAAGATGAGGACGCTCATCTGCGTCGCGATCACGTAGGGCTGCAGGTCGCGGTAGCGACCCTTCAACCATGCGACGCAGCTGCCCGAGAAGAGCGCCGTCAGGAAGAGCCACCAGAGGAGCGACCCGTCCTGTCCGCCCCACAGCGCCGCGATGAGCCACGGCGTCGACATCGTTCGGTCGCTGTAGCGCGCGACGTAGTCGAGCCGGAAATCGTGAGAGACGAAGGCGTACGCAAGGACGAGCACCGCGAGCCCGACGAGCGCGATGGTCCCGTAGGCACCGGAGCGCGCCGCTTGCAGGAGCCGCGGTCGACCCCCGCCTGCGGCGAGCGCGACGGAGAAGGTGTAGGCCGCGGCGACGAGGATCGCACAGAGGACCCCCGTACCGAACTCGGGCAGGCTATTCCACATGGCTCGGGGCGCGGGATGATAGGTATCCTCGCGCAAGGGGCATAGCATGCGAACAAGAGGGATTCTCGTGATTGGTGGGCTCGTGGCGCTCGTCGCGTGCGGCTCGTCGGAGAGCACGTCGACCGGTGCGAGCGGCGCGACGACGAGCGCGTCGTCGACCGGCGGCGCGGGCGGCACGGGCGGCACGGGAGGAGGCCTTGCGGCGTGCGGCACGGCCGGGACGGCGTTCGAGCGCGGCAAGCTCGAGGTCCTCGAGTTCGACGACGGGGCGCGTGCCTCGACCCTTCGGGAACAGACGTTCACCATCAAGAAGACGCCGGGCCAGGTCTCGAAGGACTATGTCCTGAACGAGGTCCCGGTCCACGAGGCCGTGCGCTTCGAGCTCACGCGTCCCGCGCGCGTGCACGGCTTTGAGATCGCCTGGGCGCTGCCCGATGGGACCGCCCCCGAGGTCGAGCTCGAGGCCGGACTTTACGGCGATTTCGGCCACAACGGCTTCGACTTCTGGAAGCCGGATCCGCTGTGGACCGGCACCCGCTGCGCGCGCGACGTCGCCGCCGACGGGCCGCTCCTCACCTACGCCTTCACGACGCCCGTCGAGGTCACGACTCCCGGGCTCGTGTACGTCGCGCACCTCGCGAACCCGGGCGCGCCGGTGTGGTGGTTCGACGGGACGAACGCCGACAGCTGCGACGCGTTCGACGCGTGCCAATCGGCCTTCAACCTGCCCGAGGCCGACAAGACCACGTACTTCAATGGCCTGAGCTTTCCGTTCCAGCGGCACTTCCTCGTGCGGCTCTTCGTCGAGTACACCGACGACGTCGCGCCGGCCGAGCGGCTCTTCCAGCCGGTCAAGGACGCGCCGACCGGGGGTCACGTCTCGTGGGGTGACTACGACCGCGACGGCCGCGACGACCTCTTGCTCGGCGCGCAGCTCTGGCGCAACCAGGGCGACGGCACCTTCGAGGACGTCTCGAGCGTCGCCGGCCTCACGGGCCTCGCGGCGACGGGCGGCGTGTTCGGCGATTACGACAACGACGGCTGCCTCGATCTCTTCCTCTACGCGGAGTCGTACAGCGAACGCGATCATCTGATGCGCTCGCGCTGCGACGGCACCTTCGAGGACGTGACGCTCGCGGCGGGGCTCGACGACGTGCAGAGCTACAACTCGTGCGGCGATCCGCAGAAGAACACCCAGACGCCCTCGGCGGCGGCGGCGTGGCTCGATCTCGACGCGGACGGGGACCTCGATCTCTACCTCGCGAACTTCATCTGCTGGAGCGACGGGACGAACTACACGGACACGGTGTTCAAGAACCGCGGCGACGGCACCTTCGAGAACGTGACCGCCAAGCTCGGCTTCTCGAGCTTGAAGACCCCGAGCCGCGGCGCGGCGCCGATCGACGCCGATCGCGACGGCGACGTCGATCTGTTCGTGAACAACTACCGCCTCATCGCGAACCTGTTCTTTCAGAACCAGGGCGACGGCTCCGTCGCGGAGAAGGCCGCCGCGCTCGGACTCGCGGGCAAAAAGAGCAAGGGATACTTCGGCCACACCATCGGCGCGGCGTGGGGTGACCTCGACAACGACGGCGATTTCGACCTCATCGCCGCGAACCTGGCGCACCCGCGCTTCTTCCACTTCTCTGACAAGACCAACGTGCTCCTGAACGATGGGGCCGGCCTCTTCGTCGACATCAAGGGCGACTTCGCGAAGCCCGAGAGCGCCGCGGGCCTCCGCTATCAGGAGACGCACTCGGTCCCGATGCTCGCTGATTTCGATCAAGACGGTGCGCTCGACCTCGTCATCACCGCGACCTACGACGGTCGCCCCACCGACTTCTACTGGGGCAAGGGCGACGGTCACTTCGCGCTCGACAGCTTCCACGCCGGGATCACCACCGAGAACGGCTGGGGCGTCGCGGGCTCGGACTTCGACAACGACGGCGACGTCGACGTCTTCGCGAGCGCGCTCTTCGAGAACGAGGTCCCGGCCGTCAAGAAGGGGCACTTCCTCGAGGTGAAGGTCCGCGGCACCAAGGCGAACCGCGAGGCGATCGGCGCGACGGTCGAGGTGAAGACGGGCAAGACGACGCGCCTCCGGCACGTGCAGGGCGGCACCGGCAAGGGCGGACAGGACTCGCTCTACTTGCACTTCGGGCTGGGCACCTCGACCGCGGTCGACGCCATCACCGTCACCTACCCCGGCGGAAAGAAGCAGACCATCGCCGGGCCGATCGACGTCGACCGGCGCGTCTGGATCACCGAGGACGATGCGCAGCCGGTCTTCGGTTGGCTGCCACCCGACAAGTGAGCGGAAGCTTCCCTACGAGCGCGCGAACTCGCGCCACTCCCCGTCGATCAGGCGCTCGTGGGGGAGGTAGCGGGCCTTGTACGACATCGCCTCGCACGCGCCGATGAACAGCCCGAGGTAGAGGTAGCGGAGCCCGAGCAGTCGGCAGAGCTCGAGCTGCTTCAGGATCGAGTAGGTCCCCAGGCTCAGCGCCGAACGCGCGGGATCCCAGTAGCAGTACACGGCGCTCAGCGCGTCATCGGCGCGGTCGACCACCGCCACGCCGCACAGCTCGCTGCCGACGAGGTAGCGCATCTCGAACGTCTCGCAGCACGTCTGGCCGAGGAAGGTGCGGTAACCGTCGGCGCTCGTGTGCCGATCCTCGCTCGCGAGGTCGCGCTCGTTCTTATGCGCGTTGTAGAGCCGCACGCGGCCCGGATCGACGACCGGCGGCCCGAGCAGCACCTCGATCGCGGCGTCACCCTTCCGGAGCACTCGGCGCTGCGTCTTCGTCGGCACGAAGCGCGAGACGTCGAGCCGAATGGGCTCGCACGCGCGGCAGGTCGGACACGCGGTTCGGTAAAGCAGCCGCCCCTGACGCCGGTCACCCTCCGCGAGGCGTGCCCCGAACTCCTCGCGGGTGAGCGGACGCACGGGCAGCCGGAGCGGCAGGCGCCAGGTCTCGGTCTTGAGGTACGAGCACGTGCCCGGCTCGTCGTAGACGACGAGCTCGGGTGGCTGGTTCGCCACCACGCGGAGCTTGGGCGTGATGTTCATCCCTCCTCCGAGGATGCGCCCGGGCGAGGGGTCCGGCAATCGCGGCACGCCGCCTCGCTCGGGTTGCGACCGGTCGCCTTCGTCACGTCCGCACGCAGTTGCGCCCCGCGCCCTTCGCGGCGTAAAGCGCGGAGTCGGCGCGCTCGTAGAGCTCGCGCGACGAGCTCGTCGTCCTGGGCTCGAGGTAGGCGACGCCAAAGCTGCAGGTGACGCGCAGCGGTTGCCCATCGGTGACGAACGGGTGGCCCTCGATCGTCGCGCGGAGGCGCTCGGCGAGCAGGCCTGCGCCCGACAGCGAGCCCTCGGGGATGAGCAGCGCGAACTCCTCTCCGCCGATCCGCGCGAACAGGTCCTCTCGTCGCACGAGCCGCATCACGATGGCGGCGAGCTGCCGCAGCACCTCGTCGCCCCCGAGGTGCCCTCGCGAGTCGTTGATCTGCTTGAAGTGATCGATGTCGAACACCACGAGCGCGAGAGGCCGCCCGTAGCGCGCGGCGCGGTTCAGCTCGCGCTCGAGCTCCTGATCGAAGTAGCGACGGTTGTAGGCGCGCGTGAGCCCGTCGTTGGTCATCAGCTGGTAGATGACCTCGTGGTAATCGGTCTCGATGTTCCCGCCGTGAAGGAACTTGTAGATCGTGCGCCCGACCTTCACTTGATCCCCGTCGCCCAGGCGGTGCGAAGAGACCTGGAAGTTGTTGACGCACACGCCGTTGGTCGAGCCGAGATCCTCGAGGAAGTAGAGCCCGCGACGCGAGACGATGCGCGCGTGCCGTCGGCTCACGGTCTCGTCTTCGAGGACGACCTGGCACTCGCTCGCGCGGCCGAAGATCGTCTCGGTCTTCGGATCGAGCGGGAGCCGCTTGCCCAGCTGCTCGCCGTAGATCACGACGAGGCACGCGCTCCCGAGATCGAAGGTCGACGACGGAGGCCCGAGCGTGTCGACGACGGTCTCGCGGTCGCAGCGTACGCTCACGGCCTTTAAGCCTACCACGCGCACCCACAAGGTGGCCTTTTCGGCGCGATTCGGTAGAAGCTCACAACCCGCGCGATGTGGTTGCGACGTAACTGGCAGCTTGGCCTCGGGGTCGGCCTTGGGCTCGGAGGCCTCGGCCTCGCCGCGGTGAGCGTGTTCGGGCGCTCCGGCTTCGAGGCGCCGCTCGCCGAGCGCGTCGGCGGCTGGCTGTACACCGCGGCGCTCCTCGGCTCGGGAGGGGCGCTCCTTGGCCTCGTCACGTCACCGCTGGTCCTGCGGCCTCGCGCGCGGCGAGCGGTCGCGACGGCGTGCGCCACCTTCTGGAGTGCGGTCGCGCTGGTCCTTGTGGCGAGCGTGGTGTTCCGGATCGCCTCGGGCACGTTCCTCACCGCCGGCGTGCTGATGTTCACCATGAACGGCAGCGACGCGATCGCGCACGCGGCCACGGGCGAGTACTTGCGTACGGCGGTCGCCGCGGTCCTCGCGCTTGTCGGCGGGGTGTGGGGCGCGCGCCGACTCCTCGTCCCCGCGGCGACGGCCTCCTCGTTGCCGCGCCGCCGAGACGTCGCCGCCGCGCTGCTCGTGCTCGTGCTCGTCGCGGTCCCCTTCGCTCGCCGAAAGGAGTCGCGCTACCTGCGCGGCATGCTCGTGAGCGCGCCGCTCTTGGCGCTCGCGAGCTCGTTCGAGGTCGACCTCGAGAGTGACGGCGAGGCCCCGCCGGCCGCGCGGTCGAAGGCGCCTCCCGGTCCGCTCCGCGAGGCCGAAGAGGGGTTCCGCGAGGCGCTCGAGCGCGCCCGCGTCCGCTCATGCGATGGCGTTCCTTGCCCGAGACCCAACGTGCTGCTCGTGGTGCTCGAGTCGATCGCGCAGCGGCACCTCGGCGCGAACGGCTACGCGCGAGAGACGCCGGCCATCGACCAGCTCTTCCGCGAGGGGCTCGTCATGACGCGCGCGTGGACGACCGCGACCCACTCGAACTACGCGCAGCCCGCGATCCTCTCGTCGCTCTTTCCGAGGCGCGGCAACGGCCTCGATCAGTACGAGGAGCTCGTCTACCCCCGCTACCTCTTCCACGACTTCTTCCACGCCCTCGGCTACGAGACCGCCACCGTCTCGAGCCAGGACGAGGACTGGCAGGGGATGCGGCGCTTTCAGGACACCGGGACGCCCACGTTTTACTGGTACGCCGATGACTTCAAAGGCGAGGCGCTCGACAGCGGCGTCGAGCGTACGGCCCCCGACGAGGCCACGGCCGACCAAGCGCTGGCGTGGCTCGCGAGGCCGCGCACCAAGCCCTTCGCGCTCTACCTGAACTTCCAGGGCACGCACTTTCCCTACACGCTCTCGCGCGACGTGCCGCGCCCCTATCAGCCCGACGAGCCCGATCGCTCGAACTTCAGCTACCTGCGCTACGCCGAGGCCGACCGCGACGTCGTCATCAACCGTTACGACAACGCGCTCCTTCACGTCGATCGCCAGCTCGCGAGGCTCCGCGCGGCGCTCGAGGCGGCGGGCGCCCTCGAAGACACCTTGATCGTTGTCACGGCTGACCACGGGGAGCTCTTCTTCGACCGCGACATGGTGACGCACGGGCGCACGCTGTACGACGTCGAGGCGCGTGTCCCGGTGCTGCTCCGTTGGCCGCGCCGACTCGCGCCGACGCGCCGCGACGAGCCGATCTCGCACCTCGATCTCCTGCCCACCATCGCCGCGCTCCTCGAGCTGCCGCCGCACCCCTCGTGGCAGGGCCGGAGCTTCGTTCGACCCGAGGTCGACGCGGAGTCGCACGCCGTGTTCCTCAACATCCAGGGGCTCCGCTTCGCGGACGCCGTCGTGTGTTGGCCTTGGAAGCTCCTGCACGACCGGACGGGCCGAACGCGGCACCTGTTTCACCTCGCCGACGATCCCGAGGAGCTGTCCGACCGCTTCGAGGCCGAGCCCGAGCTCGCGCGCGTGCTGTCCGAGACGCTCGATCAGCAGCTCCTCGCGCAGCTCGAGTACCACGACGACGACGCGCAGGTGCTTCGGGACGAGCGCTTCGCCCCGCGCTTGCGACGCTGTCCGGCCCTCCCCCGACGCTCGAGGTGAGCAAGGCGGCGGAGCCGCCGACGGCTCGTCAGATCGTGGTGCCTTCGCTCGTGCCGAGGATCTGCAGGTCGTCGAGATCGGCGGAGGCGTCGGCCGCGTTGGAGGTGAGGCGCAGCCTGACCTTGAGGCTCGTGCTGCCATCGGCGGCGTCGGGGAGGCGGACGACTTGCTTGCTCCAGCTCGCAGAGACGAGCGTCTTCGCGGTGGCCCACGCGGAGCCGTTCCACCACTCGACGACG
>Ga0194129_10001072_pt1 | contig 47315 bp, 28 predicted proteins | sample TA2KigCa35mmetaG_FD_150862 | JGI IMG/M metagenome (GOLD analysis project Ga0194129, IMG submission 150862) | Freshwater microbial communities from Lake Tanganyika, Tanzania - TA2015038 Kigoma Deep Cast 35m | ecosystem: Environmental > Aquatic > Freshwater > Lake | place: Tanzania: Lake...
TGTTAAAATCTTTAATCCATTAGCCATTTTAATGCATTTCCTTGCTCTATAGAGCGGATAATAAACTAACGATTTTAACCTAAACAACCGATTAAAATCGCTGTATAATAAATAGTTTTAATTTTTGAAAAAGCATTATTGCATTGATTATGCAATAATTGTAACTACATAGCTGTTAGGTGGAATAATTTGACCCATATCAATTCTAACGGTATTTAAGGTCAAAAATTCTATATAAGGCATGATTTGGTTGTAATTATCAAAATCTTCACGTACAGTTATAAATGCATCACGACTGTTAAATCCGTGATTTAATAAAAAAACTCTATCAACTCCATTGCCTATAGTATATATTTTTTTTATAGTTCCAACAGAAGTTAATGTGGGTATTTGTGTTACACCACCTGATCCAACTTCTTTTTTTATTCTTCTTTTTGGACCATCTAGTAATATTTTTTCTCTTGGTAATTTTATTTCTACTTGATTTTCCGCTATCTCAATTTCTCTTTCTTCTTTATTATCTCCTTCTCCTATAATATAACCAAGAGTTTTTACTGTTATAGTTGTTTTATATTTTCTTTCATTATCCCCTAAATCAGAAATAGTTTCCTGATTAAATTCAGGATCCATAAAACATTCAAACAAATGATCATCTTTTGTAATAGTAAAATAACTTTGCGCCGTTCTTGCCATAAATGGCTGAATAATATCATTCATTTGCATTTGATAATTTGTGATAATATTAATTTTATATTCTACAGTAAGATAAACAGGGATTCTTAAAGCAAAATGTTGATAAACTAATTTGTCATTTTTTTTTGAAGTTAAAAAATTAATTTGTTCTCTAGTTTTTAATGAGTCAGAATTGGCAAAATCAGATGTTTTTTCTTGATTTAAAACTTTAGTTACATAAACTCTATCTTGTGAAGGAGAAACGTTAGCTTGAAAAGCTCCTTTTTTGTTTGGATCTTTTGTTACCGATGCTCTTTCTATAGAAATAATAGGCGGTATTAACGACCCATTTTTATCTCTTAGAGATTTATTATCTTTTATTTGTAACGATCTTTCCGCAGAAGACCAAATAACAGGAACCTTTAACCAACCTTCGTTGGTATTACAAAAAATATTCATCTTTTCAACATAATCCATAAAAGCGCCATCAATTGTTTCTATGTTGCTTGGATTTAAGGTAACTTTTTTTGTTTTTTCAGTTCTTTTAGGCGGCTCTGTACCAGATGTACTTAATGGAAGGTCGGATAGAGAAGGTTCTTTTTTAACCTTTTTAGTTTCAATAGCACCATCAACTGTGTTAGTTAGACGATTTTTTCTTCTAGGAGCAGAATCTGTTATTATTCTTTCTTTGGGAATTTTTATTTCTACCGGTGTCTCGTTTAAAGAAACCTGTGGCTTTTCTTGATTTAAACCCTCGCCTACTAATTGTCCTAATACTTTAAGAGTAACTACACTTTTAAATTTTCGTTCCTCTTCACCAAGTTCGGATATTGATTCTTGCGTGAAAGCAGGATCCATGAAGCATTCAAATTTAAAATCATCTTTTTTAATTACAAAATATCCTTGTGCAGTACGAGCCATAAATGGTTGTATGGCTTCATTCATTTGCATTTGATAGTTTGTAATAATGTTTATTTTGTATTCAATTGTTACATATATTGGAATAGGAACAGTCGTAGATTGTATAACTTGTTTTTTATTCTTTTTAGAGGTAACGAAGTTTAACTGATTTTTGCTCTTTAAAGTATCGGAATTAGCAAAATCAGAAGTTTTTTCTTGATTTAATTTTTTAGTTATAACATATCTATCATTTTTAGGAGATAGATTTGCTTGAAAAGAGCCTTTTTTGTTTGGATCTTTTGTAACATTTAAACGTTCTATAGAGATAATAGGTGGTATTAAAGAACCGTTTTTATCTCTTAATTTTTTATTACCTTTTATTTGATATGCTCTTTCGGCAGATGACCAAATGACAGGAATTTTAGACCATCCATCAGAAGTGTTGCAAAATACGTTTAAACTTTCTAAATATTCAAAGACTGCTCCATCGACAGTTTCAATAGAGCTTTGTGCAAACATAGAGGTTTGTAAAATTTCTTCTTTAGTCGTATCGCTCATTAGATGTCAATCTTTAATTTAAAAGTAAAGTCTCTATTTTCTGTTTTTTTAATTGGCTTAGCTAGTTTCGCTATACCTATTAAATTACCGTTATCATCATAAATACCAATTTTAGAAATATAAGTGTGCTTTTCTAAACTACCAGTATAATTTTCATATGGATATCTTACAGTATTTTTGATCTCATTATAAGCAAATTCGCTATAAGAATTATCTGTTGTGATAGGTTGATTAACTCTAAGTTGTCCTGCCTTTATATATGTTGGATTATTAGAATGATTTAATTCACCTTTTTCCGCATGAACCATCATTGTTATAGTGTTTATATAATTAACACCTTCAAAGTTTAAATCAAAGCTGGACGTGGTGGTATAATTTGGTTTTTGATGTGCCCCGGCTCCCCAATTAGTCCATCTAGCATAATCTATAGAAGCTGTTGGGGTGTAAATAAGTGTTTCTTGGAAGTTATTATCTAGTTTCCATGAACCGGTCAATAATAAGAATCCTTCGTTATATAAAACAACACCGGCAACTTGATTTAATCCTTGAGAACCAGTTGTTTGTATCAACTCACCATTCTTGTTTATGTCTTGAAGTTTGGCGACAAGTGTTCCGGAAACATAATAAGAAAGTTCTACTGTTCCTCTGTCAATTGAAGAACCGTAATAAATAGAAGGAATTGAAACTAAATTTATAGCTTGAGTAGCCTTATTTCCATATTCAGTATTAAAACCGTAGTGTTGGCTTAAATAAAGATAGTTGTTTAGGGTATTCTTAAGAGCAAATATTCGCTTTCTATCTGCCGGTGAAGAATTTTGCGGATAATAATCAAAATAAAGTGAAGAAGTGTATGGATATTTACCAAGCACTTCTTCACCATATTGTGATGCAGCAAAGTCATTAGGACTTACAGATTTAAAACTTTCTAATGAACTACCTTTTGGTATAAAAGGATAATAATTTTTTCTGTCTGCCATGGTAATAGTAATTATATCACGGAGAGAAAAAGGGATTATCTATTTTCTAATGCTGCCAATCTTTGGAGTATTGAAGCTATTTGAGCATCTTTTTCTTCTAGTTTAGATTTAAGTTCTTCATTTTCGTTTAGTAAATATTGCGTCATTTTAGTAGTAATATTATCAAGATATTGATAATTCATTGTTCTAAAATCATCAACTTCTTTACCCCATAAAAATATTTTTTCTCCAAGATTTTTATCACATACAAAACTAAAAGTATAATCGTCAACAATATTAGTAACATTTATAATTTCTTCTAATTCAGTTTCTTCATTTAAGTAAAAAAGAGATACTTTATCATTTAATTGTAATTCATGTTTTTTACTAATAGTAATGGTATAAATGTCGTTATTTTTAATAATTTTATTTGTTTCTAAATAAATATTAGGAATGAAATCTGTTGTTTTAGAAACAGCGTTTGGAAATATACCTTCTATTTCTTGTGCTAATACGCCATTTCTTGGATTATCGGGAATGATATCTTTCATCTTAAAATCAACAATATTTATTTGTTTATATTTATTTTTTAATTCTTCAAAACTTAAAGATGATGTTACAACCTCTTTCATACGTATATCTGAAACTGCATCAAATTCTACGGCAGCTATTCTTTGTTCAGCTTTTATAGTAACTGCTATGGTTTGTGCTCCTGCAAAACCAACTGAACCAGCTGAATTTAAATATCCATATCCTCCAAGATTTACACTTCTATATCCTAAAACCTCTAAAGGATAACCAGCCTTAAGACCAGTAAAGCTTATTGATGAACCTCCCTGACTAAATCTGGCAAATTCGGCTCCAAGAACATTATCAGAAAACACAACACAATTTGTACCTAATACTATATCTCCTGAGCCTGTATTGGTAAGATATGCATCACCGTTTACCCCCGGAGTTCTAAGAATTCTAAACGAATAATCGACGGTAGTACCACCATGACTATGAAAATCAATAAAACAATTTCTATCTCCTGAACCATAAAGACTTAATTCAACACTATCCGTATCAATAGCATGATTACCTATGATACCAGAAGTACAGCGAATTCCTCCAACAACTTGTAGCTTAGAAGTGGGATTAGTGACGCCTATTCCAACATTGCCACCAGAAAGTATAGTAATTTTATCACCATTATTAGTTCGTATGGCAAAACTATTATTTGTCGCCGTTCCAACAAAACCAATACCATAAGTAGAACCTAATACCACACTTTCTAAGGAGCTTTCCATTACTCTTATAAACGCATCGTTAGTTCCTGTATTTTGAAAACGCGCTATTTCAGATGCAACAGATTGAACATGTAATTGATACTGAGGATTAGTAATTCCAATCCCAACTGTTCCATTAGCAGCAAGACACATTCTTTCTGAGCTGTTTGTAAAAAAGCGCATTTTAGAAGGCACGGAAGAAACTCCGATAGTTCCATCAGAATCAACTCTAATTTGAGCACTGGCGTGCAACACAGTTGATGAATCAGCAGCCCACCAAACTATTGATCCAAGTTGATCTCCGTTTGTGGTAGCGGCGGGGGCGGCAGAAGTTCCTCTAGCATAAACAAATTCACATCGAGGGTGATTAACGCCGACAGAATTATTTCCATTATATTGTCTTACTTCCACAGTAGGATAACTAATTCCACTATATCCTGTAGAAATTACTCGCAGGCCGGGAGAAGAAACGGTGGAACTAAATATTTCTAAATTTTTATTTGGCTGGGTGGTTCCGATTCCAACTTGACCAGTTGCATTAACACTTATTCTATTAGTTCCGGCAGTAAAAAAATCGATTCCATAATAACCAGATAAATATGCTCCTAAACCCTCACCTTGTTGTGGAGTATGGAATCCAAGTCCATAATGATTAAGAAATTTTGAATTATATGAAAAATTATCATTAAAAACACCAACTATGCCGGGACTGCCACCATTTACGTTAGCGGCTGGCCGAATACCTATTACTCCGCTAGGATTAATTGTTATCGCATCAACAACTGATGGTCTGGAAATGAATAAATTACCTCCGTTACCAGAAGCAATATCCCATGTATTTCCAAATGTGGCAGTAGAATTTTGTAAACGTAAATGCGGAGGAACTGCACTATCTGTACCATAAATATGCAAACCTTTACCCGGAGTTGTGGTACCAATACCAACGTTTCCGTTATTTAATATCGTTGCTCTCACTGTTTCACTAGTTATTAACTGCAAACTAGAAAATATTCCAGCACTATTTTGACCAGCAGAAATTGCAGGATTTGTACCATCAATGCTTTGAACAATGTTTAATGGAGCAAGAACAGAATTTGCACTAAAGCTAGAAATAGTATATGCATTTCCTCTATAATAAGTAAATCCTTGAACGTCTAATTTTGCACTTGGAGTGCTTTTTGCTATTCCAACATTAGAACCAGACAAAAATATAGCTGCTGAACCAGCATTACCTTGTATAGCTATCGCCTTTCCACTTGGTACATAATAGCCATGAAAGTTTAAATTGCCAGTTCCAGCGCCGGGGCCGAATTCTGTTTGAAAACCGGAAGCAGAATGATATATTCTTGTTCCTCTAATGGTTGTTTGACCATTGACATCCAAAGGAGTGCTGGGATTAGTAGTGCCTATACCAAAAAAACCTTGATTGATATAGCTATTAATTCCATTACCAGCAGAGAATTGTGCAACAACAGTTGCTCCGCTCTTAAGTTGCAATATGCCCGTATCACCACCGGCTGTAGAACCATATAGAGCAGCTACTTCTGTTGAGCCGCTTATTAGGCTATATCCACTAGATTGCGAACCAGAAACCTGTAATCTTGCGCCGGGATTTGTTGTGCCAATTCCTACGTTATTATTATTCCAATATAAATTAGTTGCACCTGAAACAGTTGTTGTTGTGTTATAAAATGCTACTTGGTTAGCAGTGCTAGCAGAAACATTATTAATTCCTGTTTCATTTGCATATTTACCAATATAAATATAAGCTCTTACTTTAGACGGAATTTCACTAGAAGCGTAGTCTTGAACAAATAAAATACCAGAATAGTAATCAATATAATAATCTATTGGATTAGAACCCGGTATTAAAGAATTGTCTGAGCGCAATACTTGAGCTTCATAACCAAAGTGGAAAGAAACAGGAATTAGTTGTAATGCACCAGCAGATTCATTAACAACAGAATTATTAATAAAAGCCCCAGTTCCAAGTTTAGTAAATGGATAAGTAGAGCTTAAACTTTGATAGTTAGATGGTAATTTTAATATATATCCGTGATCTCGCGCAGTAGGTTGTAAATCTCCATACTTAGTATCTGTTATCGCATAATTTGTAGAATTTGCTATTACTTCTACAGTAAATTCAACATATTGAACTACGCCGTTATTCTCCCAAAGACTTAAACTTGGAGCAGGAGTTGTTATTGACTCACCAAAAATAGTTTTTGAACTTAATTGTAAGTTGCTTGATAGAGTCTCATTTCCAGCTTCTAAATTGGCCGCTGTTTGAGTTTTACCAAAAAACTTCTTAAAAAGAATAGATAATTTATTATAATCTGTTATAGCCATATATTATGGTGTTCTAGAGAACGTTATTTCATTAATACTACCAGCCCATGAAGCAGGAGCTTCTACTCTTACAACAAAATATTCATCCGTATTAGGACCAACAGCAGAATAAAATTGTAATTTTGTTGTATACAAAATATTAGTAGAAGTCACGGTTCCTTCTGTAAGACCTAAATTATCAGCAAGAGGGGTAGCATTTTCTGCTATCTGAATTGCGGGGGCGACAGCATCTCTCCAGCCAGTTCTGCCGGGAATTTTAACTGATATTTTAACACTATTACCAGTTAGTGCCGCAGTATTATCAACAGGAACTGTATCAGTAGACTTAATTGTTAAATATATATTGCTGAAAGTACCGTTACCGTCAGAATTCTTAAATATTCTAAAATAACTTCTATTTCCCGTGAGTGAGCTATAATTTGGCTGATTACCATATTTATGTGTTGTAAGAGAATCTTCTACGTTACCATTATTTAAGATTTTAGTTGGATATCTTACAGTTCCATAATAAACCGCTAGTTCTAAACCACCTTGGTCTATTTTAGAAGAACTTGGGAACGTGTTTAATGCGCTTACTGCTTGTGTTTGAGTTGAATAGTCGCCAGAAATACCTCTACGAGCTTCAGAGATAAATTTTTCACTATAATCAGTACTAACATCAATTACATTGTCTAATAACATAGTGGAAGTAGGTATAGCTAGAGATATGCTTTTTCCAATACCGTTTGATATGTTTATAGTTGAAGATACTGATTCATTAAGACGCCTAAAATTTGAAGTAGTAATAGTGTGTGAACTAGTGAGAGAATAATTATCACTTGCAGTAGTCGGATAAACGGTAGTAACTGCATCTGTAATAGCCGTTGGCGTAACGCCGTTTAGTGAACCAAAAGTAATGCCACCATTACTATTATCAGGATACGTATATTTATAAAGATTTTTTATGTTTGCTTGAACGTTATAAGTACCACCAGTATAATAATGTACACCAGAAATATATCGATCACCTGTAAAGTTACTAGAAGCAATTACTGGATTTTCAATTATATAATCATCTGAAATGCCGCTTTTTGCTGACGGATCATATATCCAATCAACATAATTTGTATAAGCGGTAGAACCTTGCTGTAAGAGTACTAAAACATAATTGTGACCGGGTTGCCACACTTCTGTTCCTATACCTATAGAGCCGGTTCTATGACGGAAAAGATCAAAAGATAAACCTGAAGACTTAAATGAACCAGTAAATGCTTCGGTCAATTTAAAATTATTATTGCTAGCGGCATTAGTATCGGTAGTTGATATATTGTAAGGCTCTACCACTAAATCATTTGCAGCTAAAATATAGTTTCCAACGCCATTTGCTACTACGTTAAAAGCATTATTTTTATAATTAACAAAAGTATCTTTATCTTCAGAAATGTTTGCATTTAAAGACATAGTTAAAGGTACAGGAGTATGTAAGACCCCTAAGCGAAGTCTTCTACTACTAGTTGGTAATGGACCACCAGATAAACCATTTACTGGTGAATACGCGGCATTAAAAGCTACAGGTAGTTGAGAAGGCCCTAAAGACTTAGTTACATTAATATAATTAGCCACCCCCTTACCAGTTCCAAAGCCTAATCTAAGAGTTGTAGATAAATTGGCTGAAGGTGCTCCAAATACATATTCTACATTTGTTAAATCTGGAGCCTTGGAAGGTGCTAGTCCCTTTAATACTTCATTGATTCTATCTATTGCAGTTCCAACATACGTTGAAGGAGTAAAATCTGTGAACAAACCGTCTGTATATACGTTATCTCCTGCTTCTGCGTTTCCGATAGTTAGATTAGTTAAATTTTCTCCATTGCCATTAAAATAACTAGCGGTTAAAGAAGATGCAGAAATGTTATTAGTAACCTCTATATTACTAGCAGATAAGTAAGTTGTTTGTTGTCCAGAGGAACTAAAATACGTATTTAATTCCATACCAGAACCATTGTTAATAACTGTTAAAAAAATATCTCCACCGGAGCCACTAATATACAAACCTGCACCCTGATTAGAAGTTCCGGCACCAGTGTTCATTTCTATTAGTTGATCTTTAACCGTTAAATTTTGTGTATCAATTGTTGTTAAAGTGCCTTGAACGGTTAAATTATCAAATAAAGCGCTGGATGCTGTTATTTGACTAGCACTTAAAAAATTATTAATCTTTACGTCATCCAATCCGCCAGTAATGCTGCTTGTTAAATAAACAACTTGATTTTGAACAACTAGATTGTCTCCAGCGGCTAAAGTTTTTTTATCAGAGTATTTACCAACATAAATATAAGCTTCTACTTTAGTTGGATATCTAGTTGGATTAGCGTCTTGTACAAATAAAATACCAGAGTAATAATCTAGATACATATCATCTGGAGCGGACCAAAGTATTTCTGTATTTCCTGAATAAACTTTAGCCTCATATCTAAAGTTAAAACTTGGAGAAACTAATTGCAATTTACCTGATGTAGTGGCAACAATGGAATTGTCAATAAAAGGAGCTGTCGCAAAGTTATCAAACGGCGAAGAACCATTTTGTGCGATTGTTTGCGATTGATAGCTACTAGATAATTTTAATTTATAAGCATGTATTGTAGAACCAAAAGACACTTCTGCTTCTTTTTGTATACTAAGACCAGTAGTGGCAGGTAAATATTCAGTTTCTGTTATTGGTTCAACTACAAAAGTTACTTTTTGAATTACTTTATTCGTATCTACTTCCCACATTAACAAAGAAGAAGGATCTAGCGGTATTTCATCGCCAAAAATAGTTGAAGAATTTAATTGAACAAATGAACCTACATTTTCATTTCCAATTTGTAATATCGGAGCAGAGTGCGCTTTGCCTGATAATTTTTTAAATGCAATATCTAATTTATTTTTGTCTGTTAGCGCCATGTTCTATGGTCCTCCTAAGAATTATAATTGGCAATTTCTATTTTATTTAAATAGCCACTCCATGTATCATTTGCTTCTAATTTTAAAACAAAATATTTATTAGGCAATAAAGCTTGACTTGCAAAAGAAACATTATAAGCAATAGTATTGCCAGAAATTATGGGATCCTCTATTCTAGCTCCGACATTATCCACAAATGCTATTGCGCTTGTATTGGTGGGAGCTAAAGTAATAATATCTCTCCATCCAGTATATTCTGGTATTTTAATCCAAGCCTTTAAATTATTAGAAGTCAGAATGTCATTATAGGTAACAAAATTAGTATTATTTATTGTAAAAATAACTTTTATAATTGCTCTAGATGAGATACCATTTTTAAAAATTCTATAATAATATTTGGAGCCATTAAAACTGGAATAATCTGGCTGTGTATAATCATTATACATGATTTGTATGCCAGACCCTAAAACTTTACCATTATTTAAGATTTTAGTTGGATATCTTAATTCACCAGAATATACAATCAAATCGCTAGTGGTTAAACTGGAGGCACTTGGGAATGAATTTAAAGAAGAATCAGCGGATGTTTGAGAATCATAGCTATTATTTTCGCCTCTATAATTTTCTAAACAAAAATTTTCTACCAAATCTGTATTGGGAGTATTAATTCCATCTAATAAAAGTTTATCTGTATTCAAGGCTAGGGTTGCAGTCTTACCTAAATTATTATTAATATTTAGCGTAGAACCGACAGAGGCACTTAAAACTCTAACAGATGATAGTGAATGAGCACAATATAAATCGATTATTGATGATTCATTAACAGGGGCAGGCACGCTTACTGGCGAAGCACTTAAGCCGTTACTTAAATTGGTAAAAGTTATTCCTCCATTAGATACCGATCTATAAGTATATTTATAAAAATTATTTATTTCCGTGTGGAAAGAATAATTGTAGTTAGTATAATATTTTATACCAGATAAATATTTTTGCCCTGAAGGACTGCTATTGCGAATATCAGAATTGATAAAATAGTAATCTGATCCGCCACCATTTTTAGACGCGGGATCATATACCCAATCAACATAATTTGTTATTTTGGTGCCAGCAGAAGAAACAAAAATAACTTTTGCATAATTATGACCCAAACGCCATGAATTTGTTGGAATCGTCACCGTGCCGGTTCTATGTTTAAATAAATTAAATGGCTGTCCTGAACCTACAAATTTACCAATTGAGGCAGCGGATAAAGAAAAATTGTTTTGATTTATTGAAGTATCATCAATTGTAGATACCGAACTTATTATTTGATCATTTATTTCTAAAGTAAAGTTTCCTATTCCGTCAATTGGTACATTAAATGAATTATCGGGATAATTTATATAATCGCCATAATCAGATATAACTTGATTATTTAAAATTAAAAATATTGGTATAGCGGTACTAAATACACCCATTCTGTTTGTTCCACCGCCACCATTTGGAATAGTAGATGGAGAGAATGTATTAGTAAAATTAACATTAGGCAATAAAATTCCCAATGAGGCAGTAACATTAACATAATTTATTATTAGATTATTTGCTCCAAAAGACAATTTCATTTCATCGCCAGTGGATATATTTCTTTCTAAATTAGTTAATTCCGGGGCAGATGATGGAGCTAATCCTTTTAAAACCTCATTCACTCTATCTATAGCAACACCGATATTTGTATTTGGGGTCAAATCAATAAATAAACCATCAGTATATTGTCCATCTTCAGGATTACCGATTTTAAGATTTGTTAGCTGTGAGCCATCTCCTACAAAACCATCTGCTGCGCTTACATAAGTATTAATACCCAAACCTGCGCCGTCTTCAACAACACGCATACTTACATCGCCATTGGATCCGCTTATATATAAACCAGCGCCCTCGTTAGAAGTATTACCAACGTTTATTTCTATTAAATTATCCTTAAAATAAACATTAGTTGAATTGATTACAGATGAAGAGCCAGAGACAGTAAGGTTATTAAATAAAGCATTAGAGCCAGTTACATAACTAGAAGATACTTCATATATTTTTATTCTACTAGGAAAAGTAGGATATTTAATGCTCATTTTTTATCCTATATGAGTTATTAAGAAGGAAGTAGGAGTACTGCTACTGATGAAATATCCTCCATGATAAAGAGCCGCTGTGTTATTGTCAGCAGTATAAGTCCCTGATGGATATAAAATAAAGGAAAAATATGTAGGAGCGCTAGAAGTATCTGCTATAGTAAAACCATTAGTAGTTGAACCATTTGTTGATAAAGCTATATATAAATCATGTGGACCGGGATTAAAAACCATTAAGCTTCTTCTAGTAGGTTCTTCGTGCGCTATTTTAAAAGTTCCACTTGCTGCCGTGGACCAGTTAAAAGAAGAAGAAACATGCTGCGATACAGTCGCAACGGGAGGAGCCATATGAATTGGAATATAACCTTCACTGCCACTTTCAACAGATAAAGCTTTTAGATTTCCTAAACCATCTTTTATTACTAAACTCTCTATAGACATTTATTAATCCTTTATATTATTCCATAATTATATGAAGTTTCAGGACATGAAAAATCAAGTATATTAACATCACCACAAGGAAAAGTTATTCCGGGTCCAGAAAGCGTAGAGCCACCATAACCTGAATTTAAATATACCTCTCCACCCCAGATTTTAAATTCAAATCTTGGTGTTGTTTTTATTGTATTATAAAATATGTCATTAGGTTCTATAATTTTCATAATTTATTAATAATCTAAACGAACACGTAATATCATTTCTTGAGTTGGGTCTTTCTTTAATGGTTCCGATAGCTTAGCTACTGCTAACAACTCATTGTCTGGAGAATAAAGACCTACTGTAGTTATATATGACACTGGAGCATCACTGGTTTTGCTTTTTACACGGATTTTACTGTTTTCTAAATATGTTGGATTTGAACTATAATTAAATTCATTGTGGTTTATTCTACAAAAATGAATTGATGAATTCAATTCTGTAGTGTTATTAAACACTATATTTTGTACACGATTTCTTAAAGCGAAATTGGCATCATTAATGCTACCAGATTCAAATAATTTTTGTACGTTAGCGTAATTAACAGTTTCACCTTTTAACTGAACAGAATAACCATTAGCCATTTGTCCATATTGGCTAGCTGATACATAAGAAGAGGGACTATTGGAAGAAGATTGAGCAAATAATGCTGTAGATAATGCAACAACACCAGCTTGATAGAATATAAATCCTACTGTTCTTGACAATTCACTAGTCCAACCAGCAGAACCGCTAGTAAAGTCAGAGGCATATAAAACGCCATATTCTCCAGCTGGTGAATTAATTTTATAGTTTGTTGTTGCATTCGAATCAGATACTTTACAAGTTGCTTTAAACGGTTCTGCGCTAGAAGAATTTACACCCAAAACCATTTCAAAAGTTCCTTTTTTAATCTCGTCTTTTACTATCAATCTAGAGAAATTTAAAAAGAACAATGAAGTAAACTTATCACCAGAAGTGGCAGGATCTCCATCACGATCAAAATTCAATACAGAACCTGTTGTATCATGCCCAACAAGAATCTGTGCCATTTGATTGTAAATGTTCATCTTTTTCTTACAATATGGATCGTTTGTTAAGCTGCTGCTAGCTGGAGAATCGGCTGTTTGTCCGACAGTCATATCAAAAAGTTGGTTGGCAGAGGAGCTTTGATATGGATAATCATAAACACTTTGAAACATGCCGTGACCATATGATTTAATACTTGCTGTTGTATAAAGGGAGCTAGAAACAATAGTACCGGTAATGGGAATATTTTCATGTAACAGGGTTCTAGTTGATACAATGTCGTCATCTAAAAACGTTTTAAAAGTTGTAGCCATTTAAATATTCCTTTATGGTGCTATTTTCTTTACTACCATTAATGGAATATCAATAACATTACCAGTAGTAACGCAGGTTACTCTTACATTAGTTAATATTCCTCTAATATCCGTTACTGCGGGGTCGTCACAACCAGCAGTTAAATCTTTGCCTAATTGAGAAAACAAATAATCACTTGTTGAAACTTCATTTTGAGAAACAACTTTAAATGCTAAAGAAGTTCCTCTTGGACCGGCAATAACTTGATTTGTTGTATTTGGATCATTTTTTAAAGTTGTAACAAAAGATGTATCTGTTCCTCTAGAAAAATGATAAGTGGCTATGTTATCATCATCAATGTATGATGGAGTAGCCATTTGACCATCAACAGAAGCAATAGAACCAAATCTATTATCTATTTCAACTAAAAATTGTGTTTCAATTAAATCAGCATCAAGCGGTCCTACAGGAATTTCTGCCGTGTCTAAACCTTGATCTACACGAATAAAACCGCCGTTTGTAAAGTCTCTTCCGTTTAAAATACCTGTTCTATTTAAGCTGGTGCCAAAATATGACGCATCACCATTTAAATATGTTTCGGTATCTGTGTCTACAGCTAACACATAACCGTTATTAACTAATTGTGTAGCTGGTGAGGTAGGAGCTACTAGATGGTTAATTTTTATTGTTGGCAAATAAAGCAAATTATTTTTTGTTATTGTTAATAATTTGCTTTTCATACTTGACGCATTATTACTGAATGCTTCAAGTACAGGAGTCTGTAATATTTCTAAATCATAATAAGCAGAGCCGCTAATATTATTGTAATTATATAGGGAGTAATCTATTTCATCATCCCCTAGAGCAAATTTTGCAACCCTAAAAGAACCATCACCTTTGGCTAGCCTCATTCTTCCAGTATCTGTTAGTACCGCATCAAGAATAATATCACCGCTGTTATCTAAAAATGCCATATCTTTATCCTTTTAATACTTTTTCTATAATTAGTATCGATAATTAATTAGGTAGGTTTATTATACTTAAAACGAACATTTATATCTATTTTTCTACCAGTAGATTTTGAGGTAAGTCTAATTTTAAACTTTTGATTCCAAGGGGCTATTTGATCAGATCCTAATTCTACATTATTTTCATTAGTTTTTTCATTATTTATTAATCTGTGTCTTATAGCTGGTTGTATTTTTAGAAGACTTTTTACCTCTTTAAAAAGTTTTTTATTATTTTCACCTGTTTCAAAATCCACTACATGTATCATTGGAAGCACTAAGCCGTTATCATTTATGATTTCGACTTCATAGACTGGAGTTGGATTAGAACGATTGTTGTGGTAATCTCTACTTCTACAGGTGTAATAATATTTTTTATTAGACTCTAATTTATCTATATAGCTTGCACCAGAAGCGTTATTCGTGGAAATTGTTGTTAAAATACTATTAAAAAAATCTTCATAACTTTTTGGTTTATAGTCTATTCTATAGATATCAAAGACGCTCGATGGCTCATCAGATTGAAAGGTTATTAAGTCTATTTCGCTACTTATATCTTGCGATTGTTTTATTTTTAATATATTTTGTTCTTCGGCACTAGAAAAGATTATAGGTTGAACAGTTTTTAAACCGGTAGCAGTATTTAAATTAATTTTAACTTTATCTGGAACATCAATATATGGTGTAAATTCTACTTCCGGTTCTATTGGTGGAAAATCAAGCAAAAAATTTGTATAAGTTGCGCCAAGAGTTTGTTTTCCAAAACTTGGTATATTAGATAATATAAATGTTTTAATTAATGGCTTATTAGTAAATGTTAAAATAAGTTTATCTCTTTTAAGTTGGACATCATCAATGCTAAAAAGAGTAGCAAATGATAAAACAATTAAATCTAACTTATAAGTATATTTTTTATCATATTTAATTTGAGTATCAACCCAATTAAATGTTTCCTCAGAGGTGTTAGGAAAATACCATTCTTGTATAAGAGTGTTAGAATCGCCTAAATATTTTTTTAAGTGATATCCAACAACTTCTACATATTCACTTTTATTTTGAAGAATTTCTAGAAAACTTCTTGATTTATCATCAACTCTTTGGTTTATATCAAAAATAAAACTAAAATTATTATCTGCAAAATAATCTAATTTTTTGGTTAAGAAATTAGTGATATCTAATTCTTTTACATTAATATTTAAATTATTTTGGTTGTCAGTAAAAGTTAAAGTAGATTCAATTGAATCTTGAGCTACTGTTTCAAAAAATTCAGGAAATAAATTCTTATCTTGAATAGCTTTACAAATACTTTTTTGATCTAAATGATGCGTATCAAAAGAAATATCAGTATAAAACGGAAACTGCTCTTTAAACATATTAAATTTCTGTAAATACTTAGTTATTTCTAATTTTTTATCTTCTATAACAACTTCTGACGGTATAACATTAGTTATTAAATCATTTCTAAATTTACTCTGTATAACAGAAGAAGGATTTTCAAAAAAACTAGTACCTTCAAAGCCATTATAATTTTCTTCTAATACCATATTAGATAAAACTTCATAATAATATGGTAACGCAGTTTCTAATATTGTGTCATTGCTTAAAAGATAATCTTCATAATTTTTAATTAAAAAATTATATTCAAATTTAGATTTAAATTTTAATAGTTGTAAGCTTTGATCAGGAATATTTGCATTTTTTATCTCTAATAATTGCTCATAATGAGTATCAGTTAAAAAATTTACACTTACTTTTTGTCGCATTTGTAATACAGTATTTTTAAAATCTTCTGTTTCTATAAAACATTTAAGGTCTTTATAGTCACCAGTAATTGTAATTGATCCACTATAACTGAAATCTTTATCGTTATAATTTTCTTCTATGCCATGTAAAGTTAGCCCATAATCTTTCGAAGAGAGCAAAATGTTATAAAATTTGTTAGCCTCTAGAGAATCAGTAGAAAATAGATTATATGTTTTCCCTATTTTTAACATTTATTTCTTCCTTTTAAGATTTGTTTATTTGTCACAGAACGACTAAATGGATTTTTTATATTTTTTTCATTTATTGTCGGCTGATTAAAAGATTTAGGATATAAAGGTTTTTCTAACGCTACTTGTAATGGCTGTTCAACATTATATTCTAAAAGTTCATTGCTATATATATTATCAAAAGTTGTATTTATTTCATTAAGAGTTTGTAGATTATAATTTTGAATATTATCTATTATAGCAGTTTCTTGTTTATTGTTTGTTATTTCTAACAAAAAATATTTATCATAAATAGGCAATTTTATTTGTTGTAAACCATCTATCCCATATTCATTATTTTTATAGTTATTCAATCTGCATAAATAATAGCCATTGTTTAAGGAAGTAAATTTTTCTTTTGTTAATAAAGACCAATTTTCTTCATAGAAATCATTTATATATTCTAAAACTTCTATTTTATGAATTGTATTAAACAAAAACTGAAATTTAGAGTTTAATTTAATTGATTTTCTATAATTATCTTTTTTATTCAATAGTTTGCAAGTATCATCTAGTAAGAAATTTAAGTGTATTGGAACTGAAACGTCTAATACTTTAGCAAAAGTAGGAACTCCCGGTGGAGGTTTTGGAGTGGTAGAAGCGCTTCTGTTTTCTATTTCTGTTTGTTTTGGATTGGACAAATCATTTTTTAAATTTTCATTTTGTTTGTAATATAGCTGATCTTTTGATACTACATCAGTAATATTTTTAACTGATTTATAATATAAATTTTTATCTGTATCAAATTGTTTAGCTAATGCCAAAGATAAATATAATGAATCAACATTTTCATTAATAATAGATTTTTCTGATTCGTTTATAAGAAAATTATTTGATATTTCTTTATATAAATTCGTAACTTGTGAAGAAAAGGCATTAGAAAGAGCAGAAGCGTTTATTTTTAAACGATTTTCTTTAGCAAACTGTAAATCTGTTTTATTATTAGATTTTTCATTTGTTTCAAATTGCTGGTCAAAATGAAAAACATTAGTGTTTTTAACGTCTATTTCTAACTCAGCAAAATCTAGATCAGAAATTGAATTTGCATCTGTTTCTAAATTATCTAATACAGTTACTTTGTTTTTTGAATAAACAGCACTAGGTGATATGTAACAATATTTTTTGTTCTCATAAGACAGAGAATCAGCGCTTGGATTAATAGCGTATTTATTAGCTTCTTTTAAAACTCTAGTTGAAAGAGAATTATTACTAATAGTTGCTATACCATTAAAAGAATCAGGTTGAAAAAATCTATATCCTATTTTAATGGGGACTTTAGTATCTAAAAATTCGTTTTTAAACCAATGAGATACTGTAAAAGAATTATTTACGTTGTTTTTTATAATTCTTTTTATTTGAGAAATAAGTTTTTGATATATGTTTATGAAATATATTATATTTTCAGCACTTGCGTATGATGGATGCAGTAAATAAGTAATATTTTGCATTAATTGCTTGTTAAAGGTAGTTTTCTTATTTACTAATCCTAACAATGAAATAGTACTAACAAACATTGAAACGGCATCAGAAACTATTTGCTGAAAAGAAGGAGCATCTGCCCGTCTAGATCTAAAACTTTGTATAAATTGTTGCGTAAAAGCTCTTTTTTGCGGATCATAAGACCCAACTAACGTCATAGCGCCATTTTTGTCAGTTATTGGTCTAGCAATTTTATTTGTTTCTTCTAAATATTGCTTTAAATTTGAAATTTTTGTTTCAAGCAATTTATTTGTCTCAGACAAAAAATAATTCATAGAATCAGCAATAACCAATTCAACACCATATTGGTATAAATCACGATTACCGAAAAAAACATTTTTATCAGTTACACAAAAAGTCCTAGTATCTGTTTTGGAAGCAGAATTTAATTTAATTTCTTTAATATAGCCTGTAACTTCCTCATAATTGTTAATTATTGAACTATCTTTAGTTTGGCCGCTCGTCACAACATTACTAATTGAATGGAATTTTGGAATTATTTTATTATTTTTAGTTTTTTCTATTCTCCTGCGGACAATTTTTATAGAAGATATAGAACATTTATTTAAAAATTCATTTTTTAGATTTGTTTTATTTAATAATCTAGAATAAGCAGAATTTTCTTTTATTAATGAATAATAATTTAAGTTAAATATAAGGCCAAGGTTATTATTTGAATTTCTAGAAAAATAAATGTTTGAAAAATATTTCTTTCTTTTAGAAATAGACTTATTGGTTTTAACTTCTTGAATTATATCAGCATTATTAGTATCTATACTATCTAATTTATTATCACTAGTATATATAATAGCATTTTGTATAGTTGAATATGCATTACTAGAATTAATTATATTAATTAAATTATCAAATAAATTACTTTGCTTAAAACAGTTATTTATTACTCTTAAATCTTGTACAGGAAGTAAAGGATTAGACACTAATTCATTATTTTTATATAAATGATAAAATAAAATTTTATCAGATAAAATTCTCTTATCAATATATTTTTCTTCTATTTTATTGTCTTTTATGTATTCATTTTTATCAAAATAAAATAATAAACCAAGACTTAAAAAGTCTATTTTTTGTCTAGAAATCAAAAAGTTAGCTTTATATTGTAAATCAATTGAGTTATTATATTTAACATTTCTTATATGTAAATCTACGTCTTGTTTATCACCTGCAAAATCATTATTTGGATTTATATCTGCGCTTAAAGAACCATAATTATTTATTATTTTTTCTAAAACTTCTATTTGTTCACTATCTGGTGTGCTTACTATTTGATCAAACATTTTTTGACTTGATATTTCAAATAATTTTAATTTTAAATATTTTTTTGCTGTTTCATTATTAAATATTTTAAATATTTGTGTTCCGTTGGAATCGTTGCTTAGGCCATCTTTAACATTAATAACTATATCTAAAGAATTATCTGTTCCATAGTCCTTAACAACAACAGATTTTAAAAAATCCGCTTTCTTGGCTTCTTGAGGATAAAATTTAGACTTAATTTTTAGTATCTGTTCTTCTGATAAATTATAAAACATTAGCAGTTTGTTCCAAATGCACCTTGGGCGCTTGAAGTACTTCTCTTAATAAACTTTTCTTTTGTTTCAGGTGGGAGTTCTATTTCATCATCAACGGTTGATTCAAAAAAATATTCAGAATAACTTTCATCCATAGTGTCGTTATAAGTTCTTGGTTCATCTAAAAGTATATTATCAACAATATATTCTGATTGTTTGACAAAGTTTAGTTTTTTTAATATTTTTTTCTTTTCATTTTTACCGGGTATTAATTCTTCTTCTTCCATAAATATTTCAACATCAAAATTTTTTATTAAATTATCGGTATTTAACTCCTTAATATCTATAATTAATGGAGCATCTTTTATGGAATAAAAAATCTGGTTATCTAATCCACCGACCACAGTAGCTACTTGATATAGAGGATCATCAGGAACACTATTAACAGTTTTTAAAATTTCATATTCAATATCTTTTAAGTTTATTTGAGGAATTTTTAAATATGGTTGCAGGGTATCTTCTAGGCCATCGCTATTGTCAATGAAGTTATTTATAGATTCTATATTGCCATTTGAAAACATTATGGACCAAGAGGGATAATAATCAGAACTTAAAGACGAATTTCCGAGTGGAAGAGAAAGAGAATAATTTTTATCTGATGTGATTTGTGATTCTTCCATCTTCATTTTAGAAGCTTCAGAAGAAACTAAAGAGTTAATTTTTATGTTTTTCTCTACACTAGAAAAAGTAGTTTGCGGTTTAAGACTTATTGTTTCATCTAATATTCTTGTTTGTATTAAATTTTGATTTTCTTGTAAATTGGCATATTCGGCATCATATAATATATCATCATCAAAATAGGCATAATATGAAGGTTTAAATTTGCCTTTAGACAATAAAAATCTTCCATATGTAGTTAATTCAACTTTTAATATTTCTTGTTTATCGTCAAAAAAAGACATTATTGATTCGATCCCGTGACAGAGGTGTTTTTATTTAATTCCAAAGAAGCTTCAATATTAACTAGTTCAACTAGCGAGAAATAATCATAAGGCCAGTTATAAGAATATGCTAATTCTTGATCTATTCCGGATTTAAATGTAAATCTCTTTTCTCTACCTTCCAACAAGGAGTCATAAAGATAGTTAGCTCTCTTTTTAACTTTAAATACCTTCCATTGAACATCGCTTGGTAATTTAAGACCATGGAAAAAGTTTTTTTCATTTAAATCGTGTTCTAGCTGTACTACATCTTTATACATTTGCATAGCTGATCTTGGCATGACTCCTTGCCATATATCCGCTAATTCATCTCCTAATAATTCATGTTTGAATTCAAATACATACATTACAAATGGATCAATACTCCTATTGCGAACCCAATCTAAATGTGGCGGTATTACATAATCAGTCATTGCTTTCATTGTTTTAATGATTGAGTTGTCATCGGACATATTAGATAACAATCTTTTTATATCTGAATAATTTAAATTTTCATCTGTAAAGCTAGTGTTGGCACCATGTTCTCTAAATAAACCATTCAGAACTCTTTTATCTACATTAAAATAATATGGTCCATTTGTTGTACTTTGATCCATTTTGCCATTTTCACCTAGAATTTCTTTCAAAGTGACAGCAGAACTGATATCGACAGAATCATTAATAGATTCTTTATGGTTTTTTATTTTAGTAAACGGAATCATTACTATAGCTTCGCTTATCTGTTTCTTAGCTGCTATTTGACCTACATTTTTAGTCTCTACTTTAAATCCGCAAGCATCTGATAAATCAGCTACACCGGTAGATCTATCAGGCTTTACTATACTTAAAGTAATACCGGAATTAGAATCAGGTTTTGCATAACCGCTCCACATACCAGTAAAACCGAATGCAGTAGTTTTAGGAATAACTCTTGTTTCTTCATATAAAAAGTTATGAGGAGAAGGACCATCGGTATTAATATTTGTAGTTATTATAGGTGTGCCTGTATAGGTACGTGTCATATTTAAGTTAATATTTTCTTTAGTATTAAAGTTTAGTACTGGTGTTTCAAACTTAGTTTGAATTCTCCAAAGTTTATTTGATGCATCGTTTTTATCAGTTACATCAAGTATTTCGCCGTTTAGTGCATATTTAACTTCATTTCTTGGTACTAAAATATCGTAATTAATAGCAGATAAAAGAGGCATTCTATCTTGATAAGATACAGTTTCTCCTATGCTATTAACGTTATATAAGCCACCTATTGATTTTACTGAAGCAGAAAAATAATCTTGCATTTCTGTAGTTACAGGCAAACAAGAAACCGATAACTCATTAATAATCTCTTCATAAGACGAATAATTGGCTTTACTTGGGTTTAAGGTTAATTTTAAATATTGAGAGCCATAATAATACGGTGGAGCATAAGGAGCGTAAGCAGGAGTGTCATATGCCATATGACCTAAAGAAATGTTATCTCCGTTTGATTTATTAAAATATTTGGTTGGTGGACCAAATACAGAAGCAGCAGGAATCTTGGCTGATTGTGTTACAATAGTGTCAACCATATTATAATTTGGCAAGCCGTTGGGAATAGGTAAATTCGCTTGATTGAATGATTGAGTTACGATTTCAGCCCAAGATGTTTGTGAAGAACTGTATTTATAATCATTTATAAGCGTATCTAACACCATCTTCACATCTTCTCTTTTTTCAATTTTTATCATCATTTCATACTTTTTATTAGTATTGAAATTAATTTCATTAACTGTTTTTTCGCTAGTAAAACTTGTTAAAGATTGATTTTGTAAAAAGAATTTTGGTGTTTCGGCCAAAAAATTATTCATAGCTAAATTATATCTTTTATCAATAAATGTTCTAGATTGTATATTTTTAGCTGTTTTGTTTTCAAAATTAAACTGAGGATATCTTAAGGAAGGTGAAGATGGTCTTCCGTTTAAATCATAAGTTACATCAGCGAAACTTTCATTAGAAACTCTAGTAGGATCTAGTAAATAAAGGGTAGATTTTGCTTCTGTTCTATAACCTTCTAAATTTAATAAAGATTCAAAAGGAATTCTATTGGTAAATCTTTTACCAATAACATACAAAGCATTGTTATTATCTGTGCTATTAAAAGATGCAGTTTCATAAAAATAAGCAGTAGCAGGAGTAGAATTATTATAGTAAATTGGTCCCAATTCAAAACTAAATTCTGGATCTGGTGGAGCGCTTGAAGTATTAATAACGGGCCAATCAACAGCTATACCAGATTTTATAGTATTAAATAATATACCCGGAGCGAAATAAGGCTGTAATAAAGTCTGAACTTGTTGGTTTAAAGGTGAACCGGAAGGATAAGTAGGAAATAAATTATTAGTTGAATATCCATTTATAACATTTTCCATTCCAATATCAAAAAATGATTTTTGAAATAAATCAACCAATTGCGCTGTTCTTTCTTGAGGATAGAAGCCTTTATATGGAAGAAGTTTCTTAACTCCATCTATTGTTAATTTTAATTTTTTATTTCCTTGATAATCATTAAAAACGAAATTTTTGATAGTATCAGTTATGTTATAGGCATTATCAATGCTGTTCATGTCAACATCTGTACCTTCACAAGAAATATAATCTTTAGGAGGAACAGTGTCAAAATCTCCAGCTTTATCTTTTATGTAGTAATCGGCATGTTTACTAAAAGTATATTCTGGAATAATAGATCGATTTAAAGAAAGTGGCCTTAGTTCTTCAAAATATTGTTCATAAGAATCATACCAAGGATTCTTACCGGCTAATAAGTTTGTTTTATAAGGCATACCTTCATTAACAAAATTACGATAATACGTGTAATCTTGATAAAAACCATATGGTAGAACAACAACCTGTCCATCTAAAGCAGAAGCCAATTCGTATATCCAAGTAATATCCGCTTCATACTTAGAGATAGCACCCGGATATTTAATTTTATTAGAATAAGAAGCTTTTGGCTTTGGAAAATTGAACGAAGGATCATATTTAAAATATTCTAAAGTAGTAGATTGTCCAGTTGAAAGAGTAACTGGTTGCTGAAAATAAGATCCTTTTTGTTCGGAAAAGAATTTCCTAGCATCATATTCATCCATGCCAGCTAATTCGCCATAAAGAGAAGATGAAAGATTAAAAGCAAAATATGTTTTTTCTCCAGTGTCATTTATGTTTGTCACTACAGCACTACTGGAAATAACATTTTTATTATCAAGAGAGAAAATGGAATCATAACTATTATTATAGTATTTACTTTGCAACATAGCCGGTACAAACGGCCAATCAGAAGCGCTGTGTCTTATTTCAGAAATATAATATTCAGAAGCACTAGAAGCGCTCAAGTTTGCTATATTTAATACATTTAAAGAACCAGTTTTAGATATGCTGTAATACGAATTAGAACGACGACGATTGTTTTCGTTATTTCTCCAAAAGCTTCTAATAACCCCGGCATTTCTATCGTAACCATTTGAACCAGTACCCAATATTTCAGCATATTGAGATTTATTGCGCGACTCTTTTAATCCAGCATGAACTCTTGTAGGAAATATCTGTGCGCTATAAGATACCTCATTTACTATTGGTTTTGGATCATAAATTTCATCATTTTCTAAAACTCTTACAACATCATAGGTTTGAACTTCGCTTCTTTCTCCTATGCCTAATGCTTTAGCTAATTGTAAATTGGCTAATTTTTGTTTATTATTGTCGTATGTGCTAACTAAGATTATTGGCAAGGCAGAACCAGACATTAGAATCTTTTCGTCTGTTGGTCTGTTATAAGAAATAGGTGGCTCTCTATAAGATGTAAATGTAGGTTCACGACGATCTAGATAAGTTTGAATTATTTTTTTACAATTAGCAAAAAATTCTCTAGTCTTTAACTTAGGAGTATCTTGTACAAGAATGTAATTATTTCTTCTAGAAAGATTTACTAATTGATTATCACTGTTTCTTATTTGTTTCCAAGAGGGCCATTGGTAAGGACCATTTAAAGAGGTCAAATAAAATTGATCAGTAAATGGACCAAATAAAGAAAATCCCACTAAAGAACCCGGTGAAATTGTATTAGTTTCAACATCAACATTTTTATCTGTTAGATACGTATCAACTACCGTGCCAAAATGTCTATAATTAACATATGGTATCTTTGTGTTTCCAAATAAAGAAACACTTAAAGTATTAGTGTTATGAAACAAGTTATCATATTGCGATTCAAGACCACTAAAAGTTAATTTATTGGCACTGGAAGCTGTAATCCAACTATATTGATAATCGCTTTGAGGTATTTGATGTATTACGTAGGCGTTATCATAATCAACTGAAGCAGACGAAGAATTTATATCAAATGGATGATAAACAGGATTTTTATTAACTTTATGATATGAAGGAAATTCTGGATTGATGCTAGAGCTTTCCGCCGACCAAGCATTTAAATTTTTTCTTACTCTTGAGTTTCTGTAATTTAATGTATTATATGCCGAATATTCATTAGCTTCTACATCCATATATCCCAAACCGTTAACTTCCCAACCGCCGGGAGCGCTAAATCTTTCAACAATAATATTTTTATGTGTTTTCCTTGTGGGTAATTCTGTATCTGTAAATCTTAAACCGTAATATACATGTATTGGTCCAGATAAATCCCCTTCTAATTCAACGAAAGATTTATTATTAGTTGTCCTTCCAGAAGCAAAAAGATATTCATAAGAATGATAATAATTACCTTTTTTCTTCAATGTATGAGGTTGAATTATTTGTTTTTTACTAGAAGATTCTGCTAACTCACCGGCAAAAACAAATCTAGATTTAACGGGATTGTTAGCTATATTTACTGGTCTTATAACATCTTCAATAATATATTGTCTATCTGTAGAAAGTTTATATAACTTAGTAAACATTCTACTTAAATCTCTTCTTCCGTCATATTTTCCAGTTTCTAAAGAATATAATTTAGGCAAAGAGTCAATATTTTTTTCATTAATAACTTGTCTTAATATTTCTCTATCAACATCGTTTTGAGGTTCCAAAGAGGTATTAATAGGAGCTTCGGTTCTAATGGCTCTTTGCTTTAACCATTGAGGTTTAAAGTTGTAATAACGACTTACTTTAACATTATCTTGTAAATTATTTGGTGTTGCAGCTTGTTCGTTATAGCTATAGTGCAAATGAGACACAACTGGATATGATTTAGGAGAAGCTTTTACTTCTAACAAAGGTAGTTTATGTTCATATTTGCTACGTTCCAGCATATGACTTTCTACCATATTACGTACTTTATCGCTGGAATTTGCAGAAGCGGGAATTAGTTGATTAATCATCATCGATAATGATGAGTCAATCCATTTATAAAATTCAAAAAACTTTTCAAAATTTAATGAATTATTTACTTTAGCAAAAAATATCTCTCTTAAATGTCTTAACCCAGAATATTCTTGTTTATACCTCAACATTGGCTCACCGATTAAATTATTATATGACTTAATGGTAGCAAACCAATTTAAGATTTCATCGTTTACTACTTGTGCCATGCTTTTTTCTATAGAAATATAATAATTAACGACATTGCTATTTTTTGTTCTTGTAACATCATCAATATTGGTAATTTGTACTAAATCGTTTCCACTAAGAGATTCAGGATTTTGTTTCTTTGACGAAAAGACATATTCTTTATTAACTATTTGCGTATCATTGCTTGAAAACTCTATGGCATAACCGGTCATTTGATACTTTAAAATATTATTTAACCAATCAATGCCATAAGAATTAGCCGATTCCACTGAGCCAGAAGAAGCATCTTCAACAATAAAATTACCATTAGAATCTGAGGAGGTAACATTAAAGAAATTCCAATTTAATACAAGAGTATCAGCCCTTGTCATAGGCGCGCTAGAGCTAATAGGCTGGCTAGCCATAAAAGTAGGTGCCCAATGAGGTTGTTCACGACCAAAATTATTTGCTTCTAAGGTGTGCGACAACAATTCACTATCATTTAGATAATCAAGCCAAAATCTTACAGAACTAATTTTAACATCAGTTCTTACAGGAGTGTTGTCAGAATCAAAATCGTGATAATGGGCACCGACATAAACTCTCTTATTGTGAGTTAATGCTATGTCCATCTCATTTTTATTAATCTTAGTAAATACATTAAATTGATTATTTACAACATCGCCTATACAATTAATACCAACAAATTCAACGTCATAATCTCCTAAGTCACTATCTCCGGTTAAATTTACATAACCATATCTTTCTGGTTTAATTCTAACGGCAAAATTCCATTTTTGATTATCATATATTTCTTTAAAATATGGTGTAGTTAGTTCAAAAGCAGTTGTATTAAATGATCCGGTTATTTTAAAATATGCACCCGTATCCCCAACAAATTTTTTAATAGCATAAACTTGAAAATTAAATCTATCATCTCCAAAGGTAAGATCATTTGGATTATTTCTAGCTTCATGCACACCGAATAGTGATATTTCACTGAAGTCGCTAATAGAATAATTTTTACTTTCTATTATTGGATTTTTTGGAAATATTACTTCCGCTTGAAGAGTAATAGGTATATACGTAATAGCATTGGTATAAATATTACCGGGTATATAAGGTTTTGTATTTGAATTACCGTCTATAGCCTTTTGATAAATACAACCTTCATTTCTATCGGCATTATTAAAATCAATATATTTTTTAGGAACAGAAGTATAAGAATATTTTGTAGTTAAATCATATTGAGCGTTATTGGCATATAGATTGATTTTAATCAATTCATCGTCTACACCAAAACAACGTATTAGATTTCGAAGAGACTTTTCTGTTCCCTTACTTTTATAAATATAAGACAAATTATTATAAATGTTTTGATAAATAGCATTTTTAACATTATGTAATTTATCTTTAAATTCCGTTTCTTCATTCCTAGATAAAACGTCTTCTAAGAATGTTGTGTCATTGAAAATCTCCAAATTTTCAAATCCAGCAGAACTTAATAAATTTTTAGCAAAAGGCTTTGGTTTATTGTCAGACTCATAAGTTATATTTTTTATTTTAGGTAAGTCTGCAATTTGTATATGTAATGTATCAAAATAGCTAGATATAATTTGGGTTAAATACGATAAATCCTTATAATCGCCCTTTTCAGCTTCATCGGTTATCCATGAAGGAAATGTTTTATAAATATTTGATACATTTTTCTGATCGTGTTGAAAGCCTAAATCAGTATATTCTTCTATTAAACTTTGCACTAGTGGATTACTAGAAAAAATAATAGGATCTTTTGATTCGGCATATTTATGCTTTTTATCTTCTTCAGTTAAAGTATCGTATAAATATTCATTAATGGCAGAACCGGTACTTTTACAAGTTAAAGAATAATTAATTATATGTCCATTAGATACACGACCAGAATAATCTAAACAAATTTTATCTAGCTCACTTATATCTTCTGTGTTAATAATACCTTCATTAAATTTTAAATAAATGCCTAAATCTTTATTTGCATCATCGGTATTTGATCCTCCACCGACCTGCATAAGCCAATTTCTATATATTTGCTGAGAATTTCTACAAGTTTTCCAAAACCTAAATTCATCATAAGAGCCATAAGAACTACCAAGACCTGAATTAATAGTATTAGTAGTAAATAAGTCGCTTTGTAAAGCGCCTATATATGCGATTGAATAAGCATTATCAGCTAAATCAATACCTCCACCATTTAAACATACGTTTCTAGATTTTAAATCACCATCGACATAAAGACACAACTCTAAATCTTCAGAATTTATGTTAGAAAATGTGAAAGCATAATGATGCCACTTACTAGAATCAAATTCATAATCTATTAGTTTTGATGTTATGCCACTAGAACCGGAACGATAGGTGGCGGCGAATTTATCAGTGCCATTAACCTTGGTAATAGCCAATCTTGTGTAATTTGGTGACGAAGAATTCTTTCCATTCCATAAATCAAATAATGCATAAGAAAAATTATAATTTGCGTTAGTAGGCGATAATTCATCTTTGAACCAGAACTCTACTGTATTACCGTAATTTGTAATTCCTAAATTTGATTCTCTATTATTATCTATATCATATAAATTAGCAGTTTCAAACTTACCTTTAGAAGAAGGATTTGGACCACCTTTTATTTTTATATATTGAGGATTAGAGCCAGAGCGATAATTATTAATGTTAGATAAATAACCGTTTGATTTTAAAGATACATATCCGGTTGTCTTGGGATAAACATTATCAAAAATATATAAATCCAGTTGAGAAGCACCATTTCTCCATTCCAATTTTTCTTTTTTGGAACCATCATACGGATAGTTTTCATATATATTCTTAAAAGAATCTACATAATATCTTTCGGCTGATCCATATCTAGCAAAATTAGTTGGATCGGAAAAATCTACGGTAGGTAGAAATCTTTCTTTATCAACTATAATTTCCTCTAGAAGCTCCTTGGATTCAGCTTCTTTATAAAGCTGATCAATTTCCTTCTTAGTAACAACCTTTTCAGAGGTCTTGCCAAATAGTTCTTTTAAACCCATATTTAATCAATCCTAAATTTAAATATATCACTAAATTCTTTTAGATAATTTCCATCCCAAGTAGCTAATTTTATACCATATCCATAATCTTTTTCAAAAATAGTCATATCTAAATCAAAATAATTACCATTTTCATCATACGAAGCCTTGGTATATGCCAGAGAACCAGTAGAATAATCTACTATTGTATAATTATCATTAAACCTAAAAATTTTGTAATATAAATTAGGAATTGAAGTATTTTCTATATTATTATATGCTACAGAATATATATTCGGTTGCCAATCTTTTTCACGTACATAAATATTAAATCTTGCTTTTTCTTGTTGATTATATCTTGGTTTTAAATTAGTAATATTTATTATATATTTGGGAGTATCCGAAGAAGTATCATTATCTCTTTGTAAAACATCAAAAGAGGAAGAAAAATATTTTTTTGTTTCGTCTGACGGATCTACCCATTTATCATAAATAATACTAGAAGTTGTATCTAAGCAGACTTGTGCTTTATACACTCCCGGTAAAGGATTATTAATAGTCAAAAGACTAGAACTTATTTCATTAGTCATTGAAGAATCAATAAAGAATTTAACAGTTGGTATTGGATTGCCATAAATATTCTTAAAGCTTCCGCCTACTTTATTGTAAAAATACAAATTCATTGTATTATCTTCTGCGCTTAATAAACTACTAGATGCAAAAAAATTATTTCTATCGTCAGTTACCAATGGTGCCCATCTAGCCTCAATACATGGTCTATTTAAAGTATATTGAGAGTTTCTACCAGAAAAACGTTTTGTATAATAACTTGTTAATTTAGAAGCATCTTCATAAGAAGAAGATAATTTAATCATAATGCCGTTATTTGGTATGCTTTCACTTATCCATTCTTCTACTAGAGGAGTTATATCCAACTCTATATTTTCTAAACCAGTTTTAAAGTTAACTATATAATCATAATTTAAACCTGTAACTATGTCTCCACCTTTTGTTTCCCAGAAAGAACCACTTTCGTTATATGTCCAAGAACATCCATAGCCACCTGTTAATTGAACAAAACCAGAATCAGAATATCCTTCCATATCTAATCCATAGCCTTCTTCCCAACTTTTAGAAATAGGGTTTATTGTGACAGAAAAGTCTTTTGGTATACTGGCGTTGTGTGCTACATTAAATACTTTTAAAATATATTGTACGCTTCCGCTTGTAGGTATTCTACCGGCTAAACGGTCTGCTTTAATATCTTCTATGGGAAATTGAATTAATACTCTACTTCGTTCAATAGAGCCAGAAGTAACAGGATTAAATAAGCCGGGGTTTAAAGAATCTTGACCGGTAGTTTGATCATAGATGCTAAAAATTTCTAATACATCAGCTGCACCCATATTAGCTATTTCTGCTCTAGTAATTAAATTCTCATAAAAAGCATTAGTAATAGTTGTATCTTTATTGGCTACGAATCTTTTGATAGACATTAGATAATAGTACCTTTTATATCGCTATTTGGAAATTTTAATTCCATAACTACATTTAATGGAACATTAATATATCTTCCATCGGATGAAGTATTACTTTTAAAGTTAAATTGCGAATCAGAATAAATGCCACCTATTTTTTCTTCTATAATAACAGAAGTAACATCTATTAAACCATCTACCTTTTTAAGAGAATCATATACTTTAGTTATTGTAAATGCTTCGCCAAAATCAGCAGTATGGGCAAAATCTGTTTTTAACTGTTCTATCGCATCAGTCAAAATATCATACTTAGATCTATCATTTGAACCAACAGCAGTAAAATTAATACCATAATTAATTACTTTGCCATCTAATATATCTATAGAGTCAGTAATCATTTTGTTACGCATAAGCCAATTTTTTATATTATTTTTTATTGTTTTATTAGATGTTGTTAAATAACCATCTGAATCTTCGCAAAGTACATAAATATTTAAGTTTCTTTTTAAAGACTTATTATCTCTTTTTACGGTAACTCGTTTTATAGAGCCAAATTTATTTGGCATATTATAAACTAATGCTCTATAATCTGTTTCAGTGACTGCTCTGCTTTGAGCGGAAAAAGAACTTTCTATTCTTTTTTTCAATTCTTGAGAATTAATAGTAGTTGTATCTCCGATTATAGGAGTTTCATTAGTTATTTCTAAGCTTGATTTAACTAAATTTAAGCTAACATTAGATAACGAATCTTCATTATTAAATTCAAATATTCCACTTGTTACTCTATTAATAGTATTAGAAGCATAATTTACATTAGAAGATTGGTTATTATATCTATAAGTTACTATTAAATCTGTGTTAGAAGGTGCAATCCCCATTTTATCACTATTTAAAAGCTTATATGGATCAAAACTATCAGAAGAAATATAATCTTTACCATAAATATTTAATACAACTTCCGTTGGTTCAGCCATCATATTATCGGGATCTTTAATTACAACATCGGAACTAGCGCCGAATTGTAAAGTGGTAGTTCTTAAATTTCTATCAACAACAAATCTTCTAGGAACCATGAACGGTTTTAAAATTTCTCTAGCTAAGACTGAATCAGTTGAATCTCTGTTAGTTATAGATTTATAAATAATATTTTGTGATAAATTTTCTACTTCATAATATTGATTGCCTTCAAGATCATAAACAGATAATATTTCTATAATATCATTTTGATTTAAAGAGACATTTAAATATCTTTTATAATCACCAACCGATATTCTTTCAGAAGCTATAAGACCAGAAATAATAGTGCCATAAGATTTAATAGCATAAAATAATGGAAATCCAGTATTTGGATCAGAAACACTAACTCTAATTTCATTATTAGGATTATCAAATCTAACATCTTCATTTAATATAAAATTAGCTCCTCCTCTGGTACTAAAAGCACTACCTTTTTTTAAAATTGGTGCATAATCTAAATTTGGCCCTAAACCATTAGTACCAGCAGGAACCGATATATAAAAAGAAGCCATTCCGGTAGAAGAATTGGTACTAGAAAACTTAAATCCAGCTTGTCTTCCAAGTTTAATGATGTTATCGTACTCAGAAGCAGTATCTACAAAAGTCTCATTTGCTTGATAATCTAAATAAAAAGAAAGTATGTCTCCTACATATGAGACTGTATCAATCATTAAAGAGCCAAACGACGCTTCATTAAAATCCTTATATACATCAGAATAATAACGTTTAGCGTGCTGTATTAAATCATCTTTAATATTTTGATAATTTCTACTAGTATAATTTATAGGAACTATTTTTTTAGACATTTAATTATTTTCCTTAATATTATAAATAGACTAAGAATCTATATTTAGTTCATCATTTATTCTTAAAGAAGGAACATGATATTTTATATTTATGAACAAGACGTTCTCATCATTACTATTAGGAGGAGATATATTTATTTCTTTAATAGATATAAATTTTAAATATTTGCCAACCTGCTCTGTTATTCTAGACTGTATTTTTTCTCTTACCTCTAGAGTGTCATTTTCAAAAATATATCTTTTAATTCCAACGCCAAAGTCGGAATCCATTATTCTTTCCCCCGGATTTGTTAATATTAACATTTTTAAATTTTGTCTTACGGAATCTATTATTTTTTTATTTAATGAATAAGCGCCATCTTCATCAAAATCATAAGATAGTGGTAATCTAGGTGAATATCCTCTCATTTTTAATTTTCCTATAGTTGTTGCGGATAGAAGGGGCTTCCTTTAAAGCCATTTAATTGAATTTCTACCCAATCACGGAATAATAGTACTTGTTGATTGATTTGTAATTGATTTTTAGAATAATCTTCATAAGCAGAGTTTATAGCTTGTTTCATAGCTTCGTAGCTATGTGGCTTATTCATAAAGTACCATATGGAAGAAAAATAAGTATCTACTGCTTCTCTTACATCATTTGGATCTTCAATTAATGGGAATTCTAACACTTCTGCTAATCTTAAAACCAATGCGTTTTGACGGTCTAATGTAATAGGCATAGATTCTAATTTTCTAAATACATTAGAAAGATAATTTCTAATATTTTCTCTAGCTAGTTCAATTCCTACATTATAATCTTTATCATAAACTGTATCTACTTTTTTTGTATTAAAAGCTTCTATAATAAAGTTTTTTAACTTACTTTCTTCTAATTTATCTTTTAATACATAATCAATTGTTTTAGTTTCTTCATTTTCTATATATTCAACCGTTAATGTTTCATTAAATAACAAGTTATATGCCTGATTTACTGCTTTATCAAATAATTCTTTTTTTGCTATTCCAAGCGCTTGTTCATAGTCGGTTGCAAATACATCGTCTTGAACCATTGTGGAATAGAAAGGAGGAGTTTTAATAATATCTAAATCTTTGTCATATTCTCCAAAAGAAATAGGCTGTTTAGATTCATAAAAATTATCTTGGTTATAAATATCATCACAATTTATTTCTTCTTTTCCTAAATTATTTACCCATTCATCAGCCATATCAGCCAAACCGGGTCCATCTTCATACCAAGCTAAGGTTGCAAAATAGGTAGTAGTTAACAATGGATTTATAAATGGCATTGGACTTGTTACGGGAGTTGGTAATGTTCCAAGTGGTATTGAAACGGCAGGTATAATAGCTGATGTTAAATCTGGTTTAAGAGATTTTGCTGTTTTATAAACTGTACTAATCAACGCAACGTTTGGTTCTGAACTTTCAACTATTCCTTTTAGAATCTTAATTGGCGTTGTTAATAATGCTTTAATCAAGAAGCTAGCTATTAGCTTTAATGGATTCATATTTTCTGTTGATTGAGCATCATTTGGATTAGAGGCTATTATTTGACCATTTGATTGTATTATTTTACAAGTACTTATAATATCTCTTTTTGTATCTTTAAAAGCATTAGATACCTGCCTTCTGGTACTAGTGCATAAAACATCTAACATAAATATATAATTTAATGTTTGAGTGGTGGGAAATATATATTTAAATAAGAAATCATATTCTACAGTAGATATAAACTCCAACATTATTTGTAAATTATTATTTATATTTGCTCTTTCATAGATTTTTTGTCTTATATAATCAGTTTTTGTGATAAATTCATTTTTTTCTTGATCAAAATATTTGTATGTACATTTAAAATTAAGATATACGGCATTAGCATCAGCAACTATTATTCCATAGTTTGATGAATCTTCAAAAACGTTCTTTATATTAATTAATGTCAAATTTTCTTTAGCTAAATATTCATTTGTATCTTTATGAATTCTTTTAGCTAATTTAGGAAGAACATAGTTTTTTATTTCACCCTCAACAAAATCTCTAAATAATTCTGTCTTTTTTAATATTTCATTAGTAATATTTTCTTCTGGATTGGAAGCTTTGTATTGTTTTAAAAGGAAACTAGTTAATATATTGAAGAATATATTATCCATTCCTCTCATTTCTGATTCAACCATCCTAGCCATAAAAGAAATAAACATCTTATCATCTCTTAATGACTGAGGATCATAAACTCCAAATACATGTATCCCTCTAAGAACAATATCATGCAAAAATATTCTTGCCGCTAAATGTAAGCCACCATTAAGAAATATTTTTTGTGTTTCTGTTGTTTCTATATCTTCTAATTCAGAAACATTTATTGGTATTTTTCCAACCGTTCTATCATCAATTATTTTTTCTATACAAACATTTTTTGACTTTTCATCTAAAATTTGTTTTTTGATTGAATCAACTTCTAAATAATGAGGTCTAACATTACATGCTTTTTGTTCTGCGGTCTGAGGAACAACTAACTTTAAATACTGTGTGTATGGCTGTCCTGTACCACGAACTGTATTGGTTATATAATCAGGAGACAAATACTCTCTAATAAACATAAATTTGTTTTTTTCACTTAAAATATTATTTTTTATTGAATCATACAATCTTTTATTAATGTCTTCATAAATTTGTTCTGAAAATAATTCGTATGAAATTATTTCTCTTCCATCTTGTGAAGTAAGGCCGAACTTATTTATTTTATCAGTAATAAATTTATGTAAAAGTTTATGTTTATTTAAATTACCGAGATCTTGTACATTAAGACCGGAAGGATTTTTTATATAAGATAATATGTCGTCTGACACTTTATTAATTTCAGTGTTTTTTATAAAAGTTTTTGAGTTTTTTGTTATTTGTAATCTGTGAATATCATACAGTTTTTCATCTTGAAAAGATTTAATTTCAGAACCATTTGGTAATGTAATTTTGTCTAAACCTGTTTCATAAACAATGTTAAAATCAGGATAATTAACTTTAGTTTTTAAAATAACATTATAAAATCCTTTAACATCGTCATAGGCTATTTTAGCTTTATCGTATAAATCTCTTAATGTAGCAAATTCATTATAATTAGAATTCCATAAGATAGAATTTGATTCATTTATTTCAGTAGAAAAATTCATTAATTGATTTAATGAAGTAATAGTGGCCGTATTATAAAACATTTCTTCACAAATAACTAAATATACTGCGGCTCCTTCTTCCGCAGCAAAGAACGCATTTGCTTCATTTATATTAGATACTCCAAGTACTTTATAAGCATTTTTTAGTTTTATTTTCAATTCTTCAGTATCAGTAACGTTGTTTCTCAAATATAAATCAGCTAAATTTAATAAGTTTAAAATTGGACCTAAACTATTTAAAACGTCTTTAGCGCTAACGCTATCTGGCTCTAGCGTATCTGCTGTAAAATCGACAATTTCAATAACCATTTTTTTTAAAACTTGACTCCAAACAGCTTGTAATAAATTTCCTAATAGTTTTTCTGCATTGCTTATTTTATCTCTTAATTCTTTTTCTATGAAATTAATATCAAATTTTTGCTGCGTAGTTCCATTCAACGAACCAGAAAAAATAATATGATTATTTTCATATAAAGTTTTAGAATCAGTCAATGAATCACTTAATAATGTTTGGAGCGCTGAATTATTACCGTCAAGGGCAAGTCTAAACATAAGACCCGGATATTTAGTATTTTTATAACCATCCCAACCAGTCTTATCCTCAAATTTGGCAGTAGCAAGTAAACCTTCTGATATTTTTGGATCTAATTTAATATCAGGAACTGTTTCTATTCTGCCGCTGCCACTATTAAATTGAAAAAAATTAACAGAATTAGAGTTGTATTCTGTATAAGTTGTTTTATACCAATCCCGTGCCTCTCTATCAAAATTATTATAAACAGTCTTAAATAGTGTATTTGCTAAATTTAAATATTCTTGCTGAGATGGTGATAAACTAGCACCATTAGGAAATATTTTGCATGCTATATCTGGTACTTTAGAAAAATCAAATGGATTTTCAGAATCTAATAATTTTAGTATGTCTTCTAATGCTCTTGCTTCATCTTCTCTTATAGAAGCTAAAGCTTGATCAATTAATTCTGGGCTCAAGCCTTTATCCTGTAAAATCTGCCTTCTTAAATTTTCTACTTTTCCATCATCACATAAAATATTTGGCCCTGATACTGTTTCTTCGGGAGAAATATTATCATTACATATACTAAGATCAATTCCATTACCAATATTTCTAAAAAATTCTGCTATTTGTTGTCTTGTGCCAAATAATTCAGAATATGGAGAGCCATATTTTCTTTTTATAAGAGATATTATTACTTGATATGCTTCATCATTAACAGTTTCTCCCTTATATAAAGAGCAAATTTCTTTTGTAGTCATACAAGTTGTTATATCTTCTATAATATTTTTTAAAGTATTTTTAGCACCAATTTTATCTTCTTCAGTAACAGGACCGGGATTATTTTTAATAGAGTCATAAACGTCATTTAAATAATCATTTAAGGCAGGATCAGTGATATTGGCATTAGGTTCAAAAGGATTATTACCAGTTGGGAAATTAGGTGGTTGATTTAAGTCTCTGGTACATGCTTTGGCAGCTGCTTCTAGTGCTTTTTTAATTCCTAAAGATATTAGATCATTTATAATTTGTATAAAGGCGTTTTCTAATTCTTGTATTAAAGATTGATTAGGGTTATAAGCTCTTAAAACAGGTAATTGAAACCCATTAATTACCTTTAAGCCATTTTTTAAATATGGATTACAAATAGTAGAAAGGAATATACTTTCAATAAACTTTCTAGCTTCTTTGTATTTAGACATTAAGGCCATTACAATATTTGGAGGCAACGAAGCAGATAGACATTGTGCAGAAAGACCTAAGAATTTAGCCCAATCTAATGCTCTAGCAACACGTATAAAAGCAGCTAATTTTTGTTTGTTTGTTTTATTCGGTAATTTATCGATACCGAATAAAATTCTCATATTTTTATCTTTAATAACATCTTTAGCAGTTAAAGATTTAGTAAATAAATCTCCTTCATTTTGCTTCTTTTTCTTTTCATAGGCTTTTCTTAATTTTTTCCATTTAGCTATTTCTTGCGGAGTACGTACAGAGGTTAAATCACTAATTCTTTGTATTGTATCAACACTACAATTCACAAGGTCAACTGGTTTAGGATATACATTTGTTATTACTGGATAGTGTTTTTCAGTTAAAAACTTTTTAATTTCATCTTCTGGATTGCCGCCTAATAAGCCTATAGCTCCAACGGCTGCTCCAACGGCTGCGGTACCTATCAAGCCCCCGCCAAGAATAGCAGCACCAGCCAATAATGGTGAAGTATCGGCTATATTTTGTGCAGCTGCCTTAAAGGCATCGTAAGAGTCTTTTTCAGGATCAAAAACAACTATATAATTAGCTGTAGTTTGATTTGAAACATATTCATTTTTTAAATAAGACAACAAACCAACAGATAAAGAAAGCTTTTCTTTATCGGAATAATATTTGATTGCCTTTATTTTATGTTCTTTTTTATCAACTACAATATCTAAAGAAAAGTTCCATTTTAGACTTGGTGTAGAAAAAATGTCAGGTCTTTCTTCTTGTACAAATTTTGGATGATTTTTTTGTAGAAAAAGATTTGTTTCTTCTACAAAGCCTCTAACATTTTTTGCTTCAATAGAAAAATTTCTAAAAGCATCTGGCTCCATAACCCATTGCCTAGTTATGAAATAGATTTCATAATGCTCTAATATTTGAATTAATTTATCGAAAAAAACTTTATATTCATCATAATCCTTAAACTTACGTATAAAATACCTCTCTGGATCTGGATCAGGCGGTTTAGGAACTGGCTCTTTTTCTTTTCCCGGTTGTATTTTTTTTATGTCTGGATTGTCCGCATATAAATATGCTTTTGGTAATACAACAAATACTCTTAAGGTAGAGCAAGGTCTTGGATCTATATACCATTTTTCAGATGTAATAAATTGATAATAATTATTTAATAGTTTATTTGATAAATCATCATTTAATTCAAAACCAACTTTTTCAAAAGTTAACTTTAAACATTTTTTTCTTGCTTCTTCCATCAAAGACCATAATTGGTCTTCGCCGTTGATAGAAACTATATCAGGAAACTCACAATGTACCGCCCAAGAACCTAAATAGTTGTCTTCATAAGGTTCATCAATAGGTTGAGATTTCCAATCTATTAAGGCAGAATTTCTATTTGGCTGATACTCATCTTTTAAGGAAATTGGAGCAAAATCAGGAACATCCTCTAATGGTTCTAAATACTGGGTAGAAACATATCCTATCTCATTGGACGATAATTTTATTTTAGAATAAGACTCTTTAGTATTTTCAATCAAAGCAACAATAGTTTCTAATACTAAAACTTGTTCATTATCTTGCAAAGAGCGTAAGTTAGGGCCAAGTATATTTGGTTCATCTAGTAAAAAATCTTTTTCTTTTACAAACCAAACAGGTTGTATAACTTTATGAGTTGGAAAAACTCTTAATGGAGATTTTATATTTTTGTAATTGGACATAATTTTAATTTAAATAGTGATAAAAACTGTTTATATATTTAGTACCTGTATCTCTAATGTATTTTGTTCTCCAAGCTTCAAGATTTCCCGTATTAAGATTTAGACCTTGCTTAGTTAAATTCAACATTTGAATAGCTACTGATTTGTGTTCTATGCAAACATTTGGATCTAATGAAGTTTCTAAAGCATGATAATTTTCAAAATGTGTATGATCTGAAATTGCTTCATTGAATCTTGCTTGTGATTCATAAAAATTAGTAACCACTCCACAAAGCTCTTGAATAAAATCTGCTAATTCTTCAAAAGCGTCTAATAAATTTTGTCCTTTTGGAATTGGTTGCATATCTTTATCGTCATTATTGGCTATTAATTGTACACCAAATCCGGTATATGCCTCATCTCCATTGGATAGTTTAGAATCTGTATTTGTAACTAATTTCATCGATTCTCTGGCTATTATTCTTACGGCATCTGCTTTAATAGCTATAGCCGATTGAGCGTTAGAATTGCCGGTTATGCCTTGACATATACTATAATTCTCGTCTATATCAGATTTTTGACTTATATATATTCTTGCTGCATCGGCACCAGTATTTGGGTTTACCGGACCACGAACCGCAGGAGTAGACCTAGCATCTAAAGCAGATAATCTGCCAACAACTATATCTATCGCTCCAGCACGAAGATGGCCCATTCCTCCGTACCCGCTATCCATACCTCCCGGTCTATCTCTTCCTAAAACAATCCAAGTATTGTTTTGTCCTTGCCAAACATCTTCCGAATCGGTTTTATTAAAAGAAAAGTTATTTGTAGGATCATATAATACGGAATTTTTTATGCCCAATTCGGCATTGGGATCATCCGCATTACACATATTATCATTTGTAATTTCGTCTATAGTACCCATATTTTTTTAATTAGCATATAGGAGTTGCAAAAATATAATTTGATAATTCATTTGTTGTTCGAACCCCATTAACATTCCGTACGCCTGCTTGAGAAATCATAATTCCAAGAGTCTCATTATAAGGGTCTTTATCAGGTCTGACAATAATAACATGTCCTGTACCATCTGATCTTACAATCGTTCCCACAACAAAAGAACCACTATTTGCCACTTCTTGTGCCTCTTTCGGATTAGTAATTATTTTCCAACCAAAATTTTTTATATTATTTGCATCTCTAAACCAAGTTCCAGTGTAATAGCCACTTAATTCTACGACTGTTGAGTTTCCTTGACCATAAAATTCTTTAAAACCACCGTTATTTACAGGTTCATTTCTCTTTAGTGTTTTTCCTTTTAAGGTCTGATCTTTAACGGATACCCAATGAGGATAATTTAATACTTTCATTGCACAAGCGACATCCCAAGCAAAAATATTACACCATGTATTACCCGCTTTTTTATATCTCGGATTTACATCTACGCTAAATTGATTAATAACTTCTTCATATTTTTTTGGATCTTTATTACATTTATCTATTATTATTTTTGGTTTAGGAAAATTATTATCTTGAGGATCCATAGAAACTTCTTTATCTGGTGGTGGAGAAGGAGGACCGGGAGGAAGTGGTTTTATTTTTTGTCCCTGTGGAGTTTGCGGAGAAGGAGGAGTAGAGGGATTATTGGGAGCGACGGAAACTATTTTAGTGTTAGAAAATGAATATTCTATTTTTTTATCTTTATAATTTTCTTGTGTTATCCAAACAACGTTTCCTAAAGCCAACTGTCCAACCGTGTCAGGATTGGCAGAAAAATCATCTAAACAGTTTATAACTCGTTTATCAGTAGGACTATTGTATGTATTAGGAATACTATATATTTGGCCGGGGCCATTTAAAATACATACCTTATATTTTTTTGGTTTAAAATCGGGTTTTTCGTATGACTCTAATTCTACTCTTTGAGAGTATTCAAAATTTCTTGGTTCATCTTCTACTCTTACTATAACTCCTTGCCAACCTTTTATGTCTTTAAAAGAATCATGAGTTTGTCTATCTATGCCGGTTAAGGTTATTACATCACCAACGGTGGCATCTTGAACATCAATAGGAGATTTTCTTGGTTCGCTTAATTCATTCGTTAAAACAGGAATTTTATCTAAATTTGCTGGTGTGGTCATAAAATTAATTCCTACGTTGGGGTAAATACTCCATGTGAATAAATAATTTCTTCAGGAAAAATGTCTTTAATTTTTTTAACATCATATGGATTTACTAATTTTCCATTTGCTTTCATTTGAAAATGTAAATGTGGTCCTGTAGATCCTCCAGTATTTCCTACTAATCCTAATAAATTTCCCTTATTAACTTTTTGCCCAGTTTTTACAGTTAATTTACTCATATGACAATGAGTAATTTTATACTCTATATTATCATCTTTTACTAAAAGATTAACAAATATACCACAATTATTATCATTTGATTCGTGAGCAATACTAACTTTTCCATCGGCAACAGCATATATAGGTGTTCCAATCGGAGCAGCTATATCTATACCTGCATGATCACCCATTACAGAAGGATTTGTTGGATTCGGTCTTAACCCAACTAAAGATGTTATCTTATAAGTGCCGTTTAATGGAGGAGTCCATTTTTTATCTTTATTGTCTGGTAAATCTTCTTCTCTTTGTGCCTCTGGAATTAGTGTAACATCCATAGCATTTAATATTGGGTTATTAATTGGTGGAGAGGGTTTATTAAACCCAACATTCGGCTGTGGCGTAGATGGTGGAGAATTTGGCGAAACAGAAACATTTATAGTTTTAGAATTAGAATATTGGATTACCTTGTCTTTATAATTCTCTTGAGCTATCCAAACCTTGCTACCAACAGTTAAAATGCCATTATATTTAGGATTTAGGGAGTAATCATCTAAACTATCAATAATACGCTTATCTTCTGGAGTTAAATCATATGTTTCAGGCTTGGTGTTTACATATGGACCGTCCAGTAAACAAACCTTATATCTTATTGGAGTTATATTATTCTTATAAAGGTTTTCCATCTCCACTCTTTGAGAATATTCAAAATTTCTTGGTTCTTTTATTACCCTAACCACAACTCCTAGCCATTTTCTAGAATCCTTAAACGAATCATGGGTTTGTCTATCGATTCCTATTAAGGTTATTACATCACCAACGGTGGCATCTTGAACATCAATAGGAGATTTTCTTGGCTCACTCAACTCATTTGTTAAAACCGGAATTTTATCTATATTAGTTGGTGTATACATGTTAATCCTCGCGGATTAAGTCAAAAAGAGAATCCCTTTCTTTTTTACTCATTCCCTCTTTACCGCCTTCTTGACGTTGCACTATTGCTGCTACTTTAACTAGCTGTTCGTTTGAACGTTGCAAGGTTTCAAGATACATAGCGGCAATTTCACCAAAGTTTTTATGAGTATACTTATCCTCTGAATGTTTATTCATATGATCAACTAAGTCTAATAGAAGCTTGCTTGTTACTGCGCGATCATTTTGAATGTTGTGAGTGGCCTCTTCTATATATTCTTCTAAAGTTTTATTAGTACTCATCTCTGTAAACCCTCGGTTTTATATGAGAAATTTGACCATTTTGCCATTTTTTACGAAAATCTTCGTATTTATAGCGAAACTTTTTAAGATTATTTACAACTTGCTTAGTATTTAATCCTGTTATTTCTCTCATATATAGATAAATAGCCTTTTTATTGAAAATTTCTATATTTTCACTTTCTTTAAAAAGCATAATAATGGCTTTATATACCTTTATCTCATTATATTTTAAACGTTTATCAAACCAGCTATGCATTTCTGCTTCCAAAGCTGACCAAAATTCTTCTTTTTCTCTGTTGTAAAGATAAGAATCTTCGTACACAAGTTCTTCTTCTTGTGGAGAATCCTTTATATCTTCTATGTAAATCTCTTTTTTATTGTTATTTTTCTTTACTTTATGAATAAACCAATTTTTTGTAATAACAGAAAAATAAGAAAATGCTTTAGAACCACGGGATGTATCATATTTGTCTAATATGGTAGTTAAAAAAGTTTTACATTCGTTTTTAAGATCATCGATATTAGGTAAATTATTGAATTTATAGGTATAAACTATCTTTTCAACCATTTCGTTAAATGCGGGCTGAATGAGTTTTATATATAATTCTGTTTTACGATTATTGTCCAATATAGAAGCATATTCTAAAATAGCATCTTCATGAATCTTAGTAAAATACTGATTTTTGATCTCTATTGATTTAGTAACCACCGTTGGAGAAATAGTGGTACTTTGTAAAGAAGACCTTTTATAGCCCCGTTTAGAGCGTTTAACCGCCAATTGGGCCGATAGCTGCTCATCTTTTGGGGATCTCTTCTTGGGAGGCTTTTTTGTTTTCTTCGTTTGTTTGATTGGTTTCTTGAGTTTCTTCATCGATGCCTTCCAAAACGGTCTTTTTATATACACCGCAAGCTTGTATAACTAATTTAGTATTAGCTACGGCAGAATCAATAGCTGGTTCGCCATAATAATTTTCTAAACTAGCTAGTGGTTCTAGTAAGTTGCCATATTCTGTAAATAATTGCTGCATTTCATCTACGTTTTTAACAGCATAACTGAGGTTATTTACTAATTTACGGGTATACCAAACAAGCACACCATTAACGGCAATAGAAATAACTAATAATAGCGACAATATAAGTGTCATATTACAACTTTCTGTTGTTCAGCTCTTGTTTGTTATCTAATAACAACTTACGATTATCTTCAATAGCTTCTTTAACACGAATGCCAGCCGCCGACTGCTCTTTAGATTTTTCTGGTAGAGATGTTAAAAGAGAAGGTACTTTCTTAACATGCCCTTCTGTATGGCAATCTAAACATTCATTTAATACAACACTCATTTCATGAAATGCTTTAAAAGTGCTTTCGCATTTATCACATTTATAAATATAAGTAGGCATAACTTTATTCTTCCTTGGTTAAAACTGCCTTAGATGATAAAGTTGTTGGAGGATTAGAAACTACTAATTCTTCTCCTTCTAATACCATTTCAAAACCTTTTAGTAGTGGAACTATATCAGTCTGTTCCATAAGGCTCTTTTGTAATGAAATCATAATTGCAGATAGCATTTGGTTAGACATTTTCATTTTTGTAATCTCCTATAAAATTATATTATATCAGTTACTAGGTTATATTTAAGAATTTAGTTCTTTTTTTACAAGCATTAAAGAAGAAGCTATGACCTGATGCATGTCATAATATTTATATTCGGATAATCTACCACCAAAAATAATATTTTTATAAGTTTTAGACTTTTCTAAATACTTTTTATAAGTATTATTATTTATATCATCATTAATTGGATAATATGGCTCTATTCCCGGCTTCCATTCTTGAGAGAATTCTTTACTAACGATAGTAATACCATTTATTTTTTTGTGAGGTAAAAAATGTTTATGCTCACAAATGCGCGTATATGGTATCTCTTCATTTGTATAATTTATCAATGCGTTACCCTGATAATCATCTAGCGCGTGAACTTCGTTTTCAAATCTTACACTTCGATATTGCAATGAACCGAATTGGTAATCAAAAAATTGATCTATACACCCTGTGAACACTACTTTCTTAGCCAGTGAATTTAATTGAATACGATTATTAAAATAGTCTGTGTTTAGCTGAACGTCGATACCTTTCAATAGATTATTGAATACAGTGTGATACCCGTTTTGCGGAATTCCGGAAAAGATGTCGTCTGTTGAAAAATCTCTAAAATTATAACGGATTGGGATTCTTTTAATTATGCTAATTGGTAATTCTTTTGGATCTCTACCCCATTGCTTTTTTGTATATCCACGTATGAAAGTTTCATATATCTCCTGACCAACTATTGATAAAACATACTCTTCAAGATTTTGTGGATTGGATATATTTACTTTTTTTTGTTCTATAAGAATCTTAGCTTGTTCTGGTGTGGTAACTCCCCAAAGCTGGTTGAATGTTAGGAGATTGATTGGGAAAGAATAAAGCTTATTATTATAATAAACCTTACCTTGATTAAAATAAGGGATAAAATTATCAAAACGATTTACGTAATCCCATAAAGGCTTATTATTTGTATGAAATATATGTGGTCCATACTTATGAACGTCTATTCCTAAATCTTTATAGCTATAGGCATTTCCACCTATATGGTTACGTCTGTCTATTACAAGACATTTTTTGCCGCTATCGGTAGCTTCCCTCGCAAAAACAGAGCCAAAAAAACCACCGCCTACAATAAGATAATCATACATATTATGTTAAATTAGAGTCTAAAATATATTTCCAAGTTCTTTCAAAAAAATATCCACAAGCACCATTTCCATGTGGTTCGCGCCATGTAGTATTTTTTGATAACTCTAAACATTTTAGATAAAAGTCTTTACTTCTTTTTCTAATATTTATTTTTGACGCCATAAAAATAGCACCGGGATAAAATTCAAATTGCTGTTGTGAAGAATTGGGAAATATTTCTTTTATTCCCGGTCTTAAATCTAAACCGGGATGGTGTGGATAACCATCTATATCACTCCATAAACTTGGAGAGCCAAAATAATTTACAAACGATTTGAAATCATATTCATCGTTATTGTAAGTCATTAATTTGACAGCTTCTAATAATTCTGGGGCGTGGTCAAATGGGTTGGCTTGTGTGAAGATAGTATATTCGGCTAAAGAGTCGTAATTAGTATAAATATGATAAAGATATGTGTGCGCCTCTCTACCAGCTTCATTAGGAAGGAAGTTTTCTTCATCAAAAAATTTGTTATAAACAGTAATTTTTAAGTTATCTCTATTAGAGAGATTATTTAACCAATCAACATTTTCTTTATACCTTGCAACTACCATTTCATATTTCATTATAAATCACCGTATGTGTCTTGTTCGTTAAAGGAAGAATCTTCAATTACTTTAAAAGTAAAATTGTTTTTAGATTCTTTTTTTACATTTGGTTTTCTAATAATCGCAATATCATATATACTTTTTCTATTACTTCCAGCATGATAAATGCCCGGTTTATAATCATGTATTATGCTGACAATTTTAGGACCAATTATATCAAGATAATCTTTTGAAGAGTATTGATCGTAAAACGCTATTTCATATGGAAAATCATATTCAAAAAAAGCAGTACGTATTACAGTGCATTTAGAATAAGTCCTACAGCATAATTCGGCTGCTGTTTTAGTTTTTGCATATTTATTAATTGGATTTATAGAATCAGAAGGACTATAATAGCCCTTTTTACCATCAAATACCGCATCTGTTGAAATATAGATAAAATCTATGTGTTTATCAACAACGTAATTTAATAAATTTATTGTTCCTAAAACATTAATATTAATTGCTTTAAGGTATTCTTTTTCCGCCTTTTTAACATCAGTGTAGGCGGCTGAATGGACTATTACATCTGGCTTGTTTAAATTTAAATAATTTAATACGTTCTCCGGGTTGGTTATATCCAATTCTTTACTACTAGGAGCTAATGTAGAGTACAATTCTTGATTTATGTTTTTAATCAAGAACTTTCCTAAACGACCTGAGCCGCCAGTTAATAATAGTTTTTTTAAAACCATTTGTACAATCCTTGTTCATGTCTTGGCGTCCAGCCCAAAGCCCTAATCTTTGAAGAATCTACGGCGTATCTTAAATCTTGTCCCCAACGATTTTCTACAAACTTAAGATATGAATCGGTTTTTTCCATCCACTGTATCACTTGTTTAGCTACTTGTAAATTAGTTAGATAGTTTTCAGCTGCAATATTGTAGATGTCGTTTTTTACACCCTTTTCTAACAATAACATATAAGCAGATACGTTATCTTTAACATAAGTCCAATCTCTAACATAACTTCCGTCGCCGTGAATTGGAATCTGCTTGTTGTTATTAATACAATTTATAGATTTAGGAATAAGCTTTTCTTCGAATTGTCTTTCGCCATAATTGTTACTTGTACGTGTAATGATATAGTTTAGACCATAAGTTCTATGATAGGACATTACTAGCATTTCAGCAGCAGCTTTAGTAGCTGAATAAGGATTACTTGGCTTAAGTTTATCTTGTTCTGTAAATTTCCCATCTAGCCTATCACCATATACTTCATCAGTACTGATATGAAAAAATAATGGTCTATCGTATTCTGGTTTCCCACGAACCAATTCAAGCAAATTATGTGTTCCTAGTATATTGCTTTTTACGAATACGTCAGAACTTTTAATTGAGTTATCAACATGGCTCTCAGCAGCAAAGTTTATTATTATATCACAAGTTGGAATATGTG
>Ga0194129_10001073_pt1 | contig 47263 bp, 50 predicted proteins | sample TA2KigCa35mmetaG_FD_150862 | JGI IMG/M metagenome (GOLD analysis project Ga0194129, IMG submission 150862) | Freshwater microbial communities from Lake Tanganyika, Tanzania - TA2015038 Kigoma Deep Cast 35m | ecosystem: Environmental > Aquatic > Freshwater > Lake | place: Tanzania: Lake...
GGGATCGGCAGCAGCTGCACGATCGGTGTGCCCTTGGCGCTGCGGCTGCAGATCGGCACGCGGTAAGCGGGCACGGTGTACACCACGCCGCGATCCGAAAACAGCAACAGGCTGTCGTGGTCGTTGCAGCTGATGAACAGCTTGACGGCCTCTTCGCCCTGGCTGCGGGTGCCTGCTTTGCCGCGGGTGCCGCGGCTGGTGGCCTCAAATTCATTGACCGGCATCCGCTTGAGGTAGCCGTTCTCGGTGAGCATGACGACCGAGCGCTCGTTGGCGATCAGGTCGATGTCTTCCAGCCCGCCCTCGATGTCGAGGATTTCGGTGCGACGCGGGGAGTCAAAGCGGCTGCGGATTGCTCCCAGCTCGTCGGTGATCAAGCCAAGAACGCGCTCGCGGCGGCCGAGAATGTCCTGGTAGTCGGCGATCTTGGCAACCAGATCCTCGTGCTCCAGGCGGATCTTGTCGGCTTCCAGCGCCGTCAGGCGCCGCAGCTGCATCTGCAGGATGGCGTCGGCCTGGATCTCGCTGAGGCCGTGGCGCTCCTGCAATTGCTGGCGCGCCGTGGCGGTGTCCGAGGCGGCACGGATCAGGGCGATGATCGGGTCGAGCTGATCGAGGGCCAGCAGCAGGCCCAGCAGGATGTGGTCGCGCTCTTCGGCCTTGCGCAGGAAGTAGCGCGTGCGCCGCTCGATCGTCTCGATGCGGAAGTCGAGGAAGACCTCGAGCATCTTGCGCAGGGTGAGCAGGATCGGCTCGCCGCCCACCAGCGCCAGCATGTAGGCGCTGAAGTTGTTCTGCAGCGGAGTCAGCTTGAACAGATTGTTGAGCACCACCTGGGGGTAGGCGTCCCGCCGCAGTTCGATCACGATGCGCATGCCGTCGCGATCCGATTCGTCGCGAATGTCGGCGATCCCCTCGAGCTTTTTGTCGTTGACCAGTTCGGCAATGCGCTCGATCAGCGCCGCCTTGTTGGTCTGGTAGGGCAATTGCGTGATGATCACCGCATCGCGGTCAGGGCGACCGGTCGCCTCGATCGTCTCGATTGCGGCCACGCCGCGCATGGTGATCGAGCCGCGGCCTGTGGTGTAGGTCTCGCGGATGCCGCTGCGCCCCAGAATCTGCCCGCCGGTAGGGAAGTCGGGCCCGGGAATGATCGCCATCAGCTCCCGATCCGTGATCTCGGGATTGGCGATCAGGGCCAGCAGGCCGTCGATCAGCTCGCCCAGGTTGTGGGGTGGAATGTTGGTCGCCATGCCCACGGCGATCCCCGAGGAGCCGTTGAGCAGCAGCTGGGGGATGCGCGCCGGCATCACCGTTGGCTCCTGCTGGGAGCCATCGAAGTTGTCGACGAAATCGACTGTTTCGGCCTCGATGTCCTCGAGCAGGCTGTCGGTGGTCAGGGCCTGCAGCCGCGACTCGGTGTAACGCATGGCGGCCGGTGGATCGTTGTCCACCGAGCCGAAGTTGCCATGCCCGTCGATCAGGGGCATGCGCATCGAAAAGTCCTGGGCCATGCGCACCAGGGCGTCGTACACCGCCGTGTCGCCGTGCGGGTGGTACTTACCCAGCACCTCACCGACCACGCGGGCGCATTTGCGGTAGGGGCGGTCGCTGGTGAGGCCCAGCTCGTACATCGCATAAAGGATGCGGCGATGCACCGGTTTGAGACCGTCGCGGGCATCGGGCAGAGCCCGTCCCACGATCACGCTCATCGCATACTCCAGATAGGAGCGCGACATCTCGTTGCGGAGGTCGGTCTGGATGACCCTGGAGCTTGGATCGCTGCCGGATTCGCCGGAAGGTTCAGGTCCGGTTGGATCCGCCATGCGACAACGACACCATCAAACTCAATTCTACCGAAACCCTTGCGAGCTGGCACTTTGTTGCCAGCTCAGCCCTCAGCTGCGGGTCAATGAACCATGAGCGCAAGGCGTCCTGGCCATCAGGTGAGCGAGCAACGCTGTCTGCAACAGCTCCAGCAGAAGCAGCGCGACGGCGATCTGCAGGTGCGCACGGCGGCCGAGTACCGCGACCTGGTGCAGCATCAAGGCCTTGATGCGGCCTACCAGCAGACCGATGTGGTCGCGGCGGCTGACACCGTGCTCAGCGATCAGGGCAGCGTGCTGCTGACCCTGGGGCCCTGCGATCCACCGATTCGCTTCAAGGAGGTGCAACTCGGTGGGGTGGCGGCCCAGGTGGCTGGCTCTGGCGGCGAGCTGGTGCTCCCGTTGGGCGGCGCCCTGGGGGAACCCGCGCGCCGCAGCGGAGCTCAGGTGCTGGCTGAGCTGTTGGCGGGTCAGCCGTTGCCACTGCAGGGGCTGGGCGAACCGACCGCCTTGCAGCCCCGCCAGGAGCTCAGCGGCGAGGCACGCCTGGGTGACTTTGGTGTGGCACGTCTGCTGCTGCACCGCGCCATCTGTGAAAACGGCATCGTTGCGGTCAACAGTGCCGATGGCTTGTTGCGCAGCAGCTATGGCCCCTTGCTGGGCCCGTTGGTCTCAGGTCTCTACAGCTGCGCCGGTGCCGGCAGCATCGGTCTGACGATGCCGGCATTGTCGCAGCTTGGTGCTGGTTCGCCTGTGCTGGTGGGGGGCGGTGTGGGCTGGGTGCTGGGCGCGGGCAGTGGTCATCACCCAGGCGCCCGCCGCCAGGCCAGTGGCCACGCCTGCGTGCCGGCTGCCTGCGCCGCCGTCATGGTCGATCTTGAGCAGCTGCGGCCTGAGGTCGTTCGAGCCTGTTATCTCGAAGGCCATGGTGCTGCGCTCTTGCTGCCGATCGCAGCCCCTGTCCTGCTGCTGAGCCGGGCGGCGGCCGAACAGGCCGCGGCAGGCAACGATGCCCTGCAGGCACCCGTGCTCGATCTGGCGGTGCCAAGACGGGTCAAGCCGCAGCTGGGGTCCCTGAGCTATGCGCAGCTTCACAGCGGAGTTGCGCGTGTTCAAGAGCGCACCTTGCGTTGTGCCCCAGCCCACAGTCCCAGGCTCGCTGAAGCGGCTGCTGAGCAGCTGCGTACGGCTTTGCTGGAGAACCGTTTTCCGCTGCAGCTGCCGTTGCATCCGCTGCCCAGCACGCCCGCGCTGCGGCCGTTTGACCCTTAAAACCCTTGTTGGCAGCGGCCTGGTAGACCCTTTGGCAAGGCATCTGGTAGCGGCGTTGAGAGCAGGAGCAAGCGTGTTCGGTTGATACCGTGGTCCGAATGCTTCCTGACCCGGTGACCATTCAGCTCGGACGCTCCCGTACCGTTCGCCGCGCCTACGGCATCGACGAAATCGCCCTGGTGCCTGGCGGCCGCACCGTTGATCCTGTGGTCACCGACAGCAGCTGGACCCTGGGCGGGGTGAGCCGTGAGATCCCGATCATCGCCAGCGCCATGGATGGCGTTGTCGATGTGGGCATGTGCGTTGAGCTGACCAAACAGGGTGCTCTGGGCGTGCTCAACCTTGAGGGCGTTCAGTGCCGTTATGACGATCCGAATCCGGCCCTCGATCGCATTGCTGCAGTGGGCAAGGACGAGTTCGTGCCGCTCATGCAGGAGCTGTACAGCCAGCCGGTGCGCGAAGACCTGATTCGCAAGCGGATTGCGGAGATCAAACAGCGCGGCGGTATCGCCGCCGTCAGCGCCACGCCAGTGGCCGCCCTGAAGTTCGGTAAGGCCATTGCTGAAGCGGGTGCTGATCTGTTCTTTGTGCAGGCCACGGTGGTCAGCACCGAGCACATCGGCCCCGAAGGCCAGCAGAGCCTCGATCTTGAGGCCCTCTGCCGCGACTTTGGCGTGCCGGTGATCATCGGCAACTGCGTCACCTATGACGTGGCCCTCAAGCTCATGCGTGCCGGCGCTGCCGGCGTGATGGTGGGCATCGGCCCCGGCGCCGCCTGCACCAGCCGTGGCGTGCTCGGCATTGGCATCCCGCAGGCCACCGCAGTGGCCGACTGTGCGGCTGCCCGCGATGACTACCAGCGTGAGAGCGGCCGTTACGTGCCGATCGTGGCCGATGGCGGCATCGTCACCGGTGGTGACATCTGCAAATGTCTGGCTTGCGGCGCTGATGCCGTGATGATCGGTTCGCCGATCGCCCGTGCGGCCGAGGCCCCTGGCCGCGGGTTTCACTGGGGCATGGCGACTCCAAGTCCGGTGTTGCCCCGAGGAACGCGCATCAAGGTCGGCACCACAGGCCCTCTCGAGAAGATCCTGCGGGGGCCTGCCTCGCTCGATGACGGCACCCAGAACCTGCTGGGCTGCATCAAGACCTCGATGGGCACCCTTGGGGCGCGCAACCTCAAGGAGATGCAGCAGGTTGAGGTGGTCGTGGCGCCGTCGCTGCTCACCGAGGGCAAGGTGTATCAAAAAGCCCAGCAACTGGGCATGGGCAAGTAAGCCCCTATCGTTGACGTGTGGGGGCTACGGCTCGCACACTCCTCACACCCCCGGCCCGGCGCGTCCGGGCCTTTTGTCTTCTCCGCGCTCCCTGCAACGGCTTGTTGCCGTCACTGGTCGAGCTCAAAAACCTTGCTAGATTCCCGGAACCCAGTTCCCGTCAAGGATGTCCAGCGCCGCCGCCGTCACCGACGCTTCGTTCGAGCAAGACGTGCTCAAAAGTGATGTGCCCGTGTTGGTTGATTTCTGGGCCCCCTGGTGCGGCCCTTGCCGCATGGTGGCCCCGATCGTCGATGAGATCGCCAAAGAATTTGAAGGCAAGATCAAGGTCTTCAAGCTGAACACCGACGAGAACCCCAACGTCGCCAGCCAGTACGGCATTCGCAGCATCCCGACTCTGATGATCTTCAAAGGTGGTCAGAAGGTCGACACCGTGGTCGGTGCCGTGCCCAAGACAACCCTCTCGAGCACCATCAGCAAGGTTCTCTGAACCCGACGCGCTCTGAGCAGCCCTACGCCATCGTTGAGTTTCTGCGCAGGCCAGAGTCCACTCGATGTGCTTGCGGCGTCACTGCAAGGGCATCCGCAGCGGCGCCTGATCGAGCGCGCGGTGGTTGCCCTGCTCGAGATCAGCCACCATGAGCACGAAGCGGAGGCCTGGCATCTGATCAGCGATGCCCTGGCCGATCTGCGCGATGGCCTTGAGATGTTTCGCGAGAGCCGAAGCATCCGCAAAGTCACGGTTTTGGGCTCAGCGCGCACGCCGCCAGGTGATCCTTGTTACGGCCTGGCCACGGCTCTGGCTGCGGAAGCTGTGCAGCAGGGCTTTGCGGTCATGACCGGCGCCGGCGGCGGTGTGATGGAGGCCGCCAACCGCGGGGCTGGTCAGGCGTCGAGCTTTGGACTCAATATCGACCTGCCGTTTGAGCAGCACGCCAACCGCTATGTGAGCGGCCCCATGGGCCGGCTGTTGCACTTCCGCTACTTCTTCACGCGCAAGCTGTTCTTTCTGCGTGAGAGCGATGCCTTGGTGGTGTTGCCTGGGGGCTTCGGTACCCTCGATGAGCTTTTTGAAGCGCTCACCCTGATCCAGACCGGTCGCACCAGGCCGATTCCGCTGGTGTTGCTGGCGCCCCCGGAGAACCCCTTCTGGCGCGGCTGGCAGCGTGATGTGCAGCAGGGGCTGGCAGCGCAGGGATTGATTTCGCCGGAAGATCCGTCGCTGTTGCTCGAAGCCAGCGACGCGCAAAGCGCCATGGCCCTGATTAGTCGGTTTTATCGGGTCTTCCACACCGCCCAGCCCGGGGAGGACCGGCTGGAGCTGTTGCTGCACACCGTCGTGCCGCAGGACGCCCTGCAGCGCATCAACGTGAGCTTTGCCGATCTGGTGGCCGAAGGACAGATCACCGCCGGTGAGAGTTGCGATGAGACCGGACGTCTTTACCCCTGCCTGCGCTTCCATCTCAACAAGCGCCGCATCGGACGGCTGTATCAGTTGATCGACCATCTCAATGGCCTCGAGCTCGCCCCCTGCTCGGCGCTGCAGCATCCTGGGGTGCGTCAGCTGCGCGCACCCGAGGCATGAGCCGGATCGGCCTGATCGACTACGGCATGGGCAATCTGCACTCGGTGCAGCGAGCCTTCGAGCGCCTTGATGCCCAGGTGACGTTGGTCCATCGCCCTGCCGATCTCGCGGCGTGCAGCGCTCTGGTGCTGCCTGGGGTCGGTGCCTTTGATCCGGCCATGGCCCAGCTGCATCATGCTGATCTGGTCCAACCCTTGCAGCAGTGGTGTGCTGCCGGCGGCCCCTTGCTGGGGATCTGCCTTGGACTGCAACTGCTGTTTGAAGGCAGCGATGAAGGTGATGCCCCTGGCCTGGGCATCCTGGCTGGGAGGGTGCGGGCCCTGCCGCGCCGCCAGGGGTTTCCTATCCCCCATATGGGCTGGGAGCCGCTGCTGCCGGCGATGCCCAGTCCGCTGCTGCCGGATCGCTCGCCTGAGGCGTGGATGTATTTCGTGCACTCGTTTGCCGCTGTGCCCGCTGAGTCGGCCTGCACCACGGCCCAGGTCAGCTTTGCCGGTGTGGCCATCACCGCTGCGGTCTGGCAGGGCAGCGTTGGAGCCTGCCAGTTTCATCCAGAAAAATCGGGCGTCAGTGGCGAAGCCATGCTGCGGCGCTGGCTCACCTGGTTGACCTCCCTGTGAGCCTGCGCCTCAGTGGTGGCCGCAAGCTGATCAGCCCTGCGGGGGATCGGGCCCGGCCGACCCCGTCGCGGGTGCGGTTGGCGGTCTTCAACATGCTGGCCTCCAGGCTGGCTGGCTGCCGCTGGCTCGATCTGTGCAGCGGTAGCGGCGTGATGGCCTGCGAAGCCCTGCACCATGGAGCGGCTGCGGTGGTCGCGGTTGAGCAGGACCGCCGTCTTGCCCAGCTGGTGCGTACCAATCTGACGGCGGTGGCCACAGCTGTCGGGCCCTCAGCCGGAACCTGGCAGGTGCATGGGCGTGAGGTGCTCCAGTTTCTGCGCAACCCGAATGCAGCCGACGCAGACCCAAGCCCACAGGCTTTTGATCTGATCTATTGCGATCCGCCCTATGCCAGTGGGCTGTACGCACCGGTGGCCGATGCCATCGGCCAGGGCAACTGGCTCAGTCCTGATGGGCTGCTGCTGCTCGAGTGTGCGAGCGATCAGCTCCCCGAGCTAGCCAACGACTGGGATCGGCTGGATCAGCGCCGCTACGGCGGCACCACCTTGCTGCTGCTCAGCTGTCGAGCAGGCTGCCGCGGCGATACTGATTCCAGGCGGCCATGAACAGCCCCAACAACGTCACGGGAATCAGACCGAGCACGATGCCGCAGAGCAGGGGTTCGATCATGGGGAAACTGTCGCGTTTGGCGCCCGGCCATTCTTTCATGGGCAGGGCCTCAACTGCGATGCGATCTGGAGATTTGTGACCAGCCCAACTGCCCCAGCCCTACCCCAGGCCAGCCGCCGCACCTTGGTGGCGGCTCTGGTCGTGGCCTTTGCCGGGGCCTGCATCGTGCTGGTGCTGCTGGTGCTGCCAGCGGCGCGCAGCGATCCTTACACCCGCAGCACCCTGGAGCTCAGCGGTTCTGCCGAGAACGGCGCGCGGTTGTTCCTGCTCAATTGCGCCGGCTGCCATGGCATTGCCGGACAGGGCCTGGTGGGCCCCAACCTGCATGGCGTGGCCCAGCGCAAGACCAATCGCCAGCTGATTCAGCAGGTGGTGAGCGGACGCACACCGCCGATGCCGCGCTTTCAGCCCGAACCCCAGGCCATGGCTGATCTGTTGGCCTATTTGCAGAGTCTGGTTTGAGCGCACCGGCGCAGCCCACAGCACGGCAGCTGGCGCTGGTGCTGGTTGAACCGGCAGGGCCACTCAATGTGGGCAGTGTGGCGCGGTTGTGCGCCAACTTCAGCGGACCGCAGCTGGCCATTGAGCTGCGTCTGGTGGCGCCGCGCTGCGATCACCTGGGCCCTGAGGCGTTGCGCATGGCCGTCCATGGTGCCCATCTGCTGCACGCGGCGCCTGTGTTCAGCGACTTAAGCGCTGCTCTGGCCGATTGCCGTGCTGTGCTGGCCACCAGCGGCCGCGGCGAGGGTGACCCGCTGCCCGTGCACGATCTGGCTCCTGCGGTGACGTGGCTGCTGGGCCAACCCGTGCAAGGCCCAAGCCCCCTGGCTGTGGTGTTCGGTCGGGAGGACCGCGGTCTCAGCGCCGCCGAACTGCTGCAGGCCGGCTGCCTGCTGCAGCTCGCCACCGGGCCCGCCTATGCCTCGTTGAACCTCTCCCATGCCGTTGCGGTGGTGTTGCACGGCCTGCACCAGGCCTTGCCTCTGCAGCAGCAGCCCCCCCAGCCCCAGGGCGGCCAGGACCAGCTCTTGGCCGAGCGCGGTGCGGTTGAAGCCATGCTCAGCGATGCCCAGGAGCTGTTGCTTGAGGTGGGTTTTCTGCACCCCCACACCGCAGCGGCTCGCATGGCCAAGCTGCGCGCCTTGCTGCAGCGCGCTGGTTTGGAGGTCGACGAGGTGGCCCTGCTGCGCGGCATGGTCCGCCAGTGCCGCTGGGCCTCTAGACGGGACGCCCAGACCTCCTAGCGTCGGGGACCCCGCTGATCGTCGGTGCCGCCCGCCCGCTCGCCCCGCCCCGCCAAACGCCCCTGGATGGCGCCGCTGCAGCTGGTGCTCAGGCTCGTTGTGGTGGGTGCCGGTTTGGGGGTGATCGCGGGCACCACCCTGCGCCTGCTGGCGCCGCACCTGGCCCTTGGCGCAGCCAGCCAGCCAGCACCTGAGAATCCTGCGCCTGGCTTTGGCGCCAACAGTGCTGCTGGGCCGGCCCAGGTGGGGCGTTTTGAACCCCGCAGCGAGATCACGGCCCTCTCCAGCCAGTGGCAGCGCCTGGCCGCGGCCCAGAAGGATCTGACCGTCTCGGGTTACCTGCTGGTGCTCGATGACGGCCGGTTTGCCCAGCTGCAGAGCGAGCTGCCCCTGCCTGCCGCCAGCTCGATCAAGACCCCGATCTTGCTGGTGGCGCTCGATGCCTACGACGCCGGCCAGCTGCGCTGGAGCGAACCGCTGGCGATGACCAAAGAGGTTGTCGGCGGCGGCGCCGGCTGGATGGCCAGCCGACCGATGGGAACGCGCTTCCCGGTGTTTGAGGCCGCCACCGAGATGATCCGGGTCAGTGACAACACCGCCACCAACCTGTTGATCAAGCGCCTGGGCGGCAAACAGGCCCTCAATCAGGACTTTGCCGCCCTGGGCCTGCCCGCCACGGTGATCAACAACTGGCTGCCTGACCTGGGCGGCACCAACACCACCAGCAGCAAGGATCTGGCGCGCACGATCGCGCTGGTGGACACCGGCGAGAAGCTCGGCCCCAGGGCCCGTGATCTGTTCCGCCAGATCATGGGCAGCTCGCGCACCAACACGCTGATCCCGCTGGGCCTGCTGCAGGGCCTCGGCAAGGACGCAGCCGATCCTGACAGCGAGCTGCTGAGCTTTGGCATCAGCGCCTACAACAAAACCGGTGATATCGGCATCGCCTACGCCGATGCGGCCCTGATCCAGTTGCCGACCGGTCAGCGCGCCGTCCTGGCGCTGATGGTCAAAGGCCCGTTCAATGACCCTCGCTCCACCGATCTGATCCGTGCCATGGCCGCAGAAGTCGCCAAGACCCTGGTTGGACGACGCTGATGAGACGGCGCACCCTGCCCTTGCTCGCAGCCCTGGCCGTTCTGCCTGTGGCCGCCCAAGTCCAGGCCCAGGCCCAGGCCCAGCCCGGCAACCCTGCGCCTGTGCCGTCGCTGAGGCGGCAGGCGGTGGCGCCGCTGCCTGGTGGGCTGGATCAGGTGCTGGTGGTCAACGACAACAACCCCGAGCTGATCACAGCGCCGGGCATCTTGCTCTCGAGCTTTGACGGCAAGGGCCGCGGCGTCAGCGAAGCCCATCTGAATGTGCCGCTGAGCGGACGCTTCGATCTGTTCAGCCATCACGTCTTTGCAGGCAAGCCCGAGAGCCTGGATTCCACGCTCTGGATTGCAGTGGTGGCCGAGCCGCGTGGTGACAAGCCTGTGGCGCTGAAGCTGCTGGCGGGCTCGACGGCGCTGTCGCAATCGCTCGATCCCACCCAGCCCGGCGCCCCCTTTCTGCCCCTGCCGGCCCTGTTGAGCCAGGGGATGACGCCGGTGTATGCCGGCCCCGGCAGCCGCGTGGCGACCGAGTTGCTCGCGCGCCAGCGCAGTCCAGTGCTGCCTCAAGGCTGGACCCTGGCCCCTGCCCAGCTGAGCCCCCTGCTGGTGCTGCCGATTCCGGTGCGGGGGCTTGATCCGCTGCTGAACGGCCGCAACCTGCAGTTGCGCCTGCAGAGCGATGGACCCCTGTCGCTGGCGGTGCTGGCGGCTTTTGGCCCCAACGACCAGCCGCCGCCGGCGCAGACCTGGGCGGCCCTGCTCGATGGGCCGCTCAGCCCCAGGGAGCACAAAGCGAGCCCCAAAGGCGCACCCGGGCCGATGGTGTACTCGCGCGTGAGTGGTGTGCAGAACGGCAGCGTTTGGAGCGGGCGCATCACCGATCCGGGCAAGCCCTACCTGAGCACCGATCGGGCCCCGATCTCCTGGCCGATTGCCTCGCTGGAGCGCGGCACGCTGGGTACAGCGCAGGTCCAGACCGCTGCGCTGGAACGCTTCTACCCCGGTACCGCCTGGGCGGCCCATGGCAATTACGGGGTCGAATACGACCTCAGCCTGCCGCTGCGCAACACCAGCAGCAGACCGGTGAGCCTGCAGCTTGCCTTGGAAGCACCGCTCAAAAGCGACCAGAACCAGGCTGGCTTGCGGTTTTTGACGGCTCCTTCTCGGGCCGTGATGTTCCGCGGCACGGTCGAGGTCAGTGGCCTCGATGGCCCCGCTGGCCGTCCTGCCGGTCGCCAGAGCTTTCACCTGGTGCTGCGCCACGGGCAGCAGGGTCCCGCGCTGGGCACGGTGACGCTCGCTCCGGGCGCCGAGCGCCAGCTGCGGGTGCGCCTGATCTATCCCGCCGATGCCACCCCGCCGCAGGTGCTGAGCCTGTTGCCCGCCCCGGCTGCTGAGCCGCCTGTGAAACAATCCCCACCAGCCCCTGCATCGAGCCAGCCGTGACCCAAGCCCGCCAGCGCCGGGTCTTCCCCTTCACCGCGATCGTTGGCCAGGAGGAGATGAAGCTGGCCCTGCTGCTCAACGTGATCGATCCCCGCATCGGCGGGGTCATGATCATGGGTGACCGGGGCACCGGCAAATCGACCACGATCCGCGCGCTGGCTGACCTGCTGCCCGAGATCGACGTGGTGGCAGGCGATCCGTACAACAGCTCGCCCAGCGACCCCGACCTGCAGAGCAGCGAGGTGCGCGAGCGTCTGGGCCGCGGCGAGCAGCTGCACACCGAGCCGCGCCAGGTGCCGATGGTGGACCTGCCCCTGGGCGCCACCGAGGACCGCCTCTGCGGCACCATCGACATCGAAAAAGCCCTGAGTGAGGGCGTGCGCGCCTTTGAACCTGGCCTGCTGGCCAAGGCCAACCGCGGCCTGCTGTACGTCGATGAGGTCAACCTGCTCGATGACCACCTGGTCGACGTGCTGCTCGACTCGGCCGCCTCAGGCTGGAACACCGTCGAGCGTGAGGGGGTGAGCGTGCGCCACCCGGCCCGTTTTGTACTGATCGGTTCCGGCAACCCCGAAGAGGGTGAGCTCAGGCCCCAGCTGCTCGATCGCTTCGGCATGAGCGTCGAGGTGCGCACCGTGCGCGACCCCGAACTGCGCGTGCAGGTGGTCGATCAGCGCACCGCCTTCGACAACGACCCCGACGGGTTCAACAACGCCGTGCAGGTCAATCAGGATGCGCTGCAGGCCCGCGTGGTCGAGGCCCAGCAGCGCCTGGCTCAGGTGCAGATCGACGACGACCTGCGCATCCGCATCAGCGCCATCTGCGGTGAGCTCGATGTCGATGGCCTGCGCGGCGACATCGTCACCAACCGCGCCGCCCGCGCCCTGGCGGCCTTTGAGGGCCGCACCGAGGTCACAGAAGACGACGTGGCCAGGGTGGTGGCCTGTTGCCTGCGCCACCGTCTGCGCAAGGACCCGCTGGAGCAGATCGACTCCGGGGACCGGGTGGTCAAGGTGTTCTGCAAGGTGTTCGAGCGGCCTGAAGCCAGCGACCGCAGCGCCTTTGAACTGGCTCTGGCGGCGTGATCAAGCGCAGGCCGCATTGATGCCATGAGAATTCTTGGCATCGATCCCGGCCTGGCCCGTGTCGGCTATGGGGTGATCGAGGTCGAAGGCCGTCAGCAGCGCCTGCTGGATTGCGGGATCATTCGCACCGATGCTGGCCGCCCTGAGGGCGAGCGCATGGTCGAGATCGCTCGCGATCTGCGGGTGCTGCTGAGAACCTGGCGCCCCCAGCTGGCGGCGGTGGAGAAATTTTTCTTCTATCGCTCCAGCACCACCATTGCGGTGGTTCAGGCGCGCGGCGTGGTGATGATGACCCTGGCGCGTTTTGCCGTGCCTGTGGTCGAGTTTCCTCCCATGCAGATCAAGCTGGCCCTGGCGGGATCGGGCCATGCCCGCAAAGACGAGGTGCTCGAGGCGGTCATGCGCGAGCTCGATCTCAGCGAACCGCCCCGGCCTGACGACGCCGCCGATGCCCTGGCCGTGGCCCTGACCGGTTGGTTCCAGCGGTGAAAGCGGAGCTGCGCCACGCGTTTCGCCAGCTGCGCCGGCAACACGTTGCTGGCCTGCAGCAGGTGCTGGAGCAGTCGCTTGGCGGTTGGCTCCAGCCCTGGACGCGCTCAGCTGCTGGCAGGCATCTGGGGCTGTTCTGGCCGCAGGGAAGCGAACCCGATCTACGCAGCAGCTTGCAGCAGCTCAGCAGCCCGCTCGCGTTGCCCGTGGTTGAGGCGGGAGAACTGCGCTATCGCCACTGGCTGGCTGGTGAGCGTCTCGCCCCAGACGAATGCGGCATCCCAGCGCCCTTGCCTTCGATGCAGCTGCTCAGCGCTGAGCAGCTGGCGCTGCTGTTGGTGCCGGCCCTGGCCATCGATCGGGGCGGTGTGCGGCTCGGTTCAGGCGGGGGCTGGTATGACCGCTTGCGCCGTGAACCCGCCTGGCGCGCTGTCCCCGCCCTTGTCGTGCTGCCAGCGGCCTGTGTGAGCGAGCGCCTACCCGCTGACCCGTGGGATGTGCCCTTCGATGGCTGGCTCGATGAGCTGGGTCTGCACTGGTTGACGCCACCGCGGTTTTGACAAACCGTTCACATCAGCGCGCAGTGCTCGGGCCCGTTTGCCAGGATCGAGCAGTGTTCAAGGTTGCCGGTGTCGATGCGCCCCGCACAACAAGCCGCTGATCATGAGCAGCCCTCTGCCCTGAGCGGGCCTGAGCGCGTGCTGGCCGCTGAGTTGCAGAGCCGGGGCGGCAGCAATGGCGCCCTCTCGATGATGGTGACCTCGATGGTGCATATGGTGCAGGCTGGCAAGACGCCACAAAGTCGTTGGAAAGCCTCCTGAACCCGCGGCGATCTGCCCTGCTGATGCTGGCGGTTGCCGCTGGACTGACTGCGGCCCTGTTGAGCCCGGCGCCTGCCTCGGCCCACGCCATCGAGAGCACGCTTGAGCGCATCGCTGGCCTGAACCGAACCTTCGAGCTGCAGAGCCGCTTCAGCACGGGGCTGCCAGCTGCCGGTGCCCAGGTTTCACTGGTTTCACCCTCAGGCGCTTCGCTCGCCTTGGGCAGCACCAATGCCGAGGGTCAGCTGCGCTTTGCCGTGCCCGACGCCGTCGATCCGTCCTGGGAGGTCAGGGTCGATCAAGGGCCTGGCCATCGCGACTACCTCGAGGTGCCCCTAGCGGCATCGGGTTCTGGTCTGTTTGCCGCCAGTGGGCTGTCGGCTGTGGTGCTGCTTGGGGCTGTGGTGGTGGGCTTCAATCGCCGCCTGGGACGCTGACGATGGCCGCCACCGGGAGCGCTGAGCTTGATGCGATCGTTGCTCGCTTGGCGGGGACCAGCGATCCCAAGCGACGCTACGAATACGTGCTCTGGCTGGCCAAGGGGCTCGAGCCCCTAGCCGATGCACACCGCCAGGACGCCTTCAAGGTGAAGGGCTGCGTGTCCCAGGTGTATGTGGTGGCGCAGCTGGTCGACGGCAAGCTGCACTGGCAGGGTGATTCCGACGCCGCCATCACCAAGGGCCTGTTGGCTCTGTTGATCAAGGGGCTCGAGGGCCTCACCCCGGCCCAGGCGGTGGCCATCGATCCGGGGTTCATGGCCCAGACAGGGCTGCAGGCGAGCCTGACCCCGTCAAGGGCCAATGGCTTCATCAACATTTTCAAGATGATGCAGGCCCAGGCCCAGGCTCTGCTCGAGCCGAACACCGGTGATTTCTAGGATCGCCGCCATGTCTGCGTGCCTGTCATGACCATCGGCATCGGCCTGCTCGGCCTGGGAACGGTTGGTGCTGGTGTGGCCCAGATCCTCGCGACCCCCCGCGGACGCCATCCGCTGGTGGGCGAGCTGGCCCTGCGCCGGGTGGCCGTCAGAGATCTGCAACGCGCCAGGCCGATCGAGCTGCCCTCAGATCTGCTGACCACCGACGCCGAAGCGGTGGTCGATGATCCGGCCGTCGAGATTGTTGTCGAGGTGATGGGCGGCCTCGAGCCGGCCCGCAGCCTGATCCTGCGCGCCATTGCTGTCGGCAAGCCTGTCGTCACGGCCAACAAGGCTGTGATCGCCCGCTACGGCGAGGAGATTGCCGCAGCCGCTGCGGCCCGTGGCGTGTATGTGCTGATTGAAGCGGCCGTCGGAGGCGGCATACCGATCATCGAGCCGCTCAAGCAGTCGCTGGGGGCCAACCGCATCAGCCGGGTGAGCGGCATCATCAACGGCACCACCAACTACATCCTGAGCCGCATGGCCGACGAGGGTGCGGCCTACACCGAGGTGCTCGCCGACGCCCAGCGCCTGGGTTACGCCGAGGCTGATCCGGCGGCCGACGTGCAGGGCGGTGACGCCGCCGACAAGATTGCGATTCTGGCTGCCCTCGCCTATGGCGGCTCGATCACCCGTAGTGCCATCCCCACCCAGGGCATCGATCGTCTCGATGCCCGTGATGTGGCCTATGCCGATCAGCTGGGGTATGGCGTCAAGTTGCTGGCTGTGGCTGAACAGGTGGCCACCACGGCCGAGGGCGTCGCCGAGCTCGATGTCAGTGTCAACCCGACCCTGGTGCCCCGTGATCACCCCCTTGCCGGAGTCCATGGCGTCAACAACGCGATCCTGGTGGAAGGTGATCCGGTGGGTCGGGTGATGTTTTACGGCCCGGGTGCCGGCGCCGGCCCGACGGCTTCAGCCGTGGTGGCCGACATCCTCAACATTGCCGGCATTCGCCAGGTCAGTGCTCTGGGCACCCCTGAGCAACCCGTGCCCCTCGATCCCCTGCTGGCGGCGGGCAGCTGGCGTCCCTGCCGTCTGGTGGATTCGGCCCAGACCCGTCACCGCAACTACGTGCGGCTGCGCACCAGCGACCAGGCCGGTGTGATCGGTCGCATCGGCACCTGTTTCGGCGATGCCGGGGTATCGCTGCAGTCGATCGTGCAGTTTCAGGCGCCCACTGACAGCGAGGGCGGCGAGGCCGAGATCGTGGTGATCACCCACGAGGTGCAGGAAGCCTGCTTCAGGCAGGCGATGGCCGCGATTGAAGCGTTGCCGGTGGTTGCGTCTGTGGCTGCCTGCCTGCGCACGCTGTAGCCCTTGCCCTTGGATGCTCCAGAGCCGGGTCAGCGCCATCGCCTGGGCAGGTCAGCTCTGGCGCGGCTGCTCACGCTGGTGCCGCTGCTTGTGCTGTTGGGCGCCTGCCAGAGCCGCCGTGATCCTGATCGTTTGATCGTTGCCAGTCGCAACCGGATTGACACCGTCGATCCGGCAGGTGCCTCCACGATCGGGGCGATGCAGTTGCTGAGTGCCATCGGCGATCCGCTGTACGCCGTGCGCCCAGATGGCAGCATCGAGCCACGTCTGGCGGCGCAGTTGCCCCGCATCAGCGCCGATGGCTTGCGCGTCGTGGTGCCGCTGCGTCGTGGGGTGGTGTTTCACGACGGCACCCCGTTTGATGCGGCCGCCATGGTGTTCAGCCTTGAGCGGTTCATGGCGATCGGCACCCTCAGCTACCTGCTCGGCGATCGGGTGGTGGGTGTGCGCGCCGTTGATTCCCACACGCTCGAGCTGCGGCTGCGCAAACCGTTTGGCGCGATCCCGCAGTTGTTGAGCGCCATCAATCTGACGCCGCTGTCACCGGCGGCGTACCGCAGCCACAGCCGCCGCCAGCTCAGTGATCGCTTTGTGGGGACGGGGCCCTACCGGCTCACCTTTTTCACCCCGCAGCAGCAGCGGCTCGAGCCCTTTGGGCGCTATTGGGGCCGCCCCCCTGCCAACAACGGGCTCGACCTGATTGCGCTGAGCAACTCGACGGCCCTGTTTGGCGCCCTGCAGAGCGGCGAGGTCGACGGCCTGCTCTCCCAGAGCCTGGAGATCGACCATCAGGTGGCCCTGCACCAGCGATCTGAGCAAGGGCTGCTGGTGCAGGCCACCGGGCCAGCGCTCAACATTGTGTTTCTGAGTGTGCTCAGCGATCAGCCGCCGCTCAATAACCCCCTGTTGCGGCGGGCCCTGGCCCTCAGCCTCGATCGCACCCGCCTGATCGAGCGGGTCAGCCAGGGGCTGATGGCGCCGCTGCAGGGGCTGGTGCCGCCGGTGGTCGCAGGCGGCACGCCCCAGCCCTGGCCTGCGTACGACCCCGCCGCGGCGCGTCGGCTCTACCGCCAGGCCGGCTACTGCGGCACGCGCCGGCTGCCGCTTGAGCTGACCTTTCGCTCCAATGTGCCCAGCGACCGATTGTTTGCGCTCACCTGGCAGGCGCTGTTGCAGCGCGACCTGGGTGATTGCGTTGAGCTGAAGGTGCAGGGCATGGAAACCACCACCGCCTATCGCCTGTTGGGCGACGGGGCGTTTCAGCTGATCGTGCTCGATTGGATGGGCGATTTCCCTGACGCCGACAACTATCTGGTGCCCTTGCTGGGCTGTGAGCAGGCCGCGGGCTCCGTCTGCCGCAAAGGCGGCAGCGCCTCGAGCGGCAGCTTTTGGAGCCGCCCAGGCCTGGAGGCCGAGCTGCAGCGCAGTGCCACCATCACAGGGCCGCAGCGGCTCGAGCTGGTGCGGCGCATCCAGCGGCAAAGCGCTGACGGCAGCCCCTATCTGCCGCTGTGGTTGGTGCAGCCGCGCATGTGGGTGCGGCCAGAGCTGGCCTTGCCCCGCTTTGATGGCTCGGGCCGCGTTCTGTTGCAGGAGCTCAGACGCCGATGAGTCGCTCCGCCCGCCTGCTGCGCTACGTGCTGGCCCGCTTGGCCCTGGCGCCCGTGATGCTGTGGCTGCTGGCCACGCTTGTGTTTCTGCTGCTGCGGCTGGCTCCAGGCGATCCGGTTGATGCGCTGCTGGGCACCCGTGCCCCGGCTGCAGCACGGGCGGCGCTGCGCGCCCAGCTGGGTCTGGACCAACCGCTGCTGGGCCAGTACGGCGGTTTCCTGATCAAGCTGCTCAAGGGGGATCTGGGCCTCACCCTCACCAACCAGCAGCCCGTCACCGAGGTGATCGGCCAGACACTGCCAGCCAGCCTTGAGCTGGGTGCCGTGGCGCTTGTGCTGGCGGCTGTGGTCGGCCTGGCGGTGGGTTTCAGCGGCATCGCCCGCGCCGAGGGGCGGCTCGATCTGGCGGCCCGTCTGTATGGCATCGGCACCTATGCTCTGCCGTCCTTCTGGCTGGCGATGGTGGCCCAGCTGGTGTTTGCGGTGTGGCTGGGCTGGCTGCCGGTGGGAGGACGCTTTCCCCCCACCCTGTTGCCCCCAGCTGGCAGTGGCTTCTACCTGTTCGACAGCCTGCGCGTGGGGGTGCTGAGCGGGCAGTGGCAGGCGTTGGCAGGCACCCTGCGCCACCTGGTGCTGCCGGCGAGCACCCTGGCGGTGCTGCTGAGCGGCATCTTTGCCAATGCCCTGCGGCTCAATCTGCGCCGCGCCATGGCCTCCGACTACGTGGAGGCAGCACGTTGCCGCGGTCTCAGCGAGCGCCGCCTGATTGTGCGGCATGCCCTGCCCAATGCCCTGCTGCCGGTGCTCACGATCAGTGGCATCACCGTGGCCTCGTTGATTGGCGGTGCCCTGCTGATCGAGGTCACCTTTTCGTGGCCTGGTATCGCCGCCCGACTGCAGGAGGCGATTGCCCAGCGCGACTATCCGCTGGTGCAGGGGATCGTGCTGGTGGTGGCGGCCCTTGTGGTCGCCGTGACCGTCACGGTTGATGTGCTGGTGGCTCTGCTGGACCCGCGCCTGGAGTTCTGATCCGCTCCCGCCAGCGTCTGGCCTGGCGGGCATCGAGCACATGGCCGCGAATGCCGTTTTGCAGCCTGATCTGGGGGCTCAGCAGCAACGGTTGCTTGAGACCTTGCAGAAACTCGATCGTCAGCGGCAGCAGCAGATCCTGTGCCCCGCGCGGGCTGATACCGACCAGGTCGTCTCCGAGTTGGAACAGGGCCTCCTGCTGCGCGCCGACCCGCACTGGCGAGAAGTGGGAGCCCCCTTCCACCAGCACCAGGCGGCTGCGGGGATGATGCTGCTGGTTAAACAGCCCCAGCTGCTCGCTGAGCGGTGGGGTGATCAGATCCAGGCTGCCGCCCACCAGCAGCACCGGTGCTTTCAGCCTGCTGGTGCCAAACGTTGGCCACAACAGACTGCCAAAGCCGTTGTAAGCCACCACCGCGGCAACCTCGGTGCCGGCGGGCAAGGGCGGCAGCGTCTGGGGCAACTGGCACTGCAGCAGCCTTGAGAGGTTCGTCAATGGCAGCCGTTTGAGCGACCGGCTGCAGCGCTGCTGCAGGCCTGCTTCGGGTTGCAGACCTGCGGCCAGCAGGGCCGTGAGCCCACCAAGCGAATGACCCATCAGCACCACAGGTGCCCCAGCCGCAGCGTTCAGGGCGCCCAGCGCTCCCTGGCGTTGGGCCTGCACCACCGCCGCCACATCAGCCAGGCGTTCGTCGAGGCTGTCGGCCCCTGGCGGGGGCAGCAGGCCGACCATGGACGCCTTGAGCGCCCGTTCGTCGCTGCCAGGATGGTCAAGCACAACCACCGGCCATCCCCAGCGCGCCAGGCCAGAGGCCAGCCAGCTGAGTTGATCACCGTCGCCGCCAAGCCCAGGCATCAGCACCACCCAGGGGCCCTGCAGGGGGCGATCGGCCGGCCAGATCTCAAGCGGCAGCGGCTCGCTGCGGTGCGGAACCGTCAATGGCTGAGGCACCATGGGGCGGCTGTTGTTCTGGCTCAGGCTCAGCGCTTGGCTGTGCCGCAGTGGCAGCTGCAGCTGGTGCAATTGCCGCAGGGCCTCTCGCTGCAGCAGCAGCTGCTCGCGCCACTGGGCCGCCAGCGCAAGCAACGCATCGAGTTTGAGGCTCACCCGCCGGCTCGGGATCGCTCGCAGCAGTTGCAGCGTGGTGACCTGACGCTCGCGGCTCAGCAACGCGACCAACGTCTGGCGCAGCAGGGCGGCTGCGCTTGGGGTTTCAGCGTTGCTGCTGGGCTCGGGTTGCAGCAGTTCGGCCACCTCGCCCAGCAGTTGATCGCCGGTCCAGCTGTTGAGCAACTGCTCGCCCAGGCTCTTTTCCTGCAGCAACGGCGCGTTGAGCAGTTGCACCAGGTTGCGGCGGCTGCGGGGCTCCAGCAGGTTCAGCCAGACCGCCAGGTCACCGCGCTCGCGCTCTGGGTTGTTGCTCCAGGCCTGGAGCTGCTCAAGGTTCACCGGAATCGCCATGCCATCGAGCTGCAGCTCCAGCACCTCAGCCGCGCGTGCTGGCGGTGCACACAGGGGCGCCCCAGCCAGCAGCAGACTGGCGAGAACTCCAAGTGAACGGTGGCTGGCGGTTGAAGCAGGCACAGGCAATGGCCAGAACGTCACGGCTCTGGTGGTGTCAGTTTCCCGCGTCGCTGCGCCGTGTGGTGCTGGTGCGGCTGCTGGGCTCGTTGGGCGCGGGCGGGGTGCTGTATCTGACCCCGCTGGTGTTTCACCGGGCGCTGTCTGCCACCGCCGTGACCGAGGGGTTGGCCCTGGCTGCCCTGGCCGGCACCGCCGGCCGTTTTGCCAGTGGGGCACTGCTCGATCGCGGCCGGGCCAGCTCCATGCCAGTGCTGATGGCGGTGGCCAGCGCGGCGTTGGGCGATCTGGTGTTGTCCTCTGCCGGCAGTGTGCAGGCCTACAGCCTGGGGCAGCTGCTGCTTGGCCTGGCAATGGGGCTCTACTGGCCAGCCATTGAGCTGGCGGTGTCGCTGACGGCCGCGCCTGGCGGTTCCCCCCGGGGCTATGCCCTGGCCCGCACCGCTGATGCCGCCGGCATCGCTGCGGGGGCTTTGCTTGGGGCTTTGCTGGCGGCCCTGGGGCTGATTCGCGGGATCTACGGCGTTGATCTGATCTGCCTGGCGGCCATGGCCGCTGTGCTGTTGCCTCGTCCATGGCCGGCTGCTGGCAGAGCTGCCGCCTCCAGTGCGGCACTGGCAACGCCGCTGCCGTTGGCCGCCTGGATTGGCCCGCTGCTGCCGATCCTGCTGGTGTCGGTGGTGGCGACAGCCGTGCCCGCTTTGATGCAAAGCGCCCTGCCGCTTGATCTGGTGCGCGGGGGGCTGGCGCGTGCGCCGATGGCCGAGGGCGGCGGCGCGCTGCTGGTTGGAGCGCAGTTGCTGTTGCTTTTGCTGCTGCAGTGGCCCGTGGGGCGCTGGCTGGCGGATCGACCGGTGCAGCGCGGCTTACGCCTGAGCCTGCAGGCCTTTGTGCTGGGTGCTGTGCTGCTGGCGCTCAGTGCCTTCAGCCGGGCCGCCAGCCTGCCGCTGGTGCTGCTGGCCCAGCTGCCGCTGGCCCTGGGGCTTGCGGCGTTTTTGCCCACGGCCACCGAAGCGGTGGTCGAGCTGAGCCCGGCGGCCAGCCGCGGTCTGGCCATGGCGCTGTTCAGCCAGTGCTTTGCCCTCAGTTCGTTGGTGGCGCCGCTGCTTGCCGGCCGCCTGCTCGACGCCCAGGACCACGGCGTGGGCGTGTGGGGCGCCTTGGCGCTGGCGTGTCTGCTGGCCCTGCCTCTGCTCGGCCGGGTGGGTCCGCCTCAGGCGGATTCCGAACGCTCCTGACGCTTGATCCAGGCCTCATGCGGCAGGGGCTCAGTGCCGTACTCCCAGTCGTCGTAGTCGGGGTCGTTGCGGATCTGCTGGTGCACCTGCTTCTGCACCTCAAAGTCGTGAGACTGAGCGGCGTCTTGGGCTGGATTGGGCTCCGTCATGGCGCGTGCAAGACCTCCATCCATTCTGCTGTGTTTAGACGTTGAAGAGAAACTCCATCACATCGCCTTCTTCAACGATGTAGTCCTTGCCCTCGGCCCGCAGCCAGCCCTTGTTGCGCGCTTCGGCCAGCGACCCGGCCTCGAGCAGTTGCCTGTAGCCAATGGTCTGGGCGCGGATGAAACCGCGCTCGAAGTCGGTGTGAATGACGCCGGCGGCCTGGGGGGCACTCATGCCGGCCTTGATGGTCCAGGCGCGGGTCTCCTTCTCGCCGGTGGTGAAGTAGGTGCGTAGCCCCAGCAGCTTGTAGGTGGCGCGAATCAGGCTGGCCAGACCGCCTTCTTCAACGCCGAGACCGGCCAGAAACTCGGCGCGGTCCGCCTCGGGCAGCTCGATCAGTTCGGCCTCGACCTGGGCGCTGATGCGCACGGTTTCGGCCCCTTCTTTGGCGGCCAGATCGGCCACGGCCGCGGTGAAGGCGTTGCCAGCGGCCAGATCGTCTTCGCTCACGTTGGTGGCATAGATGATCGGCTTGGCGGTGAGCAGGCCCAGGGGCTTGATGAAGGGGGCCTCCTCGTCTGTGAGCACCACGCTGCGGGCAGCGCCGCCCTGCTCGAGCACCTGCTGAATGCGGGCCAGGGCTCCATCTTCGAGCTGGGCTTCCTTGCTGGTGCGCAGCTGCTTGATCAGGCGCTCACGGCGCTTTTCGACCTGGGCCAGATCGGCCAGACCCAGCTCGAGGTTGATCACCTCGGCGTCGCGCACCGGATCGACCGAGCCCGAGACGTGGATCACGTCGTCGTTGTCAAAGCAGCGCACCACATGAACAATGGCATCCACCTCGCGGATGTTGGCCAGAAATTTGTTGCCCAGGCCCTCACCCTGGCTGGCGCCTTTCACCAGCCCGGCGATGTCGACGAATTCGACCCGGGTTGCAATGGTCTCCTTGCTCTTGCTGAGCACCGCCAAGTGCTCGAGCCGCTCATCGGGCACGGCCACCACGCCCGAGTTGGGCTCGATCGTGCAAAAGGGATAGTTGGCGGCCTCGGCCTGGGCGTTGGCCACCAGGGCATTGAACAGGGTCGACTTGCCCACGTTGGGCAGCCCGACGATTCCGGCTTTAAGCATGGCCAAAATCTACGGGGACGCCCCTGGCCCTCAGCTGGCCCACAGCTGGCCCGCCGGCCAGCAAGACTGGTTGCAGCTGGAGCTCCCGCCATTTCTGCCGTGATGTCGCCCAAACCGGCTGATCCAGCGGTGCGCCCGCAGGGGCTGGCTGTCGTTGCGCCCGCAGGGACATCGCCTGCGCAGGACCGGCCGTTGTGGCAACGCCGCCGCGTCTGGGTCAGTGCTTCGGTGGCTGCTGCTCTGGTGCTGCTGGGCGGCGGCGCTTTGCAGTGGCGCAACAGCGCTCAGCAAACGGCTTCGCTGGCCCGCTTCACGGTCCTGGCTGAGCGCGGCAGCCTGCCGGGGGTGATTTCGGCCACCGGCGAGCTCGATGCGATCGAGCGGGTCAACGTCAGCCCCAAACGCCAGGGGGTGCTGGCCCAGCTCTATGTCGATGAGGGTGATCAGGTGCGCCAGGGTCAGGCCTTGGCGCTCATGGACAAGGGCGATCTGGCCGACCGGCGCCAGGAGCTCGAGGCCAATCTGCGGTCGGCTCAGGCCAACCTCACGCGCAGCCGCAGCGAGTGGCAGCGCCGCCAAAAGCTGTACCGCAGCGGCGCCATCAGCGCCGACGACTACAACCGCGCCCTGGCGGCCTTTGAGGTGGACAAAGCCGCCGTGGCCGCCGCCCGTGAGCGGCTCGAGCAGCGCCTGGTGGAGCGCGAAGACCTGGTGGTGCGCTCCCCCTTCAACGGTCTGATCAGCCAGCGCTACGCCGATCGCGGTGCTTTTGTGACGCCCACGACCACCGCCTCCAGCAGCCTGGGGGCCACCAGCTCCTCGATCGTCGAGGTGGCTCGTGGCCTCGAGGTGGTGGCCAAGGTGCCTGAGAGCGACATCGGCCGTCTGCGGGTTGGGCAGCAGGCCAGCGTGCAGGTCGATGCGTTTCCCGATCGCCGCTACAGCGCCCGCATTCGCCAGATCGCCCCGCGCGCCATTAAGACCAACAACGTCAATTCCTTTGAGGTCAAGCTGGCTCTGGTGCCGCCAGCTCCTGAGCTGCGCATCGGCATGACCGCCGAGATCGACTTTCAGATCGGCATGGTGCCGCCCCAGACCCTGGTCCCAACGGTGGCGGTGGTCACCGAGGACGGCCGCCCGGGCGTGCTGCTTGTGGGACAGCGCAATCAGCCCAAGTTTCAGCCGGTCGAGCTCGGCATGAGCAGTGGCCGCAGCACCCAGATTCTGAGCGGACTGAAGCCCGGCACAAGGGTGTTCATTGACCTGCCCCCCTGGGCCAAGACCAAGCGCTGAGCCGCTCGCCTGATCGGCTCAGCGCTGCAGCAGCCTGCGGGCGGCCTCAACAATGCGGCCTGAAGAGAGGCCGTCGCCAAAGGGGTTGTGGGCCCGGGCCATGGCGTCGTATGCCGCGGCATCATCGAGCAGCAGGCTTGCCTCGCGCACGATGTCGGCCGTTGCAGTACCGATCAATTTGGCGGTGCCGGCATCGACCGCCTCGGGGCGCTCGGTGGTGCGGCGCAGCACCAGCACGGGTTTGCCCAGGGCAGGGGCCTCTTCCTGCAGCCCGCCCGAGTCGCTCAACACCAGGGTGGCCTCGCGCATGGCCGCCACCAGTCGGTCGTAGTCGAGGGGTTCGCACAGGTGGGCGCGGGGGTGATCCCCCAGCAGAGCCTGCAGTGGCTCGCGCACCGTCGGGTTGCGGTGCAGCGGCAGCAGGATCACCAGATCGTCGTAGCGCTGCAGCAGTTGCTGCAAGGCAGCGCCGATCTCCAGCAGCCGTTCGCCCCAGTTTTCGCGCCGGTGCACCGTCACCAGCACGAGGCGCTGCGCAGCGGGATCAAAGCCCTGCAGCTCAAAGGGTGCTGCCTGCTTGGCCATCAGCAGCAGGGCGTCGATGACTGTGTTGCCTGTGGTGAGCACCTCGCCCACCACCCCGGATGCCCGGCAGTTGGCGGCTGAGCGCTCGGTCGGTGCAAAGTGCAGCTGGGCCAGCTGCGAGATCAAGCGGCGGTTGGCCTCCTCGGGGAACGGATCCAGCAGGTTGTCGGTGCGCAGCCCAGCCTCCACATGACCCACCGGGATCTGCTCATAAAACGCAGCCAGCGCCGCGGCAAAGGCGGTGGTGGTGTCACCCTGCACCAGCACCAGATCGGGGCGGTGGGCCTCAAACTCCTGCTTGAGCCCCTCCAGGGCGCTGCAGGTGATGTGGGTGAGGGTCTGCTTGGGCGCCATCAGCGCCAGATCGTGATCGGCATCGATGCCGAACAGCTCCATCACCTGGCTCACCATCTCGCGGTGCTGGCCGGTGAGCACCACCCGGGTGGCGAAATCGCTCGCTTGCTGGAACGCCTGTATGACCGGAGCCAGCTTGATCGCCTCAGGCCGGGTGCCCAGCACGATGGTGACCAGGGGAAGGCGTGTCAAAGCGGGCCGCTGACCTGGGCCCACTGTCTCATGACAGACGGGAGATTCGACGCAACACTGGGTGCCTGTGCTGCTGCTGTCAGCTGCGATGACATCCGTTGAGTCTTCCAGTCCGTTTCCGCGCACCAGCCCGTTCCCGGCGGCCAGTCCCTTCCCAGCGGCGAATCCCTTTCCCGCGGCTCCCCCGGCGGCCCCCCCACCGCGGGCATCAGCAGCCCCAGAAGCCGTTGTCCCTGCTGCAGCGCCAGCTCCAGCTGCTGACGGCACCCCCTCGAGCCTGGAGGAGATCGTGCGCATCGCCCATCAGCAAGGGCATAGCGACGTGCACCTGGGCATTGGTGAAGAGCCCCGCTACCGGGCTCGCGGCGAAATGGTGCGCACCGGCTGGCCGGTGACCGATGCGGCCACCTTTGCCCGCTGGCTGCGCGAGATCCTCAGCCCGGCTGAGATCGACAGCTTCCAGCGCGACAAGGAGTACGACGGCTCGCACGCCTTCAGCTTCGTGCGGGTGCGCATCAACCTGCTCGACTCGCTGCGCGGCCAGGCGATGGTGCTGCGCCTGATCCCCCAGACGATCGCCACCCTCGACGATCTCAAGTTGCCCGATGTATTGCGTGATCTGGCCGCCAGACCCAAGGGGCTGATCCTGGTGACAGGGCCCACCGGCAGCGGCAAGAGCACAACCCTGGCGGCGATGATCGATTGGATCAACTCCAACATGAGCCGCCACATCCTCACGATTGAGGATCCGGTCGAGTTTGTGCACGAGAGTCGGCAGTCGCTGGTGCGGCACCGCGAGGTGGGCCAGCACACCAAGGTGTTTCACAACGCGCTGCGGGCTGCCCTGCGCGAAGACCCCGATGTGATTCTGATCGGCGAGATCCGCGACCAGGAAACCCTGGCCACCGCGATCGAGGCCTCCCAGACCGGCCACCTGGTGTTCGGCACCCTGCACACCAACTCGGCCGTCAAGACGATTGAGCGCATCCTGGGCCTGTATCCCGCGGCCGAGCAGGAGGCGATCCGCCGCTCGGTCTCCGAGTCGCTGCTGGGGGTGGTGGCCCAGGGCCTGCTCAAGACGGCCGATGGCAAGCGCTGCGCCTATCACGACATCTTGATCAACACCGATGCCTGCAAGGACTACATCCTGCGGGGTGAGCTTGATGCGATCGAGGAGATCATGGCCCGCAGCGGCTTCGACGGCATGCAGACCGCCAACCAGGCCCTGCAGAAGCTCGTCGAAGACGGGCGCTGCACAGCCGATGATGCGCTGGCCCAGAGCCTCAAGCCCAACGAGCTGGCCCAGGCGCTGCGGGGGCGCACCTGAACTAGGAGTGGGCCAGGCGTGCGATCAACAGCACACTGAGGCCGACCGACAGCCCCAGCATCGCCAGGCGTCCATTCCAGATCTCGGCCTGAGGGGTGAAACCGCGTCGCCAGGCATTCAGCTCACGGCCGCTGACCTGTTCCTGCTCCACAGGTTCCATCGTGACCCTGCCTCGGGGGCCAAAAGCCTAGACGCATCAGAAGGGCGCCGGGTCACGCTGCAGGGCAGCGGCCTCTTCCAGCGGCCAGCGGGCCGCAACACCCAGCTGGCAGACACTGCTGGCTTGCCGGCTGAGCCACTGGCAGGCCGCCACCCCGATCATGGCGGCGTTGTCGGTGCAGTACGCCAGCGGTGCCAGGCGCCACTGCAGCCCGTGCTGCTGGCAGGCCTGCTCGAGCAGGGCTCTGAGCCTGAGGTTGGCCGCCACGCCGCCGACTAACACCAGCGTGCCGAGGTTCTGCTCGCGCGCGCAGCGGCAGCTGCGCTCCACCAGCACCTCGGCCACCACGTGCTCAAAACTGGCCGCCAGATCGGCCACCGGCAGGGGTGCAGCCTCGCGCTCGAGCGCCTTGACCTGCCTGAGCATGGCGGTTTTGAGACCGCTGAAGCTGAAGTCATAGGGATAGAAGCCACCCCCCGGTTTCGAGACCCGCCCCTTGGGCAGATCGAAGCGCTGCGGGTCTCCGCCAACAGCTGCTGCCGCCAGTGCCGGCCCGCCGGGATACCCCAGCCCCAGCAGCCGCGCCACCTTGTCAAAGGCTTCGCCAGCGGCATCGTCGTGGCTGCGGCCCAGCCGCGTGTAGCCGCCGGGGCCATCGACCCGCACCAGCTCGGTGTGGCCGCCACTGACCAGCAGCACCAGATAGGGCGGCGCTGGCGGCGTGGCATCAAGTTGCGCCGAACAGAGATGGCCTTCGAGGTGATGAATGCCGACAAAGGGCTTGCCGTGCAGCCGTGCCAATGTGCGGCCCGTGACCGAGGCCACCAGCAGGGCCCCTGCCAGCCCCGGGGCCACGGTGGCGGCAATGCCGTCAAGCTCGTCCATGGCCACGCCGCTCACGGCCATGACCTGCTCGATGAGGCCAGGCAGGGCTTCGACATGGCGCCTTGAGGCGATTTCGGGCACGACGCCGCCCCAGCGGGCGTGCTCGGCCACCTGAGAGGCGACGGCATCGGCCAGCACCGTCGTGCCGCGCACAACGGCGGCAGCCGACTCGTCACAACTTGTTTCGAGGGCCAGAACCGTGGGCATCGAACCTGTCGGGCTCCCCTACTGTCCGCTGGTGACATCCTGCCCTGCGGCTCGACCCGATGCGCCGTCTTTTCCCTCGGCTGTTCGCAGCACTGCTTTCCATCTTCCTGCTGATCGGTGTGGCGCCTGCGGCCCACGCTGATGTGGCTGGTCTGACCCCCTGCAGCGAGAGCGCCCGCTTCCAGCAGCGCGTTGCTGCCGCCAAGACCGATCAGGCCAAGGCTCGCTTTGCCATGTACAGCCAGGCGGTCTGTGGCGCCGATGGCCTGCCCCACCTGATCGTCGATGGTCGCTGGAGCCACGCCGGTGACTTCATGATCCCCGGTATCGCCTTCCTCTACATCGCCGGCTGCATCGGCTGGGCTGGCCGCAGCTACATCATGGCTGTGCGCAGCCGCAAGGATGCCACCATGGCTGAAATCCAAATTGATGTGCCCCTGGCGCTCAAGTGCACCATCGGTTCAGCCACCTGGCCCCTGGCAGCACTGGCTGAATTCAAGGGCGGCAAACTGCTGGAAGACGACAGCAAGGTCACGGTTTCACCCCGCTGATCGTCCTCCTCTTTTCTTCAACCCGGCATCTGCTTTGAAGCCATGAAAAAATTTCTGACCACAGCTCCAGTGTTTGCGGCGATTTGGTTCACCATCACCGCTGGAATCATGATCGAGTTCAACCGCTTCTTCCCTGATCTGCTGTTCCATCCCCTCTGAACCAAGCGGTTCATAGGGTTATGGCGGCCCCCGTCGGGGCCGCTTTTTTATTGGCGCCGCGTCACAGGCCCATCAGCGCTTCGAGTTCGCCCAGGGCCACCTCGAGGTCGCCATTGATCAAGGCGGCATCAAATTCTGATTCGGCGGCCAGCTCAATGCGGGCGCGCTGCAACCGCCTGGCGATGGCCTCGTCTGAGTCGGTGCCGCGGCCACGAATGCGGGCTTCGAGTTCCTCGAGCGAGGGGGGTTTGATGAACAACTGGAAGCCTGCCGCAAAACTCTTGCGCACCTGCCTGGCCCCTTCCAGTTCGATTTCAAGCAGCACCGGCCGGCCTGCTTCCAGCTGACGCTCCACCGGTTGGCGCGGGGTCCCATAGAGGTTGCCGGCGAATTCAGCCCATTCCAGGAATCCCCCTGCAGCGATCTGAGCCTCGAAGGCTTCGCGGTTCAGGAAGAAATAGTGAACCCCGTCCTGCTCGCCGCTGCGCGGGGCCCTGGTGGTGGCCGAGATCGACAGCCAGATTTCGGGATGCCGCTCCAGCAGCCGCCCCACCAAGGTGCCCTTGCCGACGCCGCTGGGGCCGGTCAGGACCGTCAGTCGCCCTGGGTTGGCTTGGCTCATGACAACGGCGGCTCTGGCGACAGGGCGATCCTGACAGCAGAGTATTGGTGCGTTCCAGCTCCCATCGCCCCCAGCCGTGGCTGCACCAGTGAGCAAGCTTCAGGCGATGGATCTCACCAGCCTCAGGGCCGTGCTGGCTGAGCTGGGTCCCGCTGTGCTGCCATCCCGTTTTGAAAAGGCCCAGCAGGTCGATGCGCAGACGATTCAGCTGGGCCTGCGCACGTTGGCTGGCACCACCTGGCTGGAGCTCAGTTGGCTGGCGGAAGCTCCACGCCTGCATGCCATTGCCCCACCGCCCCGTCAGGGGGAGGGCAGCACCCTGGCGCAGCAGCTCCAGCACGGGCTGCGCGGGCTGGCCTTGGTGGCCATCACGCAGCAGGGCTGGGAGCGGGTGGTCGAGCTGGGTTTTGCACGCCGGCCTGGTGAGCCACCCGAGCGCAGCTTGGTGCTGGAGCTCATGGGTCGCCACAGCAACCTGTTTTTGCTCGATGCCCAGCGCCAGGTGATCAGCCTGGCGCGGCAGGTGCGTGAGCAGCAATCGCGCTTGCGGCCGATCAGCACCGGCGACCTTTACCAGGCACCACCCCCGCTGCAAGGGGAGCCCCCGTCAAGCCGGGAACCCATGGAGCGCTGGCTGCAGCGCCTGCAGCTGCAGCCCCTGCCACTAGGTCAGGCGCTGCTGCGCAGTTACCAGGGGGTCAGCCCGGCGCTGCTCGATCAGCTGATCGGCCCTGAGCTGGCGGCCCAACCTGCCACTGCGCTGAACGCTGCGCAGTGGCAGCTGGTGCGCCAGCGCTGGTTGCAGTGGCTCGAAGCCCTCGACGCGCAACGCTTTGGCTTCAGCGCCCACGGGTCTGGTTATTGCTGTTGGAGCAGCAGCGATGCATCGCCCTCTGGCCCTGCGCCTTGTGCCCTGAGCCTCAACGCGGCCGTGGCCCGGTATTACGGCGATGGCTTGGCGGCCAGGCAACGGCAGGCGATGCAGCAGCAGTGGCGCCAGCGCCTCAGCCAGCAGCACCTGCGCGAGCAGCGGCTGCTCGCCCAGCAGCATTTGCTGCTGGGCGAAAGCGAGCGTGCCGATGCCCTCCAACAGCAGGCCGATGCCCTGCTCTGCCAGGCCAATCCCTCGCGCGCGAGCGTTGATGAGGCCCAGTCGCTCTACAAGCGCGCCCGGCGGCTGCGGCGCTCCGCGGCCGTGATCAGCGGGCGAATCGGCTTGCATCAGCAGCGTCTGGCCTGGCTCGAGACCAGCCTCACCTATCTCGAGCAGGCTGAAACCCTTGCGCAACTCAAGGATCTGGCGCTCGAGCTGGGCGCCCTCGAGGCGCGCGCTGAGCCTCGAGGACGCTCCGGCAAGGGTGCGCGGCGCTCGCCAGCAGATCCGCCGCCCCAGCCGCTGGAGCTGCGCTCCCCAGGCGGCCTGCGCCTGCAGGTGGGCCGCAACCACCGTCAGAACGAGTGGATCAGCCTGCGCCAGGCACGCCGCGGGGACCTCTGGTTTCACGCGCAGGAATGCCCGGGCAGTCATGTGGTGCTGAAATCCTCTGAGCAGGCCTGTGGCGACGCCGATGTGGCCGCGGCCGCCCATGTGGCTGCCTATTTCAGCCGCGGCCGCGGCAACGCGCGGGTGCCGGTGGTCATGGTGCAGACCACAGAACTGCAGCGCATTCCTGGAGCCCAGCCGGGCACGGTGCGCCATGGCGGTGGCGAGGTGCTGTGGGGTGAGCCGTCCCAGGCCGCCGCGCTGCTCGCCGCAGCCCCTAGCCTGCCGGTGGAGCCCAGCGCATGAGCGACAGCAACCTTCAGCCCCCTGCCGAACCCCTGGCGCCACCGCCGCCGATCCGGGTGGACGTGTCTGCGGGAGCGCGCTCTGAGGAGTTTCCAGGCGAGGTCGAGATGAGCCTGGTCGATCACCTCGAAGAGCTCAGGCGCCGCATTCTGCGCAGTCTGCTGGTGGTGGTGGTCGCCGCCGCCGGCTGCCTGCTGCTGGTGCGGCCGCTGGTGCGCCTGCTGGAGATGCCCGCCAGTGGCATTCGCTTTTTGCAGTTGGCACCGGGCGAATTTTTGCTGGTTTCGCTCAAGGTCGCCGGCTATGCGGGCCTCACCCTGGCGCTGCCCTACGTGCTGTACGAGGCGCTCTCGTTTGTGCTGCCTGGCCTGAGCCGCAGCGAGCGCCGTCTGGTGGCCCCGGCCGTGGCGGGCTCCGCTGTGCTGTTCGCCGCCGGACTTGCGTTTGCCTGGTGGGCCCTGGTGCCCGCGGCATTGCAGTTTTTGGTCAGCTACGGCGCCGACGTGGTGGAGCCTGCCTGGTCGATCGAGCGCTATCTCGACTTTGTGTTGTTGCTCATGCTGGCGACAGCCCTGGCGTTCCAGCTGCCGGTCCTGCAGCTGTTGCTTGGGCTGCTGGGGCTGGTGCGTTGGCGCACGATGCTGGGGGCCTGGCGCTGGGTGGTGTTGATCGCTGCCGTGGCAGGTGCGGTGCTGACCCCATCGACCGATCCACTGACCATGCTGTTGCTCAGCGGGGCGATCACGGTGCTGTTCTTGCTGGGTGTGGCCCTGGTCGCCTTGAGCGAAACACTGCGGCCTGCTTAAAGCAGAAATTCGCTGGCCCGCCCGTTCGGTAGCTCCAGGGCCAGTGACAGGGCTTTGCCCAGCCGCGGGCGGTCGCTGCAGGTCTCCAGCCAGCGGCGCACCTCAGCAGCGACGCCCAGGCTGTTGAGCAGCAGCACCAGCTCGTGGATGTGGCGCTCATAGTCCTCGCGACTCAACGGGAAGGACTGTTGCTCCTGGTAGGCCCACATGACCTGCAGGTAGACGCGGCCGCGGCGTTGCACCAGTTGCAGGTCGTACGAGGCTTGCCAGCGCTGCTGCAGCAGGTTGATGACTTCAGCAGCGCTCAACGGAGTGTCCATGGGACGGCGTCTGGGCGGGCTGCTCACAACAGCATGTTGCAACCCCTCGGATCTTGGCCGCGGGCCGGCGCGATGGGGCAGGGGCAAGTTCTAATGTGGCGCCACGTTGCGCCGGCTTCCGGACTGCCCGCATGACCCAGATCCCAGCAGCCTCTTCTGGCGGTGACGTGCCCGGCATGGGCCGGCGTCAGTTCATGAATCTGCTGACCTTCGGTTCGGTCACAGGGGTTGCGCTCGGCGCCCTGTATCCGGTGGTCAATTACTTCATTCCCCCGCGCGCCGCCGGCGGCGGTGGTGGCACCTCAGCCAAGGACGAGCTGGGCAACAACGTCACCGCCAGTGGCTGGCTGTCGACCCACAAGGACGGTGATCGCTCGCTGGTGCAGGGGCTCAAGGGCGATCCCACCTACTTGATCGTCGAAGGCAGTGACGCCATCGGCAGCTACGGCATCAACGCCATCTGCACCCACCTGGGTTGTGTTGTGCCCTGGAACAGCGGCCAGAACAAATTCATGTGCCCTTGCCATGGCTCCCAGTACGACGCCACCGGCAAGGTCGTGCGGGGCCCTGCACCGCTCTCGCTGGCCCTGGCCCATGTGTCGGTCGAGAACGACAACGTGTTCTTGAGCCAGTGGACCGAGACCGATTTCCGCACCGGTGACAAGCCCTGGTGGGCCTGATCTCGTTTTCTGCCATCGCCATCAGACCTGCCATGCGTCGCCTTTTCTCCTCACTGACCGGTTCACTGCTCGGCCTGAGCCTGATGCTCTCCGTGCTGTTCACCGCCGCCAGCCCCAGCTGGGCTTACCCCTTCTGGGCGCAGCAGAACTACGCCAGCCCGCGTGAAGCCACTGGCAAGATCGTCTGCGCGAACTGCCATCTGGCCAAGAAACCCACCCGCATTGAGGTTCCCCAGGCCGTGATGCCCGACACCGTCTTCAAGGCGGTCGTCGAGATTCCCTACGACACCTCCGTGCAGCAAGTTGCCGGTGATGGCAGCTCCACGGGTCTCAACGTCGGGGCTGTGTTGATGCTTCCCGATGGCTTCACCCTGGCTCCCCAGGAGCGCATGAGCGATGAGCTCAAGGAGGAGACCGCCGGGATCTACTTCACCCAGTATTCCGACGAGCTGCCCAACACCTACATCGTTGGCCCCCTGCCTGGTGATCAGCATCAGGAGATCGTCTTTCCGATCCTGTCACCAGATCCTGCTGCTGACAGCTCCATCCACTTCGGCAAATACAGCATCCACGTCGGCGGTAACCGTGGCCGCGGCCAGGTGTATCCCACCGGTGAGAAGAGCAACAACGGTGTCTTCACCGCACCTGCTGCAGGAACCATCGCTTCGATTGCTCCTGGCGATGGTGGCGCGACTGTTGTGACCATCAGCACCGAGGACGGTGGTTCCCTCAGCGAAACCGTGCCGGCTGGCCCCACCCTGACCGTGGCTGTGGGCGATGCCGTGGCTGCCGGCGGGGCGTTGACCAATGACCCCAACGTGGGTGGCTTTGGACAGATCGACACCGAGATCGTGCTGCAGAACCCGGTTCGCATCTATGGCCTGCTGGCCTTCTTTGCGGCGGTTGCTCTGGCCCAGATCATGCTGGTGCTCAAAAAGCGTCAGGTCGAGAAGGTTCAGGCTGCCGAGGGTCTGGTCTGATCGTTCTGATCCAACGCCTGGCTGTGCTGACCTCTCCCGGCCCCCTGGTTGTCCAGTTGGGCCCTTTTGCCTTGCGTTGGTACGGTCTGCTGATTGCCACTGCTGTGCTGGTGGGCCTGGCGCTTGCCACCCGCCTGGGCCGCCAGCGTGGGATTGACCCCGCTCTGATCACCGATCTGCTGCCCCTGTTGGTGCTGGGAGCCGTGGTGGGGGCCAGGCTCTATTACGTGCTGTTTGAGTGGCGCCAGTACAGCGGCGATTGGCTCTCTGCACTGGCCATCTGGCGCGGCGGTATTGCGATTCATGGGGCCCTGCTTGGCGGTGCGCTGACGACTGTTGCCTATTGCCGTTGGCGCAAGCAGCGCTTCTGGCCCTTGCTTGATGTGTTGCTGCCGGCGGTGGCCCTGGGCCAGGCCATAGGCCGCTGGGGCAACTTTTTCAATTCCGAAGCCTTCGGGCTGCCGACGGATCTGCCCTGGAAACTCGCCATCCCCGCGGCCCATCGCCCCGCTGAGTTTCTCGGTGAGCTCTATTTCCACCCGACGTTTCTCTACGAATCGATCTGGAACCTCGGCGTCTGCGCCCTGCTGCTGTGGCTGTTTCGCCTCGGCACCCGTGATCGTCTTCAGCTGCCCGCTGGTGCCTTGAGCTGCACGTACCTGATGGCCTACAGCGCCGGTCGTTTCTGGATCGAGGGGCTGCGGCTCGACCCCCTCTGTCTGGTGGGTGAGCCACCCTTCTGCAGTGGTGGATTGCGTATGGCCCAGCTGATGAGCCTGGCCTTGATCGGCTTGGGTGGTGCGGGCCTGTGGTGGCTGTATGGCCGCCACCGCGCCCTGCCTGATCCGTCTGGGGTGAAGGTTTGCTGAGCCATCCGGTCTGGATCGTTGGCGCAGGACCTGGCGCGCCCGATCTGCTGACCCTGCGTGCTGCCCGTTTGATCGAGCAGGCCGAGGTGCTGGTGTGGACCGATTCGCTGGTGAATCCGCAGATTGCTGCCTTGGCGCCGGCAGCTTGTGAGCGCATTCGAACCAGCACCCTCACCCTTGAAGAGGTGATGGATCTGGTCATTGCACGGGCGCGTGCGGGACGCAGGGTCGTGCGCCTGCACGACGGAGACCCTTGCCTCTATGGCGCGTTGGCCGAGCAGGTGTGCCGGCTTGCCGATGCTGAGCTGGCCGTTGAGGTGGTGCCGGGTCTCAGTGCCTATCAGGCGGCGGCGGCGGCACTCAATCAGGAATTCACCATCCCAGGTGTCGTGCAGACGATTGTGCTGAGCCGTGCAGGCGGACGTACAGGCGTGCCCGAGCGCGAGGCCTTGGGGCGTCTGGCGGCTCTGCAGGCCTCGCTGTGTCTCTATCTGAGCGCTCGCCACATCGAGGAGGTGCAGGCAGAGCTGTTGCAGCACTACCCTCGCGATACCCCTGTGGCGATCGGCTATCGCCTCAGCTGGCCCGATCAGTGGCTGGCGGTGGTGCCGCTTGATCAGATGGCAGCCACCAGCCGCGAGCGCGGTCTGATCCGCACCACGCTGTATGTCGTCAGCCCTGCCCTCGCGGCCTCGGCTGATCAGCGCTCCAAGCTGTATTCAGCCAGCCACAGCCACCTCTTCAGAGGCGGCGCCTGAGGGCGCTGCATAGAGCTCGCGCGCCAGCTGCTCACGTTCAAAGCGGCAGCCCAGCCGCTCGGCGATGGCGCCCACATCGTCAGCAGCATTGCCCAGGCAACAGGTGCCACCTGGCGAAGGCGTCACGTTGAACACCAGGCCAGGCTTGGCGCTGATGCGTGCTTCGCCCAGCATCAGGCGTCGTTCGCGCTTGTTGATCAACTGGGGGCGCACGCCTCCATAACCCTTGGCAAAGCTCAGATCAGCCAGGCTCATGTCGGGCACGATCTTGCGCGCGTCGCTTAAAAACAGCCAGCGGCGCAGCCAGGGCACCTCAAAGAGCAGGTTTTTGATGATGTAGTTGCGGATGTCAGCCACCCGCAGCAGCTGCCACAACACACTCAGCACCGCCCAGTCGAGCCTGAGCACCTTGAGAAATTCCCAGAAGGACGCGGGTTTGTAGCGCTCGAGCATGGGCAGCAGCAGCGCTGTCGGGCCGAAGCGTGTCTGACCGGGAGCCCGCACGTCTGGGTCGCCATGGATCGCAGCAAAGGGCAGCTTGTCGTTCTGCACGGTGTAGACCTTGCCGCGCAGCAGGTCGGGGGTGAAGTAAAAACTTCCCGCCACCGGCAGGCACGAATACTCCAGGGCGTATCCCATCTGCTGGGCCATCAACAGGCTGTGGGCGCCGGCGTTGACCACCACATGGCGTGCCCGCACCTGACGCGCGGCCGCCTGACCGGGCTGAGCGTCTGTCTGCTCGAGGGTGACCAGATAGCTCTGCCCGTCGCTGGGCGCAGCGGCGTGCCCCTCTTCAGGTGCGATGGCCGCGACCCTGATTCCGCACTCGACCCGCAGCTCTCGACCGCTGCCATCGGCAGCTGCCTGGGCCTGCTCGACAAACGAGTGCGCCAGCGCTTCGTAATCGACGGCGGTGTAGGTGCTGCGAATGCCGATGGCAACCAGCTCCTCGCTGCGCAGTTCGCCGTTGCGCAGGGCCACCTGGGGTTCCCAGCTCGCGATGTCGTCCTTCTCGAGCAGCTCCATGGCCGGAAAGTGCGGCGAGAACTGGCTGAACCGCTGCCTCAGGAAGCTGCACTCCTGTTCACCGACCCCCAGCACCATCTTGGGGGTGCGAAACACGCAGCGATCGCGCACCTCCGGTGGGAGCAGCTCGGCGTAGTGCACGATCATCTCGGCCGTGCGCTTGACGCGCACAGCTTTCTCAAGGGTGTAGTTGGTCTCGATGTCGCCGCAGTGGATCGTTTGGCTGTTGTTGGTGGGTTTGGAGTTGACCTGGGCGAGCTGCTCGTAGCGCTCGACCAGCAGCACGCGGTTGAGGTCGGTGTAGCGGGCCAGCTCAAACAGCAGCGCTGTGCCGCAGACGCCGCCTCCGACGATCAGCACATCAACGGTTTCCGGTTCTTGCGCCGGCCCTGGCGTGCCAGGGCCTTGACCCAGCTGAGCTGTTTGAGCCAAGCGAGCGTTCCTGTCTCTGTGGCCCATGCTGCCTTGCCCAGGGACCGGGTTGGTCGTGGTCTATCGTGCCGAGGTCAGGTCGCTTGGCCTGTACGGGCGATTAGCACAGTGGTAGCGCACTTCCTTCACACGGAAGGGGTCACTGGTTCGAATCCAGTATCGCCCACTTTTGTTAATGCAGGGGCCGCATAAACGCGGATTAACTTGACTCCTTCGGCACAATTGTGTCCAGTTGAACACGTTGTTTTGCCGTCTGATCCGGCTTGCGACACCTCGTTGACGTCGGCTTTGCCGCAGCCTCTAGCCCAGGCGAGTCCTGGGCGAGAGGTTCCTGAGCTGCAGCGTCTCGCTCAGGTGCTGCTCGGCGCACGTCAGACCCAGGGCCTGAGCCTTGAAGCTCTTGGCCAGAGGCTGCACATGGGCGTCGAGCAGCTTGCCTGCTTGGAAGCTGGAGACCTGGAACGCCTGCCCGAGCCGGTGTTTGTCATTGCTCAGGCCCGCAGGATCGCTGCTGCCCTCGGGGTCGACATCAGTCCTGAGATTGAGTCTCTGCGGGCGTCTGAGGCCTTCATGGCCGCCCGCCCAGTGCTCAGCAGCACTGTTTTTCAGGCTGCGGCCAAGCAACGCGAGAGCCCCAGCCAGCCACCCCCAGCCAGCGCTCAGCAGCCTTGGCCCTGGCGTCCCGCCGTGGCCTGGTTGCTGCTGGCCAGTGGTCTGGGCGCTGCGGGAGCAGGCCTCTGGCAGCAGCGTCAGCAGCTGCAACCATTGTTGGGGCAGTGGAGCGGCCAGCTCAATGCAGCCAAAGCAGTGCTGCAGCGGCCAAGCAGCCAGCCGGCACCAATGCCCGCCAAACCACCACAGCCCAAGCCAGCACCGGCGCCGGCTGACTTGCAGCTCCAGGCCAGCCAGCCCTGCTGGCTGGAGGTGCGCCCTGCTGCTGGTGGTGCCCCGCTGTTCCGCGGACGCTTCGTGGGCCAGCGCAGCTTTGCCTTAGGCAGGGGCCTGCGGGTGCGCGCCGGTCGCCCTGATCTGCTGATGGTCAGCCAGGGCCAGGCCTCACCGAAGCCCCTGGGCACCATTTCAGAGATTCGCTGGGTGAGCTTTGGCCCCCAGACGGCTGGTGCCCGCGTTGAGGCCGGCGGCGTCAACCAGGATCAAGCGGTGAAGCCGCCTGGGCCCCAATCTTGACCTCGAGCTCAAGCCCGGCCGATTCCTGAACCCAGGGCGCACAGGCTGCCAGGCTCCAGCGCTCCAGGCTCAGATCTGGACCTGCAGCGTGCTCGCCAGCGGCCAGCGGCATCAAGGTGATCGTCGCGGTCCTGGCTTGTGAAGCAGCATCAGAGCTCACATCCACCCTCAGTGAGCTGATCACCTGCTGCGGCCGGCGATCGAGTGCAGCGGCCAGCCGCAGCAGCAGGGCCATCGTCGCGACGGTGTGGCGGTCTTGGCGTTCTTCAATCAGCTGCCAGGACTCGTGGCGCTTTTTGGGCAGGCTGCGGCGGTGGTACCGCGCGATCGCGGCCACCATCAGGTGCTCGGCTTCGGTGTAACCGAGCAATTCGCCATGGCGGATCAGGTACCAGGTGTGTTTGTGGTAGGCGGCAACGTTGATGTGCTGGCCGCAGGTGTGCAGCATCGCCGCCGCCCACAGCAGCTGGCGGCCTTCGCCGGTGTCGTCATGCAGCACCCCACGGGTTTGCTCGTAGAGCGCCAGGGCGTGGCCAGCGACCCGTTCGGCGCGCGGGATGTCCACGCCAAAACCGCGCGCCAGGTGCAGCACGGTGCGCTCGCGAATCGTGCTCTGGTACGCCAGACGGTCATCGAGCAGGCCGTTGCGCAGCATCCAGTCGACGATCAGCCCCTCGCGCAGGGCCCGCTCGCAGATCACCAGCTCGCCGATCTGCAGGCTCGCCATGGTGCTCTGCAGGATCAGCGCCCCGTGCACGATGATTTCGGCGCGTCGTTCGTTGAGCCCAGGCAGGGCCTTGCGCTGCTCAGACGTCAGGCTCACCAGGCGCTCGAGTAGTTGATCGATTCGCGCGCGGCTCAGGCGGTAGCCCTGCAGCTTCAACGGCGGCCTCGGATCTTCGGCGGCGGCCAACGACGCCAGCGCCATGGCGGTGCCGCTGGTGGCGACCAGCAGGGGCTCTTCGGCGCTGCGCAGGCCTGCCCTGACCTGGGCCACCGCCGGGTCCATCGCCCCCTGGATGTAGGCGGCCAGAAACGAGCGGCGCTCGGGCGGCAGTGGGTCGCTCTGGCCAAACTCCCGCTGCAGTCGAACCGCACCGATGCGGGTGCTGCTGAGCACGCGCGCCTCGCGGCCGTCGGCCAGGATCAACTCGGTGGATCCCCCGCCGATGTCGATGATCACGTGGGGCCGCTCGCCAAAATGCATGCCCGACAGCACGCCTAGATAAATCAGGCGGGCCTCTTCGGGGCCGCTGACCAGATCGACATCGAGGCCGATCTGCTCGCTGACGGTGCCCAGAAAATCGCGCCCGTTCGGGGCTTCGCGCACCGCACTGGTGGCGGCTGTGACGATCTGCTCGACGCCATGGCTGTCGGCCAGATCGCGGCAATGGCGCAGGGTCTGCAGGGCGCGTTCGATCGCCGCTGAGGTCAGATCACCCCGATCGGGATCACGCTCACCCAGGCGGGTGGCCGACTTTTCAGTCACCACCACGTTGAAGCTGCCGAGGGCAGGATCAACGGCGGCGATCACCAGGTGAATCGAGTTGGTGCCGATGTCAATGGCGGCGACCTTGCGGGTCGGAGCGTTCACGGCCTGGGGCATCGCGAGGCAGCGGCGCCGTCACTTTGCCACCCCATGACCGAGGGGCATGGCGCCGATACGCTTGCCGGCAGCTGGCCAGGCTGCATGCCACGTCAACGCGCGCGCGCCCTGCTTGAACTGCTGCGTTGGCACAAACCCAGTGGCCGGCTGATTCTGCTGATTCCGGCGCTCTGGAGTTTGTGGTTGGCCCGTGCCGGCCTGCCGCCGCTGCCGTTGTTGGGCTGGATCGTGCTGGGCGCCCTGGCGGTCAGTGGTGCTGGCTGCATCGCCAACGACCTCTGGGATCGGCGCCTCGATCCCCAGGTTGAGCGCACAGCCAACCGCCCGCTGGCGTCGGGTCGTGTTGGGGTGAGCGCCGCTGTGGCGTTGCTGCTGCTCATGCTGGTGCTGGCGCTGCTGGTGGTGCTGGCGCTGCCGCCTGCGCACCGCCAGCTTTGTCTGCTGCTGGCCTTGGCAGCCTTACCGCCTGTGCTGCTGTACCCCTCGGCCAAGCGTTGGTTTGGCTATCCGCAGGCGGTGCTGGCCCTGTGCTGGGGCTTTGCCGTGTTGCTGCCCTGGGCTGCGGTGCGCGGCTCGCTGGCAGGGGGCTGGCCCCTGTGGTTGACCTGGGGCGCCACGTTGCTGTGGACCTTTGGCTTCGACACCGTCTACGCGATGGCCGATCGCCCTGATGATGAGCGCGTCGGCATCCGCAGCAGTGCCCGCAGCCTGGGTGAACAGGCACCGCTTGTCGTGGCGCTCTGTTACAGCGCCACCGCCCTGGCGTTGGCAGCGGCGGCTGTGCTGAGCGGTGTGTCGTTCGCGTTTTGGCCCCTGTGGCTGCTGGCCGCTGTGTTGATGCAGCAGCAGGCCGCTGTGCTGCGGCGTCCGGCCCTGCCGGCTGCGGCCTACGGCCGTCATTTTCAGCGGCAGGTGCAACTGGGCGCGCTGCTGCTGCTGGCCTTGATCGTGGGGTTCAGGTGAACCTGCCGCCGCCGCTGCGCGCGGGCCAGCGGGTCAAGCTGGTGGCCGCCAGCTCGGCACTGGGCCAGGCCAGTTGGCCGCGGCTTGAGGCCGGCATGGCCTTGCTACAGGGTTGGGGGCTGGTGCTCGAGCCCAGCGACGCCCGCACGCGCGCCTGGGGCTATCTGGCCGGTGATGACTCTCAACGCAGCGCCGATCTCGATGGCACAGCCGAGCTGTGGGCGTGCCTCAGGGGCGGCTGGGGTGCGGCGCGCCTGCTGGAGGACCCTGCATTGGCCTGGCCCGCTGGCTGGATGCTGGGCTTCTCCGATGTGACCTCCCTGCTCTGGGCGCGGCAGGCACGGGGGCTGGCAGGCGGCATCCATGGGCCGTTGCTCACCACCCTGGCGGCAGAGCCGCCCTGGAGCCAGGAGCGGCTGCGCCGCATGCTCTTCGGCGAGTCGCTGGAGCCTTTGCGCGGTGTCTGCTGGCAGCGCGGCATCGCCGAGGGGCCACTGCTGGTGGCCAATCTGACCGTGGCCACACACCTGTTGGGCACGCCCCACTGCCCGCCATTGCGGGGCGCGATTCTGGTGCTCGAGGATGTTGGTGAGGCCCCCTACAGGCTCGATCGGCTCTTGACCCACTGGCGCCTGTGCGGCGCTCTGCAGCAGCTGGCGGGTCTGGCCTTGGGGCGCTTTGACGACTGCGATGACCCTGAGGCTGCAGGTTTCAGCGCTGCTGAGGTGCTCGCTGAGCGCACCGCTGACCTGGGGATCCCTGTGTTGGCAGAGCTGCCGATTGGCCATGGCGAGGCCGGCAATGCCGCCCTGCCGCTGGGGGTGTGGGCCCGTCTCGATGCCACGGGCGGCTGCCTCAGCCTGCAGCCCGGGCGCTGAGCACCGCTTCGGCCACGGTGAGGTCAAACGGCGTTGTCAGCTTGATGTTCGAAGCCGGTGCCTGGAGCACCTGCACCGCCAGCCCCAGCCGCTCAAACAGAGCTGCATCGTCGGTGACCTCCCAGCCTTGCTGGCTGGCGGTGGCATGGGCCTGGCGCAGTTGGTCCACCGCAAATCCCTGCGGGGTCTGCGCGGCCCAAAGGCGACTGCGCTCGGGTGTGGCCGTGATGGTGCCTGCCGCGTCCACCTGCTTGATGGTGTCGGTCACGGGGGTGGCGGCAATCACCGCTTGCCCGCCTGCCACGGCTGCGGCGCAGCGGCTCAGCAGCTCAGGCTCGACCAGGCAGCGGGCTCCGTCATGGATCAGTACGTTGCTGGCGCCCTGCGGCAGGGCGGCCAGGCCGCAGCTGACGGACTGCTGACGGGTGTCGCCTCCCAGGATCCACTGCACCGGCTTGCCGGGTGCTGCCGCCGCCACCAGCGCCGTGATCGCCGCCTCGTCGATGGCCTGACCGACGATGCCCACCCAGCTGATCGCTTCGCAGGCCAGGGCCGCATCGAGGGTCCAGGCCAGCACGGGGCGACCGGCGACGCGCAACAACAGCTTGTTGCCGCTAGCGCCCATGCGCCGGCCTGATCCAGCGGCAGCGATCAGCAGATGCACAGCAAACAGAACAAACCAGATGGGCTCCATACAATCAGGCCACGTGCCGGCTTGGTTTCAATGCGCGCCCTGTTCCTGATCCCGGGCGATGCCGTGCGCCAGCTGCAGGCCATGCCCGCGGTGGCGGCGGTGGCGCAGCAACTCTCAGCCCAGGTGCAAGTGGTCTGCTCTGCTGCTGTGGCGCCTTGCTGGAGCCTGCTGCCGGCCGCCGACAAGGTCATCCCGTTTGACTTTGCTGCGGCCAACCTTGCTGACTGGGCCAATCTGCTGGGCTCGGTGCGGGAACCTGACTTTCAGCTCTGCATCAATCTGGCCGAGGGGCGGCAGGTGGATCTGATGCTGTCGATGAGCCATATCCCCACCCGCGTTGCATCAGGAGGCTTTTCGGCGACGGAGACGGTGACCCCGTCGCTGGCCGGCTGGCCCGCCCAGGCCCTCGAGGTCTATCTCAAGCCCATCGGCGTTGCGCTGGCCGCTGGTGAGGCTCGCCTGAGCCTGCCCCGCAGCGAGGTCGATGCCGCCGCCGCCGCCCTGCCCCAGGGGGAGGGCCCCCTGCTGCTGCTCGCTCCCACTGGCAAGCCAGGTGACTGGCCCGCCCAGCAGTGGCAGCAGCTGCCCGGCCTGATCAGCCAGCGCCTGGCCAACCTGCGCGCCCATACCCTGAGCGCCGCGGGCGGCGTGTCCATACGCCAGCGGGCCTTGCTGCTGGCAGCCTCCGATGTGGTGCTCGCCAGTGATCCAGTGACCATTGAGCTGGCGCTGCTGTTGGGCCTGCCGCTGGTGGCGCTGGGGCGCCCAGCTGCCAGTCTGCCGGTGCGGCAAGGCGTGCAGGGCTTGGCAGAGCCGGGTGAACTCGCCAACCTGGAGCAGGCTCGGGTGCTGACGGCTCTTGGCTTCGCTTGATCCAACAGCGCCATGGCGTTGACCCCGCTGGGCTGGCTGCGGCGCAGGCGCCGCCGGCCACCCTCGACACGCTCACGCCACCCCTGGCTCAGGCCGCTGCTGGCCCTGGTGCTGGTGGTCAACCTGTCGGCCATCGGCTACCGGCTCACCGAGGGCTGGGACTGGGGCGATTGCTACTGGATGGTGGCGATCACCATCCCCACCATCGGCTACGGCGAGGTCGAGCCGCTCAGTCCGGCAGGACGTCTGGTCACGGTGTTCTCGGTGATCGGCGGGCTGGTGGTGCTGCAACAGACCGTGCAGAGCCTGCTTGGCCTCTCGGAGTCGGGCTACTTCGTGCGGCTGCGGCAGCGCCGCTTCATCAACTGGGTGCACACGATGAATGACCATGTGATCCTGTGCGGCTACGGCCGTATCGGCCGTGAGATCGGCGATCAGATCAGCCGGGAGGGGGTGGATCTGCTGGTGGTCGAGATGGACCCTGAGCGCAAGGAAGCCGCCGAGGAGGCGGGGCTGCCGGTGCTCATGGCCGATGCCACCCTCGATGAAACCCTGCTGGAGGCCGGTATCCACCAGTGCCGTTCGCTGGTGGCGGCCCTGCCGAGCAATGCCGCCAACCTCTATGTGGTGCTGAGCGCCCGTGGCCTGGCGCCCCGGTGCCGTCTGATCGCCCGCTCCGACAGCGACGAAGCCTCGCGCAAGCTGCGCCTGGCTGGTGCTGATCAGGTGGTGAGCCCCTATGTGGCCGGCGGCCGCACCATGGCGGCCACGGCCCTGCGCCCTCTGTCGGTCACCTTCATGGAGCTGCTGGCCGGCAGCGACTGCGAGGTCGAGGAGTTTCGCCTCTCCGACGATCCGCAGCGGCTGGGCGATCTCAACGGGCGCACCCTGCAGGCCCTGGAGCTGCGCCGCCGCACCGGCGCTCTGGTGCTGGCGATTCGCAACCCCGAGCACGCTCTGGCCAGCCCCTACAGCTACCGCGGCAGCACCTACAGCAACCAGGGCGAGCCCGAGCTGATCGCCAACCCCGGCGGCAGTGTCACCCTGGCCCCGGGTCAGCTGCTGGTGGTGATGGGCAGCAAGGAGCAGCTCTCTGCCTTTGGCGAGTTGCTGGGACCTGCCCTGGTCAGCATCGATGCGATGCGTGAGTAGGGGGCGCCCAGGCGCATACGATCGCCGCCAGAACCCTGCTGCCAACCGTCATGACCGCCTCCGCCGCATCGCTTGAGGGGCAGGTCGCCCTGGTGACCGGGGCCAGCCGCGGCATCGGCGCTGCCATTGCGCTTGAGCTGGCGGCTGCCGGGGCCACCGTGGTGGTCAACTACGCCAGCTCCCCAGGCGGTGCCGCCGCTGTGGTGGCCCAGATCGAGGCGGCGGGCGGTAAAGCCTGGAGCCACCAGGCCAACGTGGCCGATGAAGAGCAGGTCGAGGCCATGGTCAAGGCGGTGCTCGAGCGCGAAGGCCGCCTCGATGTGCTGGTCAACAACGCCGGCATCACCCGCGATGGGCTGTTGATGCGCATGAAGACCCCCGACTGGCAGAGCGTCATCGACCTCAACCTCACCGGGGTGTTTCTGTGCACCCGCGCCGTCAGCCGCTCGATGCTCAAAGCTCGCGCCGGGCGCATCATCAACATCACCTCGGTGGTGGCCCTGTTCGGCAACCCCGGCCAGGCCAATTACAGCGCCGCCAAGGCCGGTGTGATCGGTCTGACCCGCAGCAGCGCTGCCGAGTTCGCCAGCCGCGGTGTCACGGTCAATGCGGTTGCCCCGGGCTTCATCGACAGCGACATGACCAAGGAGCTCGACAAGGAGCCGATCCTGGCGGCCATCCCTTTGGGCCGCATGGGCACCACGGCCGAGGTGGCCGGTGCGGTGCGCTTCCTGGCGGCCGATCCGGCAGCGGCATACATGACCGGCCAGGTGCTGCAGGTCGATGGCGGCATGGTGATGCGCTGATCAGGAGGGACTCAGTTCGTCGCGCAACTTGCGGATGCGCTGCAGCAGCTTCAGCCTGCGGCTGCGCGCGGTGATGGTCAGAAACACCCGCACCGGGACATACACCAGGGCCATGAGCAGCCCAACGGCTGTGATCGCGATGAACACCAGGGGGTTGGCGCTGGGCAGCCCGGCTCCCAAAGCCTCTTCCGCCGCTGTTTCGAGTGCGTTCTGCAGCAGATCCTCCATGGCCAGACCCTATCGAGGCTCAGGGGGCTCCGCATCCTGTGCGGCATCGAGATTCGGCTTTCCCCACCAGCCAGGCGCTCCCTCGTCATGGGAGCCTGTGGCCAGCTCATTGCACTCGCCGGCCCATGGCCAAGTTGATTCGCTTCTCTGACCAGTCGCGCGCCTCGCTGGAGCGAGGTGTCAACGCCCTGGCCGATGCGGTCAAGGTGACGATCGGCCCCCGCGGCCGCAACGTGGTGCTCGAAAAGAAATATGGCGCCCCCGACATCGTCAACGACGGCGTCACCATCGCCAAGGAGATCGAGCTCGACGATCCCTTTGAAAACCTGGGCGCCAAGCTGATGCAGCAGGTCGCCTCCAAGACCAAGGACACCGCCGGCGACGGCACCACCACCGCCACGGTGCTGGCCCAGGCCCTGGTGCGCGAAGGTCTGCGCAATGTGGCCGCAGGCGCCAGCCCCATGGTGCTGCGCAAGGGCATGGACAAAGCGGTGGCCCAGGTGGTTGCAGGCCTGCAGCAGCGCGCCCAGGCGGTGTCCGGTGATGCCATCCGCCAGGTGGCAACTGTGAGCTCCGGCGGCGATGCCGAGATCGGTCAGATGATTGCCGAGGCCATGGCCAAGGTCACAGCTGATGGTGTCATCACCGTTGAAGAAAGCAAAAGCCTGGCCACCGAACTCGAGGTGACCGAAGGCATGGCGTTTGATCGCGGTTATGCCTCGCCCTATTTCATCACCGACCAGGACCGCCGCGAGTGCGTGTTCGAAAACCCTTTGGTGCTGATCACCGACCGCAAGATCAGTGCCGTGGCCGATCTGGTGCCGGTGCTCGAGGCCGTCACCCGCAGCGGCCGGCCGCTGTTGATCCTCTGCGACGACATCGACGGAGAGGCCCTGGCCACCCTGGTGGTCAACAAGAACCGCGGCGTGCTCCAGGTGGCAGCGGTCAAGGCACCGGGTTTCGGGGACCGTCGTAAGGCCATGCTGGCCGATATCGCCATTTTGACCGGCGCCTCGTTGGTCAGCGAAGACCGCGCCATGACCCTCGACAAGGTGGGCCTGGGCGATCTCGGCAGCGCCCGCACGATCACGATCACCAAGGACGACACCACCATCGTGGCCAGCGGCGATCACCAGGGGGCCGTCAACGACCGGGTCGCCGCGATCAAGCGTGAGCTCGAGGCCACCGACTCCGACTACGACAAAGAGAAGCTCAACGAGCGCATTGCCAAACTCGCCGGCGGTGTGGCCGTGATCAAGGTGGGTGCCCCCACCGAAACCGAGCTCAAGAACCGCAAGCTGCGCATCGAGGATGCCCTCAATGCCACACGCTGCGCCATCGAAGAGGGCATCATTGCCGGCGGCGGCACCACCTTGCTGGAGCTGGCTGGCGAACTCGACGGCCTGGCCGCGTCCTGCAGTGGTGACGAGCGCACTGGTGTCGAAATCGTGCAGCGTGCCCTCAGCGAACCGGTGCGCCAGATCGCCAACAACGCCGGCGCCGACGGTGCCGTCGTCGCCGCTGAGATCCAGCGCCTGGGCAAGGGCTTCAACGCCGCCAGTGGCGTTTACGAAGACCTGTTGGCCGCCGGCATTCTTGATCCGGCCAAAGTCGTGCGTCTGGCCCTGCAGGATGCCGTGTCCATCGCCGGCCTGCTGATCACCACCGAAGCGGTGATCGCCGACAAACCCGAGCCCCCTGCACCCCCCGCCGGTGGCGGCGGCATGGATGGCATGGGCGGTATGGGAGGAATGGGTGGCATGGGTGGCATGGGCATGCCCGGCATGATGTGAGTCAGGCCAGGGCCTTGCAGTAGGCGGCCACCTGCAGGTCGATGCCGCTGATGGCGGTGCCGACCACCACCGCATCGGCACCCAGCTCCAGCGCTCGGCGTGCCTGGTCGGCGCTGGCGATGCCGCCTTCGCAGATCAGGCTGATGCTAGGCGGTAACTGGCTGCTGAGCTGGGGCAGCAGCTCCCAGGCCGGGGGCTTCTGCCCTGCCGTGGTCTCGGTGTAGCCAAACAGGGTCGTGCCCACCCAGGTGCAGCCCAGCTCGGCCGCCCGCAAGCCGTTGGCGACGCTGTCGACATCAGCCATCAGCGGCGCGCCCAGCTCAAGGCGGGCGCGCTTGATCAGCTCTGGCAGCTCCTGTGCATCAGGCCTGCGACGCTCGGTCGCATCCAGGGCGATCACATCGGCGCCGGCGGCCCAGACTGCGCTGATTTCCCCCCAGCCGGGCGTGATGTACACCGGGCTGTCTGGGTAGGTGCGTTTCCACAGGCCGATGATCAGTGCGTCTGGGCAGCGCCGCCGCACGGCCCCGATGTGCTCGGGGCTCTCCAGCCGGACCCCGCTGGCCCCATTGGCCAGGGCCGCTTCGGCCATGGCTGCGATCACATCCGGATGGCGCAGGGGAGATCCTTCCGGTGCCTGAACCGAAACGATCAGGCCCGAGGCGCGCGCCGGTACCCGCGTTTCAGGC